>Ga0268299_1000340_pt1 | contig 159708 bp, 129 predicted proteins | sample NOBtaG_FD_193484 | JGI IMG/M metagenome (GOLD analysis project Ga0268299, IMG submission 193484) | Activated sludge microbial communities from bioreactor in Nijmegen, Gelderland, Netherland - NOB reactor | ecosystem: Engineered > Bioreactor > Aerobic > Activated sludge | place: Netherlands...
ATTTACGATAGGTGGTATCACCCAACAAATACTCGGCTATGATAGCCTCTTGTTCCTGAACTGTTTTTTCTGTTTTTCTCATCTTGTTTACACGTTAATGCGTGTAAACCTATTTCAGGACGAGACAAGTCATAAGTTGTCGAATCTGTCCGCCTGCTTGCCCACAACGTTTGTATATAGGGCACGGAGTGTCCTATATACCCTTATTGTCTTCTAAGGTAGGGGTACAAGGTAAATTATCCAACATGCCCTAAGAAAGGTCTTTTTAACCATAATTTCCATAAAAATGTGGCCTTAGAGCCGTTTATAAACGTTTAAAATCGGATATATTTTTAAGCAATCCGGGTTCCGGTTCTCCGGATAACCTCGGCCCGCTTAACTCCCATAAAGCTGGCACAACCCACACTATTTATGGAGCAGGCCCCATCCAGGCACCGAAGCAAACTATACCGGGTCCAGGAGCAATCTATACTAAGCGTCCGAACAATCTATACTAAGCATCCGAACAATCTATACTAAGCATCCGAACAATCTATAATGAGCATCCGAACAATCTATACTAAGCATCCGAACAATCTATACTGAGCATCCGAACAATCTATACCGAGCGCCCGAACAATTTATACCGAGCATCCGAAGCAATCTATACTGAACATCCGAGCAATCTATACTGAGCATCCGAATAATCTATACTGAGCACCATTGCATTCTATACCGAACACCATCTAAATCTATACTAAGCACAGAAGTAATTTATATTACCGTATAATCTATCTGGGTAACTGCTTAATTAACTGTGGATTGCATAGGACTTTCGTAATACCCTCTGGGTAAGGGGAGGCCTTGAATAAAGTGATTTTATGGTATCTTTCTCAAATTAAGGAAAACCCACACCCATGAAAATCCTGTCATTCCTGGTATCCCTTGCGCTGCTAAGCGCTTGTCAACAGAAAGAAAATTCTGAAACTTCACAAGCCTCTACTTACGAAGCCTTTCGGCCGCAGTTTCACTTTACCCCCAAAACAGGATGGATGAATGACCCCAACGGAATGGTTTATTATGAGGGCGAGTATCATTTGTTTTATCAACACTATCCCGACAGCACCGTGTGGGGCCCCATGCATTGGGGGCATGCCGTTAGCAAAGACATGATGCGGTGGGAGCATCTGCCGATTGCATTATACCCCGATTCGTTGGGTATGATTTTCAGCGGCAGTGCGGTGGTCGACTGGAAAAATACAAGTGGCTTTGGTACAACCGAAACACCACCCTTAGTGGCAATATATACCTATCACGATCCGGTGGGCGATAAAGCTGGTCGCAATGATTTTCAAACGCAAGGCATTGCTTATAGCGTAGACAAAGGTCGCACCTGGAAAAAGTATGATCAGAATCCGGTGTTGAAGAATCCGGGCATCCGCGATTTCCGCGATCCTAAAGTTTCGTGGAATGATGCAAGCAATCAATGGGTGATGACGTTGGCGGTAAAAGATCATATCGAATTTTATAGCTCGCCTGATTTAAAGAAGTGGAATAAGTTAAGTGAGTTTGGAAATAGTATTGGTGCCCACGGTGGCGTGTGGGAGTGCCCGGACCTATTTCCACTTACCGATACGGAAGGCAATACCCGTTGGGTTTTATTTGTCAGTATCAATCCTGGTGGACCGCAAGGTGGATCGGCAACGCAATACTTTGTGGGTGATTTTGATGGCAAGAATTTTATCCCTCAGGACACTGTAACCCGATGGATTGATTACGGAGCCGATAATTACGCAGGTGTAACGTGGTCGGATATTCCGGCCAGTGATGGTCGCAGATTATTTATCGGCTGGATGAGTAACTGGCAATACGCGAATGTAGTACCCACGCAAGCATGGCGAAGTGCTACCACGCTGCCACGCGAAGTTGTGCTGAATAAAAAAGCACACGCCTATGAATTGAAATTTATTCCCGTTAAGGAGATAAACGATATGAAAGGAGCAGCAGTGAGTCATACAGGTTCTGCTACCCTGGCCAACCCGTTAAGTTTAATTGAATTTGAGGTAGATGATTCGCAGGAATTCAATCTCACCTTGTCAAATACCGAAAATGAAAAAGTGGTGATAGCTGTAAAGAATGGAATGTTGACTTTTGACCGGACAGTTTCGGGAGTAATTGATTTTAATGCCGATTTTTCGGCAGTCCATGAAGTTCCTGTAGGAGACATCAAAATAAAGACTATCATGCTTTATGTTGACCTCGCATCCATAGAGCTTTTCATCAATGATGGTGAGCGGGTAGTTACAGAAATCGTATTTCCACGAATCCCTTATAATCAGGTTCAGCTGGATAAAAAAAATCCGGAACTGCGGATTTCACCCATTTCTTCGATCCTGCAGTAGCCCAATTATAATACTGAGAATATCTGCGTGCAAGGGCTTACGTTTTTCCCTTATACTTTCAAATGGTGGTTGGATGGATGTGGCTGTGTAACATCCGTTACATAGCTACACTTCATTCGTGATAAAGATCATAGGCCCCTGTGAGTAGCGTCATTACCCAGGAGGGTAGGGGAGCCTACTTTTATATCACCAACCAATCAAAAAGTCAGATGAAAAAATTACTCATTTTGGGGGCCGGCACAGCAGGAACTATGATGGCCAACAAACTCTCCAGAAACCTGAATAAGGACCTCTGGGAGATTACGATCGTTGATAAAGATGAAAATCACTATTATCAACCCGGATTTCTTTTTATACCCTTTGGCATCTATCAACCTGAAGAGGTGATCCGGCCCAAGCGGGAATTTATTCCTAAAGGAGTGAATTTCGTGATAGACAAAATTCAGAAGATTGAAGGCGAAAAGAATCAGGTACTGCTAAGTAGTGGTACGGTTCTTAACTATGATGTTCTTGTGGTAGCTACCGGAACCATTCCGGTCCCTGAAGAAACTGAAGGTCTTAAAGGTAAGTTATGGTATAAAGATATCTTTGATTTCTATACCTACGAAGGCGCTACTCAACTGGCCAAAAAGCTTGAAACCTGGGAGGGCGGAAAATTGGTTATTAACCTCGCTGAGACGTTGATTAAATGTCCGGTGGCTCCTCTGGAGTTTACCTTCCTGGCAGATGCCTACTTCACTGAAAAAGGCATGCGTGATAAAGTGGAGATTTTTTATGTTACCCCACTATCCGGTGCGTTTACCAAGCCCAAGGCCACCGCCATGCTGAACAAACTCATGGATGAGAAGCACATCCACGTGATTCCAGACTTCTATCTGCAAATGGTAGACAATGACCGCAAAGTCTTGATTTCCTATGATGGTAAAGAAGTGCCTTTTGACTTGCTGGTTTCCATACCTGTGAATAAAGGTGATCAGATGGTTGAAGCAAGCAACCTGGGTGATGAAGATGGTTTGAATTTTATCCCTACCGATAAGCACACCCTTCAATCAAAAAAATATGAAAATATGTTTGTGATTGGCGATGCCACCAATGTGCCAGCGTCCAAGGCAGGTTCTGTAGCTCACTTCGAAGCGGAGATTTTAACGGAGAATATTTTGAGCTATATCATCAAGGAGCCATTAGCGGCCAAGTTCGATGGTCATGCTAATTGTTTTATTGAAACCGGCTATGGCAAAGGTACTTTGATCGACTTTAACTATGTGACGGAACCACTGCCCGGCAAATTCCCATTTGCAGTGATTGGCCCCATGGATTTATTGAAAGTAACACGCGCCAATCACTATGGTAAACTTGCTTTCAAGTGGGTGTATTGGCACATGCTGCTCACCGGTAAAAAACTTCCTGTAAGCACCCACATGTCGATGACAGGAAAACTTGTAGAACCAATTAATTAGTAAACCAACCAACTAACTATAAAATATATGGAAACCTTAACATACAATGGAACGCAAATCGAAGTAAATGCCGAAGGGTATTTAAAGGATATGAATCAATGGACTCCCGAACTGGCTCGTGAAATGGCAAGTAAGGAGAATATCGAACTAACGGACAAACACTTTGACGTATTGAACTGGCTTCGCGCCAAGCAAGCAGAAGGCACTCCGCTTAGCATTCGCAAAATCGGGAACTCCGGTTTGGTGGATATTAAACAGTTTTATGCACTGTTCCCCGGAGGACCGCTTAAAATCTCAAGTAAAATAGCCGGCATTCCTAAACCAGCAAGTTGTATTTAACTATTCAACCTTAAAAATTTAAGTCATGCAAGAAGTACTCGAAAGACCGGTAACTACAGTAGCTGAAGCTCCGGTTGATAAAAATAAAGGAAAGGTGAAAAAAGTTTTAGTCATCTGTTCCAAAGGAAAACTGGAGGATGTGTATGCAGCCCTGGTGATGGCCAATGGGGCTTTGATGGAAGGCATTCAGGCAAAAATGTTTTTCACTTTTTTTGGGTTGGAGGCAATCACTAAAAAAGGTGCCGATCATTTACATACTGCTACCGTAGGGAACCCTGCCTTTATGCCGGGCATGCCAACGGTACTGGCGGGCTTACCCGGGTTTGAAGCATTTGCTTCTTATATGATGAAGAAAGAAATGGATAAACTGGATATGCCGCATGTAACTGAGTTTTTTCAAATGATTGAAGCCGGGGGTGGAGAAATCTACGCCTGCAGATTAGCGGCCGACATGTTCCACTTAAAGAAAGAAGATTTCGTACCAGAAGTAAAGGATATTATAACGGTAGGCGATATGTATGCGCTGGCCGAAGGCGAAGGCACTCAGATAATTTTTATCTGATTTTGGTTGGTGACTGTTGGTTAGAGTCGTCAGGGGTTTTTCTCTGGCGACTCGCTTTTTTCATTGGTTATGAAAATTCATGGTACGTTCCGCACCCATCGTACAAAAGGAATAAACCACCTCCGCAGCCTTGTCCATCAGGGTGGGTAATTCTTTAATTTCTTCTTGCGAGAAATTACTGAGCACAAAATCTATTTGTTGACCTTTCGAAAAAGTATTTCCAATACCAAACCTAAGTCGGCAATAGTCCTGGCCATTCAGCAGGAGTTCAATATTCTTAAGTCCATTGTGGCCTGCCGCACTGCCTTTGGTTCGCATGCGCAAAGTGCCAAAGGGCAAAGCGATATCATCCACGATTACCAACAGATTCTCTTTCGGTATTTTCAATTCCTGAAGCCAGTATGCGATTGCCTTGCCACTCAGGTTCATGAATGTATTGGGTTTAATAAAGTGTAGCTGGCGTCCTTTATATTTTAATTCAGCACGATCGGCAAGCCGTTCAGTCTTAAAATCTATTTTATGATTATCTGCAATCCGGTCAAGAATCAAAAACCCAATGTTGTGCCGGGTAAGTTCATACTCAGGTCCTGGGTTCCCCAATCCGGCAATCAGATATTTCATGAAATCAATTTAACAAACCGAAATAAACAAAAAATCCCACCTCGCTTACACGAAATGGGATTTTTGTATTGGGAAAACGATTACTTTTTCTTTTCGTCCTTTTTAGGAGCTTCTGCTTTCTTGGCATCAGCGGCAGCAGGAGCTGCAGCGCCAGCGGCAGGAGCAGCTGCACCGGCAGCAGGAGCGGCCGCAGCAGTCTCTTCAGCTAACTTGGCAGCGCGTGGCACTTCCACCACTGCAATAGATGCTTGTTTCGGATCTACAAACTCAAGGTTGTCAAACTTCAGATCACCTACTTTCACAGAATGATGAAAATCCAAGGTCGAACAATCTACATCGATATGATCGGGCATGTCTTTAGGAAATGCATAAACTTTAAGCGAAGCACGCTTGCGCACCAGGGCACCACCTTTGGCAACGCCCGGAGATTGGCCAACCAAACGGGTTGGAATATCCATTTTAATCTTGCGGTCTTCACCAATTCTCAAAAAGTCGACATGCAAAATTAATTCACTTACTGGATGGAATTGAACTTCCTGCATGATGGCCTGGCACTCTTCACCTTCAATGTTGAGGTGCACAAAGTGGGCTTCGTTGGTGTAAATCAAATCGCGGAACAAAATAACGGGCGAATAAAAATGCACTTGCTCTTTGCCTCCGTATAATACACATGGCACATTGCCTTCTTCACGGATTTTCTGAGCGTCATTCTTGCCGAGATTTGCTCTTCGATACCCTATAATCTCGATGGTTTTCATAATTGTTTATGGTTTAAATTATACTTAAAAATTACAATCGAATAAATAATGAACTGATGGATTCATGATCATGAATCTTTCGGATGGCTTTGGCAAACAAATCCGACACGGTTAATACTTTAATTTTTGGCGTCTGTTGTTTGAGTGGAATGGTATCGGAAACAACAAGTTCTTCCAACACTGAATTATGAATATTTTCATACGCATTGCCCGAAAGCACAGGATGGGTGCAAATGGCACGCACCGTGTTAGCGCCTTTTTCTTTAAGCAAGGCAGCGGCTTTGCAAATGGTTCCGGCCGTATCCACCAGGTCATCTATCAATATCACATCCTTACCTTCCACCTCTCCAATCAAACGCATCGATTCAATTTTATTGGCTTCTTTCCGGTATTTGTCACACACGGCCAGGTCTGCATTAAAGAATTTGGCGAAACTGCGGGCTCTTTTAATGCCACCCACATCCGGTGTTGCAAAGATGATGTTCTCCAGGTTTAATGACTTCAGGTAAGGTACAAAAATGTAGTTCCCGTCCAGGTGATCTACCGGAATATCAAAGAAACCCTGAATCTGATCGGCATGCAAATCGCAGGTCATAATCCGATTCGCACCAGCGGCTGAGAGTAAGTTGGCAATCAGTTTGGCGGCTATAGCTACCCGCGGTTTATCTTTTCTATCCTGACGAGCATACCCAAAATAGGGGATGATCACATTGACATTCAAGGCACTGGCGCGTTTTGCTGCATCAATCATCAGCAACAGTTCCATGAAATTATCAGCCGGGGCAAAGGTGGATTGCACGATGAAAACATCGTGGCCTCGTACCGATTCGCCAATAAACGGAGACATTTCGCCATCGCTGAATTGTTGATAGTTAACCGTACCCAATGGCTCGCCATACGCGTTAGCGATTTTTTCTGAGAGGTAGGTAGTAGCCCTGCCGGAGAAGATTTTTACTGCCATGAGTACTGCGCTTCAAAAATTAAATCCTGGCTTTCATCCAGGATTTTTTGTGTTGTCCTACTAGGATTCGAACCTAGAAAGGCAGAATCAAAATCTGCAGTGTTACCATTACACCATAGGACAGTGTGCCAACCCAAATTTGGGACTGCAAAGGTAGAATTAATTTCGAAAAGTGAAACTGGATTTTCGGTGTTTTTAACACCTCTTCAGAGGTTTTTTGGCCTATTCAAGTTCATTTTCATCCAGGATGGCACTGCCTTCCGTAAACCCTTCGGCCATAAACCGATATTTATCCAGAATGGAAATAACCGCATTCCTCAAATGGCGCTCATTGTTGAAGCTTATGCTTCCATAAAGAGTAGTTGCATATCCCTGCCAGATTGAGCGGTTTTGGCGTCTGTCAAAAAATTGAATCAACAAGGTTCCGGTTTTAAGATCTAGTTTACGGGGGTCATACTCTATATCCTCGCGTTGACTTTTGACCCATTCTTCAATATCGGGTTGATCATATCCATTAAAACGAAGACTGTCATTATACATTTTAAAGCCAATGATCAAATGCGGACGCGTGTCGGTTTGCCGATAGCCCAGAAATTTCATTCGCGAAACGATTGATTTTTCGACAATCTCATTCACCATGGTGGTATCATTCATTCCTACCGGATGCATGATGTCGAAGGATCTGTATTTTTTAAAGTTTCCCCGGTAGCTATAATCGTATTCAACGGGTAGCTCTTTATAACCGAGACAGGAAGAAAATAAAATTAAAACCAACACAGGCACGTAAAGATTCCTCATAAGCAGCGGTTTAAATCGATACAAAAGGTATCAGTTTTTGCTGCCCGAAACAAGAGGTTCAATTCTTTTTCTGTCGCCTTCAGAATTTTGTTGATCAAAATCAAAAGGTTTATTGACTAAAATTGAAACAATAACCTCTTTACAACTATTTTCATGAAAAATTCAAATTTCAAATTGCAGGCCAATGATTTCGAAATACGAACAAACAGTAGGTGCCCGTTACCATATTTACAATAGCCTCTTTTTAAATCTTCCTTTTCAGGATATTTTACGAACCGGAACGTTTTTGCCTCTGCTGCAGCAATACTGCGAACAGGGATTTGAAAAAGGGCAGCCGGCAACAGAAATATTACAACAGTTTTTTAGTGATTTCATTCCACAGGCTTCAAAAGAAGAACAATTTGATTTGTTGTTTAAATTCATTCAATATGTGGAACGACAGGTAGCGCTTTTTGATTCTATAGAAGATTCAGCATTTGAACAAATTAATGATACTGCGGGTAAAGGAACAATTGCATCACTGCTATTACGGGCTAAGTTTGATCGTAAAGAGAAGGAACTTACCCAACGACTTGAAAATTTTAGTTTACGAACCGTACTCACCGCTCACCCTACTCAATTTTATCCGGGCCATGTGTTGGGAATATTAACGGATCTCGAAAAATCCATTCGCGATCACGACCTTACCCAGATTAATTTATTGCTACAACAACTTGGCAAGACAGGTTTTATCAATCAGGACAAGCCAACGCCTTATGATGAAGCCTTGAGTTTGTGTTGGTATCTGGAGAATGTTTTTTATCAGGCAATTCCGGAAATCATTCAATCCTTGTGCACAGGTTTACAAATTCCTTTAGCCGAATGGAAAAATGATCGACTCGTTGTAATTGGTTTTTGGCCGGGTGGAGATCGCGATGGAAATCCTTTTGTAAACAGCGAGATTACCCGCAAAGTGGCTGCCCGGTTACAAGAGAGTATTTTAAAATGTTATTACCGGGATATTCGCATCCTGCGAAGAAGATTAACCTTTCATGGAGTTGATAAAGTTATCATTGACATAGAAAAAAAGATTTACAACTGGGCTTATGGCACGGAAAGAGGATATACAAACTCTGGTGAACTGGTAGCCGATTTAATGCAGGCCCGTAAAAAATTAATAGATGAGCACGATGGATTGTTTCTGAACCTGTTGGATGCATTTATACTGAAAGTGAAATTATTCGGGTTTCATTTTGCAAGCCTGGATGTGCGACAAGATAGTCGCAGGCACGATTATGTGTGGTCGCAGATATTAGAGGCAGGTTCAAAAGTTGGTAAAAGCATCTCATGGGCAGAGTTTGAAAAGCGTTCTCCCAAAGATCAGATTGACTACCTGCTTGCGCTGAAAATAAACCTTGCGGAATTGCATTTTGAAGATACATTTGTTGAAGAGACACTCAACAGTATTCGGGTAATTGGTGAGATTCAAAAGAGCAATGGCAACTCTGGTAGTCACCGCTACGTGATCAGCAATTGCCAAAGTGCTTTGCATGTGATTGAAATATTTGCGCTGGCAAAATTGTTAATCGGTACTTCGGAAGGTATGGAGTTGGATGTAGTGCCGTTGTTTGAGACCATCGATGATCTTGGACGGGCCCCTGAAATCATGCATGAACTTTATTCCGTGGCTGAATATCGCAACCATCTGGCAACCCGAAAATCACATCAGAATATTATGTTAGGCTTCTCCGATGGAACCAAAGATGGTGGCTATCTGCGTGCTAACTGGTCTATTTTTCGGGCAAAAGAAAACCTCACCAGTATTTCCCGTAAGCATGGATTGAAGGCAATATTTTTTGATGGCCGCGGGGGTCCACCAGCACGGGGTGGTGGCAACACGCATGATTTCTATGCTTCGTTAGGCGATACGATTGAAAATGAAGAAGTACAGATTACGGTGCAGGGCCAAACCATCAGTTCTAATTTTGGAAAAATTGCTTCTTGTAAATATAACCTCGAACAGCTGCTGTCGGCCGGGTTGGAAGGGGCCGTATTTCAACGTGAAGAGCATCAGCTTTCAGAAGAACAAAAAAAGATTTTGGATGAATTGGCAGAAGCAGGTTATCAATCGTACCTGAGTTTAAAACATCACCCCCAATTTGTTCCTTACCTGGAGAAAGTAACACCGCTTTCTTTCTTTGGTGACACCAATATTGGTTCACGGCCAGTGAAGCGAAGTGCCACCGAGGCTTTGAAGTTTGAAGATTTGCGCGCCATCCCGTTTGTAGGATCATGGGCTATGATGAAGCAAAATATTCCTGGATTCTATGGAGTAGGTTCGGCACTTCAAATGGTGGGTGAAAGAATAGGGGTTGAAAAATTGAAGTCATTTTATCAGGACTCACTCTTCTTTCGTACCCTGCTAGGCAATAGTATGATGTCGCTTACCAAAACTTATTATCAAGCCACCACCTATTTAGGTCATGATCCGGAGTTTGGAGAGTTCTGGAAAAAAATGTTTACAGAATTTGAACTCTCACGACTTCAAACCCTGGAAGTATCAGGGTTAAGTGGATTGATGGAAAATAATCCCGGCATCCGCGATTCCGTTAGGTTGCGTGAACGAATCGTATTGCCGCTGATTGCCATTCAGCAATTTGCTTTAATGAATTTGCGAAATATAGATGAGCAGAATAAATCTTATGAGCTGCGCTATCGCAGGTTAATCATTCGTTGTATGTTTGGTATCATCAATGCAGCCCGGAACTCAGCGTAGAATTATTTAACAAATAAATTGATTGCTATGAAAGACCTATTCAATGCGCATTTGCTGAAGATCGCGTTCCTTCTTTTACCTCTTTCGCTTGCGCAAGCACAGAATACAGGTGTGTTAAACACGGACCAGGGAAAGACAATCATTGATAAACATATCTATGGACATTTTTCTGAGCATTTAGGCCGATGTATTTATGGTGGGTTTTATGTGGGTGAGAGTAATACTAAAATTCCTCACACTGCAGGTGTTCGAAATGATGTAGTGGAAGCCCTTAAAAAACTAAAGGTTCCTAATCTTCGCTGGCCCGGTGGATGTTTTGCCGATACTTATCATTGGAAGGATGGCGTAGGCCCCAAAGCGAAACGACCCACCCTTGTGAATACCTGGTGGGGCGGTGTTACTGAAGACAACAGTTTCGGCACGCATGACTTTCTGAACATGTGCGAACTTATCGGGGCAGAGCCATACCTCGCAGGCAATGTGGGTAGCGGCACGGTGCAGGAGTTGGCAGAGTGGGTACAGTATGTAAATTTTGAAGGGGTTAGCCCGATGTCAAATTGGAGAAAGGAAAATGGCCGCGATAAGCCATGGAATGTAAAGTATTGGGGAGTGGGTAATGAAGCATGGGGCTGTGGTGGCAACATGAAGCCGGAGTATTATGCAAACATCTATCGGCAGTATGCAACGTTTATGACGAATTGGAGCAACAGCAGTAAACTTTTTCGCATTGCTTCCGGTGCAAACTCATCCGACTATAACTGGACAGAAGTATTAATGCGTGATATCCCACATAACATGTTGGAAGGTGTGGCATTGCATCACTACTCAGTTATCGATTGGAATAAAAAAGGCTCTGCGGCTGATTTTTCGGAGCAACAATATTTTCAAACGATGCAACGTGCCTTGTTCATGGATGAGCTTATCATGAAACACTCAACGATAATGGATAAATATGATCCTGCCAAAAAGGTTGCGTTGGTGGTCGATGAATGGGGCGGCTGGTATGATGTGGAAACGGGCACCAACCCTGGATTTTTATACCAGCAGAATACGATACGGGATGCTATCCTGGCGGGTGCCACGTTAAATATTTTTCACAATCACAGTGACCGCGTGCGCATGGCCAATCTGGCGCAAACCGTGAATGTGCTTCAGGCTGTTGTTTTAACACAGGAAGAGAAAATGATCCTAACACCTACCTATCATGTAATGGAAATGTATAACGTGCATCAGGATGCAACACTTCTTCCCTTACAAATTACAACCAATAATTATGTGTTAGGTACAGAAAAGCTTCCGGCTATCTCAGCATCGGCTTCAAAGGATAACGCAGGACGTGTCCATATTTCATTGGTGAATATAGATTCTAAAAATGCCCAGGAAATTACCTTGGACCTTCGGGGGGGTAAGTTTACTACAGTCAGTGGACGAATTCTGACAAGCGCCAAATTACAAGATCACAATTCTTTTGAATCTTCGGAGAAAGTAAAGCCTGCGGCTTTTAAACAGGCAACGATTTCCAACAACATCCTCAAGGTAACTCTACCGGCACACGCTGTTGTGGTGCTTGAGGTGCGTTAAAAAATAAAAAGAGTTTCCAACATTGAATTTGTTGGAAACTCTTTGATTATGCTTACTTAATTTAATTGAAAAGTTATCGGCACGCTGTAACGGGCATCGACAGCTACTCCGCGTTGCGTACCCGGTACCCAGGTTGGCATACCTGTTACTACGCGAACGGCTTCATCTTTCAATGCCTGGTCAATATTCTCGCCCACAACATCCGTGGCCACAATATCACGCACGTTGCCTTTTTGGTCAATAACAAAATCGACAAAGATAGTTCCTTCTACTCCATCCTTTTGTGCTTGTTCCGGATAGGTAAGGTTAGCACGAAGGTATTCCATCATGGCATTATCACCACCGACAAAGGTTGGATCGACTTCGGCTTTGTTATAGATCACTTTACCCGAAGCATCTGTATAAGTAGGTTCAGTTTTAGCTTTTTCAATGGCAGCCAGTCTGCGTTCTTCAAGTTTGGCAACTCGTTCAGTTTCAATTCTATTGCGTCTGTTCAAGCGCTCTTCCTCAGCCTGGGTTTGTTCGGTAGTTGCATCGGTTGCATTAGCATCGGAGTTGTCTTCTGATTTTGTTCCACAGCTTTGCAGCAAGACGAAGGCGAAAGCCAACATTAATAGGGATAAGGTTTTTTTCATAAGTTTATTTGGTTTCAGTGTGTCACCCATGGCTATAATATCATGCCATGAATGAATAACTGAAATGAAAGGATGGGATCTTATTAAGAAGTGATTGTGGGTACTTTTTTCCCCAAGCTGTGGTTATCTTCTAAGGGAGGAGTTAATTACTCTTCTATTGATATGGTGTTTTTATAGTAAAAGGTAGACATCTCATGATGAGTCTTGATAAATTGTTGTTTTCCTCCAAACAAGGCCAATACCTCTTCTCTTAGTAAATTGGTGAAAGAATCAGAAAGTATAATATGGTAAGACGACCATTTCCAAATTGTAAAATCCTTGATTATATTATGTCTGACAGCATTAGCATGTATATAAACAACTGCTTGCACAAAAATGACTTTCCTTTACAACCTCCAATCGTTTGAAAGGTTTGTAGAACAGATTTCCTTTCCGTTTGTGTACCTTATTAAAGGCAAGTGCGTAAGATTGGAAAAATCTTTTGAACAAACCTTCGATAAGCTCACTAAGGCTTAAGTTATTCTCGATGAATTTTTTCTCAGTAATTGATAACTTATTTGGTTCAAGTGAATTTAAAGTGGACTTTATCATTTCAGCAGATTTTATCCTTACCAGAAAAGAGAAATGATTAGGTAATAGGCACCAAGCATATGTGTCTAAGAATGGAGAAAGATAATCTTCATACTTTCTCAAAAAGAAATAATGATTTTCATCATTCAGGAAAAGCTTTTCTTTGTTATTGGTACGATTGAATACATGGTAAATTCCAAACTCGTTAAAATCTACCAGGTATTTGCTTGGAATTGGCATACCGAAAGATAAGGGTTTCCAACCTTTTAAAGGTTGGAAACCCTATCAACCTTCTACAGGTTGGAAACCCTCGCTTTCACCCACTCTCTTGCATTCACAAAGGCTTCTATCCACGGCCCGATCTCATCAGCTTTGCGTTGGCGCGGATAGTAACCCCAGTTCCAAGGGAAGAGGGTGCGCTCGATATGTGGCATGATCGCAAGATGTCTTCCGTCATTTGAACAAAGAGCCGCCACTGAAAAATCAGAATCGTTCGGATTGCCTGGATATTCCGGATGTGTGTAGGTGGCCGCGATCTGATAGTCTGTATGATTCTTTAAGTCGAATTTTCCTTCGCCATGCGCTACCCAAACGCCCAGTTGTGCGCCTTCATAACTTGCTAACAACACAGAATTATTTTTTGGGATCGAGATATTAACAAAGATAGACTCAAACTTACCCGATCCATTGTGATGCATTTTAGGATGGGCACTCATTTCCTGATCTCGATACACCAGCCCTAGTTCCATCATCAACTGGCAACCATTACAAACTCCCAGACTCAACGTATCTTCTCGTTTGTAAAAATTATCAAGTGCAGTTTTAGCTTTGGGATTGTATAAAAATGCACCGGCCCAACCTTTAGCTGAGCCCAATACATCGGAATTAGAGAAGCCACCTACAAAGACAATCAGGTTTACCTCTGTCAGATCTTCGCGACCCGTCATCAGATCGGTCATGTGAACATCTTTCACATCAAAGCCTGCGAGGTATAACGAATACGCCATCTCGCGATCGCCATTCACACCCTTCTCACGGATAATGGCAGCCTTTATTCCAGTAGATTTTCTGCGCGTGGGGTCAATGTTATAAGTAGAAAACTTTCCATCAAACCGGCTTGGGAATTTATATTCCAACACTTGTTTGAAAAGATTCTCTTTGCGCTTTTCGGCATGACCTTTCGGACGCTGGATTTTATCTAACAAATATGAAGTATGGAACCACGTAGTTCTTAAATTGTCAATTGTCAATTGTAAATTGTCAATTGACAGTACTCTTGAGTTTGTTACTTGCCCAAGTACTACAGATTTAACTCCATTAACAGATAAAATCTTCTCCACCGAAGCAACATCTTCTACTTGCAACACAATTCCCGAATTCTCTGCAAAGAGGACTTTAATTACATCGCTACCCAGTTCACTAATGTGGATGTTCATGCCCACACCAGGAGACGGGAAGCACATTTCAAGCAATGTGGTAATCATTCCACCAGCAGAAATATCGTGTCCTGCCATTACAAGGTTTTGTTTGATCAGTTGTTGAACGGTTTCAAAAGCTCTAACAAAATATGCTTCATCAGTTACTGAGGGCGCCTCTACACCAAGTTGATTGATAATCTGGGCAAAACTGCTGCCTCCCAGTTTGAATGAGTCATTCGAGAAATCAATGTAAATTAATTTCGAACCGACAATAGGCTCAAGAGCTGGTGACACTGTTTGACGAATATCACTTACTTCGCCTACGGCAGAAATAATGACAGTGCCGGGTGAGTAAACAACTTCACCGTTCGGATACTTTTGGGTCATCGACAAAGAATCCTTTCCAGTCGGAATGTTGATGCCCAGCTTACACGCGAAATCACTGACGGCCTCTACAGCTGCATACAACCTTGCATTCTCACCTGTATTTTTTGCTGGCCACATCCAGTTAGCACTTAACGATACTCCTTTCAATCCATAAGTAAGGGGAGCCCAGATAATATTAAGAAGTGATTCGGCAATCGCGAGTTTACTTCCTGCAACCGGATCAACCAGGGCAGCACCGGGTGCATGACCAATACCCGTAGCAATTCCTTTAAGACTAGTGAAGTCCAACGCCATCACCGACACATTGTTCAGCGGTAGCTGAATTGGGCCACAGGTTTGTTGGGTGGCCACACGTCCGGTAACGGAACGATCGACTTTATTGGTTAACCAATCTTTGCAGGCAACGGCTTCGAGTTGCAATACCTGATCCAGATATTCTGTTAGTTTAGATATATCGTATGTAACATCTTCAAACTTCCCTGTAGAAGTTTTATCCTGAAGAATCGTTTTTGGAGAAGAGCCAAACAAGTGGCTGAGTTCCAGTTCAACAGGCTTAGTGTTTTTGGCGTTATCAACAAACTTAAATTGCTGATCTCCCGTTGCCGTGCCCACAACATACATGGGTGCGCGTTCGCGATCTGCTGCTCGCTTCAACGTGTCAACATCTTTTGCGTGCATGGCTACGCCCATGCGTTCCTGCGATTCGTTGCTGATGATTTCTTTGTCCGATAGGGTAGGGTCTCCGATCGGAAGTTTATCAATCTCAATCGTGCCTCCGGTTTCTTCCAGCAATTCGCTAAAGCAATTTAAATGTCCACCGGCACCATGATCATGAATCGAAACAATGGGGTTCTCTGCAGATTCAACCAAGGCGCGAATTGCATTCATCACGCGCTTCTGCATTTCCGGATTGGAACGTTGCACTGCATTCAGTTCAAGTGCATTTCCAAATTCGCCTGTTACTACCGAAGAGACAGCTGCACCACCCATTCCAATCCGGTAATTATCACCGCCTAACAAAATGATTTTATCCCCGGCTTGCAGATGTTCTTTCTTGCTGTCCTTTTCTTTTCCGTACCCTACACCCCCCGCCAACATAATTACTTTATCGAAACCAAACTTTTTTCCGTTTTCGAAATGTTCAAAGGTGAGCACACTGCCACCTATCAGGGGTTGACCGAATTTATTTCCAAAGTCACTGGCACCATCCGAGGCCTTGATCAGAATCTCAGCCGGAGTATGATACAACCAGGCTCGTTCAGTAAATTTTTTCTCCCACGGTCTGCCATTCTCCAATCGTGGATAAGACGTGATGTAGACTGCGGTTCCCGACAAGGGTAACGAACCTTTGCCACCGGCCAGTCGATCGCGGATTTCGCCACCGCCACCGGTAGCAGCACCATTGAATGGCTCTACGGTTGTAGGGAAGTTATGCGTTTCAGCCTTCAACGAGATCACAGAATCAAAATCATCAATTCTAAAATAATCTGGTTTGTCCTGCGTAGCTGGTGCAAACTGTTCAACCTTCGGACCTTTGATAAAGGCCACGTTATCTTTGTAGGCAGAGACTAAGTAGTTGGGATTTTCTTTCGAGGTTTTTTTAATCAATTGAAAGAGCGTTGACTCTTTTTCTATGCCATCAATAATAAAGGTGCCGTTAAAAATTTTATGACGACAGTGTTCACTGTTTACTTGCGAGAATCCAAACACTTCACTGTCGGTGAGCTTGCGCCCCAGTTTCCAACTAACATCATTCAGGTAATCAATTTCTTCCTGACTTAAAGCAAGACCTTCTTTTTCGTTGTAGGCTTTGATGTCTTCAATTTCAATGATGGGTTCTGGTGTATGATGAATAGTAAACAATTCCTGATCGAGACCTGAATACAAACGTTGCAGCATGCGGTCGTGATGAACCGATTCATTTTTTACTTCAACAAATTCTTCAATTCGTTCTATACCCTGGATACCCATGGTTTGGGTGATTTCAACGGCATTCGTGCTCCAGGGGGTGATCATCTCCTTGCGCGGCCCGAGAAAATAACCGGTCACCGATTTCTCATCCAACGGTCGGGCATCGCCAAAAAGCCAGATAAGCTTTTCATAGGATTGACTATCAATAGGTTGAGCGCTTCCAACCGCGTAAAGGGTGGAACCTGAAGTCCGAAAGAAAACGATCATAGTGGTGGGTGTAAGTACAAAAATAGAAACCTTTTCAGGGATTCCATTGGTAATCGAAAGGTAGTTTTTTAATGGAATTGTAATTTTTTAAGAAGCCCATGAAAGGGGTAGTGCTTCTGCCGTTACAATTGAAATTTCTACCTTTGTGTTTGTGAGTGCATCAATAAATCTTATGAAGCTTCTACGGCAAAGTCTGATCGGCAAAGGTTTGATATTTGCGCTGGCACTATATTTATTAAATGGTAGCGTTGACTTTCAGGATCAACGAATTGCGCTCCATCAGGAGGATTTGACCATCAACGAGATTGAGAGTTTTGCGGAATTGATCATTGAAGAAATAGTTTGTATCGATAATTTTTTTGAAGAACAATCGGAATCAGAAACAGAACCAACTACGAAAGGAACGAGTATGGTAAAGTATCTCGTTCCGAATCCGCTGATTTTGCCCATCAAGCCAGTGAATATTGCAATGTCTTTTTATTCTGGCGAGATCGTCTTTTATTATTTCACTAATTCCACCATTCTCACACCTCCGCCCCAACGCGCATAGTCCTTTCTTCTAGCAGGATTATTTTTTCACTAACGCTTAATAACTTATGTCGCGGAGATATAAACTCAATATCATTTTTCTGATAACCATTCTATTGTTGGCTGTACTGGCAACCCTTAGTTCGTGGTTTAGCGGTTAAACAGGCTTACACCATTTTTTTTAAAAAAATTCATGAGTATCTAACATAACTCACAAATATTTCCATGCAAAAACTTTGTATCATACTTGTATATACATTCATGGGTGCCATGTGCGGGTGGGCCCAGGAACTTGATTCCCTTAAAGCTATTAACCGTGAATTGGATAGTCTGTACATACTCGAAGTTCAAGACCGAACGACTATTGACAAGGTATTACATGCCGAACCGCTTTACATTGATTTGATCCGCGACCTGGGCGCACGCAAAGGCGAGCGGGAATGGAATTTTGGTTTGGGGCTCACCGATAATCTACGTTTTGATACCTACCAGGCATTGGTTGAATATGAATGGGCTCCGGTTAACCGGCTAGGACTTGAGGTAGAAGTTCCATTTACTATCGTAGCTCCTTACAAAAGTATACCCAGCGATTCAGTTCCATCTAGCAGAGCGGAAAGTCTGAAGTTGGCAGGACAATGGTCATTCTTTGTTTCTGAAAAACTCAAGACTTCGATGGCCTTGGGTTATATCAATGAGCTAGAGTTTTCAGACTTAAAGGAATTTGGGAATCCATTATTCAAAGGCAATGTATACAATCCTTTTTTTGTGATCGCCAAACGATGGTCAACTAATTATCATACCCTCGTTTATACGGGTCCGCGAATCGAACGCGATTTTGAAAGTAAAAAGTGGCATACCGAATACGACATCAATACAAGTTTACATTACATGATTTCCGGAACGAGGAATTTTATTGGTGTAGAATTAAATAAAACTATTCGTGAGGATAGGTGGGATATGATTATACGGCCGCAAATGCGAGTGGGTATCGCCCCGAATTTCCTAATCGGAATTCTAGGAGGTGTACCCGTGAATCGGGATAATCAACGGTTCAGCATGTTTGTGCGGCTGATCTGGGAACCCCGAAATCCTAAACATTAAATGAAGGTTCTATTTTTTATGTGAAAATATCCAACTTAGATAGTCAGGTTCGGCAAAGGCATTATCCCAGCTATTGTGATTTACCCCGGGATATTCCTTATAAACAACTTTTGCTTTTAGTGATTTTAGTTTTTCTACCATCTGCCGGGATTCGTTTACACCCACAATAACATCGCTATCGCCATGATAAATGGAGAAGGGGATTTTTCTTACCCGTTTATCATACTGGGTTGTGTCTCCACCGCCACAGATGGGTGCGGCCGCAGCAAATAATTTTGGGTAGCGAAATACGGCTTCGAATGTTCCCATCCCACCCATGGATAAACCAGTGATGTAGATTCTCTTTTTGTCAACACTTTCTTCCACAACAATCTTTTTTACCAACGCGATAGCATTTTTTAAGGGCTCAGTTTCAGCGCGTGTATAGTCAAAATCAAACGCATAGGGCGACTTGGTGCGATCAATAATTACACTGCTCCAGTAACTTTCGGCTGCACATTGCGGAAAGATGACAATCGCTTGATAATTCGTTCGGTTTTCTTCGGAAAGAAAAAGTTTGGCGCCATGGGTCAATTGTTTTTCATTGTCGTTACCACGCTCACCGGCACCATGAAGGAACAGGATCACCGGATATTTTTTCTCTTTGTTATAGTTCTCTGGATAAAGAATCCGGTAGGGCAAAATTTGACCGGTCGCAGAGGTGTAGGTTCTTTTTTCAAAAGCACTGAGATCTTGTGCGTCCAGTGGTTGAGCGAAGAAAAGAAATACAACCAGACTAACTCCCAATTTTTTGATTTCCATAGTAACGTTTTGGTAAATGATAAAAAAGGCGTCTGACCGTGTTAGATCGGTCAGACGCCTGATTAACTGAAAGCATCCTGAACGACTATCCGTTTGCTTTCTTTGCTCTTTTCTCAGCCCGCTTTTCCTTCAGGGTTTTGGTGGGCTTTTTCTTTTCGTCTTTTTTGCGATCCATTCCTTTTGACATAGCTGTAAAGTTTTAGTGATATAAAAGTAATAAAAATATTCTTTGACTAAATAACTATCCCGGCATCAAAAGACTTTTGAGGTATCATCGGGTTAACTTACTCAATACTTTAATACTGCCGTCAATCACCCCATTATGCCCGGTGTCCAAAATTTCAAGGTGGTAATCCCTTACATGACGAAGTAGCCGCTGCATATTTTCTGTTGTGATGATTTTGTCATGCTTACCTACAATCAATGTAAGCCGTACGGAATGCTTCAGTAGTAAGGCAGCAATTTCTTTCATGTCAAATTTCAAATGCCGGAACACCACCCATGAGTAATACACCCGTTCACGTTTTTCCCGACTGTCCATCTGCGACCGGGCAAAGCGGAGTAACCCGTTATCGACTATTTTCAGTGTGTGAAGGATTGAAGTAAGGCTATGCAGCCGACCTGGTTTTAATATCATACTTTTAAAAAAGTTGCGCAACAGAAGGGGATAGGTAGCCAGGCTATACCAGAAATTAGTTTTGATCCCATCAGGAGCTAGCAAAAAAAGTTGATCGATTCGGGTGGGAAAAAGTTCAAACGTGGCCATTGCAAACTTACCCCCTAAGCTGAATCCTAAGACACTGAATCGTTCAACTTTATTTTCAGCTAGGAACTGAGTCATAATTTCCAACCATTCTTTTTTTTCCAGGGCCACTTCACCCTTGCTCCACTTACTATTTCCATGAAAGAAGAGATCAATGGCGTATAGTGTATACTGGTCATTTACCGATTGAGCAAGCTCGTCAAAGATTTGTTTGTTCTGCCCAAAGCCATGGAATAGTAATAATACTTTTTCTCCGTGCCCGGATTTTTGATAGGCAAGGGTGGAGTTTTTGTACTTAACTGAGAAATGCATGTTGGATTTAAAAGTAAAGAAATAAATGAGATTGCTGAAGCTGCTTAAATAATGTAATGGAGTTGATTATTAGTTCACTCCATCACAAATTCCGGTAACATTTCCCAGATTATTAGTAATTTGAAGTTCATTCAAATCGCAAACTCGATGAGCAACCTCAATGTAAAAGCGCAAACCGAAAATACCTACGATGCCATTGTGGTTGGCTCCGGCATCAGCGGAGGCTGGGCCGCAAAAGAACTTTGTGAAAAAGGGTTGAAGACATTAGTGCTTGAGCGCGGCCCCATGGTAGAACACATTAAAGATTACACTACCGCTACCCTGGCCCCGTGGGAGTTTGCGCACCGCAATGTGGTAAGCGAAAAGATGAGGAAGGAACAACACATTCAGGTACGCGGCTTTTGTAATGAACATAACAGTCACTTCTTTGTAAATGATCTAGAGCATCCTTATAACCAGGTAAAACCCTACGATTGGATTCGTGGCTATCATGTGGGTGGAAGAAGTCTTACGTGGGGTCGCCAATGTTACCGCTGGAGTGATCTTGATTTTGAAGCCAACGCCAAAGATGGTCATGGTGTGGATTGGCCTATTCGTTATAAAGACATTGCCCCGTGGTATAGTTATGTAGAAAAGTTTGTAGGCGTAAGTGGCTCAGTGGAGGGCTTGCCGCAGTTGCCCGATGGTGAATTTCTTCCCCCGATGGAAATGAATTGTCTGGAACAACATCTCGCAGGTAGTATTAGTAAAACATTTACTGATCGAAGAATGATTATTGGTCGTGTTGCCAATCTTACACGAGGATTAAATCAACGCGGCCCTTGTCAATTTCGCAATGTCTGCGATCGGGGGTGTCCGTTCTCAGGCTACTTCAGCAGCAATAGTGCAACCCTGCCGGCAGCGAAAGCCACCGGTAATCTTACGATTCGACCGGATTCTGTGGTAGCGGAAGTGTTATATGATAAGGAGCGGAAACGCGCTACCGGTGTGCGCGTGATTGATGCGAATACCATGCAGTCGGAAGAATATTATGCTAAAATTATATTTCTGAATGCTTCTACCTTAGGTTCTACGTTTATATTACTCAACTCCATTTCAGAGGTTTTTCCCAACGGAATGGGAAATGAAAGCGGGCAGTTGGGTCATAACCTGATGGATCATCATTATCATGTAGGAGCTGTTGGCTCGCATGATGGTTTTAAAGACAACTATTTTTCGGGTCGCAGAGCCAATGGTATCTATGTTCCGCGGTTCAGAAACGTTGATGAAAAGACAAAACGTAATGACTACGTGCGGGGCTTTGGGTATCAGGGTGGGGCGTCACGTGGGCAATTCAATGGTTCGGATAAAATAGGAGCTGCCTTAAAAGAAGAGGCGGCCAGTTTGGGAGACTGGGGCATGTGGTTGGGTGCGTGGGGTGAGCAACTCCCTGACTATGATAATAAAGTATCCTTAAGTAAGGATAAAAAAGACAAGTGGGGTCTGCCATTACTTGATATTGATTGTGAATTTAAAGAAAACGAATACGCCATGCGCAAGGATATGATGAACAGCGCAGCCGAAATGTTGGAAAGTGCCGGTATGAAAAATATTTCAACGTTTGATGATGATAAGGCCTATCCGGGTTTGTGTATTCATGAAATGGGAACAGCGCGCATGGGCAAAGATCCAAAAACTTCCGTGCTGAATAAATGGAATCAAGTGCATGCCGTGAAGAATGTGTTTGTAACGGATGGAGCGTGCATGACATCTTCGGCTAACCAAAATCCTTCTATTACGTACATGGCACTCACAGCAAGAGCAGCTGATTTTGCCGTAGGGGAACTGAAGAAAGGAAATCTTTAAGATTACAACAAGTTATAATTCGTGTAAACTTAGCGTCTTAGTGCCTTTGTGGTTCAATGACTTAGGCTGTCACTAAACTTTTTTCACCTTTGATAAAATAATCCGTTAACCCTTACCGTCTATGGAGGCATAATGCTTCGATGGTAATATGGATCTGGCCATGCAAGAGATAAAGCAAAACACTTTCCTGAAGGAAAAAGACAAACTGCTGGGATTTATCCGCAGTCGTGTGTCTACCGTGGAAGAGGCAGAGGATATCCTTCAGGATGTGTTTTATCAGTTTATTTCGGGCTTTCAAACCATTGAGTCCCTGGATAGAGTTACATCGTGGTTGTATAGTGTTGCGCGTAATAAAATTATTGATCGCTATCGCAGGGATGCCAGCCGACCCAAGCGCACAGACTTTGAGTTGCTTTCAGGTACTGATGATGATGCACCCCTGACTTTGCAGGAGATTTTACCGGACCTTGATAATACACCCGAAGCAACGTTATTAAGGGAAGCGATATGGGATGAAGTTACCGATGCCCTGGCCGAATTGCCCGCTGATCAGCGTGAAATTTTTATTCTCAATGAACTGGAGGAAAAAAGTTTTCGTGAGATCGCAGATGAAACGGGAGTTTCGATCAACACCTTGTTATCGCGCAAACGCTACGCCATCATGGCATTAAGAAAGCGATTACAAAGTTTTTATGATGATGTAGTGGGGTGAAGTGTCGTCTGAAAAAATTGATTAGATGTAAAAAATTAAAATATTGATTGTTATGAACCGAGCAGTGTGGATTGGAAAAATTATGATTTGGGTGGTGGTGCTTTTCTTCATCGCCTTTGGGATTGTGATGGCCACCATGTATTTGTGGAACCTATTGGTTCCTGAATTATTCAATGGTCCGGTTATCAATTTCTGGCAAACCCTGGGCTTGCTGGCATTATCAAAGATTTTCTTGTGGAGTTTTGGAAACCGGTGCCATTGTCATGGTAGCCATACTGGTGGACCTTGGAAACATTACTGGAAAGATAAGTGGAGCAACATGGCACCTGAAGACCGGGAGCGGTTTAAGCAGAAAATGAAAGAAAAGTGGTGCTATAAACCAGAAGACAAGCCAACCGGCAATTCAGGCACTTCAAACGGTTGAGGAAACAATTCAGGAAAATAATCCAAACTTTTTTCTAAAAACCCCGAACAATAACCAAAAAGAGGCGTTGAAGGAAACTGTGGAAACTTTGGTAAAGTAGATAGTTTCCATAGTTTTGCACCCCTTATGGAAGAAATAGAAACCCGAGAAAAGATTCTGGAAGGCACCGAGGCGCTTTTTATGAAGTATGGGATACGCAGCGTAACCATGGATGACATCGCACGTCACTTGTCTGTATCAAAAAAAACCTTGTATCAGCATTTTTCAGACAAAGATGAGCTAGTGTTTAAAATGTCAGAAATGTATCTGGACAGAAGTTTCCGACAGTATGAGCAAATCGCGCAAAGTTCAAAAAACTCGATTGAGGAACTGAGCAAAATCTCGGTATGCATGAAACATGATATGGAAAACCTGAATCCATCCATGTTGTATGACTTGCAGAAGTATCATCCCAAGGCCTGGGCGCTCTACACAGACCATAAAGTTAAAATCATTAGCCAGTCGGTGATGCGAAATATTCATCAGGGGATTAGTGATGGTTACTATCGTCCCGAAATCAATCCTGATATTATTGCCATTGTTCGATTAATATTAATCGAAGCAGCTTTTAATCCGGAGTTATTTCCTAAGGACCGTTTCAATTTTGTAGAAGTACAGATTCAGCTCTTCGAATTATTCGTGCATGGTATGTGTACGGAGAAAGGAAAAAAATTGTATCAGAAATATAAAGAAGTATCAACCCCCTTTTAACCCATCCAAATCAATGAAACCTTATTTCAAACTATCCGTGATGATGTTGGGTCTGCTTATAGCAGGGCATGCAAATGCTCAGCAGACTTTTACATTAGATCAATGCATTGATTATGCATTAAAAAATTCGATTAGTGTTCAAAACGCTGTCTTAGACGAGGAGATTGCCAGCGCTAAAGTCAAGGAGACGATTGGCATTGGTCTTCCACAAATTTCAGCCGATGCCTCGCTCGTTCACAATCCTAAGTTGGCGAGGTTCTTTACAACCTATTCTGGTCCTGACGGATTTCTGGGTGACTTATCGAGTGTGCCCGGACTTCAATCGGGGGACGTAATAGCAGCAAGAAATTTTTTCCAGTTGCAATCCAGCGGGGGAGCGAGCATTGGGTTAAATCAATTGCTGTTTAACGGATCCTATCTGGTGGGTTTAAAAGCGTCTTCCGTGTACAAGGATTTGGCCGTTAAAACAGGCAACCAAACCAAAGAGCAAATTATTCAGCAAGTGATGAAGGCTTACTACGGAGTTCTTATCAATAAGGAACGTATTGATCTTTTTGCTAATAACATTGCGCGTGTAGATTCACTTTTAAGAAATACAAAAGCGTTAAATGAAAATGGTTTTGCGGAAGCCATAGATGTCGATCGGATTCAGGTGACGCTCAATAATTTATTAGCAGAAAGAAACAAATTTCTAAACCTGAATGAGTTGGGTATTGAGCTCTTAAAGTTTCAGATGAATTATCCCATGGATCAACCCCTGGAAGTTGTTGGAAGTATTAATGAAGTGAAGGTGGATACTAACCTGGAACATTACAAAGAAGGTTGGGATTATAAAGTCCGACCCGATTATCAGGTACTTGAAACCAACAGAAAATTGCAAGCCCTCAACGTGAAGAATCAAAATGCGGCCTTTATGCCTTCACTAAACGCTTTCGCTACGTTTGGCTACTCAACACAATCTCCTAAAATTGCGGGGTTGTTCCAAACCAACACACAAATTGAAGATACCGGAGGGCTTGGCCCGGATTCATGGTACAACTATTCGCAAATAGGAGTAAGCTTAACCGTTCCCATTTTCTCTGGCGGGCAACGCTACTACAAGCTTCAGCAGGAAAAAATTGCTCTTACTAAAGTAGACAATGGTTTCAGAAGTTTAAAAAATGGAATAGACCTGGAGATCAAGCAGGCGTCTCTGATTTTTGAAAATGCTATTGCCACGTTGCAAACACAGCGGGCCAATATGGAACTCGCCAGCCGGGTTGCTGAAGTGACAAAAATAAAATACGAACAAGGTGTTGGCTCCAACATCGAAGTAATCGATGCTGAAAACAGCTTACGTCAGGCACAGACAAATTTTTATGGTGCCATGTTCGATGCGATGGTAGCCAAAGTTGATCTTGACAAGGCATACGGAAAATTATTACCACAAATTAATCAAAACTGAAATCCCCAATCACTATGAAATATAAATACATACTAATAACACTTGTTGTAGCAGGCGCATGCAGTCAGCCAGTAAGTGATGTTGAGACAAAAAAGCAGGAGCTTGAAGCAGCGCAAAACGAAATGATTTCTCTGAGGGAAAAAATAGGGAACCTGGAGAAGGAGATTGTTGCCCTCGACCCAACATTTGCCAGAAATAACAATGCCGTTTTAATTTCCACATGGCCGTTGGAAGCTAAGCCCTTTGAACATTATGTGGATGTACGAGGCTCTGTGGAGTCGAGGAAAAATGTTTCCTTAAGCGCTATGTCAGGTGGTAAAATTGAAAAGGTATTAGTGAGTGAGGGACAGCAGGTAAGTGCCGGACAGGTGCTTATTGTTTTAGAGGCAGAGATTATAAGAAATTCCATCAAAGAGTTAAACACTTCGATTGAGTTGGCCAAAACTGTTTATGAGAAGCAAGCCAGATTATGGGAGCAGAAGATAGGCTCTGAAATTCAGTATTTGCAGGCAAAAAATAACAAGGAGGCTCTGGAGCGTAAACTGGCAACCATGAATTCACAACTTGATCAGATGATCATCAGAGCCCCTTTTTCGGGTGCCATAGATAAAGTGGAAGCATTGGTTGGTGAAATGGCGACTCCAGGTTTACCGCTCGTTCGCATGGTTAACCCGAGCGATATGTATGTAAAGGCTGATGTGTCTGAAGATTTTATCGGTAAGCTAAAAAAAAATGATAAAGTGGAAATTTACTTTCCAGCCTTTGATAAAAAAGTGAAGAGCAACATTTTGTCTGTGGGTCAGGTAATCAATGCCGAAAACAGAACCTTTCGAATTGAAGCAAACCTCGATTCTCAATTGTCCGCCAAGCCCAATCAAGTGGTAGTAATTTCATTGCGGGATTATGTTAATCCTAAAGTATTTCAGGTTCCTACAAAAATAATCCAACGGGATAACCAGGGTCAATTTTTGTTTGTTATTGATAACAAGGAGAATTCACTCCTGGCTCGTAAAGTTTATATTAAGTCAGGGATGTCAGATGGCAACCTTACCGAAGTTTTAGAAGGGTTGGATGGCAGCGAGCAGGTTGTTTATGAGGGTTTTCGCGAAGTAACAGAAGGTGCAGAGCTTAAAATTGCCGTAAGCACAGAAAAAGTAGCCAGTAAATAATTTAAGATACGAATCTAACCTAGACCAGTATGAGTCAAACAAATAATACACCCGATAAGGGCCTCAAGGTTGATAAAGAATTTTGGCTAACCAGTTTTTCGCTGAAGAACAGCACAATGGTTATGTTCCTGGCAGCGATGTTCGTGGTCATGGGTATTATTACTTATGTGGCCTTGCCAAAAGATAGTTATCCGGAGATTAAACAACCTATCGTTTACATTGGAACTCCCTATCCTGGAAATTCTCCCATAGATATGGAGAATCTGGTAACGCGTCCTATTGAAAAAGAAATAAATTCTATTTCTGAGGTGGATAATATCCAGTCTACTTCGGTGCAGGATTATTCAACCATCATTGTCGAATTTGATCCCAAGGTTTCGATTGAAGAAGCCTTAACAAAAGTGAAGGATGCGGTTGACAAAGCAAAGCCAGAACTTCCGGATGACCTACCACAGGATCCGAATGCCTTTGAAATAAACTTCTCTGAATTTCCTATCATGAACATTAACCTGTCAGGGAACTATTCTCTGGAGGAGTTAAAGAAATTTGGCGAATACCTGGAAGATGAGATTGAAAAGATTTCTGAGATTTCAAAGGTAGAGATTCGCGGTATAGATGATAAGGAAGTCAAGATCAAAGTTGATCCATATGAGTTGGAGGCTCGCAACCTTAACTTTGCTGATATTGAAAATGCCATCACAGCTGAAAACGTTACCATGTCAGGCGGTAATATTCTGGATGCCGGGGTGCGAAGAACGATTCGAGTTGTTGGTGAGTTTGTTGATCCCTCTGGCCTCGAAGATATTGTCATTAAAAACGAGAAGGGAAATATCGTTTATCTCCGGGATGTAGCCGAAGTGGAATTTGACTACATCGAGAAGCAAAGCTATGCCCGTCTGCGCAAAGAGCCGGTAGTCATGGTTGACGTAATCAAGCGAAGTGGTGAGAACCTGCTAATTGCTACCGAGCAAATCAAAGCAATAATTGAAAAAGCGAAGAAAGATGTCTTTCCTCAAGACCTCAATGTTTCCATAACCAACGATCAATCGGCTGTGACTAAGGAGATGGTAAGTAGTTTGGAAAACAATATTATTTCAGGCGTGATTGTAGTAGTTATCATATTGTTATTATTTATCGGTACGCGCAACGCATTGTTTGTTGGTATGGCTATCCCGTTATCGATGTTTATAACCTTTATCGTATTGAGTGCGCTTGGCTATAATATTAACATGATGGTGCTCTTTGGGTTGATTATGGCCTTGGGTATGTTAGTAGACAACGGGATCGTGGTGGTAGAAAATATTTACCGATTACGCTCAGAAGGTTACTCGATGCTGGACAGTACACGATTAGGTGTTGGTGAAGTAGCTGTACCGATCATCTCTTCAACAGCAACTACGCTGGCAGCATTTATTCCGTTGATGTTGTGGCCAGGTCTCATGGGGCAGTTCATGAAGTATTTGCCCATTACGCTCATCATTTCATTGAGCGCCTCCCTATTTGTGGCGCTGGTGATTAACCCTGTCTTCATCGTACGTTTTATGAAGATGGAAAACGAAGTTGTAGTCAATCATAAAGCTATCTGGAGAAATGTTGTGATTGTGCTGGTAGTCGGTGTTCTGTTCATCTTAGGCAATGTGTTTTGGCTTGGTAATCTGCTTATCTTTTTCGGCTTGCTTACCCTGTTGAATGTTTACGTTCTTGTGCCAGCTTCTAAAAAGTTTCAGGCGGGCGTGCTTCCAATAGTTGAAAATGCTTATGAGCGTACAATTAAATTTGCTTTAAGAGGACGCAGACCAACCTTAATTTTTGGCGGCACCTTTGGATTGCTCATCCTGTCATTTATGCTAATGGGAATTTTCCCTCCAAAAGTTCTTTTCTTTCCTGAAAACCTTCCTACATACGTAAACATCTTTATTGAATATCCTGTAGGGGGTGATATTGAAGAAACTAATCAGTTTACGAAGAAGATTGAAGATAAGGTATTGGAAATCGTGAAACCTTATGAGCGTGCAGTAGAGTCTGTGGTGGCTAACGTGGGTGCCGGTACCGGTGATCCGATGGATATGTCTAATATAGGACAAGCTGAGTCGCCAAATAAAGCACGCATCACCGTAAACTTTCTTGAATTCAAGTATCGACAAGGAGTAAACACTAGCGAAGTACTTGATAAAATCCGGGAAGGCATTGGTGGTTATCCGGGTGTAGCAGTTACCGTGGATAAGAATTCGGATGGTCCTCCTACGGGAAAGCCCATCACAATTGAGATTATCGGTGAAAATCTTGAGACGTTGATTGCCACCTCGGAACGAATGAAAACGTATATCAATGAATCGGGTATTGCCGGTATTGAAAAACTTAAACTTGATATTGAAACCGGAAAGCCTGAATTACTGGTAAACATTGATCGTGAAAAGGCCAGACGTTTTGGCTTATCAACCTATTCGATCGCGAATGAAGTTCGCACATCCTTATTTGGAAAGGAAATTACAAAATTCAAGCAAGGCGAGGATGATTATAAAGTTCAGTTACGTCTGGATGATAAGTATCGTTACAGTGTAGATGCCTTAATGAATAAGAGCATTACTTTTCGGGATCAGACGAGTGGAAAGATTTCACAGGTACCAATTTCTGCCGTAGCAAATGCTGAACTTAGTTCAACCTATGGTTCTATTAAACGCAAGGATTTGAAACGGCAAATAACTATTTCATCTAACGTGTTGGGTAATTATAATGCTACTGTTATAAATGAACAAATTAAAAAAGTATTGGCCGACTTTGAAATGCCGGTAGGATACAGTTACAAATTCGGAGGCGAACAAGAGGATCAGGCAAAGGAAATGGCCTTCTTATCTCAGGCCTTGATCCTGGCTGTGTTTATTATTTTCCTGATTATTGTAGCGCAGTTTAATAAACTTACTTCGCCACTAATTATTATGACATCGGTTTTATTCAGCACGATCGGTGTATTTCTCGGACTATTGATTTTTCAAATGGAGTTTGTGATCATTATGACCATGGTAGGAATTATCTCTCTCGCTGGGATTGTGGTTAATAACGCGATTGTACTTCTCGACTTTGTCGAATTGAAGAAAAGAAGAAAGCGCGAGCAATTGGGTATTGACCTAACCATTGACGAGGTGCGTGAGGCAATTATTGAGGCCGGTAAAACAAGACTAAGACCCGTGTTGCTTACAGCGATCACCACGGTATTAGGTCTTATACCTTTGGCAGTAGGAATTAACATCGACTTCCTCAAGTTTTTCGGAAGCTACGATGCTGATTTTTATCTGGGAGGCGACAGTGTAATTTTCTGGGGCCCTCTTTCCTGGACAATCATCTTTGGATTGGTATTCGCTACCTTCTTAACATTAGTGGTGGTTCCTGTTATGTATCTGCTAACAGAGCGATTCCTGTTCTGGATAAATCGGAAAACGGGTGTAAATATGAGATCAACGAATTAAACGTGAACTAAAACCAATAGAAAGTCGTCTTATAATCTTTTAAGACGACTTTCACTTTTATGAGCAACAGACTTATGGTAGCCTTCTTTTTTATTATCGCTTTTCTTCTGATTGATATCTATGTCTTTCAGGCTGTCGTGGCCGTAAGTAAAAGTTGGTCGCCACTTTGGAAGGCTGTTGCACGTTATGGATTTTGGATTCCAACTGTTTTGTGTATTGCTGCCTTGTTGTGGTGGACAGCTGCCGATCCCTACAAAGTTGGTTCGGGTATGCGCAACTGGATATTAACAGCTTTGTTTGCTACTTATTTCTCAAAGCTATTCGGTGTGTTCTTTCTGCTTATTGATGATGTTCAGCGATTGGTGCGTTGGGTTGCACAGGCGTTAAGTAAGAAAGATGTTAATCCTATAGCGGGTGAAGTAATTTCACGATCGCAGTTTCTCACGCAAACCGCGTTGGTTGCAACGGCTATTCCTTTTGGTACGATGGTTTTTGGAATTGTTTCAGGCGCTCATGACTATCGGATTAAACGGGTATCGCTTAAGTTGCCTAATCTTCCGGCTTCCTTTGATGGAATTAAAATCGCTCAGGTTTCTGATATTCATAGCGGAAGTTTTTTTAATAAAACTGCTGTTAGGGGTGGTGTAGAAATGGTGATGAAAGAAAAACCTGATCTTATTTTTTTCACGGGTGATTTGGTGAATAATGAAGCAAATGAAGTTAAGGAATATATCGATGTGTTTAATAAACTTCGCGCACCGCTGGGGGTCTATTCTGTAACGGGCAATCACGATTACGGAGATTATAAAAACTGGTCTTCCTCAGGGGCCAAAGAACAAAATTTCAAAGATTTGATAGAAGCTCATCGCTTGTTGGGTTTTGATTTATTGATGAATGAACATCGCTATATCGAGCAGGGTGGTGAGAAATTGGCCATTCTCGGTATTGAAAACTGGGGTGCGGGTAGATTTGCGAAATACGGAAAATTGGATCAGGCTCATGCGGGTACAGAAGCACCGGTTAAAATTTTACTATCTCATGATCCTAGCCATTGGGATGCGCAGGTGAGACCCAACTATAAGGATATTGATCTAATGCTTTCGGGTCATACACACGGTTTTCAATTTGGTGTAGAGATTGGTGATTTCAAATGGAGCCCGTCTCAATACGCCTATAAACAATGGGCCGGATTATACCAGGAAGGGAATCAGAACCTATATGTCAATCGTGGCTTTGGCTATTTGGGTTATCCCGGCCGGGTTGGGATGCCACCGGAGCTTACCATTCTGGAATTGAAACGCGGTTAAGTAGTGTCCTTCTCATGAGCAAAGAATAATTCATGTTGAAGGAGAATTCCCAAAACTTGTAATAGAAATCAGGTAGCAATCATTTACTTTGAAAAATAATCCTGGCAAGAAGCACTAATGGGAACATTTGAAATCCTGGCAACCCAGTCCGACAGTGAAATTGTGACTATTCGGAATTTTAAGTTTCCTCGAAAGCAGGTATATAAGGCTTGGACTACTCCGGAGCTTTTAAAAGTTTGGTGGGGCCCCAAAGGATTTACTAACACCTTCAATATTTTTGACTTTAAGGTTGGCGGCAAATGGAGTTTTATCATGCATGGCCCTGATAAGGGAACTATCCCAACGAATGTACTTTTATGATTATTCAAGAGCCTGAACTGATTGTGTGGGACAGACAATCAAAACCGCTCTTTCAGGTTGAAGTTCATTTTGAAGAACTGGCTTATAACGAAACGAGATTAACGTTTAAGCAGAAATTTAGAACCGCTGAAGAATGCGAAAAAATCAGGAAATACACGGTGGGTAAGAATGATGAGAATCTGGATCGACTTGAGGTGGTATTGCATAACATGTGAAGTTGAGGAAAATTCAATAAAATTTATGGTACATCAGAACTCCATTAGATTATATATTCTCTGGGGGGTTTGCCGGTCACTTTCTTAAACGTTCTGTTAAAGTGAGACAGGTTAGAGAATCCCACGTCATAACTTATCTCCTGAATATTTTTTCTTTTCTCGATTAGCATTTTACACGCATTGCTAATCCGCACTTCGTTTAAAAAAGTAGTGTAGGTTTTTCTGGTTCGCACTTTAAAGTATCTGCAAAATGCTTCTGCTGATAGGTTAGCTACTTCTGCTACTTCATCTATTTTAATTTTGCGATTGCTGTTACTGAAAGTGAATTGCAGAATGTCATTCATTCGCTTGCCTTCCGTACGGGTCAGGTGGGTGTTTACCTGGGCCACTGATAAAGGAACCAAATCTTTTGATTCGATTAGCACTTTCAGCACCTGCATGAAATGAATCAGTTTATTGATTCCTTTTAAATGCAGGAGCTCACGAATCAACGATATAAGAAGGGATTGGGATTTTCCCTGAATTCGATATCCAACCCCTGACTTCAGAAGGAATTGGTAAACCTTATGAAGTTCATCGAGTTGCCAGAAACTTTCTCCTGCATAACGTTCATCGAAATAAAGGGATATGGCTTTCACCCGTTCTTTGTTCTTGGGTTTATAATATAGATCATCACTGCGGAAAACGTGAGGCTGATTACTGCCAATGAGAAATAGATTCCCGGCAGAAAATCTTCCTACATAATCACCGGCAATCAATGTACCTTCTCCTTTTTCAATAAACATGATTTGCGTTTCCATATGTTGATGGAGTTTGTCATAGAAATAAGGAAGAACATCCGTTTGAATTCGAAAAGCTTCCCGGGAAGTTTTAGGTATGCTGAAGGGAATTACTTTCACTGGGCTTATTTTGATTAAATATAAAGACAAAGTCTGTATTAATTGATCAATATAGTATCATTATTGCGCAGTTGTGGTAAATCATTAATCGTTTAAGGGGCTTAACTTTGAAGAATCAATCTAAAATTATGATTATGTCAATTCAATGGAAGGGAGTTTTCCCGGCACTTACCACCAAGTTTACTTCCGATGATAAACTGGATTTGGCCTTGTTCGAAAAAAACCTACGGGCGCAACTTGACGCAGGTGTTGAAGGTGTTATTCTCGGTGGCACGCTCGGTGAATCCAGCGTGCTGAGCAACGAAGAGAAGTTCGATCTGGTAAAATTTACGGTTGAAAAAGTAGCAGGAAAAGTGCCTGTGGTGATGAACATTGCCGAAGGCAGTACCCGCGAAGCCGTAAAATTAGCGAACGAAGCAGAGAAGTGTGGTGCCAAAGGATTAATGATGCTTCCACCCATGCGGTACAAATCAGATCATCGCGAAACTGTTTCTTATTTTAAGGCGGTTGCAGAATCCAGCAGTTTGCCAATCATGATTTATAATAATCCGGTAGATTACAAAATTGAAGTTACGCTGGATATGTTTGGTGAACTGGCTGATAATAAAAATATCCAGGCGGTGAAGGAATCTATACGTGATGTAAGCAATGTTACACGTATGATCAATCGCTTTGGCGATCGTTTCAAAATTCTTTGTGGCGTGGATACCATAGCCATGGAAGAGTTGATGCTTGGCGCTGATGGCTGGGTGGCCGGATTGGTCTGTGCTTTTCCGAAAGAAACCGTAGCCGTGTATAAATTAACTAAGGCCAATAAGATTGCCGAAGCGCTAAAAATTTACCGATGGTTTCTTCCTCTGTTGGAATTGGATATTCATCCCAAGCTGGTTCAATACATTAAACTGGCTGAACAAGAGGTGGGAATTGGCTCAGAGAACGTTCGTGCCCCAAGGCTTGTTTTGGAAGGCGAAGAGCGGGAGCGAATCTTAAAAATTATTCGTACAGGAATTGCTTCGAGGCCTAAATTGTAAATCATTGCTTGTTACTCATTATTTTGTTGACGAGTAGCCAGAGGCTAGTAACTAGCAACATAAAGAGAGTGGATATGAAAGGAAGAAATAGCTCACTAGAAGATATAAATGGCGTGCTGCAACAAGCTCAGCTTGCATATCTTTCTTACAAGAATTTTCCAGGTAAGAAGAAAGCAGAATTTCTTCGCACCATAGCTGATGAGATAGAAGCTCTGGGTCAACAACTGGTGTCAACGGCTATGCGTGAGACGAATTTGCCAGAAGCACGCATCATCAATGAGCGTGGTCGCACAACCGGTCATTGTCGCATGTTTGCCGATTTGGTAGAGCAAGGATCGTGGGTAGATGCACGTATTGACACTGCTATTCCCGACCGTGCCCCTGCACCCAAACCGGATATTCGTAAAATGCTGGTACCCATCGGGCCCGTTGTTGTGTTTGGAGCGGCTAATTTTCCATTGGCTTATTCCACCGCTGGTGGCGATACAATCTCTGCACTTGCAGCAGGCTGCCCGGTAATTGTTAAAGCACATCCTGCGCATGCCGAAACCTCTGAACTGGTGGCGGGAGCTATTGCAAAAGCAATTGAAAAAACAGGCATGCCCCAGGGTGTATTTCAACATGTGCATGGTGCGAGTTTTGAAGTGGGACAAGCCTTGGTAAAACATCCATTTACCAAAGCAGTTGGGTTCACCGGCTCATTAGCTGGAGGGAAGGCTTTGTTTGATTTGGCAAATCAACGCTCGGAACCGATTCCTGTGTTTGCAGAAATGAGTAGCATCAATCCTGTTATTCTATTGCCAGAAACTTTACATAGAGATGCCGAAAAAACAGCGGCTGGTTTAGCGGGATCAATAACACTGGGAGTGGGACAGTTTTGTACCAATCCCGGGTTGATTATAGCCGTAGAAGGGGAGGGATTAGATCGGTTTATTAACGCGTTATCTACCGAAATTTTTAAGGCAATGCCCGGCACCATGTTACATCAGGGTATTGCTGATAATTATTCAAAAAAATTAACACAGGCTCTTGCACAAAAAGGTGTGAAGGTGGAAGGTCAATCTTCTGCAGAAGGGAATTCTTCTCAAGGCCAACCTCATGTGGCCTCCGTAACAGGTGAAGAGTTTATGAAAAATCCCACTCTTGCCGAAGAAGTATTTGGTCCATTTTCATTGATTGTCCGTTGCAAAAACAACGATGAGTTACATGCTGTAATCAATCGCATTCATGGGCAATTAACTGCTACCATCATTGCTGATGAACCAGAGTTGTCCAAATATTCAAGCCTACTCAATATATTGGTAGAGAAGGCTGGTCGTTTGGTTGTCAATGGAGTTCCAACAGGTGTTGAAGTTTGTCCTTCCATGCAACATGGCGGACCGTATCCGGCTACCACAGATTCGCGGTTCTCTGCCGTTGGTACGGATGCCATCAAACGTTTTGCGAGACCCATTTCATTTCAGAATTTTCCTGAATCACTCTTACCGGAGGAATTGAAGACAGCAAATCCACTTGGGATATGGAGGATGTATAATAGTGAATTTAAAAAATAGTTGCTGGTTTCTAGTTACTAGTCGCTGGTTACTAGCAACTAGAAGCCAGTGACCAGTAACGAGTATTTTGAGTAAAACAAATTGTATTTTATAAACAGTGAATAAATCAGGAATATTCAAGTGTATCGATGCCCACACCTGTGGCAATCCGGTACGTGTGGTTGCAGGGGGAGGCCCTCTATTGGTAGGTAAAAATATGAGTGAGAAACGTCAGCATTTTTTGCGTGAGTTTGATTGGATACGTAAAGGCCTGATGTTTGAACCGCGTGGGCATGATATGATGAGTGGGAGCATTTTGTATCCTCCCTCTGATCCGGCTAACGATATTGGTATTTTGTTTATTGAAACCAGTGGTTGTTTGCCTATGTGCGGCCATGGCACGATTGGTACAGTAACCATTGCCATTGAAGAAGGACTCGTGATTCCGAAAACTCCGGGCCTCTTAAATCTGGAGGTTCCTGCTGGATTGGTTCGGGTTGAATACAAGCAGGAAGGAAAAAAAGTAAAGTCAGTAAAAATCACCAACGTAAAGGCTTACCTCGCTGCAGAGAATATCACAGTCGAATGCCCTGACCTGGGTGAATTAACCTTGGATGTTTCTTACGGGGGAAATTTTTATGCCATCGTTGATCCTCAACCAAATTTTCCGGGCCTTGAAAATTATACAGCCGATCAATTGATCAGTTGGAGCCGTGAACTCAGAAAAAATTTTAATCTGAAATATCAATTCGTTCATCCTGAAAATCCAACCATCAACGGCTGTAGTCATATTCTCTGGGCTGGCAAAGTGATTGATCCAACCTCTACTGCGCGCAATGCAGTTTTCTATGGTGATAAAGCCATCGACCGTTCTCCTTGCGGCACAGGAACATCAGCGCGACTGGCTCAATGGTATGCTAAGGGGAAATTGAAGAAGGGAGAGAATTTTATTCACGAAAGTATTATTGGATCAAAGTTCATCGGTCGTATCGAAGAGGTGACTGAATTAAACGGCAAACCAGCTATCATACCCAGTGTAGAAGGGTGGGCGAAGATCTATGGCTATAATACAATCAAGATCGATCCGGATGATGATCCGTACGCGTATGGGTTTCAGGTTATCTAAATTGTTGCTGGTTACTGGTATCTAGTTGCTTGTTATATTGGTTATAATTATAGCAAATGAGTTATAAAAATCTAGAGATTTGGCAGGAGGCTCGAGAAGTATCGATACTCATTCATGATATGAGTTTTAAATTGCCAAGGTTTGAGCAGTTTGAGGAAGGACAACAAATCAGGAGATCAGTAAAATCAGTACGATCAAATATTGTGGAGGGATACGGAAGAAGAAAGTATGTAGCTGAGTATATCCGCTTCCTGATTATTGCGCAAGCATCAAATGATGAAACCATTGATCATTTAGAGACGTTATTGGAAACGAAATCAATCACTGATCAAGCCATTTATAACGACATTCACGAGCGACTGCAGCGACTAGGAAGAAAATTGAATAACTTTATTAAAGCAGTCGAGAGCGGAAATTAAACACTAACCACCAGCGACTAGAAACCAGAAACCGGAAACATGAAGGTAGCAATCATAGGTGGAGGCATCATCGGACTAAGCTCTGCATATTATTTATCACAGGCCGGGCATCAGGTTACCATCATCGAACAAAGTGATTTGAAAGATGGTTGTTCGTTTGGCAATGCAGGGATGATCGTGCCCAGTCACATAATTCCATTGGCAGCACCGGGTATGATTTCCAAAGGTATTCGCTGGATGTTTAATTCAACGAGTCCGTTTTATGTGAAACCTCGATGGAATACCGATTTGATTACATGGGGCTATCAATTTTATAAACATTCCACAGAGAAACATGTAAACAAATCAATTCCTGCGCTAAAAGAGTTGAGTTTGTTTAGCAAAGATCACTATCAGCAACTGGCCAAAGAACTCCCCTTTGAATTTGGTTATCATGAGCGAGGACTTTTGATGCTTTATCAAACTAAAGAAACGGAACACGACGAAACTGAAACAGCAGCCATTGCGAACGATCATGGTGTTGAAGCCAACGTTTTATCTCCAGAGGAAGTACAAAAACTGGAGCCGGATGTAAAGGTAAATGTTCGTGGTGGAGTTTATTTTCCAGGCGATGCACACATCACACCACAAGCTCTGGTAACTCAATTGATAAAATATCTGAAAGACAAAGGCGTTAAATTTCTTACAAATACTACAGTTACGGATTTTGACGTTGAACACGGAAAAATAAAGTCCGTTCGAACGAGTTCGGGTGAACACGCTTTTGATGAAGTAATAATTGCTACTGGCTCATGGTCGGGGCAGGTGGCATCTAAATTGAAAGTTTCCCTGCCTATGCAAGCTGGCAAAGGATATAGTTTTTCGTTGCAGAATGTTGAAAAGAATATTCGGATTCCTTCCATTTTTCTGGAAGCACGGGTTGCAGTAACTCCCATGGGCACAACACTTCGTTTTGGAGGCACCATGGAAATTACCGGAGTGGATCATAGCATCAGTATGAACCGGGTGAAAGGTATTGTTGATTCTATTCCACGCTATTATCCGGAAATGAAGGTAGCGTTGCCAAAGGTAGAAGAGATCTGGCATGGCCTGCGCCCTTGTTCCCCCGATGGATTGCCGTATATCGGTCGTTCAATGAAAATCTCTAACCTGATTTATGCAACGGGCCATTCCATGATGGGATTAAGTCTGGGACCCGGAACAGGTAAATTGATCTCTGAAATTGTAGCGGGTAAACAAACATCTATCTTGTTGGATGCATTCACCCCAGAGCGGTTTGCCTAGCTTTTGTGGCAGTCACAATCAACCCTAACCGTTCGAGTAAAACTTTAATCAATCCGTAACCATCTTCGTTACTGTAAGTATTTCTAATTTTACTAGTAGGCTAAAACCCCACAGCCATGCTCAAAAACAATCTAAAAATTGCTTTGCGGAGTCTGCTTAAGCAAAAGGTGTATACAATTATTAATCTATTAGGTATAGCCGTTGGTATTGCAAGCTGCCTGCTTATCGTTCTGTTTATACAAAATGAGTTTTCCTATGATAAATTATTTGCAGACCATGATCGGATTTACCGCATGGTGCTTGAGCGCAAGTATCCTACTCACTCTACTTTTTATTCAATTATTCCAAACTCCTTTGAAGGAGTTATCAGGCGCGACTTTCCCGAAGTAGAAGAATCTACCAATGTCTATAGTTTTCAAAACTTCTCCATGTCTTATAAAAATGAGCGGGATGAAATAAATCAATTTGACGAGGAGATCGTCTTATTAAGCGATACCACTTTTCTTAAAATGTTCAGTTTTAAACTTTTGAAAGGTAATCATGATAAAGCATTGAGCCAGGCGAATGAAATTGTTATCACAGAAGAGATGTCTACCCGTTATTTTGGAGAAGCAGAGCCGATGGGAAAAATTGTTTCAGCCGGGCAACAGGAGTTTAAAGTCGTTGGCGTTATCGCAGATATTCCTCACAACTCCCATTTTAAGTTTAGTGCAATACTGGCCGTATCAACCTATCCATTTACTGCGCGTGAAAACTTTACAGGATTTTCAACATTCACTTATTTTAGGTTAAAACCAGGTAGCGATCCGGCAGCTATGGAAGCTAAAATTCCAAAAGTTGTTGACACCTATGCAGCAGCGCAAATTGAACGCAACCTTGGTAAGTCGTGGGAAGATTACCGTAAAGAAGGAAATGGTTACCGCTATTTCCTGCAACCACTCGCTTCCATTCATCTCGATCCTACCAACCTGGAAGCGAAGATGAAACCAGGTGGCAATCGTAATTCCGTGTATATTATGATTTCGGTTGCTACATTAATTCTACTAATTGCCTGTATTAACTTCATGAACCTTGCGACAGCCAGATCTGCAGAACGAGCCCGTGAGGTGGGTGTTCGTAAGGTAATGGGATCATTCCGTCAACAATTAGTGGTACAGTTTCTTACCGAGTCATTTGTATTAAGCGCGACTGGTGTAGCGTTTGCGGTTGCTATCGTTTATTTCTCGTTGCCGATGTTTAATAATCTCATAGAAAAACAGCTTAGCATTCCGTTTACGAGTGCCACTTTCCTTGCTTTAGCCCTGCTTGCAATCTTTGTGGGTTTGCTGGCCGGCAGCTATCCTTCCCTTGTTCTTTCATCCTTTAATCCTGTAGTAGTATTAAAAGGAAAATTTACAGGGAGTCAGAAAGGTAAATGGATACGTAACGGACTTGTAATTTTTCAATTCTGGATTTCCATAATGCTTATGATTGGTACGTTGGTGATTCAACAACAGATGAAATTCATGTCCACGAAGTCTTTGGGATTTAATCGTGAACAGGTGTTGGTTGTAGAGCGGGGGTTTAGTCTGGAACCACAAACAGCCAAAACCTTCGTTGAAGAGATTAAACGCCTGCCACAAGTAGCAGGTGCGGCAGGTTCGTTTTCCATCCCGGGTCGGGAAAGTGATTTTTTTGGGATTCAGTTTCAACCAGAAGGCTCATCTGAAATTTTGACTACAAAATCCATGATTGTTGCGGATGGTTTGGCCGAGGTGCTGGGCTTTGAATTGGCGGAAGGCCGATGGTTTGCTGAGGGCATGAACGATTCGCTCAATGTGATTCTCAACGAATCGGCCGTTAAAGTAATGGGTCTCGAAAATCCTATTGGTAGAAAACTAATCGATATTCAGGAACGACCTGAAGGAAATGTCGCGGTTCCCTATGTGGTAGTGGGTGTGGTGAAGGATTTTAATTTTATCTCCCTGCGCGATAAAGTTACTCCGTTAGTTATTCAAAGCAACGAAGCCTTCGGACAGGCTAGTCAGTATTTTGTTACACGCATCAAAGCCGGGCAAATTCCGGATGCTATTAAATCTATTGAAGCTACCTGGAAAGAGCTGGAGCCGGGCGAGCCTTTTAAATTTTCTTTCCTGGATCAGAATATTGACGCACAGTATAAAAGCGAACAACAATCGGGAAGACTCTTTGCGGTATTTTCTGGGTTGGCGATTTTTGTTTCGTGCATTGGGTTGTTTGCGCTCTCGGCTTACATAACAAGTTTGCGAACCAAAGAAATTGGCGTGCGAAAGGTATTAGGGTCTTCGGTCACGCAGGTTGTGATTCTGCTCTCCCAAGATTTTACAAAAATGATTTTAATTGCTTTTGTACTGGCCGTTCCGGTTGCCTGGTATGTCATGGAGAACTGGTGGTTACAGACATTTGCTTATCGTATCAACATCAGCCTTTGGATCATTCTACTTTCTGGCACTGCCGCTTTGTTGATAGCCTGGATGACGGTGAGTTATCAATCTATTCAGGCCGCTATTCAGAACCCGGTAGGTTCTTTGCGAAGCGAATAGATTCCTTGCCAGTTGCCGGTTAAATAACTCATTCATGGATAGCCGGATAGTTTAAAAACAAAGTGCTAACTTGTACTTCGAATTACCTTGACCATGAAGTTAGCTCTACCACTATTCTTCCTTATCCTACTTTTATTTTCTGCCTGTTCAAGCTCTGAACAAGAACGAGGCGCGGGTTTATACTCACAAACATCCGGGCTTCCTGCCATTGATGGAAAACCTGAATACCTCGCAACTCCTTTTGTAACGGCTGGTGATCGTGTTTATCTGGTTGGCCATCAGGATGGTTCTTTTCCAGACCTTGGCTGGCATGTAACGGGTGAGATGGGTGGCATCTGGGATCATCCCATTAAATTGATGGATGGTTTCGCGGTGGCGCTTACCAGCCAAGGGAATGATAAACCTTATTGCCTTGACAAAGCCGATATCTTCACCAATTATCCGGTGGGTAATCGCCATAATTACACATGGAACGAGGAAAGCATTGGTATTGACCGGTTTCAATTTGTACCTGATGGCGTTGAAGGAATGGTTATCGAGTTTCGGATAGTAAATGAATCAACAGAACTTAAAGAGCTTGTGTTTGCCTTCACAGGCATGACCGATCTACGACCTACATGGCTGGGTGAACGCACCAACATGCTCGATAGCCAAGATGAAATAATTTATGATTCTGCGTTGTCAGCGGTTGTAGCCAAAGACAAAAATAATCCGTGGTACGTGAGCTTCGGGTCAACTTTACCGGTTGAGTTTACCGATGCTCCCAATGTGTGCACACCCGCATCCCGCAAAGGGTTGGGCAAGAACGGCACACTTACGTTTTCTCTGAGTTTAAAAGCAAAAGAAGAAAAAATAATTCCCATCTACATAGCAGGTTCTTATCAGTCTGAAGCTGCTTTGCGTGCCACCTATGCCCAGTTGAAAAATGAAAGTGCAACTCAACTTGACGCAAAAATTGAACGTTACAAAGAAATTGATAACACAGCTAACCTCATTGTTGCTGATAAAAACCTTGAAGAGATGTATACCTGGCTCAAGTATAATACCGATTGGCTTATACGCAATGTTCCAGAGTATGGAGTGGGAGTTTCGGCTGGCTTACCCGACTACCCGTGGTGGTTTGGTGGTGACATGGTGTACACCTTGCAAGGGGTGTTGGCAACGGGTGATCACGCACTTGCCAAAAGTTCAATTCAATTGTTAAGTTCGATCTCACAAAAAGCTAATGGAAATGGACGCATCATCCACGAGGTTTCTACTAATGGTGCGGTGTTTAATCCGGGCAACGTAAATGAAACCGCTCAATACATTACACTTCTAAAATTTTATTTGGATTGGACTGGTGATACCGAATTGATTAAACAACTTTTCCCGGAAGTAAAAAAGGGGATTGCCTGGCTGGTTGATGAAATGGATTCTGATGGCAATGGATATCCAAATGGAAATGGTATGATGGAGATACCCGGACTGGATACAGAAATGGTAGATGTGGCCGTATATACGCAACAAGCACTGGCCAGCGCTGCAACGTTAGCCAGTATAGTAGGGGATAGTGTGTTGGCTAAACAATATCAAAAATCAGCAGATGAGCTGAAAACAAAAATCAATACTGAATGGTGGAATGAACAGGACCAATCTTTCGGAGATTTTAGGGGCACGGTAGCGGAAGCAAAACCGATTCTGGCAGCGGCTCTTATTCGTGCGGACACCTTAGGCAAACCGTGGGCAGTAGCCGAGTTAAAAGCCACACAAAAAAACCTTTCCCGGTATGGAGCCAGTCAGCATGTGCCATTTGTAGTTTATCATAATTGGGTGGTGAATACACCTATGGAAACAGGAGTAGCGGATGTGGATAAAGGTAAAGCTGCGTTGCATACAGCGAAAAAGTATGAGAACCCGTTTGGTGTTTATGTCACGGGCATTGATCGCACCGAAGAAGTGGACAGCGTAGTGTTAAAGTCGCGGAAGAAAACATTTTCCTATATCGGTGCAGTGATGACGTTGCCCACAGGCGTGCAGGCCATAGCAGCTGCAAAATATGGATATCCAGACGAATCGTTAGGTTATATTCAAAAACTGCAACAGTCATTTAGTTATGCATTACCCGGTTCGATGTATGAAGTCTCGCCCGACTTTGGCATGGTAACACAAGCCTGGAATATTTATGGAGTGGCGGTGCCCATCATTCAACATTTTTTTGGCATTGAGCCGCGGGCCTATAACAAGACCATTTTTCTTTCGCCAAAGATGCCTGCTGCATGGAAAGAGGCGGCTATCGAACGCGTGAAGGTGGGTAATAACTCCCTGAGTTTGAAGGTTACTCAACAAGAAGATCATGTGGAATATCGTATCCAACAAACACAACCGGATTGGATCGTGAAATTTAATGTTGCAACCGCTACGAAACTTATAGTGAATAGGAAAGAAGTGGATAGTAAGACTGTTACGGATGGAAACCTTACCCTTAACGGTTCAGAAATAGTGCTACTGGTTTATTGAACCGTGAGTTTATTTCTGTGATGTCGTACCGTTATAAAAGCAGTTACTAAAAAAGGTATCGTAGATAGTGCTATTTTATAGTTGGCACTAAGTAATCCTATAACAAACATAAAGGCCAGCAAAATTCCAATCCCCAGCAGGCCTATGTACGTTAGAACTTTATTGGGCCTCTTTTGCAACAACGTAGTGAGCAATAGAAGTTGCCCAATTAATGGGAGTAATATAAAGGGATGAATAACAGATTGCGGGTTGGTAAATAATTTTGAAATTATTTCCATTTCTGCCTGAAAGAGAAATGATTCATTGTCTTGACCCCATTCTAAATATCCAAGTAATGAAGTTAGTATTAGTAAGAGGCTTAAAATTTTGCTTTTCAAATTTATCGAAGGTATTATTTTAATGCTGGTGTATGTGATGTTGCCCGTCAACTCCGTAACCATTCCACGAAACCGAACGTTGAGTGATACTAAATTACAAATTATCGCTTAACCCCACAAAGGTAACATACATACTGTTGGCGGTCGTTAATTTTTAGTCCACATTAATTTCCCCCTCTCCCTTTTTATTATTTCAAGCTATTTCTTTGTCTCGTTGTATCTATCTTCATTAAAGAGTCCATTTATCTTGTCAAAGTTCTCAAGAAGAAACTCTGCAGATTGTTTACTGTCCCAATTAAATACCAAAATATTTCTTCTTTCTTTTTTGTCCTTCCTGTCAGAATTGTGCTTAAAGTCTAAATAGGATTTAATTAAGTGTAAATCCCAATATTTCTTTTTGTCCGAGATGGACGCCAAAATAATTTCTATCACAGATCTTTCAATTAGCACATTTATTAACATGTCCGAAGACGCGAAAGTCATTGCTGCTCCTAGTCCTGATCCCATGTGCATTTTATAAAGTCCAATGTTTCTCTTTTTAAAGTCGTCATTTAAATATTTCTCAATGAAGTCTAAGAGGTCTTTATTCATGCCGTTTCCAAATCTCATTATGGTCCTTATTGAATAAAAATTAATGCCCGCTAACATCCGAATATATTCAATCGCTGATATTCCACTTATTACACCATTAAGATACTAAGAAATGGTATGTACCATAAACCCCTAAAAACAAAAATGCTCCCCGATCAAATCGAGGAGCATTACAAATTCTTATTTCAATCCGATTAATAATCTTTGTTGAAATCACCTCTGCGGAAGCCACCGCCACCACCGCGGTTTCCACCACGGCTGCCACCACCGCCACTACCTTCTTCGCGAGGGCGAGCTTCGTTAACAACCAGGTTCTTTCCAAGGAAATCGAATCCGTTCAATTCATTGATAGCATTACGGCCAGCGGTGTCATCGGCCATTTCAATAAATCCAAAGCCACGGCTGCGCTGTGTTACTTTGTCCATGATGATCTTCGCAGAGCTTACTTCACCGTACTCGGCAAATAACTGCTTCAATTGTTCCTCGGATGCCTTCCAGGGAATGTTGGCTACATAAATGTTCATTTTTGTTTTTGAAATTAAGTGATAAATGTTCTTGCTAACTTAGTAATGCCTTCCGATAAGATCACGATTAGTGGAGTACTTTCAGGTGGGATTATATCATTAACGATTCAAAGGTAATAGTTTTTTTTAATTATCCTCAAAATCACCCTTAAAACAGCATTTTTAATCAGTCTTTTGCTTACATTTTTCTTACATAGGGTGTTCGGTCATAAACTTTTGCAGGCTTTTCAGCGCATTATCGTTGATTTTGTTGTGCAAAAAGGGTGACCAGCCCAGCAAAGCACCCATGGTGCCCAACGCCATTCTGCTCCAACGCCAAAGGTCAAACTCATCCCGATGGTCAATAATGAGCCCATCTTTAAAGGTAAAGGAAGCTTTTATCTTGTTGTTTACCCTTCGGCCGGTTTTTGAAAAGGTATAGCTGGCCTCCCATCGGCAACTGCCTTTGTCTTCCGCTACCTCAACAGCATTGAACCTCAACGCAAAGTCTTTCGCATTGAGGCAGAGCATGTGCCACATCGCCCGGGCTTCTGTACTGTTCAGGTGACGAAAAGCCGGGTCGTAAAAAGTAACTTCAGGGTGATAACAACTATGCATGGTTTTCCAATCACGCTCTTGGAACGCGGAGTAGAATTTTGTAATCAGGTCGGAGTGATTCATTGTAGTATTGTTTTGTCTGTAATCTTAGAGTTATATCAAAAGTCAAAATTTAATCAATGTTGTCATCGCGGCCTTAGAGCCGCGATCTAGTGAAGTCCAGATTTAACGGGATACCGGGTCAGAGCTCGGTAGGACTGCCTTCAATAATTTTGACTTTTGACGGTGCTTCATTTTTCCGTTGGTGGAACAATTCATCCATCAGGCAGGCATTGCTTTCGATCGCGCACAAATTCAGGTATCTTAGCCTACATCATTGATGAAAGCTAATTTAAAACAGATGAAATGAGCACAAAGTGTCAACCCAACGGTATGATACACTAAAATGCGAATTCCATGCGCCAATTAAAAAAATAATTATTAACACATGAAAATAAAACAAGTAATCCTCGGAGCAATTGTGGCTGGTATCAGCTTTCTGGCCACAGGTCAGTCATTTAATAACTTGCCTGTTACTACACAAAAGCCCCCGCTGCATGGCAAACATTGGATGGCTATCACCGGCAAACCATTGGCAGCCACGGCAGGCGCAATGATTTTCAGTAAAGGTGGCAATGCGGTGGATGCTTCGTGCGCCATGCTGGCTGCTACTTGTACCATGTTTGATGTGCTGAGTTGGGGTGGTGAAACACAGGCATTAATCTACAATCCAAAAACAAAAAAAGTTATTGCTATCAATGCCTTGGGTGTTGCACCTACGGGAGCCTCTGCCGATTTCTTCAAAAGCAAAGGCATGAATTATCCGCCTCAATACGGACCGCTGGCTGCGGTGACACCCGGCACACCCGGTGGGTTGATGGTGATGTTGGCTGAGTATGGTACGATGAGTCTGAAGGATGTGCTGGCACCGGCTATGCAACTGGCCGATGGTTATCCCATCGAAGCGCAAACGGCTAATAGCTTTGAAGGCCAGAAAGAATTAATCAAGCAATGGCCGTATTCGAAGGCCGTATTTCTGCCACACCTGGGCGAGAAACGTGAAGCGCCAGTAGCCGGGGAAATTTTTAAGCAAGCTGATCTGTTACAAACACTTCAAAAACTGGTGGACACCGAACAGCAAGCCTTAAAGAAAGGCAAGTCGCGCAAGGAGGCCATCTATGCTGCCTACGATCGTTTTTATAAAGGCGATATTGCCAAAGAAATTGCACGCGGTGCGCAGGAACAGGGAGGATTGATTACGGAAAAAGATCTTGCCAATTGGAAAGTTATCACTGAAGAACCATTGATGGTGAATTACAAAGGCATTGATGTTTACAAAATGCAACAATGGACTCAAGGTCCGGTGTTGTTGCAGGCGCTTAACATGCTGGAGAATTTAGATTTGAAAGCGATGGGTTTCAACTCGGCCCGCTATATCCATACATTGTATCAGGTGATGAACCTGACGTTTGCCGACCGCGATTTTTATTATGGTGATCCTTACTTCGCACCCGAAGAACCAATGAAAGGATTGCTATCCAAAGATTATGCAAAGGAACGGGTGAAGGCCATCAATTGGGAGCGTAACGATCCGAAAGCTATGCCCGGTGATCCCTATCCCTTTGAAGGAAAGGTGAATCCCTATAAAGATTATTTAAAAGAGGCCTCACGCGATACGTATACGTCACCGCTTTCGGAAGATTATCTCAATCAGGTTTTTTTGGGAACCACTTCGGTTGAAGCTGCGGATAAAGAAGGGTGGGTGGTTTCTATTACACCCAGTGGTGGTTGGAACCCCGCTTGCATTGCTGGCAAAACAGGTATTGGTATGAGCCAGCGGATGCAAAGTTTTGTTACGAACCCAAAGGAGAATCCATACAATATTGTGGAACCCGGCAAACGGCCCCGGGTAACACTCACACCCACCTTAGCACTAAAAGATGGAAAACCATTTTTATCTTTTGCTGTGCAGGGTGGCGACACACAAGATCAAAATCTGTTACAGTTTTTTCTGAACATTGTTGAGTTTGGAATGACTGTGCAGGAGGCTACAGAAGCGCCAAACATTAACAGCGATCAGCTCTGGTTATCCTTAGGGGGTGAAGACCGAAAACCTAAGGCCGGAAATCTTTTACTACACGACAGCACACCACCCTATGTGCGCAAGCAATTACAAGGAATGGGTTATCGCATGCGGTTTGACGATCGCACCAGCGGCCCGATCAATGCCATTTATTTTGATTGGGAACATGGCAGTTTCTGGGGTGGCTCCAGCAACCATGGAGAGGATTATGGAATTGGATGGTGAAATTCAATAGGCAAGAATCAGTAGGTAGTTGGCAATAAACAGAGCAAAATAAGTAGGCAAAAAATTCAATTAACTCAAACTTTGCCTACTGCCCTTTGCTTACTGCCTACTTTCTAATAAGCTCTATCAACCGTACCTGAGCCGTATACTTTTTTCGTAACGTTCTTTGTATTGCCTTTGTGCTTTACCGAGCCACTACCCAATACAACTGCATCTAGTGTTGCGGCTGCCGTAATTTCACAGGTGCCTGAACCACTGATTTTAACTTTGGCCGTTTCAAGTTCACAAGAGAAAGCATTCAGGCTACCACTGCCACTCATGATAATATCGTTGGTGCTTGCATAACCTTTTAGGGTCACGTTGCCGGAGCCACTTATCTCGGTCTTTAGATTATTACCTTTTAAGTCCAGTTCGATGCCACCACTACCTGAAACCGCAAGACTCATGTAATCCGAGGCAATCGAATTTTCAGAAATGATTTTTCCGCCACCGTTCACCTGTAACTCATTAATATTTTTTACGCTCACCATAATCTTCATGGTGGGCTTTACTTTAATATCATCAATCTTGGCCCAGATGCTTTTGTTGGGGCTGTCCGGCTTGCGTTCTACGTTTACCAATAGCACTCCATTTTCTACTTTCACAGTAGTTAGTTCCCAGATTTCGGTCAAAGCTTCCACCGTAACTTCCTGCTTGTTGGTTTGCTTTACGTACACGGTATAGTTCGAATTAACATAAATGCTTTTGAACTCGGGAAGTTCCAATGTTTTTTTGGTTGTTTGTGCAAATGTGAAGGAAGCGATGGAAAGGAGAACCAGCGAAAAGAGTATGATTACGAAGATGAAATTAATTTTTCTCATGGACGGGTTAGATTAGGGTTACAAACTGCAAAGCTTTAAGCATAGCGAAAGAACCAATTCGACAAAATTACACCCTTCACGATAGAAAGACTAAACCGAGGTTAAACTAAACTAACGATGTTATTTTTTCCTGAAAATGTAACGGAAAATGAATACAAATAGGGCCAAACCGATGCAAATCATGAAGAGAACGGTAGGTGTGATCAGTTTAACAGCATGCATGTTTTATAGGTTAAATGCGAATTCGCGTCTGAAATCTAAGATCATTTTGGGTATTTCCCTCAATTGTTTCGCTACCTGATCCAATGGTGTCCCGATCCGTATAACGTTCATAGGCCCATCGCAGCCAAATGTCAATCTTCTTTGATACCGAATATTGAAGCAGGATATAGTTGCGCACACCCACTCCGGAGTAAGGCGGGAATGAGAATGCTAGCCACACATCTTTTTCATAAACATAGAGACGGTTGTCGTAACTATCGGTATCAATCAATGCATAACGGCCGCTTACAGAAAACTTACGATGGCTCCAGGTGATGTCCTGAAGTATAACCATTCCACGGGTGGCAGTTGAGCCTAGTTCATAGGTGTTAAATTGCGCCCGGGTTCGAAGGGTTAGTTGAGGTGTAATAAGATAGTCGATATTAATCCAATAGTTGCGTCTCACACCCGGGGCTGTCAGGTAGATATTACTTTCGGTTGAAAGATTGCGAACCTTACTCTCTTCTGTCGCCTGGATGAACATAGTAATATTTCGGGAGGGTTTATAATTGGCCCGCAGCAACCATTCATGACCCTGCGAGGGTGCGTAACTTCGATACCGTAACCAGGGAAACTGAAATAAATCGAAATAGCCTGAGAAGGAATAAATTTTATTCACGGTATACTTCCAACCCCAGTATAGTCCGCGCTCGTTCTGGGGTGCAGAACTTTCGGCTAATGCGTTGCTATAGAAACTTTGATAATTGCGTGCAAAGTTTCTATAGTGAACCGAAACATCGAGCGAAGCAGTAACACTTCCGATCATGCCGGCACTCACTGCTGAGCCTTGCATAAAGGTATGTGCAGTTTCACTGAAGAATGTAAAATTCCGATACGTGTAATTAAGAAAGATACTTCCATTGGTATTCTGGTCGCCCTGAAAGTAGAATTGATTGTAAACGGTTGGTGATTTTACAATAGGAAAATTATACTGCGTATGATGAAGAACCAACCCGGCATCCAGGGTTTTATATTTATAGTTGATTACCCCTGCCAGATTTTTTTCCTGTAGTGAGCTCCGGTTTGCTATTTCGCTGGGCGTACGATGTAGACCGGTATCGTCAAGCGATGAAATCGTATTGACTTCCAACACTGAGTCCGATTGTAGCGTACCATCCCGCCAACGGGAAGAGAACATGCCGTGGATGAAAATTCTCTTATGGACTGCATAAGAAACTGCCGTGCCCCGAAAGTAGCCAGCTTCGTACAAAGAAGTATAAGGCATAAATCCAATGTTAGGCCTTCGGATGGTGGTTACTGCTTCGGCACTTTTACCAATCCCGAAGGCAGAGCCTAAAATTAATCCCTGCCCAAACTGGGCCTGGTAATCTCCGGCAATCAGGTTTTTGATTTTTCCCTTATTTAAAATTTGGGCGTGGAACGAAATAAAATCGGGTCCATATTGTTTTTGCGAAGGTGCCCAACGGGGTTTTTCACCGGCATCTTTTTCAGTAGTGAATCCAAGACTAAAATCTCCAGGTCGGCTCGTTCGAAAACGAGTATAGATTCTGTCTGGCGAACCCGCGTACTTACTGGCGGGTGGAGTGTCTGCTTTATATCCTCTTTTTTCTTCCAGCGTTCGATCTATGCGAAAGATCAGGTAGTTGTTATTTTCATTGAGTACACGATTTAAAAATGATCGATTAAGTCCAGCAGTGGGATCCGAAACCGTAATGAAGGGTATTAACCTCATAAACGTATCTCTATTAATGCTGGGCACATTTTGCAATTCGTAGACTGACAAAAAGGGCCCGGCCTCTGTTCGATAATCGAGCAGCGCCTGGATTTGGATTTCGTTGATAAAGAATAGCGATTGAAGCTGTTCTTTGGTGACCAGATTTAAATCGGCCGGGTTGGATAGCAATTGGGCAAGGTTCTCATAAAGATCTTCGTAGTTAAAGTCTTCATCCTGGGTGGCCAGAATTTCATCTACTAATCTTTGAAGATCCACTTCTCTTTTAGGAGTTATTTGCGCTGAAAGAGCGAAAGATAATAATGCCAGTGAAAGGAAAATGACACCTTTCATTTCTTCTCATTTCGACTAATCCTATAACACACTGATGCCTGATGACTTGCACCTGTTATTGAATTAAACTGAATGGCATAATCAGCATGAAGTTTTTTCTTTCGCATTCCAATTCCAAAAAAGCCGGTTTGAGGATTTAGGTTGAATCCTGTGCGGAAGAAAAATTTTTCTTTGAAGGAATACTCTAACCCTGTTCGCCACGTGGCAGCATAGTCGAGGTCTTTATCCAACTCTGTCGTAATGAGAATATTTTCAAGTGGTTTGAAGGTGAGACCAGCTGTAAGTTTTGTAGGCAATCGCTCCGATTGATAATCATTGGACATGGATGCCTGATTTAAGTTAGTGATGTAGGCGCCTATTGAAAGCTTATCGGTAAGTTGGGCTATGCCACCAAAGTCAAGACTAAAAGCATGGTTGGTGCCAAAACCTTCCGCCCGGTATTGAATGAAATTTGCTTTAGCACCCAGTGAGGCAATTCCGAATTTATTTCCAAATCCGGCAGAAATAATTTGTTCACTGTAGAGATCATCGCCAAAACGAAATGCGCCCAACGAGGCAACACCCCATCGGATAGGGCTATTGAAAGCGAATGCCATGCGGTTAGCGTTGGTTAATTGAGCCCGGATTTCATAAGCCACGGCTGCGCTCAGGAAATCTTGCGAACCAATGACCCCCACATTGTTAAATAATGCCCATTCATCAGCAAGTCCAGACGAGGCATAACCCATCCCGGCAGCTCGCGCTCCCATCAGTGTGGAGATACTCTGGGCATTACTTACTTTTGTTATAACCAGAACAAATAAAAAACTGATTAATCGAGCCACGGGTAATGGTTGTTATATCTAAGTTAAAATATTTGATTGAAATAATTCTACTGGCAGGACTCATGTTTTTTGCCAAAGGAGCGTCTGCTCAGGAGCAAAAGGAATACTATGCTACAGGAGAACTACGCGGTATGGGTTTAATGCTTGGGGAACTTAAAATAGGAGAATGGAAATATTTCTACCCGAATGGGATGAAGAATGCTATTGAGAATTATTCCGATGGAAGATTGCATGGAAGTGTTTTTTATTTTTATCCAAACGAAATTTTGCAAGGCAAGGAAACCTGGCGAAAGGGAAGTTTAGTGGATTCAGCATGGTACTATCATCCCAACGGAACTTTGCATAGGAAGGGGATTTATGCAAATAGTGAATATGCCGGATTATGGGTACACTTTTTTGAGACGGGATTAAAGGAACGTGAGGTAACTTATGACAGGGGTCAAGCGAATGGACCGACTAAGGTATTTAACGAACAGGGTGTTCTTATTCAGGAAGGTTTTTATAATAATGGATTGGAGTCCGGAGACTGGAAATTTTATTCTGCCACAGGCCAACTGGAATTTGTAGGTCAGTATACAGATGGTAAACCTGCGGGGGTATGGTATCAGTTTGTGAAAGGTAAGAAGAAGGTGTACGAACGTTATTAAAATTCTTTTTTCATGTGGAAAAAGAATCCCTGCGTTTTCTCCCGGGTAAAAGTGTATTCAAATCGGAGAACGGCATCATAAGCAGTTACAATATCAATTCCGGCACCGGCACCCGCTAAAAGCCGATTTGATAACCGGGTATTTAACTCAAGATTTTGATAGTATGGATAGTTTTCGACATAGCCTAAATCGACATAACTTTTAAGATAGATAGTGAGCGGGAAGTACCGAAACTGTTCAATCGGCATCTGATCGAGATCCCAGGTGCGTGAAAAAATTCTTTTTCGAAATGTAGTCTTGTTAAGGAAAAACATGGGCCCTTCGATAACATAAACTTCATACCCTTTTACAAGTTGTCTTCGATAGCCCAGGGCACTAAATAGGGAGTAGGGCTGATCGGTAGGTGTACTCATATACACCGAACTAAAGTTAGAGAGATAGAAATATTTGGTAAGGTCGAAGAACCGGGCATAAGTAAGGTTGGCTTCCCACTGATTAACATTGCCGGTGCCAAACCCCAGGCCAGATTTTTGCGCAAAGGCTGTTATGTGATATCCTTTCAGGGGATAAGCGATTACATCGCGATGCTCGGAATTGAAGGTGTATGTTAACGCACCAAAAATTTGCCGCACACCGCCATTACTATAATAGTTGGGATTTAACACCGCAATGGTATCGACTATATGATTGTTTTGATAGGTGTAATTGAACGAATGGGTTTCATAAAATGATTTCCGGAATGTGTAGGTGATGCCAAATCCATTTCTCGTTCTTAATGTCGTTCTGCCTTCTTCAAAAACAAGTTTATGATCCTCCGTAAAGTAGGCCAGATTTTTCGGTTCTCCGTAATTGAAATCGACAATCAGCCCGTGCTTCTGTTTGCGATCGATATAGGGAATGCGATAACTTAATTCAAATTGTCGGGTAAAACCAAATTGTGCAGTGAAGCGAAGGGTTTCGTTGCGTCCGCGAAAATTATATTGGTATAGGCGAAGACCGTAATTAACCCGCCTGAAATCATGATTATAGTTTTGCCACCATTCATTAAAGTTGCGGTCAGAAAGTTCAAAGATTGGAACCGGAAACGTGTACCACCGCTCATTAACTTCAATCAGCAGGTCCACCTGTTGACGGGTAATTTCAAGCCAACGAACCGTAACCGTATTAAATAGCCGAAGGTTATAGATTTTTTGCTGGTCCTGCTTCAGCACTTTGTTAATGCGTTGGGTACTGATTGTATCCCCTGGACTCAGGCTCAACTCGCGTGAAATAATTCGTTCGCGGGTAATTTTGTTGCCGATGATTATTACCCGGTTTACTGTAACTAAACGATTGGTTAGTGTATCGGTAGTGGGCCCTATAACCGTATCAACCGATAGCGGTTGCGCTGTAAAACTTAGAATACCAATGATCAATGCCCACATGCCTGTACGTTACCAGTTCTTCATTGAAATTCTTAATCAGGAGTGCGTGTAGTTTTTTGTTGATTGCGGTAAGACCAAATCAAAATAACAACCCCCACAACGAACAAGGGAATGCTTAAAATCTGTCCCATATTAATGGGCAGGTCATTTTCGAAGTCAACCTGATTTTTCTTCAGGAATTCATAGGCAAATCGAAGGCTCCATAGCAGAATCATAAACACACCAAAGATTCTTCCTGGAGGAAGATCTGCTTTGTGTTTTTTCCACATTAGAAATAAGATTATAAAAAGAATTACACAGGAGATGGATTCATATAATTGTGCCGGGTGACGTGCAATACCCACCGTACTGACGCGCGCGGCCAGATTACCCTTGGGGTCTACATCAATCTGAAAATTTAATGGAGTGATGCGAGGTTCATCTACAAATTCATCGTAATAACTTAGATAGTGTTTTACATCGCCTTGAAGAAATGTGGTGGCCTCCGCCTGGCTAACACCTTTCTTAAAAATGATATAGATGTTGATGGGCATTCGGCCATTGGCCCCTTCGGGTAACGATGTATCTTTTTCAACAGAAATGTATTCGGCTGGATTGTTCCCGCCTTTGCTATCCATGATGCCATCTGTGATATGATTAATAAAAACCACGCTCATGGGATTACTGGAAGGGAGTCCAATAATTTCAGAATTAAAGAAGTTACCGAGGCGTATCAAAGCACCGGTTAAGGCTACAACAATCACGATGCGATCCAGCACTTGAATATAATTTTGACCTGGTTTTTTTTTGCGACTGTAAAGCCACAAAGCGAACAAAATTCCAAAGGCACCACCATGACTAGCCAATCCGGTAAAGCCAGTTACCCGGAAGGGAGAAAACTCGAACGGTAAAAGTATACTGAGAGGGCTTGTGACAAAAAGCTCAGGCTGATAGAAGATCACATGGCCAAGTCGTGCGCCAAGAATGGTGGCCACCACCATGTAAATTGTAAGCGTATCTACATCTTTTTCGGGCTTTCCTTCTTGACGGTATATATAATAAAGGACCTGCTGGCTGATTAAAAAGCCAAGTGCAAACAATAAGCCATACCAGCGCAAGGCAAATGAACCAAACGAGAATATTTCAGAGCTTCCGTTCCAGATTATGTAACTAACCATATTGAAATGTATAAGATGCCTGTTTCAGGCTAAGGTTTAATTGGCAAATATAAGGACTAAAGCCTAATGCCCAAGGGACCGTTATAATCCGTCCAGTTCTTCAAGTTCGTGCCTGAAATTTCCTGACAAAATCGGGAAGCGACACCAACTTCGTGGGTCAACATTAATTTCATCCAAATGAAAGGAGGGAGCCAATCGCTCTCGTTTCCACTGGTTGGCAGCCCATAAACGGAAGAATTTTTTTATGTATTCTTTAAGCTGAAGAGAGGTAATGGATTGAGAAGGTTTACTGCTTAGAAGATGATAAACTTCAACCGGAGATTTGCGATCCCGAATGGCCAGTTCTTCAATTTCAACCAGAATAGTATACGGCATTAAATCTTTTTCATCGGTCTGGGCTCGTTCAGCAGGTCGCAATTCTGCAGTAGGGGTAAGGTTGTTCACATATGAAAGGCCTGGGTAAGTCAATTCTCTTTCAGCCCATTTTAGCCATTGTAGAATAAAGGGTTTATCTATGCCTGCGATGGGAGCCAGGCTGCCACTCGTATCTCCATCCATCGTAGCGTAACCAACATCACCTTCACTACGGTTGGAGGTTGTTAGCAGCACAGCTTGCTTAATGTTAGCCAGCAGCCAGATGATGGGTGAGCGTGTTCTCGCCTGAATGTTTTGTTTAGCAATGTCATCGTTTTCCCAGGTTAATTTTCTACCCAGTGCTTTTTCTATCTTCTCTTCATATGAATTTACTTCATCATCTATAGTCCAATGATGGAATCCAGCGCCAATAGAATGGGCAAGTTCTCGTGCGGCTACCAGGGTTGCTTCCGATGAATTTTTTGTTCCCTGATACGCACATGTTAACAATTCACCAACAGCTTCTTTTTTATCATGCGTTACTGGTATGCCGACACTACTACAAAATTTTTCCCAACCCAGATCCCGTGATGCCCGCGTAACCATTTCGGCAATGAGAATAGCGCACAACGATGAGTCGGCACCTCCGCTCAAACTCAGCACATAACCTTTCGCTCTGCTTTTTCTCAGGTAATCAAACAACGCCAGTGAGGTGGCTTTAATAAATTCTTCGTTCGTTTCCCTAACATCTGTGATTGGGTGAATTTGAGTTTTGGCAGGAGTATCAAAATTCACATCACACCAGAGCAGGTTAAACGGTTTTATGGAAAGTCTATCATTCACCCGAATCAGTTTTCCATGCTGACCAAAAATGATATCGCCATCATAAATCATTCGACCCGCTTCATTCCCCAATAAATTCACAAAAAGGTAAACACAATGGAATGCTTGCGAACCATCAATCACCACTTCACGCTCTCGCAATAAACTTTTGCTCATGGCAAAGTGACTTGCGCTTGGATTCATAATAAGATCTACCCCCCGTTGAGCAAGCCGATAGCCCGGTCTTTTTTCTTTTCGCCAGGCATCCTCACAAATTTCGAAGCCAAACTTAATACCGTGAGCTTCATACATGAGATCACCCGCACAAATGACTTCTCCGGCAAGACTAATCTCCTTCACTTGACCGGCAGGCCACGCATCAAACCAACGGGGCTCGTAATGAACTCCATCGCGGGCTAGATTTTGTTTTAGTGTGACGCCAAGAATTTTTTTATTTTGAATCACGCAAACCCCATTGTACGTAATGCCATCGAAGCGAACTGGCATACCCACACAAACGGTGATGGCATCGCAATGCGGAATTAGTTGCTGAAGGTAGTGGCTTGCTTTTTCACTCAACCAATCGCTGAGAAACAAATCTTCGCAACCATACCCCGTGAGGCTTAGTTCGGGAAAACAAAGAATGAGGACGTTTTGTGCTTTGGCTTCTTCGATGGCAGAGATGATGTTGTTTACATTATTCGTCCAGTCCAAAGGAGTTTGATTTACCGTAGCTCCGCCAATTCTCAAAATCTTGCTCATTCGGCTATATGTTTAAAAGCATACAGGTTTTTTCGGACGCATCCTGCTCCGCTTTCTTCTTGGTAAAACCAAATCCTAGCCCGTAGGGTTGCTCGCCTATGATCACTTGTGCAGAAAACTCCTTACTATTTTTTCCCTTCTTTACATCGGTTACTTCAAAGCGAATGTCTTTCCCGTTGCGTTGTGCCCATTCAATTACTTTACTTTTATGATTTGAGTTAGAGTTAACGACAACTTCCAGGTCAAAGTAAGGTCCGATGAGTTTATCGATCACAAACTTACGAGTGCGCAAATAACCTTTGTCGAGGTAGATAGCGCCCACCAACGCTTCCAGGGTATTGCCCAGGATTACCTGATGAAGTTGCGCATTTTTATGATCAAACTGCACAATGGCTGCAACACCTACCTTTCGCGCAAGATGATTGAGTGATTCGCGATTAACTATGCGCGATCGGATCTCGGTAAGAAAACCTTCATCTTTAAAGGGATATTTTTTGAAGAGGTAATCAGCAACAGCAGCGCCTAAAATAGCATCCCCCAAATATTCCAATCGTTCGTTGGATTCGCGAAAGCCATCTTTTTCTTTTGATCGTGAACTGTGCAGCGTGGCAAGTTTATAAAGAGCAAGGTTAGCAGGGGCAAAGCCAGCAATTGTCTTAATGGCCGTTACTAGTTTCTTATCCTCTTTTGAATTTCTTTTCTTTAAAGTAAGTAAGTTCCACACAAGTAGGGGGTCTTACTCAACTTTCTTAAGGATGACAGATGCATTGTGGCCACCAAAGCCAAACGTATTGCTGAGCGCAATTTTAACTTCTCTTTTCTGAGCCTTATTAAAAGTCAGATTTAATCTGGGATCAAGGCCGTCATCATCTGTAAAGTGATTGATGGTAGGGGCAACAATGCCTTCTTTGATGGCAAGAATACAGGCAAGTGCTTCAATGGCACCGGCTGCACCCAATAAATGGCCGGTCATTGATTTGGTGGAGCTGATATTCATCTTATAAGCTTGCTCACCAAATACAGTTTGGATGGCTTTTATCTCACCAATATCGCCTAAGGGAGTAGAGGTGCCATGCGTGTTGATGTAGTCGACTTCTTCTGGTTTAATGCCCGCTTCCGTCAAAGCATTTCTCATTACTTTGGTAATGCCGGCACCTTCGGGATGTGGGGCCGTAATATGATAGGCATCAGCGGTAAGGCCACCACCTATAACTTCGGCATAAATTTTTGCCCCTCTTTTTTTGGCGTGCTCATATTCCTCAAGAATCAATGCTCCGGCTCCTTCGCCCAATACAAAACCATCGCGGTCTTTATCATAAGGACGGGAGGCTGTTTCTGGCGAATCATTTCTTTCCGATAAAGCTTTCATGGCATTGAAACCACCTACACCTGCTTCGCAAACTGCTGCTTCCGATCCACCCGTTACGATTACATCTGCTTTCCCTAACTTAATATAGGTGTACGCATCATAGATGGCGTTGGTAGAGGATGCGCAGGCTGATACAGTTACAAAGTTTGGTCCGCGAAAGCCGTACTTAATGGAGATATGACCCGCACTCAGGTCAGCAATCATCTTGGGGATGAAGAAAGGATTGAATCGTGGTGTGCCATCACCTTTGGCGAAGGATTTTACTTCCTCCTGAAAAGTAAACAACCCTCCGATGCCAGAACCCCAAATAACCCCAACGCGATCGGGATCAAGTTCTGGTAGCGGAAGGTTGGAATCTAATATTGCTTCATCAGCCACCACCATGGCATATTGTGCGAACGGATCCATTTTGCGGCCTTCTTTGCGGTCCATGTGGTCTTCAAAGTTGAAGCCTTTGACCTCGCACGCAAACTTGGTTCTAAAGAGAGTAGCATCAAATCGGGTGATTGGGGCAGCGCCACTTTTTCCGGCTTTCAAACCTTCCCAATATTGCTGAAGGTTGTTTCCGATTGGGGTTAATGCACCTGCACCTGTAACTACTACTCGTTTAAATGTCATACAATACGTTAGTGGAGCAAAACTGACAATTATTTCTTAACGTTCTCCTCGAGGTAAGAAATCGCCTGGCCTACAGTAGCGATGTTTTCGGCCTGGTCGTCAGGAATAGAGATATTGAATTCCTTTTCGAATTCCATAATCAATTCTACGGTATCCAGAGAGTCAGCTCCCAAATCGTTGGTAAAGCTTGCTTCCGGAGTAACTTCAGATTCTTCCACGCCAAGTTTGTCGATGATGATCTGTTTTACTTTTTGTGCGATTTCAGACATGTTTATAAAGGTTTAGAGTATTCAAAAATCTGTGCAAATAAAGAGATTTGGTGCAATATTGTCAAACTTTTTAGAGACGAGAGGGTATTTATCAATTTATCAAAATGAAGAAAAAGCGGCTTGAAATCGAATATAGCTTTGATTTTGAGTTATTAGGCATCATTTCATCCGCCAAGGGTTATAAACTGGCCTGGGATATTAATGCGACCTTGGCATCCCGGCTTGTAAAGCAAAAAGATTTGACAATACAATTAAAGAATAAACAGCTAGCGTCCCATTCATATTATTCTTTTGAGAATGAAGTGAATACCCTAAAACTGTTTCGTAATAAGCCCAATGAGCCGGAGTTAGCTAAAAATCTATTGGTGCCAGAATTCCCTCACTATGACTACATTATCTTAACCCGCGGTGAGGAACATCAAAACAGCAATCGATTGCAGGAACTCTTGCGTAATAATTCTTCCATCGAATTGGTCGCTTTCATACCTTTGGACGCTTTAAAATCGAAGGATAACTTTATTTTCTAACCTATCTAATGGAACGCATCTCGTACAACAAAACCAAAATTGTAGCTACTGTAGGCCCGGCCTCAAACAATAAAGACATGCTTCGCGCCCTCGCCAAAGAGGGCGTTGACGTTTTTCGGCTCAATTTCTCTCACGGAAAACATGAAGACCACCTTAAAGTGATCAACTATGTGCGGGAGATAAACGAAGAATTGGGCACTCACATTGCCCTCTTACAGGATTTACAAGGGCCCAAAATCCGGGTTAACGAAATGCAGCCTGGCATTGAAATCAAGGCGGGCGATACAATAACAATAACTACCAAAGAGGTTCTGGGAAATCAGGAGTTGGTGAGCACTTCGTATGAAGGTCTGCCTAAAGATGTAAAAGCGGGCGACATGATCCTGATTGACGATGGAAAGATCGAATTAAGAGTACGCGAGGTGCGTGGAGTGGAAGTGGTGTGTACAATTGTGTATGGTGGCCCATTAAAATCGAGGAAGGGCATCAATCTCCCATTCTCAAAAGTTTCAGCGCCCTCACTTACTGACAAAGATTATGAAGATCTGGAATTTGGTTTGAAGAACAATGTAGATTGGGTGGCTCTATCCTTTGTAAGAAAGGCCACGGATATCGAGATTCTGAGGGCTGTGATTGACCGCCATAAATCAACCACAAGAATTGTTGCAAAAATTGAAAAACCCGAGGCACTTGAAAATATCGATGCTATTATTGAAGCGACCGATGCGGTAATGGTTGCCCGGGGCGATCTGGGTGTGGAAATCTGGATGGAAGAGGTACCTATGGTTCAGAAGATGCTTGTTGAAAAATGCAACAATGCCTCCAAACCTGTAATTGTTGCCACCCAGATGATGGAGAGCATGATTGAAAATCCGCGACCCACCCGTGCGGAAACCAATGACGTGGCCAACGCGGTGCTCGATGGCGCAGATGCTCTCATGCTTTCCGCAGAAACGGCTGCTGGAAAATATCCAATAGAGGTTATCCGTAGTATGGTGCGTACAATTGGATCGGTTGAAAAGCAAGGAAAAATTTATTACCGCTTCCGTGAGGTAGACCCTGATTCAGATAACTATTTTAACGATAGTTTGATTCTGACAGCTTGCAAGCTTGCGAAGGAAGTTAATGCAACAGCTATTGTAGGCATGACCCAATTGGGCTATTCTGCTTACAAAGCTTCATCGCACAGACCGAATGCAAACATTTTTGCCTTCACCAGCAACGATTCTATTCTTAATACAATGAATCTGGTTTGGGCAACCAAGGCTTATCATTATGACAAGGCCGCTTCAACGGATGAGACTATCTCCGATGTTGAAAAAATCCTGAAGCGGGATGGACATGTTAAAAGTGGTGACATCTTTATCATTCTGGCCAGCATGCCGATTCAGGAGCGAGGCCGCTCTAATATGATTAAAGTGCATGTGGTGAGCTAGAGTTAAGATTTTAAAGAGGCCGTCTCAAAAGTCTACTTGTCATCGCGGGCCTGCCTGCTCCGCCATGTGGCGGATTCGGCAAAGGCAGGCATTGACCCGCGATCCCAGATTTGTGAGATAGAATGAGATTCCGGCTCAAAGGCCGGAATGGCATTTCATTTTAAAATGTCTTTTGAGGCGGCCTCTTTTTTTTTATTAAAGCTTCGGCTCAACCATCATCACACTCTCCCTCTCTACCACCACAGCTCCGGCCGGATCACCTTTACGCTTACGCACGAATTTTTTTGGTGTGTAACAAACCGGGCATAATGAATCTGTTTTGCGCTTTGAATTATAAGCTGCCAATTGGGCTGCGCGCTCGATAACATCTTTTGGAAAATTTTTACCTGACTGGTGTTTAATAAGTACATGCGAACCGGCCACATCTTTAGCGTGTAACCATAAATCTTCTTTGTAAGAATACTTTAGAGTTAGTTCATCGTTCTTCTCGGCATTTCGACCAACCCAAATCTTAAAACCTTTAAATTCAAATTCGTGGTAGGGAAGGGGTTCTGTTTTTTTATTGTTTTTGATAGTGCGCTGCAGCGTAGTATTACTCCGAAGTGATTTTAGATTATCAGTTTCCTCCAGAGCGAGTAACGAAATATTTAATTTTTCAAGTTCGGCTTCTTTTAAATGGATGGACTCTTTCAGTTTGTTGATTTCAATCTGCTGGTTTTTGGATTTCCGATAAAATACTTCTGCATTTTGCTGTGGATTAAGGTTGGGTTTCAATTTGATCAACACAGGCTTGCCATCATAAAAACTGTCTAACCTAACTTCCTTCGTTCCGGTTTTTATTTCATGCATATGTGCCATGATCAGATCGCCCCAGATCTGGTACGTCTGATCATTCTTTAGTTCCTTGAGTTTCTGTTGATTTTTTAAAATGTAATTTTTACCAGCTTTGATTTTAGTCTCAAGGTTTTTTCGAAAAAAGGCCTTCTCGGAATGTAAAGCATTTTTTACAGAGCTGGCAGAAAAGAATTCGTTAATAGCCGGAATGGCATGCTGAAAGGTATTTAATACATTACCCACTGGCAGCAAGGAAAAATGTACTTCGCTATCTAATTCAATAACGTAATAAATAGGTGATTCCAATTGATTTCTGATCTTCAACAGTTCTTCCCATTGACGATCTGGGGATAATTGATTAAAACCTTGTTCGTGCCAATAGTGCCAAACCAATTTACCGAAGGTGAAATATAAGCTTGAAAGATTCTGGATATGCAGATCAAACTGTTCGCGGCTAAAGTCGATTTTACGATCCAACAAGGTAGTGGATATGTTCAGATCGGCTGTAAGATGGTTTCTGAAAAGGGCAATGGCAATTCCCTTTTGAAGTAGAATTATATTCGATCTGTTGCCATGCATTTTAAACAGGAGTTGATTAGAATCCTCCAGTTCCACAACGAAACTTCGCTCGTGATCAAATTGACGGATACTAGTAACTTTTTTCATGAGGACTTCATTGAACAAATCAACACTGTTTTTGCGTGCCCGGTTAAAGTTTTCCGGAAACGAGAGACAGCAGAACTGCGCCAACAAACTTGCTTTTATAAAAAAAGACTTATTGCCGTTATTAAATTCAATGATTAATTCTTCTTTATTCTGACTAAAGCACGAAACAAGGGTAAAGCCAATAATCTTCCCGGTTAGTTGGGCACTTAGTTGACGTAGGAAATAGTAATTGGTATGCACAATCAGAGTACGATGGATAAACCATCATACGCCAAAGCTACAGAAATTGGAAGCTCCTTTTCGATTGTTTTGTGTAAGCCCAGTTTGTGGCTGATGTGTATAAAATAGGTTTGTTCGGCCCCGACTTTTTTTGCCACTTCCATGGCTTCTTCGAGGTTGAAGTGAGATAAATGCTTTTCCCGTTGTAGCGCATTGAGCACCAGCAACCGGGTTCCCTTCAATTTTTCATATGTACATTCTGGTATTTGGTTAGCATCGGTAATGTAACTCAAGTCATGAATGCGAAAGCCGGTGACAGGCATTTTGTAATGCAGTACGGGTAGTGGGGTAATTTTTACCTCATTGATTTCAAATTCTTCGTCCGTAATTTCACGAAGGTCTATTTGTGGCGTGCCGGGATACTTATACTTTTCAAATGCATAGTAAAACTCTACTTCGAGTTGACGGAGCACTGAGGTTGTACCATAAACAGGCATATCAATTTTCTGTAAATAATTGAATGCCCTCACATCATCAAGTCCCGCAATATGGTCTTTGTGCCCATGAGTGAAAAGAATGGCATCCAGCTTCTTAACTTGTTCGCGCAACATTTGTTGACGAAAGTCGGGCCCGGTATCGATCACCAGGTTGGTATTGTCAACTGCTACGTGGAGGGATGTCCTTAATCGTTTGTCGCGATAATCAAGGGAACGGCAAACCTCACAATCGCACCCAATAACCGGTACTCCCTGCGAAGTGCCTGTGCCAAGAAAGGTGACAGTCATAGGCACCAGATTATTGCTTTACTTCTGCCTGAACAAGTTCTTCGTAAAGTTTCAGACTTTTTTCCGAGAAACGGGTGGTATCCAGTTCCAGGTTTTTCAGGATGTCAAGCAGCGCATTTATTTTTCCTTCCATGGTGAAGAACTTATTGACAATCATAATCTTCTGCTCTTTCAACAAGCAATAGCCGGACTTGAAATTTCCTTTCTCATACCTGAGAATGTAATCCGACTCGGCAATGAGATCTTCCAGTTTAGTGAGAAATTGGTTGGTGTACTTTATCATTCGTAGTGGCGAATTTTTCAGCTGCAAGATAGGGATTTTAATGTAGAGTCAACAGGCTTTAAGCATAAGTGGGCAGTAGGGAAAATTATGCCTAAAGGTTACGACTATTGATTATTTTTAACCGTGAAATCAAAGCGGCTTATTGTGGTAGTAGGTCCAACCTCAGTTGGAAAAACCGAGGTAGCGATTCGCCTGGCGGAATATTACAAAACTGAGATTATATCTGCTGATTCGCGTCAAATTTATAAGGAACTGGAAATTGGCACGGCAAAGCCAGGTGCTGATGAACTGGCTCGCATTAACCACTTCTTTGTCAATACACATTCTATCAAGGAGGATTTTGATGCTGGAGAATATGGTCGGAAAGCACTTGAATGTATCCATCAATTATTTAATACTCACAATACGTTGATTTTGTGTGGGGGCTCTGGGCTCTACATAAAAGCAGTTTTGGAAGGATTTGATGAGATGCCAGAAATACCGGCCGGCATCAGGGAAAAAATTGTGGAAGAATTCAAATCCCATGGTCTATTGTGGCTACAGAAAGAAGTAGAAGCTGCCGATCCGGATTATTATGCTCATGTGGATAGTAAAAATCCGCAACGGCTTATGCGAGCTTTGGAACTTTTTCGTGTTGCAAATATTCCGGTGAAGCAACTCAGGAAAAGAAAAAAGATAGAGCATTCGTTTGAGGTTATAAAAATTGGGCTGGAAGTCAACCGCGAGGAACTTTATGAACGAATTGACAACCGCATGGATAGGATGATTGAGATGGGTTTATTTGAGGAGGCGGAGAAGTTTTATCCACAAAGAGCATTGAATGCATTGCAGACGGTTGGCTACCGGGAAATTTTTGGTTTCCTCGATGGGCAATATGACAAAGAAGAAGCCATTCGGTTATTGAAAAGAAACTCCCGCAGGTATGCGAAGCGACAACTTACGTGGTTCAAGAAAGATCAACAAATTAAGTGGTTTCCATCTGATCAGGTTGATCAAGTCATCCACTATATAGATCATAAAAATTTGTAAGTTTTGCGTTCTGCCTACTGCCTACTGCTTACTTTTGCTGTTCAATGAAAAAGCGGGTACTCATCATCACTTATTATTGGCCGCCTTCGGGGGGAAGTGGGGTGCAGCGATGGCTAAAATTTGTAAAGTACCTGGTTCGGGCAGGGTGGGAGCCTTATGTGTTTACCCCAGACAATCCATCCTACACCATCCAGGATCATTCCTTGTTGAAAGATATACCTGATTCTGTTGAGGTTGTTAAGTTTCCTATTTGGGAACCCTATCAATTATTTCACAAAGCTTCTGCCATATTTGGAGATAAGAATATTCAACAAACTGATTTCATTTCAACGGGCAAAAAATCTTTCTTTAAAAGTGTGAGTGGGTGGATCCGGGGTAATTTTTTTATCCCTGATGCTCGCATCTTTTGGGTGAAACCATCGGTGGAATATCTTACGGACTTTATAAATCGAAATGAGATTGAACGAATTATTACTACCGGTCCGCCTCATAGTGTTCATCTTATTGGTTTGAGATTGAAGAAAAGGAATCCGTTATTGAAATGGGTTGCCGATTTCAGAGACCCCTGGAGCGAATGGGATTTATTAGACACGTTATCGCTTACTTCGCTTGCGCGGAAACGGCATCGCGATCTTGAAAGGCAAGTCTTGACTCTAGCAAATAGAATTATTACCATTGCTCCCTTCCATGTGTCACGTTTGGAAGTGCTAAGTGGCCGCAACATTGACTTAATTACAAATGGTTTTGATGAGGATGACTTTAGAGGAATTGTTTCGGTAAAGACAGAGAAGTTCACTATTCGGCATGTAGGTGTTGTAGATGAATTGCGTGATCCCAGACCAGTAATGGAAGTAATTAAATTAGTCTGTCAAGCTGATCCTGAATTTGCAACGCAGGTTAAAATTGAATTTATAGGTAAAGTAAACTCAGCTTTTAAATCATATGTTCAAAGTGATCAACATCTTTTACCGATAACCAGGTTTGTTGACCAGTTAGCTCACGACAAACTATTGACTCTTTATAGTTCCACAGACCTTCAATTGCTTGTACTGGCGCATACAGCTATTGCACCTGGAAACCTTCCAGGAAAATTCTTTGAATACCTTGCTACTGGTAAACCCATATTGGGGATTGGCCCGGTGAAAGGCGATGCGTCACAAATATTACAAGAAATCAGCGCGGGTGTTATCAAAGAAAGAAGTGATTTGGCAGGAATAAAATCTGCACTGGTCACATATTATCTGGTATGGAAGAATGGTAAGGAATCCACACGCGAAAGAATTCACGCTTACTCCCGTGAGCATCTTACCACCAGGTTGATTTCGATACTTGAAAGTCTTGACTAATATCAACTCCTATTGATATAAATTCTAAAAATGTTAGCGGGATTGTTTGGTGATTTTGTAAGGTATCTTGAACTGGTACGTTGTTCCTTGGGAAGTAGATTCAAAACTTGTTTGACCTGCTAATGACTCTATCCGCGACTGGATATTGCTGAGGCCAAGACCGGGCTTAACAAGATTAGGGTCAAAACCTATCCCATCGTCATGGTATCTGATGTGAATGTAAGTTTCGGAGACTTCAATCCTGATGGATATTGATTTACAACCAGCGTGTTTAACCGAATTGGTAATTAATTCCTGAATGATCCTGAAAATCATTGATCCATCATGTTGATCGGTAATTTCATCACCCTGAAAACTGTAGTTTATATTGACCGGATGATTTTTTGTTATTAATGAAATATAGTTTTGCAAGCCAGTAGATAAACCAAATTGTTTAAGTCCGGGAGGGGTAAGGCCGTAGATAATATCTTTGATTTCAGAAATCGTTTTTTGAATCTGAGTTTCAATTTCATAGGCATCTCTTTCGTCAATTTTATTAGCAATGCGATGTGTCATGAGTTTAATGGAAACCAGGTCTATGCTAATGCCGTCATGCAGATCTTTGGCGATTCTTGTACGCTCACGTTCAGTAGCTTCAATTTCTGCGCTTAGCAAATTCTTTTGCTGTTCATTAATAACACTCAGGTATTCGTTCTTTTCTTTGTATCTATCAATTCTTACTTTATAAACAACCACTCCTATCGCTAACGCAAATAATACTGTAGCCAAACGGAAGTACCAGGTATTCCACCAGGGTGGGTTGATTCGAAAATTTACTTTAATAGGCGTGTGAAACCAGTTTAAATTATCTGTGGAATATTCGGCTTCAAAAATGTATTGCCCAGAGGCTAATGAATTAAATGCGAATGTCCAATTACTTGATCTCGTCCAGGTGTCATCAGGTGTAAGTCGAAAGCGAGTTAATATATTCTGATTATTAAAACTTAAAAAACCTAGTTTGATTTCAATATTGTTTTGTTGCCAATTGAAGTTAAGAGAGTTTTGTAATTCGATTGGTGTATTATTCATTCTTATTTCTTTGATATACGCAACAGGCTTTTGATTTATATACTGAATTTTATTTACTTCTAATTGAGTGTAACCAGTATCACCAAATGCCCAGATTTTGTCATTTAGGACTGTCATAAAATTCACTTTATCACTTGCAAGTCCACCATACTTGGTTATAAAATCGAATTGAGGGTTACCAGACAAAAGAGACTGTATAGTGGTAACGGCAATCCCATTCTCAGACCCCAGCCAAATGGCTGAATCTATATTCAATGTGCAGTAAATATTATTGGCGATAAATCCTCCACTACTATTGAATCTCTTAATATTTGCATTCTCCCTGAAAAGAAGCGTAAATCCATTTCCAATGGTGGAGACTAGAAGTACTGAGTCGGCCAATGAGGTAACACTAGATACTTTAATGTCAGCAAACTCCTTTAGTTCTGTTACTGTAGAGAAGGTTGAATCATATCGAAAAAGACCATTCTTACCTCCCAGGTATAAATCCTTACCGGAAACGTGAATATTTCTGAATTGAGTATTCAACTTTTTTTGGAATACCAACTCACCCGTCTTATCAAATTTGTAAACGCCACGTGTGTTAACAGCATAGACATAGCGTGGAGTGGCAGAAAAATCAACAAAATTTGCTAGTGTTGTTCTCTTGAGAATTTTTCCTTTAACATCAAATAAGAATGTTTCATTATTTGTTGAGGCCCAAATAGAACCAGATTTATCTTTGAAGGCTGAGACAATAGGATTTTTTAATTCTCTTTCCCAAAGAGTTTGTCCAGTGTTAGTAAGCGCACTAATTTTTCCTGAATAGTCAGTTGTGATTATTGTATTTAATGTTGAATTTACAGAGCTTATTTTAGAATCTGTTGCATAATTAAATTTGTTTACCGAAAAATTCGGAAAATAGAATACACCTTTTTCGAGGGTTGTTATCCAGAACCCTTTTTCATTGTCTTGCAAAATTTTTGTCACTGATTTCCCTTCCAGTGCCTTAATATTATGGGTTCTTTTAAAGTTAATGTCTTCAATTCTTTGAAGCCCTCCATTTAAAAATCCAATCCATAATTTATTTTCCTTATCTATCGATAAATTAATAATCGGGTTTAATGCGGTTACTACTTTTCTTAACCCATTGTTATGATGGTATTCAAAAAGTTCTTTATTAATGGAGATGTATAAATTATCTGACCATCGGATGGAGCATATTAAAGAAACGGATTGTAAAGAGTCAGCTAAGTCCAAATCAAAGATTTGATTTGATATTTTAACACTTTTAATGCGATGGGTTGGACCGCTATACGCTAATAAATATTTGTCATTGTTGTATTGAGAGTAATCTATTGAATAGGGGGCAACTACTTTTGTAAAATGATTTCCTTGTTTGTCAATCCGGATAATTTTATCTCCCGCTGTAATCCAAAGTTGATCCAACGAGTCATAGTATATATCCGATAATAAGGATTTGTTAGCGAGTTTGACAATGGTATCATTATAGAGGTATCGTTGAACCTTGCCATCGAGGTAGTAGGAAAGTTTCCCGGTAAATGTTCTGAACCATATTCTTCCTGAAGCATCTTCGTGAAGGCCAAAAACAACGGGGTCACTCAGGCCACGTTGTGAGTTGATTATTTCAAAATCACCTCCATCAAATTTCACTACTCCGTTGTCCGTGGCGAACCAAATAAATCCTCGTTTATCTTGAATTACCTGATAGACTTCTGGACTGGGAAGTCCATCAGCAACCGAAAAATTCAAATATGAACTCTCTTGACAAAAGGCAGAAAAAGAAAAAGTTAAAATGTGACCAAATAGCAGACCACAAAGACTTCGAAAGCAGGACTTCACAATTCAAAAATCAATGGATATTTGAAATTTTACTTAACTAATGTATAGCTCTTTTTTAATTTATCCTAACAATCAGTTTTTAAAAGCTTAATGATATCAGAGTTTCTTTTGAGATATAAGATTAACTCCCTTTTTAAAAAGATCGTTTGCCTCCGGAGATGATTTGGTAAGCAGGATCATTCCTCCAAATGCTAAGGTAATGAGGAATGAGCGGAAAATGATATCTAAAATAGTATTGTCAGATTTAGGTATAAGAGAGTTTAGAAGCAGAGTAATCAACACAATGGCAAGAACTTTTGCTGTTGAAATATCAAACGGCTGAATCTTATATCGAGAGTAAATAAATATGTATTTTGTTAAATTAAAGGCAACCAATGCGAAGGCTGCTCCCCATGCAGCACCTTCAATACCATAACTCGGAATTAAAAGGTTATTGGAGAATATAATTAAAGCGGCCAAGATAAGGATCAGTAGAATATTAAATCTGTAAAATTTGGACAGTACGATTATCTCACTACTGGGACCGAACAGCATATCCACAAGTTTGCCTGTGCCAACAATAATTACCACCCATTTCCCTGCGCCATAGTGTATCCCGTTGGGCATAAGGTCAAAGAGATTATCCAGGTTAATCCATACACCAATCAACAAGAGAGATCCTATGATGAACTGATTGATCGAGGTTTTACGGTATAAAGTCGCGATTTCCTTTAAATCATTTTTTTCAAAAGCCCTCGAGATCAATGGCATCGCAATTTGGCTGAGTGCCCGTTTGGGTATTTCTATTACTGTCGCCATATAAAATGCAGTGGTATAAATTGCATTGGCACTATACCCAAGTAATGCCGATACCATCATGCTATCAACTTTGCCAATCAGGATTAGCCCAGCCATGCCAGCAAAACTCAAAAGGCTGTATTTGAACAATTCTGGCAATTTGGTTCGATCGAGTGTGGTGAAATTGGATTGGAGAGAGATTTCATTTTGGCTCCACAGGTAAAACAGTAAAATCAGCAGCCATATCAGATAGCCAATAACCGAACCAATAATAAATTGATTAAATGAAATGATTTCAGTGAAATATAGTAAAACCAAAACAGAAAGGAATAAACGTGCCATCACTTCTCTTAACAGATTGGGTACAACCGTTTTTAAAAGTGATCGCGAAAATGCTTCCAGCACAGCAATCATAACCAGTAAGAGGGTCAGCCAAAGTATAAGCGAGGAATATTGAATAATTTCGCTCGCATTGTCTTGAAAATAGGATAATAAAGGAGCTTCAAAAATCTTGAACACCAGAAAGAAGACAGCGAATCCCGCTAGTGCCATAAGTGCCATGAGTGAGATAAAGGCGTGAGAGCTCTTCGGGTCTTTTACCAGTTGTGGATAGAATCGAAAAATACCTTGAGTTAAACCAAACTGGGCAAACGGAGTGAATAGTATTGCCGCATCCTGAATAGTCCTGAAAAGTCCAACTTGTTCAAGGGAGAGAAACTTGGGATAAAGGTAAAGCAAATTAATGTAGCCAATCGCCACACCCAGGTAGGAGATAAGGGTTGAATAGATGCTTTGGCGGATAACAATACCCATGCTATTGGATAGTAAACTTCTCTATTAAATGAACTTTTGAAGAATGAACAAAAAAACAATCTCTAACTCCATTGTCCTGCGGCCGAATCAACGTACTCACCCTCTTAAGTTTTCCGTTTACGTGATTGAAGAAGAAGTAATCATGCCTTTTCATAATTTCTTCCAGTTTGGCTTCGATCTTATTAAAAAGAGTTTCACAAATAATTACGGGACGAAATGTATTAATAATTTTTTCAGCCCCTTCCAATATAAAATTTTCAGTTCCCTCCGTGTCAATTTTTATCAGGTCGACATGAGGGATTGAGTTTTTTGAAATGAATTGATCCAGCGTTTCGGTTTTTACCGGGTAAGCTATTTTAGAGGCATCTTCTTTTAAACTCCCAACCCCTCCAAGATTATGAGACAAATATGTGTATTTTTTGTTTTTCACTTCATAGAACATAACTTCACCGCATTGATTGGACAGAGCAATGGGTTGAACTGAAATCTGTTTTTTGAGATTATTAAGGGAAACATTTTTGGTTAAGTAATGCAACGGACCCTGGGCAGGCTCAAAAGAATGTATCTTGCACATTGGATTTACCGCGGCTGCCAACAATGAATAGTATCCGGTATTTGCTCCGATATCAATAAAACTATCGCAATGCGAGATCAGTTCTTTAAAAATGGGCGTGTATTCAAATGAACCCGGTCCTTTCCAATAGAGAAGTTTTGTCACATAGCTGGTTTGGTTAGTGGCCATTTTGAAACTTAAACCATCTTTTATTCGGATATTAATTATTCCTGAAGGTGGAAGCCGAAATCCAATGAGGGATGAAAGTAATTTATTTATACCCAGTAGTATGGGATTGATAAGCGGGTAATAAATTATTCTATATAAAAATTGCAAATGCTTAAGGTTTAAACCAAATGGTTGTATCAAACAAACCCGTAGTGGTGGTTATACTTTTCCAGGATTCAAGAACCTTAAAAACTGGTTTATAGCGAGCGCGGTCAGAGTTATCCAGAACAAATATTCCGTGCGATTTTAATTTCGGAATGGCGTTTAGACAACATTCTACACGGGCCCGGCCATCAACCATGATAAAGTCAAAATGATTGTCCGGATACTCCTTTACAAAAGAAAAATAGTCATGGTATTCTGAACGAATCTGAAAATCCTGTTCCGTTAAATTGAAATCTTTGTAGAAAGTATAATCGTGTTTTAGACTATCCTTCGACATTGGAATGAATCGATAGTCTACATTAGTTAAATTAAGTTTCTTTAGGTTGTCCTTTACAATATTGAACCAGTCCTGATTGTGTTCAATGCTTATCAGGTTCTTAAGATGTTTTGCAAAAAAGATTGTACTGTTTCCACTGCCATACTCAAAACCAATCATGTCTTTTGTAAGAATATTTTCAAAAGTCTTGATAGATGCCTGGCTAGTCCATGGGGCTTGCGGGTTTCTTGATTTAAATAATTTGTAATTGACTTTTAATATAGGGCGGGCAACTCGATATAATATATAATCGAATGAGAATGACTTAGGGGCAATCAGATTTTTCTTAGGAAATTGTGGTGACTTAGAGATAGCTAAAGCAATATCGTAGGCTGACGGCATGTTTATTTCAAATAGTAGAATACAGATTAATAAGTTCGTGTTGGGTTGTTTCCCAATTCAGATCGCCTTTAAGCGTAATATTTATTCCATTCGTTGCCAACTGATCCCTTAAGCTTCTTTCTTTATAGAGAATATTCACCTTCTCAGCAAAATCTTTTGGATTTCCAGCCTCAAAGACTAACCCGGATTTATGAGTTTCCACAATTCTTTTTAAAGGAGCGCAGGAACTTACCAACAAGGGCTTTCCTGACATCATGCCTTGAAAGAGCTTATGAGGCACTGTGTTGTCAGTATGTCCGTTCGATTGATGGGGAATTATATTTACATCGGTCAACGACATGTAGGAATAGAATTTGGAGAAAGGCTGATAGCCAAAGAAGTGAACATTGTTAAGGTTAAGTTCTTGTACTAATTGTTTTAGACTATTCATCACTGAGAGACTCCCAAATCCCACAATGGCAAGTTGTATAGTTTTATTCTCTGCAAGAAATCGCATCCCACGTATTGCCGTATCAACCCCACGGTGGGGTCCAATTCCCCCGGAATAGGTTAAAATAAATTTACCTGTTAACGACTCATATACAGTTTGATCAAGAGGTTGATTAATGAAGGCTTTATCCTCTGTATTGGTAACAACCTGAATTTTATCGGGTGAAATGTGATGCTCTAAAGTGACTCTCGCCTTCATTTCCTCTACAACAGCAATAATACGGTCACATTTCTCACAAGCTTTCCGTTCAAGCTTCGTCCAGTGAGCAGGGTTCATGAACAGTGCATTCTTTAATCGTACAATGGGGTTCTTTTTCCATTTAAACCAGGTGCGCAAAGCTTCCGGATAGTTCTCGTGCATGTCGAGAACTACTTTCAGGTTAAGTTCCTTTTTTAAACGTATCGCTGTTCCTGCTAAAGGCAGATCATTTACATGAATGATACTTATCTTTTCAGATTGGATTATTTTTTTAATAGCGTTTTTGAATTTTGGATGGACAAAACTTATCGACATGATTACATCCCAGAATGCAAGCTGATAGTTGTTTTTTCCGGCATCAATTCGATGAACTTTGATTCCCTCAAATTCTTCTTCAACAGGTTGACCAGCTTTTCTAAGACATAAAAGATGAATTTCAAACCCTGCCGAAATTAATGCATCAGATTCCTTTTTCACCCGGATGTCGGCCGGATAGGGAGCATTCAACAGCATTAAAATCTTTTTTTGCACAAAGTTTTAATTTACCCCAAAGAAAGAGAATTTTGCCACCCGAATCACGCAACTATGAAAATTACCTGTATTAATGGGTCCGGCCTAGTTTTATGAAAATCGTCCCCAATGTAGGGCTAATAGAATGTGATGGAAAAAGCTCAAGGGATCCTATCCTTTTTTTGATAAGTGTATTATTTCATTGCGATTCCTTTTTTCGTTCTCCAATGATTAAATGAATTAATTTTTTAACTATTGCCTCCTATTCAGGGCATGTTACTGAAGTAACAATTGGGCTACCCGAATTACTGATTGTCATACGCCAGCAATTTCCATCCGGTGATTTCAAAATCACACCTGATCCAATTGATTCCATCAAAATATCGCCAGTTTTGACAATAATGTTTCCACTCTCACTCACCCTCATTCGTTCAGTGCGCATATTTTGCCCCGGGGCAGTGGTTTCAAATCGTATATTGGAAGGGTAACTTCCTAATCCGGGATTTGTACCTACATACATCTGGATAGCGGAAGAATTTTGATAGCCACCATCTGCGTAGATGCTTCCATATAGGCCAGTAATACGATCATCAAATTCAACTGGTAGTGGGGCACTATTAGTGCCCCGAGACCTTCTACCTATCACCGCTGATCCATGGAAATGGGTATTGGAAGAGACATAAGCATTTATTCCCAATGAATTATTGCTATTCTTTAATTCAAAAAGATTAAGATCTTCTCCGCCATCTATTTCAAGTTTGACCGTAGGGTTATTAGTGCCAATGCCCACCTTCCCTAAGGTATAGGATAGGTTATTTGCAATTGAAGTCCATTGAGGCATTACTGGAACTCCATTTTGTAAAAATTGTGTCGCATTAATGACTCCGTTTACATCAAGCTTATAAAGGGGATTGATGGTGCCTATGCCAATATTTCCACTTTCTGTGATTCTCATTCGTTCAGATCTTATAATTTGGTTCGTTTCAGTTGTTTCAAATCTGATATTTGATGGATAACTTCCAGAACCCGGGTTGATCCCAACATACATCTGGATGGCAGAGGAGTTTTGATATCCACCATCAGCATAAATGCTTCCGTATAAGCCTGTAATACGATCATCAAATTGGACTGGTTGTGGAGCAGTATTTGTTCCCCGAGATCTTCTTCCTATCAAAGCAGATCCGTGAAAAGGTGTATTTGAAGAAACATATGAACTTACGTCTAAGGAGTTATTTTCATTCCGTAAATTCAGTAGGTTAAGAGCATTTCCCCCAGAAATTTCCAACTTGGCAACTGGGCTATTTATTCCAATACCAACATTGCCTCCTACATATGAAATATCTGAATTTACTTTTCCCCATTTTTCATCGCCAGATTTTTCCGCATACAGAGCATAGGGGACTGATAATAATTGCGAGATACCCACTTGCTCGAAGTTACTTCCCCCCAAAGGATCCATTTCAATTTTAACAAAGTATGTATTTGTACCCCATGAAATAGTTGTGAAATTTCCAATATTCTGTGTGCCTTTTCCGATCTCTAAATTCACAACACCAACAAGGCTTGTTTTTGCCTGATGAACTTCAGAGTAGACACTTGAACCAGTTAAAGAGCCCTGGAGAATACTGATCTTAATGGTAATGTTCCTTTCAATTAAAGGTAAGCCACCATTATCTCTTAAGACAGCTTGATATTTGAAAGACTGGGGACTTTGAGCATATGCAAAGGCAACAAAAAGAATTAAGCAGCAGGTCAATAGATTTTTCATTCTTTAATCAATTTAAATGAAAGTGGTTTAAGTAAGCCAGAGGTTTGTATCAATAATAAGTAAAGGCCGGAGGCCGAATGCTCCATCGAAATAGTTATTTGATTTGATTGTAATCTTTGAAGTTGAACATTCACTTGTTTTCCCGTAGCATCAAATAACGTAATGACTGCTTCTGAGAAATCTCTGGCACTGGAAATAATAGTAAAGTTTTTCTCGAAGGGCATTGGATAAATTAAAAGTTCATCCTTTTCTATGCTCCCTGTAATTAAGTATTTAAAATTCTGATCATTTAAACCATGACTTACCTCCAGGTTTGTTGATTTAAAAGTTTCATTTATAACCTCACCAATTGCCCACGATGCAGAAATTGTAATACCCTTTGCTTCCCCAGCCGCAGAAATGATATTGCCCATTTCCTGAGCGTTGCATAGGTAACTAGTAATAAGTGTGATGAGAACAAAAAGACTTTTCATGCCTGAAGGGATTTAACAAATGTACCTCTTTTCATATTTTAAACACTTTTTCAAATGTATAATCAGATCAAATTTCAACCTAAAAGTTAGTGACTTTTCGATAGGTTTGTATTCTATTTTTCTAATCTATAAAATGAAAATTACCTTGATTGCCGGTGCGCGGCCCAACTTTATGAAAATTGCCCCGATCATCAGGGCTATTGAAAACGCTCAACAATCGGGTAAAGCGATTCATTATCGTCTTGTTCATACTGGGCAGCACTATGATGATAAACTTAGCAAAATATTTTTTGAGCAACTCCAGATACCTGAACCTCATGTAAACCTGGGAGCCGGGTCGGGCACACAAGCCGAGCAAACGGCCCGCATTATGGTTGAGTTTGAAAAAGATCTGATTGCAAACCCGACCGATTTGGTTGTGGTTGTGGGTGATGTCACTTCAACGATGGCCTGCACAATTGTCGCCAAAAAGCTCAACACAAAAGTAGCTCATGTGGAAGGTGGCATTCGTTCTTTTGATATGGCAATGCCCGAGGAAATCAACCGGATTGTGACCGACTCACTGGCCGATTATTTCTTCACAACCTCAACCGTGGCCAACCAAAACCTGCGCAAAGGTGGTGTAGGGGAGGAGCAGATTTTTTTTGTGGGCAATACAATGATTGACACGCTGCTAACTCAATTACCTAAAACAAAAAAGCCTGAAAAGTGGGGTGAGTGGAACGTGAAGTCAAAAGAATATATTGTATTGACTTTACACCGGCCATCCAATGTGGATGATGCAGATAAGTTTGCCAATTGGATGAAAGTAATTGATGCGGTTGGGTTACCGGTTATTTTTCCGGTTCATCCGCGCACGCAAAAGAACTTTTCCAAATTGGTTAACAAACCACGTAATATCATTGCGTGCGATCCTCTTAGCTATCTTGAATTCATCTATTTGATTAAAGAATCAAAAGCGGTGATTACGGATTCAGGAGGCGTGCAGGAGGAGACCACCGTATTGGGTGTTCCATGCCTTACATTGAGAAATAATACTGAGCGGCCAGAAACCGTAACAACCGGAACCAACGAAATGATAGGTGACAATTTTGTTGCCCTAAGTGTTGCGCTAAAAAATTTGAATGAAGGCAAGTGGAAGCAAGGTGCAATACCAGAGTTGTGGGATGGACGAACAGCAGAACGAATCGTTTCTGCCCTGTTACAATTATTTTGACTTTACCTTGTCGGGATTATCCTTCAAATAGGATTCCCACGATTTGCTTTTGCTTTTAAGTGCACCGTTTTGATAGTGATGACATACAGCAACAGCCAGCGCATCCGAGGCGTCAAGCAGTTTTGGCATTTCTTTAATGCTGAAAATTTGCATTAACATCCTGGCGACTTGTTCTTTAGACGCGTTTCCATTTCCGGTTACGGCTTGCTTCACTTTTTTTGGTGCGTATTCGGTAATGGGCACTTCGCGATAAAGAGCTGCAGCCATGGCCACACCTTGTGCGCGACCCAACTTCAGCATCGATTGAACATTCTTTCCGAAGAAAGGTGCTTCCAGGGCCACTTCATCCGGGTTAAATTCATCGACCAAGGTTAACACCCGGTCGAAAATCTTTTTTAGCTTTAGTTCGTGAGCACCGTATTTACCCATTTGAATTACGCCAAACTGGAGAAGTTTGACTTTACTCAATTGCACAATAATAATCGCATAACCCATCACATTGGTGCCGGGGTCAAGACCCAGAATTATCTTTTCCTTCACTACTTTTTTATCAACTTTGCTCACAGCCCAAACTTACAGAGAAACAGGCAATGCTGATTTATCTTCTACTAATCTTTAGTCTTTATTTTATTCTTCTGATTCTGCTTACGGTAGGATGGTATGAAGCCATTGGGCAACCTGCGCATACAACAGAAAGCAGATTTATCTCCATAGTTGTTGCTGTGCGCAATGAAGAGAAAACCTTGCCGGTTCTGATGACAAGCCTTACTACGCAGCAATATGATCAGGATCAATTTGAAGTGATTTTGGTCAATGATCACTCAACCGATCAAACCTCAACTTTACTTCAGGATTTGCAACGAAAATATCCTGAAATAAAAATCATAACAATCCTTTCGTCTGGTATCGGTAAAAAGCGCGCATTAACAGAAGGCATTCAGTTGGCTAAAGGTGAAATTATATTGACCACAGATGCGGATTGTAAGTTGCCGCCCCGTTGGATTTCAGGAATGAACGCAGCGTTTGGTACAACTACTTCGATGGTGGTTGGAGCGGTGAAAATCGCCCCGGATTTTTCATTTTTCTCTGAACTTCAGGCTTTGGAATTTGGAAGCGTTATGGGCTCAGGAATTTCTTTGCTAGCGTGGAATGCTCCGATAATGTGTAATGGTGCAAATCTCGCTTTCCGTAAAAAAGTATTTGAGGCTGTTAATGGGTATGAAGGCAATTTTGAGATCGCTTCGGGTGACGATGAATTTCTGATGCGTAAAATAGAACAGAGTTTCCCCAATACAATCAGGTTTGCAGCTCAAAAGGAGTGTGTGGTGGCTACCCAACCCGCTAATTCCATTAAGCAATTTTATTCTCAGCGCTTGCGTTGGGCAGGAAAATGGAAGGCAAACGAATCGGTCTTTGCCAAATCACTTGCTGTTTTTGTGTTGCTGGTGCAAATCAGTTGGTTAATTACGTTGGGATTACTGATTTCGAAATTCAAAGTAGCTGACCTGGTGGGTTTAATCATCATCAAATTACTATTCGAAGGACTTTTTCTTTGGGTCGTATCCAGATATCTCCAACTTAGATTTAACCTTCTTGCATTTTGTGTGCTACAGGTGGTATACCCTGTTTATGTGATCGTTACCGGAATTTCTTCACGTTTTATCACCTACCGGTGGAAAGATCGCGAAGTTACTCTTTCGCGTTAAGAGATTGTTAACACCATGCGTCTTGATCATTTATTCTTATTTTTACTCTGTATAAGCTATGAATGAGATAGAATTAAAGAAGCAGGTTGAACGGAAGGAATTGGAACTCAATTCCTTGCTTGAAATTACCCAATCCATCAATAACAACGTACCCGAAGAATCGCTATATAAGATTTTTAACTTTACGTTACGCTCTAACATGAATATTAAGAAGTTAGGGCTCTTCGTTTTGGATGAAGTATGGAATTGCAAAGTCAACTTTGGAACAAAAACTAATTTTCAAAAACTCAAACTTGACGACCGGTTTAAGCTCATCAAAAATATCCATCGCATGGATGAATTTGAAGAGTGTGAGTTTCATGAATTTGATATGGTAATACCGGTAGCGCACAAATCGGATACGCTGGCTTTAATTTTTGTGGGTGGGTTAAACATTCATAACAATCACGACCGGGACGAAAGTATCAAGTTTATTCAGGCACTCAGTAACATCATTATCGTTGCCATCGAGAACAAAAAGCTGGCACGGAAGCAATTGGAACAGGAAGCCTTCAGAAAAGAATTGGAGATTGCCAGCGATGTGCAACAATTTCTTTTCCCGGAAAGATTGCCCTTTACAGAACGTTTAAAAATGGAAGCAAGCTACCTGCCGCATGATCTGGTGGGTGGTGATTATTATGATTATATACCAATTAATAAAAATCAATTTCTGATTTGTGTAGCTGACGTAAGTGGTAAGGGAATTCCAGCCGCCCTCATGATGTCTAACTTTCAGGCATCGTTGCGCACATTATTGCGACAAACTCCCAATCTGAAAGAAATTGTAGAGGCTCTCAACTATCAGGTGGCTGAAAATACTAAAGGTGAAAAATTCATTACTTTTTTTGGTGCCATTTATGATTTGAGTTTGAAGACCATGGTATACGTGAATGCCGGGCATAATCCACCCATATTGATGGACAAAAAAAATGGAGTGCGTTTGTTAGAAGAGGGCTCCACCGTTTTAGGGGCCATGAATCCACTCCCGTTTATGAACGAAGGTTTTATTACCGATCTGGATGACTTTACTCTCTTTATGTATACGGATGGACTTACCGAAACGGTAAACGAAGATGGCCAGGAATTCGGTCTTCAATCCTTATTGGATTATTTTGAGAAGAATAAAGAGAAAGACATCAAAACCATTCACCAGGATATCATTGTCAATCTGGATGGCTTCAAAGGCCGAAACGGCTATCGCGATGATATCACCATGCTTACCTGCCGGGTTGAATGATTGAATTCGAAGTTTTGAGTTTCATAGTTTGAAATGATACCCTTTCGCACTCCATTTTTTCTACCCTCACTTTTTCCGGATTTGATTTGGAGGATACCAACACAAGAAAAAAAAATCTTTCTCACGTTTGATGATGGCCCAATACCCGGTCCAACGGAGTTTGTTATAGAAACATTAGAAAAGTACAAAGCCAAGGCAACTTTTTTTTGTATAGGAGATAATGTGCGAAAGTATCCGACAATATTCGCTCAACTTTCAATGGCCGGCCATACAATGGGTAATCATACATTCAATCATATAAAAGGCTGGAACCACTCTACCAAGGACTATATTGATAATATTGAGTTGTGTAAAAGCCAATTTCAATCTACGCTCCGGACCGTAACAGCGAGCCAGCCGCTTTTCCGCCCACCTTATGGGCGTATTACTACAGCGCAGATCAAAGCTTTAAAAGATCAATACAAGATTATTATGTGGGATGTTCTCACCCAAGATTACCACAGGTCCATGTCGCAGGAGCGTTGTCTGGCAGGTTCTATTCAAGCTACCCGTTCTGGATCTATCGTTGTATTTCACGATAGCCTGAGGGCCGAAAGAAATCTGACCTATGCGTTGCCCCGATATATTGAGCACTTTTCAAATCTGGGTTTTGTTTTCTCTGCGCTTTGATGGCTGATTCAGGTTCTGGTACCTTTGCCGGATGCCTTCACAAAAGCATGTTTTAGTAGCTGTTCTGGATTGGGGTCTTGGGCATGCCACGCGGTGTGTGCCGATTATCCGGGAATTGCTAAATCAACATTGTAAGGTTACCCTTGCCGGGAATGGCCAATCGCTCCAACTCTTGCGCCAGGAATTTCCTATGCTTGAGTTTATTGAGTTACCGTCATATAAAGTTTCCTATTCGGTCTCAATGCCCTTTATGCTGAAAATCTTTTTGCAACTACCAAAGTTCCTGAGTGCGATAAGAACAGAACACAAAGAGATTGAAAAATTGGTTTCTCAAAGAAATGTAGACGCTATTATTTCTGATAATCGATACGGATGTTGGTCCACGCAAGTTCCTTCGGTGCTGATTACGCATCAGGTAAATATTATTATGCCACCCATGTTGTCATGGATGAGCTTCGGTATCAATTACTTTAATCATAGCTTGATCAAGCGATTTAATCTAGGTTGGGTACCTGATTTTGAAAGCGATCGAATTACAGGCAGACTTACAACTCCGGGAAAATTAAACATTCGTTTTATTGGTATGCTTTCGCGATTTGAACGGAACGAAAATATTTCAATCGAACCTAATCTGATAGTAGGGGTGATATCCGGTCCGGAACCACAGCGGCAGGTTTTAGAATCGATACTGGAAAAGCAAATGACGAATCAAACCGGAAACTTCGTGCTTGTTCGGGGAATTCTAAATGGAAAAGAACGGCAACATTCCAGCATCAAATTCATAAATCATTTAGGTGCGACTGAGTTAAGTGAACTGATTCAAAAGGCCAGCATCATAATTACGCGAAGTGGTTATAGTTCGATAATGGATTTAATCAAATTGGGTAAAAAAAGGGTAATACTCATTCCAACACCTGGCCAAACCGAACAAGAATACATGGCTGAGGTGTTGGACAAGAAGCAAATTGCGTTGGGGCAGCCCCAGTCCGATTTTGATTTAATGAAAGTTCTGGATAGGGTAAAGAACTATACTGGTTTTGAAGACATCCGGCAGCAGGCTAATTTGCTCCCCAAAGCAATTGTTGAATTGCTTGAAATGAAGCGGAAAAGATGACAGACTATTGGATCGATACACATGCTCATATTTATTCGCCCGAATTCGATTTGGATCGGGATGATGTACTAAGCCATTGTGTAGACTTAGGCGTTAAGAAGGTTTTTATGCCCAATGTTGATCACACCTCCATCGATGCCATGCTGGAGTTGGAACATAAGCGTTCGGATCAATGCATCGCGATGATGGGACTTCATCCATGTTCTGTGAAAAAGGATTTTGAAAAGGAACTTTATCGGGTTGAAGAATGGCTTTCAAAAAGAAAGTTTGCCGCAGTGGGCGAAATGGGAACCGACTTATATTGGGATAAAACATTTTGGGAGCAACAAAAGGAAGCGTTCAGAATACAAGTTGCATGGGCAAAAAAATATGAATTACCCATTGTTATTCATTGCCGTGAATCTGTGGATGAAACGATTGAATTATTGACACCCTTACTGGATGGTAAATTGAAAGGTGTTTTTCATTGTTTTTCAGGTACTTTTGATCAAGCCAAAAAAATCTCTTCCATGGGTTTTTATGTGGGATTGGGTGGAGTAGCAACTTTCAAGAATGGCGGCATGGATAAAGTAATTCCTGACCTTGATTTGGAAAATATTGTATTGGAGACAGACAGTCCTTACTTAGCACCAGTGCCGCATCGGGGCAAAAGAAACACTCCTGAGTATATTCCCTTAATTGCGAAAAGGGTTTCTGAACTTAAAAAGGTAGCAGAGGAAGAATTAATGAGAATAACTACGGCCAACGCGTTACGATTATTTAATCAGGCATGAGTTACAAAAAAATCAGTATCAATACAGCCCAACCGGCCAAAGCTAAATCCCGGGTGATGATCATTTATACGGGTGGAACCTTTGGAATGACCTATGATTCTGAGGGGGTATTAATTCCATTTGATTTTTCATTGATTCTTGAGCAGTTACCGGCACTCCGTAATTTATTTCTTGACATTACCGTGATTTCATTTGATCAACCGGTAGATTCATCAAACATTCAACCAGTGCATTGGCAAATGATAGCGGAGATAATATTTGAAAATTACTCAGATCAGGATGGCTTTGTAGTATTACACGGCACGGATACAATGGCTTTCACCGCTTCAGCCATTAGTTTTATGTTGCCCGGCTTAGCCAAGCCAGTCATTTTTACAGGGGCACAGCTCCCAATAAGTGAACCAAGGTCGGATGCCCGGGAAAATCTTATTACCGCGCTGGAAATAGCTTCAGCAAAAGCAGAGGGCATACCGGTAGTACCTGAAGTTTGTATTTATTTTGATTATGAACTTTTGAGGGGAAGTCGCTCCAAGAAAGTGGAGAGCATGCATTTCGATGCATTTAAGTCTGAAAATTATCCGTCCCTTGCTAAAGCAGGTGTAAAGATTGATTATAACTATGCGGCCATTCGCAACCTCAGCGATCAGGAAATTGGGTACTTTAAAAATTTTGATTCAAACATTTCCATTTTGAAATTATACCCAGGCATTAACAAGCAGATGGTAGACGCTATCCTCCAAACTGAGGGATTAAAGGCACTTGTTCTGGAAACCTTTGGATCGGGGAATGCACCGTCTTTGCCGTGGTTTATTGAAAATTTAAAAAAGGCCATTGCACGAGGCGTTTTAATCCTCAATATCTCACAATGCCCGGGTGGCATGGTACTTCAAGGCAGATATGAAACCAGCAAATCATTATCCGAGATTGGCGTAATCAGTGGTGGTGATATGACGATGGAAGCTGCAGTTACTAAGTTAATGATCCTGCTTGGTGAGTTTGGAATTGAAAAGACAAGAGATTTAATTAACAAACCAATGGTGGGTGAGATAAGTTGACCAATTGAACGACCTCATTAAAAAAAGAGGTCTGCCAAACGAAGCTATAGCGAGGGAAGTGCGTGGTGAGCGCAGTTTGGCGGAGAGGGCGGGATTCGAACCCGCGATACCCTTTCAGGTATACACACTTTCCAGGCGTGCTCCTTCAACCACTCGGACACCTCTCCAAAAAAAAGCCCACAAAGAAATGGATTAATATCTCGATTACAAAGGGTGACCAAAGATCATTGTTGGGGAACGTTTAACTTCTTTTGCCCCAACAAAATCAAATATTGTGTGACTAACGGACGTATTTTGAATTCTATGGCGGAAAGGAAGAAACTACAAATAGAATTTTAGTTTTTTTTTCAATTTCTTGTTTAGGATTGATCAAAACCTTTAAATTTGGCCACTTCAAGTTATCTAAACCTTAAACCATGAAAAAATTACTTACGATTCTCGCTTTTCTGGGGGTATTAACATTTGGTGCCTCCCCAACCTACGCACAAGATTCTTCTGACGCTGGCACTGAGCAATCCGCTTTGGCAGGGGACGAACAAGGATTTCATCAACAAGTTAAAGAGAAGTTTATTGAGGGTGGCCCAAGTTTCATGTGGCCTATTCTTATTTGTTTGATTTTGGGTTTGGCTATTTCCATTGAGAGAATTATTACCCTTAACCTGGCTACAACCAACACCAAGAAATTGTTGGCTCAAATTGAAGATGCTCTTGCAAGAGGTGGCATCGAAGCGGCTAAAGACGTTACTAAAAACACCAAAGGACCTGTTGCTTCCATATTCACCCAAGGTTTGTTGAGATCTTCTGAAGGAATTGAAATGGTTGAAAAATCAATCGTTGCTTATGGTGGTGTTGAAATGGCACGACTTGAAAGAGGATTAATTTGGGTTTCATTGTTCATTTCACTCGGACCCATGCTTGGATTCTTTGGTACTGTAATTGGAATGGTGAATGCATTTGACGCGATTGAAGCAGCAGGTGATATTTCTCCTCAGGTGGTTGCGGGTGGTATGAAAACTGCCTTGATCACTACGGTAGGTGGTTTGATTGTGGGTATGGTGCTTCAAACCCTATACAATTATCTTGTTTCTAAAATTGATAGTCTGGTAAATGCGATGGAAGATGCTTCCATCACATTAGTAGATATTTTGGTTAAGCATAAGTTATCTAAATAAGAATTCTATGAATGCTATGGACTTTGGGCTATATGCCGCATACATATTCTTTGGGGTAGCTGTGGTTGCGGCCATAGTACTGCCACTTGTCAATGCACTTAAAGCACCTGCCGCGCTGGTGAAATCATTGGCGGGGTTTGCAGCGTTGGCTGTCGTTTTTATTATCGCTTATGTGCTATCCGGCTCTGAGGTGACAACAAAAGCAGCTGCAGCTGGTGTAAATGCTTCCTCTTCAAAACTGATTGGCGCAGGACTGACAATGTTTTACATCGTTTTTGTGGTTGCTGCCGTTGGTGTAGTAGTTTCCGAAATAAATAAAGCTTTTAAATAATGGCACGCTCCACACCAGAAATTCCAAATGCATCAATGGCGGATATCGCCTTCCTGTTGCTTACATTCTTTCTGGTTACGACTACCATGCCGAACAATCGGGGTCTTAGCATTGCCTTACCTCCGCCTCCGGAGGCTAAGCCACCTGAAGATGTAAAAATTCAGGAGCGTAATATGTTTAAGATTCAGATTAACTCATCCGATGCTTTACTTATTGAAGGCGAGCCTCGGGAGGATATTCGTAACCTGAAAGAAGAGATCAAAGCGTTTGTTCTGAATAACGGTCGCGATCCGGCTAGCTCGGATAGCCCGGAAAAGGCGATTGTTTCATTTAAGACTGACCGGGGTACAAGTCACAGAAGGTTTATAGAACTTCTTGATATTATTCAAGGCGCTTATTATGATTTATATGCCGAGCAGGCGGGTGTTTCTAATCAAAAATTTAGAGATGCAGCCTCAGACTTGTCAATACCTGAGAATAAAGCAATTTATGAGAAAGGTAGAGCGGGTATTCCACTTAATATTTCAATTGCTGATCCTACTAAAGTAGGTAACTAAAAAGCTTTATGGCAAAATTTAAGAAAAAAACGGAGGTTAGTCAGAATATTCCAACTTCCTCTATGCCTGATGTGGTGTTCATGTTGTTGTTTTTCTTCATGGTTACAACGGAATTGAGAAAGACTTCCATCGAGGTGAAACAACAAATTCCAAAGGCCACCCAACTTAGAAAGTTGATGAGAAAGTCATTGGTGACTAATCTCTATATTGGCGAGCCCATTAAGGCACAACAGTTTGGTAAAGAGCCAAAGATTCAGGCTGATGATGTTTTTATAGATACAAAGGATATCATTCGCTGGGTGAACGAGCAGAAAGCAAAACTTGAAGAAGTAGAGCGCGATCAGCTTACCGTGGCACTTAAGGTTGACCGGGATGCCAAACGTGGAATAATTTCTGATGTTGAGACGGAGTTAAGGAAGGCTAATGCCCGAAAAATTCTCTACTCTACATTGGAAGATAACGAACAAAATAGATAATCACTTTCATGGTATAATGGATAGCCTTCCAATAAAAATGGAAGGCTATTTATTTTTATGACTACGCTAATAGCCTCCCCGAGTAAGTCGAAAATTATAAATGCCTGGTGTATGTACGACTGGGCAAATTCGGTTTACAACCTTGTCATTACCACCACGTTTTTTCCGATATATTTTGCAGGCATTACCAAATCGGCCTACGGTGAAAATTCAGTGCCGTTGCTTGGGCGAACGTTCAAGAATACATCACTTTATGACTATTCGCTTGCTGCTGCCTATTTGACTATTGCATTATTATTACCCATTCTTTCTTCCGTTGCCGACTCACGGGGTAATAAGAAAAAATTTATGCAGTTCTTCTGTTATATGGGAGGCATCTCATGCATGGGATTGTTTTGGTTTAAAGGACCGCAACCCAATGTTTTGCTGGGTGTAGGGTGCTTTATTCTGGCCGCAATCGGTTTTGTCGGCAGCCTCGTCTTCTATAACTCTTATCTGCCTGAGATTGCTGAACCTGAAGAAAGAGATTGGATAAGCGCCCGTGGGTTTTCGATGGGCTATGCCGGAAGTGTTCTATTGCAACTGGTTGGGTTTGGCCTTGTTCTTTATTTCACTGGTCAGGGAGATCAAACCTCCGGGCCTCGTTACACCTTTCTGCTGGTAGGCCTTTGGTGGATTGGGTTCGCGCAAATTACTTTTGCCTATCTGCCAGATAATAAGCCACCACAAGCCAGGCGCTTACGGGCTGTACTTCAGGATGGCTTTATCGAACTTAAAAAAGTTTGGGATCAGATAAAGCAAATGAAGTTATTAAAGTGGTTTCTGGTTGCCTTTTTCCTTTATAGTATGGGTGTGCAAACGGTTATGCTGGCCGCTACTCTATTTGGCAGTCACGTATTGGGTTTGCCGGATGACAAATTAATAATAACTGTCGTTTTGATTCAGTTAATTGCCATTCCCGGTGCAATGCTAATGTCTTTTTTATCGGGTAAGTTTGGTAACATTTGGGTATTGATGGGAGTTGTATTTTTCTGGATACTGGTTTGTCTGGCTGCATACTTTGTCGCCCTTCAACGCGAGGCGGGTACCAATGTTGAGTTTCATTTTTATGGATTGGCACTTGCAGTGGGTCTTGTGATGGGCGGAATTCAATCTCTTAGTCGAAGCACATACAGCAAATTGATGCCTGAAACAAAAGATACGGCTTCATTTTTTAGTTTTTATGATGTAACCGAAAAGATCGCCATTGTGATTGGCATTTTTACCTTTGGCTACATTGATGAACTTTTTGGTATGAAAAATTCGGTATTGATGCTGATTGTTTTCTTCGTGCTGGGTTTGGCTGCTTTATGTGTAGCTAAAATGCACGATGTTAAGTTGGTAAAAGAACAACAAGTAATTAATAAAGCAGGTGTTTTACAGTAATTCCATTATTGATTAATTGCTTAAGTGATTCAATTCCTATTTTCAAGTGAAGGTCAACATAGCTGGTGGTTACTACTTTATCACTCGCTTCTGTTTTTATACCATCCACAACCATAGGTTGATCAGACACCAATAATAAAGCGCCTGCTGGAATTTCGTTGAAGAACGCGGTTGAGAATATGGTGGCTGTTTCCATATCAATGGCCATGGCCCGAATCTTTCGCAAATACTCTTTGAAGTGTTCGTCCCATTCCCATACTCTTCGGTTGGTGGTGTATACAGTTCCGGTCCAATAGTCCTGATTGTTGTCACGAATAGTTGTGGAGATTGCTTTTTGTAAAGCAAATGCAGGTAACGCTGGCACCTCGGCAGGAAAATAGTCATTGGAAGTTCCTTCCCCACGGATAGCTGCGATGGGAAGAATAAAATCGCCCAGGTCATTTTTCTTCTTAAGTCCACCACATTTACCTAAAAACAAAACCGCCTCTGGTTTGATGGCCGAAAGGCAATCAATGATGGTTGCTGCATTCGGGCTACCCATGCCAAAATTGATGATAGTAATGCCTCCATAAGTGGCGCTACGCATGGCACGATCAGCACCGTGAACTTCTACATTATTCCATTCAGCAAACTTTTTAACATAATTGTCGAAGTTGGTCAGTAGAATATATTTACCGAAATCATCCAGTTTAAGGCCCGTGTAGCGGGGCAACCAATTTTCAACTATTTCCTGTTTTGTTTTCATACAAGCTATTTACCTATTTTTAGGCATGTTCAAATTGAATCTTCCTGAATACAATCCTACATTGAGGAAAGAGGAAGGCAAAGTATGGATTTTTGACATTATCCGAAAGAAGTATATCGTACTAACCCCGGAAGAATGGGTGCGCCAGCATTTTATTCATTACCTGATTCACCATCATCAATATCCTAAATCACTTTTTCGGGTGGAGAGTGGCCTAACGTATAACAAACTTCAAAAAAGGTCAGATATAGTAATTCACAATCGAATGGGAAAACCATGGATGTTGATTGAATGCAAATCTCCATCGATTAAATTAACCCAAAAGGCTTTTAATCAAGTGGCGGTTTATAACATGACAATTGGTGCGCGTTATGTGGCAGTTACCAATGGCATGGCTCAGTTTTGTTTCGAAGCCGTGGAGTCACCTGGCACGACAGTAAAGTTTTTGGAATCCTTTCCTGAGTTCAAATAAAAAAGGCAGTCTCAAAAGTCAATTAAAATTGAAATGTCATTCCGGCCTTGAGCCGGAATCCCATCATACCTTGAGAAACTGGATCGCGGGTCAATGCCCGCGATGACCGAAAGACTTTTGAGACAGCCTTTTTTCGTCATGTAGAATATTTCTTTAGTTCAGAACTTCCTTCACATCTACATACGGAAGATTAAATGCATCGGCTACCGCCTTGTATACGACTTTACCGCCAACAACATTTAATCCCTTTTGTAAATCTTCATGGTCTTTGCATGCTTTTTTCCAACCCATATTGGCAAGTTTTAAGGCATAAGGTAGGGTTGCATTCGTAAGTGCCAAGGTTGATGTATAGGGCACAGCTCCTGGCATATTGGCCACGCAATAGTGTACTATATCATCAATGATGTAAGTGGGATCTTCGTGTGTAGTGGGCTTGCAGGTTTCAATACATCCACCCTGATCGACTGCAACATCAACCAACACAGTACCCGGCCTCATCGTTTTGAGCATATCTCGGGTAATTAACTTGGGTGCTTTGGCTCCGGGAATCAACACGCCACCCACAATTAAATCGTGCGTCTTAACCAGTTCGCGTAGAACATAATCATTAGACGCCATGGTATGCACATTCTTTGGCATAACATCATCGAGGTAACGGAGACGATTGAGGTTTACATCTGTAATAATTACATCAGCGCCCATGCCGGCCGCTATTTTGGCGGCATTACTGCCAACAACTCCGCCACCCAAGATCAATACTTTGGCAGGCATAACTCCGGGGACACCTCCGAGCAATATGCCTCTTCCTTTTAATGGTTTCTCAAGATATTTTGCTCCTTCCTGAATGGCCATCCGACCCGCTACTTCTGACATCGGTATGAGCAAGGGTAAACTCCTATCAGGACGCTCAACAGTTTCATAAGCCAGACACACCGCACCCGTTTTAATCATGGCATGAGCCAATGGTTCGTAGGATGCAAAATGGAAATAGGTAAATACCAATTGGTCTTTTTTAATCAAACCATATTCTTGTTCAATCGGCTCTTTCACCTTAACAATCATCTCGGCAACGCTAAATACATCTTCTGCTTTGGGAAGAATCCTGGCTCCGGCTCCAATGTATTCTTCATCACTAAAGCCGCTGCCTTCGCCAGCTTTGGTTTGCACATAAACGGTATGACCTTTTCGTACAAACTCCTGAGTACCTGCGGGTGTAACAGCTACCCGGTTTTCATTATTCTTAATTTCTTTGGGAACTCCGATTATCATAATAGTGGATTTTTATTTTAGCAATTTGATATTGATTTTAGGGTCGCGAGGGATCTTAAAACCACCGCAAAGATAGCATTCGGACACGATTGCGGGAGTTGTTTTGTTACATTTTGATAGAATATGAATCACCAATCAACCTATGCGTTTTACGGCTCGTTGAGGCGGGGCATGAGATTGTACAAGCAGTTTAATCCAAATCTCGTGTATCAGTTTAGTATGTGGCTGCCAGGCTACGAATTATTTTCTTTAGGATCTTATCCCTGTGCGGTTAAGTCTACGCATCCGCAAAGCAAAATACTAGTTGAAATTATGAAGATAACAGACCCAATTATTGAGAAGGAGATCTTTCAAATTGAAATGAATGCCGGTTATTATTACACAGATATTTTTGTTCATCGCGAACCAATTGGAATTTTTCTCTATGAAATGGCAGCAAATTATCCACCAGTACAACATGGTGACTGGGTTAAATTCTTCGGACATTGAGTGAAATCGCAGTATTTTCTATCGTAAAAATTTTTGCTTTGATGCCTCCTTCGTTTTTCCCTATTTTTGACAATCACCAACCCATTTAATGTGAGCCAATCAAAGACAATGGTTAGTGGATTATCCGCAAAAAAGATTGCTGCACTGCTGGCAGATTATAAGTTGGCATGTGAAAGTCGCGAAGCCAGTATTCTGGGTCGTAAGGAAGTCTTTATGGGGAAAGCTAAGTTTGGCATTTTCGGTGACGGAAAAGAATTGGCTCAACTTGCTATGGCCAAAGTGTTTCGCAACGGTGATCATCGGGCAGGCTATTATCGCGATCAAACATTTATGCTTGCGATTGGCGAACTTACTTTGAAGGAATATTTCGCTCAATTATATGCTCATCCTGATGTAGCAGCCGACCCTGCTTCTGCAGGCCGCCTGATGAACGGTCATTTTGCAACTCGCATGATTGATGATGCCGGGGCTTTCAAAAATCTGGCTCAATTAAAGAACAGTAGTTCTGATATTTCTCCTACTGCAGGGCAAATGCCGAGACTGGTTGGATTAGCCTACGCATCCAAACTTTTTAAGAATAATCCAGCCCTTGCGGTCTATAGTGAGCTAAGTAATCAAGGGAATGAAATCGCTTTTGGCACGATAGGTAATGCGTCTACTTCGGAAGGAATGTTTTTCGAAGCGATGAACGCAGCCGGAGTTTTGCAAGTGCCGATGCTGATGTCTGTGTGGGATGATGATTATGGAATTTCAGTCCCTAAAGAATACCAGACAACCAAAGGAAGCATCTCAAAGATATTAGCTGGTTTTCAGCGTACCAGTACGGAAAAAGGATTTGAAATTTTTACTGTCCGTGGTTGGGATTACCCGGCACTTATCCAGACCTATGAAAAAGCTGAAAGGATTTGCCGGGAAGAGCATGTGCCAGTGCTTGTTCATGTAATTGAAATGACCCAGCCACAAGGTCATTCAACCTCTGGTTCGCATGAACGCTATAAACCCAAAGAAAGACTTGCCTGGGAAGCAGAGCATGATTGTATTCGCAAGCTCCGGCAATGGATTTTAGAAAACGGAGTATCATCACCTGAAGAATTAATTGACATAGAAAAGGAAGCAAAGGCAACCGCGAAATCTGCAAAAGAACTAGCCTGGAAAGCTTTCAATGAAGATATTCAACAGGATCAAAAAATGTTGGAGAAAATTTTGGAAAGTGCGACTTCCGAGCATTCTGAGATTGTGAAACTCTTGACAGACCTGAAAAAGACAATCAATCCGCTTCGGTTAGATTCTATGCGTACTGCCCGGAAAGCCATAAGAGTATTGCGCGATAGTTCGTCTCAATCCCGTGTGGATCTGTTAGAGTGGATTCACACGAATGAACTAGCGAATGAAGATCGGTACAGTTCTTTTTTGCATAGCACATCAGAATGGTCGGCCAGTAAAGTAGAAAAAATAAAGGCTGTTTACTCTGATAAATCTTCGCTGGTGGATGGGCGGGAAGTATTACAAGCTTGTTTTAGAGAAGCGTTGAAGCGTGATCCACGGGTACTTGCGTTTGGAGAAGATGTTGGTAAGATTGGAGATGTTAATCAGGGGTTTGCAGGCTTACAGGAAAAGTTTGGTGAACTACGGGTTACAGATACCGGAATTCGGGAGTGTACCATCATAGGGCAGGGTATTGGAGCAGCACTGCGCGGCTTACGTCCCATTGCTGAGATTCAATACCTAGATTATCTGCTATATGCCATTCAGATAATGTCTGATGACCTGGCCTGTCTTCAGTATCGCACTAAAGGAGGTCAGAAGGCTCCGTTAATTATTCGCACCCGTGGTCATAGACTTGAAGGTGTTTGGCATGCAGGTTCTCCTATGGGCATGATTTTGCATGCTATCCGCGGAATACTAGTGCTGGTTCCGCGCGACATGACACAAGCTGCAGGATTCTATAATACCATGTTACAATCGGATGATCCCGCGTTGATTATCGAATGTTTGAATGGGTATCGATTGAAGGAGAAATTGCCCGATAATATTGGCGAGTTTACAGTGCCCGTGGGCGTACCCGAGGTGTTGAGGGCGGGAAGCGATGTAACCATTGTAACCTACGGATCAATGTGCCGCATTGTGATGGAAGCAGTTATTGATCTGGAATCAACTGGAATTTCCTGCGAGGTAATTGATGTTCAATCCTTGCTTCCTTTTGATGTTAACCACACTATTGTTGAGTCTGTAAAGAAAACAAATCGGGTAATTTTTGCTGATGAGGATGTGCCAGGAGGTGCGACTGCATTTATGATGCAACAAGTGTTGGAGGTTCAACAGGCCTATCAATATCTGGATGCAACACCCAGAACTATTACGGCAAAGGAACATCGCCCGGCTTATGGCTCGGATGGGGACTATTTCTCCAAACCTAATCCCGAGGATGTGTTTGATGCTGTGTATGCATTAATGAATGAAGCGGAACCACTTCGATATCCCAGGATTTACTAAGACCTATAAGGTAAACTCAGGGGTTTCGATTATGTTGCTCTTGTTGAGCGCGCGATCTTTTATTTGAATCCGGAGTTTTAAGGTTTTAATACTGAATAGCGCTTTAAAGCCTAATGATCCCATACTATATCTTAAAGTACCTTCAAGTGGTGAGCCTGGCTTGTCTGTGAATAAAATTGGGAATCTGCCGTCAAATGAAGTCGCGCAACTGGGATAGTTGAATTCCTTTGTCCAATCAAATTCTTCAAACGTTCCGTTCGAAGGATTCTTTACTAGAAAATCTACGGTGATGTTATAATGGTCAGGATTTAATTCAAAATAAAGAGTATCAATAAGATTATCATCATTTCGAACTTCCCAGTTGATACAATTGAAGGGTTTAATAAATTCCGGTAAGGAGCTAAAGTTCGGGTCGGTTCTTTTATCCTTGTAGGTAACTAAATTTCCGTCAGATTTTCTAAAGTAGAATTTATTATTGTAACAGGTTGTTTCACTTACACAGCCTTGTTCACTTGGGTCCAATCCCAGATCGCCATCGCCATCTTTAAATGAGATTATTAAAATCAGGGAATCATATTCCAAATCGAATCCTGAACCATATTCCTTAAATTCAATGCTTTCAAATTCAATCTGTGGCTGTATTGGGTATTCGGGTGGATCAAAACAGGCACTCAATCCCATGGAAACAATCAAAAACAACAGAAGCCCTCTTATCAATCTCATTTTCTACCTTTAGCCTTTGTAAAGTAAACAACGCTTGGACACATTCAAAAGTTTTAGGGATACTTTGTATTCTGTAAACGAAAAGAACTTTGAGGATATTGCGCTCCGGTTATTCCGTTTTCAGGCGAAAAATAACCCTGTTTACCATCGGTATCTTCAGTATTTGAAATGTCCCATAGAGGAGATAACATCCATTCAGAAGATCCCGTTTTTACCAATCAGTTTTTTTAAGACTCACGAAGTTAAAACCGGAGACTGGCTACCGCAGGTTGAATTTATAAGCAGTGGAACTACGGGAATGGTAACAAGCCGGCATGCAGTAAATGACCTTTCGTACTATCTGAGTTTATCTGAAAACATCTTTAAACGCTTCTATGGCCCACCAGACCAATTTCACTTTTTAGCACTGCTTCCTTCTTATCTTGAACGAACCGGATCGTCCCTTATCGCTATGATGGATCATTTGATTAATCAAAGCAACTCTCCCTACTCAGGTTTCTATTTGCATAACCATGCAGATTTGGTAAACAAATTGAATACACTGAAAGGTGCAGATCGAAAAGTAGTCCTTTGGGGAGTTTCGTTTGCTTTACTTGAGCTGGCGGAGGCATATGAACTGGATATGCATGATTGTATTGTGCTCGAAACAGGTGGAATGAAGGGCCGGAGAAAGGAGTGGATACGGGAAGAGTTACACCTTTTTCTCTCCAAACGGTTTAATATTCCTGCCGTACATTCTGAATACGGAATGACAGAACTTATGTCGCAGGCTTATTCAAAAGGGGGCGGTTACTATCAGTGCCCGCCCTGGATGAAGTTGCTTATCAGGGATATCAATGATCCGTTTTTGGTCGTTGAAAGCAAAGTGGGGGGGGTAAATGTTATTGACCTTGCAAATTTCCATTCCTGCGCGTTTATTGAAACCCAGGATTTAGGCCGGATAGACCAAAACGGTAGTTTTGAGGTACTTGGAAGGATTGATAATAGTGATGTAAGGGGTTGTAATTTATTAGTCGGGTAGTCGTTTTTTTCGCCAAACAGCGATTTGTGAATATTAAATTTGTAGAAATTCAAAAGATTGATATTTTTGTTTTTTATAAAAGCCACTAATATGAAGAAAATCTTAGCTTTTGTTGCACTTCTAGCGTTTCTGACCTCTTGCAGCCAGTACACTTGCCCTACCTATAGCAAGAAAGAGGTGAAGAAAAACGTATCTGAGAGCCGGATTTAAGTCGCTCACAGGTATTTTTTTACTTCCGAGGGCCCGATAGGTCCTTCGCTCATAATTACAAGCCTTTCTATTACGTTTCTCAATTCCCGGATATTTCCCGTCCAGTTGTTCTTTTGAAGCATTTCTATAGCTTCTTTTTTTATTTCCTTCTTTTTCGATCCATATTCAGCTGCGATAACATCCAGAAATTTATCTACCAATAAGGGAATATCATCCAGCCGATCATTTAATGAAGGGACCTTCACCACGATTACGGAAAGTCGATGATATAGATCTTCTCGAAATCGGTTTTCAGTAATTTCCTTTTTGAGGTCTTTGTTGGTGGCGGCAAGTACCCGAACATTCACGGTAATATCTTTGTCGCCTCCAACGCGGGTTATTTTGTGTTCCTGCAAGGCACGCAATACTTTGGCTTGCGCTGCCAGACTCATATCTCCGATCTCATCCAGAAATAGAGTGCCGCCCTCGGCTTGTTCAAATTTTCCAATCCGCTGTTTAATGGCCGATGTAAATGATCCTTTCTCATGACCAAACAGTTCGCTTTCTATTAGCTCTGATGGAATAGCGGCACAGTTCACTTCTACAAACTGTCCGTTGCTGCGGGAGCTTTTCTCATGTAGTTGACGTGCTACCAATTCCTTTCCTGATCCATTGGGTCCCGTAATGAGAACACGTGCATCTGTCGGGGCAACCTTTTCAATCATCTCCTTTACTTCTTGTAAGGCTTTTGAGTTGCCGATGATCTCAAATTTTTGAGATATTTTTTTCTTCAGGGTTTTTGTTTCCGTAACAAGACTATTTTTATCGAGGGCATTTCGAAGCGTGATTAATAATCGGTTGAGATCAGGTGGCTTTTGCAGGAAATCGTAGGCGCCTAGCTTCGTTGCGTCCACAGCAATTTCGGTAGTGCCATGGGCTGAGATCATAATAAATGTGGAAGCGATGCCTTTTGCTTTCGCTTGCTGCAATACTTCCATGCCATCCATCTTTGGCATTTTTATGTCGCAGAACACAACATCGTAATGCTCATTTTCAAGTTTCGAAAGTCCTTCTGCACCATCTTTGGCTTCGTCTACTTCCAGCTTTAACTCTTTCTGGTCTTTAAGGATATCTTTCAATACGGCACGGATGCTCGCTTCGTCTTCGATGAGTAATACTTTGGGCACAGGTTTACAGTTTAGATCTAATTCTATATTTAAACTTATTACATAAAACTATCTACGTTGTTAGTTTGAGGCCCTCCCTGTCTGCCGAATCTGCCAGTTGGCGGAACAGACAGGGAACACTGACCTGACTAAACATTATAGCCTTCGAGAACCTCAGGCTGACACAATCTTCGATTTTTTTTCGAAACATATTTTATTGATGATGTAGAATCAAAATAATGCAAGCCTATAAGCCGGGTTCTGTTTCCCGATAAATCGGGATGCCTATCATTTATCTAGCCCTGACGTTGCCATCAGGATCAAGCAGCCTACCCAACCCCGATGGATTGCCGAAGCAATCTTTCGAACGAGCAGTTCTTAATCGGAGCCTATTTGGCCTTTCAACTCGTAAGGTTTACCATGCCCTTGATGTCGCCATCAAAGCGGTGGGCTCTTACCCCGCCTTTTCACCTTTTCCCTCGCCAGAGGCGAGAGTAGTTTGTTTTCTGTGGCACTATCTGTTCCGCCAGCTGGCGGACCTTCCTGTTAGGAAGTACGATGCTCTTTGTTGCCCGGACTTTCCTCCCTCCGCCAGCTGGCGGAGCGCGATAAGCCGGCTTGCATTAGTGCAAATTTACGTACTTAAACTGAGAATGGGACAGTGAATCTAATGGATATCCGAATCGGTGAGTTTTAACTCATATTGGTCTGCCAGGTTGGCTACTTCTTGCAGCATTTCTGTAATGGTTCCTTCCGATATAGTTTCCAAAGCGGTCACAGCTTCGACCTGCAAATAATTTTCGGAGATAACAAAACGGCAGTAATTAAAAAAGGCAGATTGCTCCAGTAACATTTTAAAATCCAATCGCGAATTAACCGCGCATACTTTTGAATTTAGGGTAACAAGACTTCGGTTATAAAGCTCATTTTTCTTGATGGTGCCGATAACCGTTTGAAAACGATTCCCGGAAACAGGAACAATAATAATGGAGTGATCGGAATCGTATTCAGTAAACTGACCTCCAATTTGATCAGCATATTTTTTCATGAATGCGGTTAGGTCCATAAGACTGGGGTTTAGGTCTTCGAAATTAATAAAGGAAGGCTATTAATGGAAGAGTTCAGAAATAAAAGAAGTGACCCTTTACCTTGCCATTTGAAAACTCCAGTGTGGGGGCTGGCAGTTTAATCATGTTCGCGAGGTAAATCAATGTGTTAACAGCCTTGGACCGGGATTTTATTGCGGTGAGATCAAAATCAACACCGATAAAAAATTGCCTGTAGGGATGAAGACCATTGGCAAGATTATCTTCATCATTGGCATAAAGCATTCCTTCGGCACCATAGCCCATAGAAATATTAAGCCATTTTGGAAATCGGATAAACTTATCGATATCGGCCGATAACCAATAGGTTTGGCCGTTGTAATCCTTAATCATCTCTTCCAAAAGTCCGGAGCCCAAGGTCTCGGGTCGTTGTGGCGCATAGTCCGTGCGATGAAAAGAGAATTTGGGATAGAGTCTGGTTTCATTCCACAGCGCTTGCTGACCCAGGTAAAAACCCGAACCTAATGCATTGGCAAGCAGATCACTTGCCGAAGCGCCATAGCCTGCTGAAAAGCCATCCAGCACCTCGATGGAAGACATCACCGCAAAACTTGCGATAGCTCCGGCCAGATCGGATTTCTTTTTTGAAACCCCGCTCCACTGCAGCGAACGTGAACCGATGGAAGATATCTGAAAAGCAGAATAAAAGTGCCCCACTTTATCCATTTGTTTCCACTCACCGGCATCATTAAAAAATTGAAATGACTGCCGATCATATTGACTATACCAGACTGAATTAAGACCAATCATAGTTCCTGTATAGGCAACGGCTGATCCAATAATGACTGTCTTTAATCTTATTGGATTGACTGTTGGTAACGAATCATTTACCTGGGAAAAACCAGGGAAACAAATGATAACGAACACGAGCGTCAGGGCTGTACCATGAAGTCTATACGTAAAATTGGGTGAGGAACATCCACTACTGTGTTCCATCCTCTTCTGGTAACGCGTCCTCATTAATAGGATTATCCAGCATTTCTTTTCTCCTTCTATCCCGGGCCATATGCAACAGATCCTTTAATTGATTAAAGCTCTGGGTATGTAACAAACTCACACCGGTGGTAACAGCAGTTTGTGTTCCGAGTGTATTGTTAATCTGGCTATAGTTGGATCGGCTATACATTTTTACCTTAAATTTTCCATCCGCAGTAAGAACGTAATCCACCGTCCAATCTCCCAGCATATTGGCGATATCTGAACGATTGTATTCGTTATTAAAGGTGCCATCGCGCGTTACCCGAAGTCGGCCATTCAGAAATGAATAGGAGAGCCTCAACTGAAAGGTATTGAAGGCTTCATTATCCAACGTGCCAAGATCTAAATCAATCTCTAAATTTTGGTCTACCTGCGTTAGCCAATAACTTAATTGATTGGAAAGAAGCTCACTGACACTGTTGGAAATAGATCCGCTGGTACTAAAGGCATCCGGAGGTGAAAACCTTCGCAGAATAAGTAAACTAAACACTTGGCGATTCAATTCTTGTTCATCGAGTTTAGCCTTAAAAGCTTTAAACGCAAAGTCAAGTTGAACCAGCGTTCCGTCATCGGTAGTAATATTATCGGGTAAATTATTCGCCACGATATCAAATACTATTTGGGGCGAAAGCATGGGCCCATCTAATTTTAACTGTACCTCGACAGGATATTTTCTGCGAACCTGAGGGGAGGAGACAACCGTTTCGGTTTGATTGGGGATGATCGGTCCCAGGGAAGCCATCTGTCGGTAACTTGCCGTTAGATTCAGTACCCCCGCATAAGGGTCGCCATACCAACTGATGCGACTGCCTTTGGTAATACTGAATTCTTTATTGATGATGTCAAACAATGTAAAATTGTAATAACCCTGTTCGAATTCATAAAGTCCAAACATGTTAAACTCCCCCTTGGTATCAATTTGCAATTTGATATCACCATAGCCATAACCACGAACAATATCACCAGCCTTGATATCAAAAATGATTTCCGTATAAGCGTCCGGAGTTATATCCAGGTTCAGGTCCAGAATAATTCCGGAAGGATCTTGTGATACAGGTTTTTTCTTTTTCTCCTGCGCAATATTTTGGAGTGTATCATTAAAGTGAATGAACGAGATGAAATCACTTTTCTCCACAGACTCAGAGCCACTGATGGGGATGTATATTCGGGTGCCTTTTGAAGTTCGGGCAGTTGCTGATATTTTCATGTTAGAGAGCGGTCCGAACATGTTTAGATTACCTGTTGCGTTGGCTTGTCCATAAAACAAGCTATTATCTTTTGATGTGGTATTCAAGGTTTGAAAATTGGTAAATGCCGCATCCAGGTTTATTCTGAACTTTGTATAGTTGCGGTGAGTGAGGTAGCCATCAAGTGAACCTTGGTTTCTGAGCCTGTCATACAAGGTAAAGTCCTTAAAAATGATTTGATTATGATTCATGGCGAGTGTGCCTTCAAAAGTATAAAGGGTTCGTAAATAGTCGATCATGATCTGACCGCGATTGATTTTACCTTCGCCCTGAATCAGAGGCTGCGCAAACGTGCCGTTAATCTCATAGGATCCGGAAAGGTTGCCATCCATTTGTGAGAAAATACCTTGCAAAAAGGGTTCAATCAGTTTGATGTTGGTCTCCTCCAATTTGGCAGTCAGGTTAAGTGGGCTTTTTTCCTTTGGATTGTAATAACCATTTACCGTTAGAGTTCTTTTTTCCAGTCGATCGATAAAAAATTCTATATCAAATAATCTTTTATCACGGTTCCAGATGTTGGTGCCGGTTAAATCACCCACCAGGAACTTATCGACCACAAGTTCTTTTATGGTTATATCATTTTGAAGAAATAAGTCCTGATAAACATCTTTAACATCAACCTTGCCATTAACTACCCCACCCAATGAGGTAGTAATTATCGAATTTAAAATACTTAAATCCAGGTTATCTAAAGACAGACTCAGCGTTTGTTCGGGATCCTGTGAGATTCTACCTTCCAACAGCACTGATTCTTCATTATTAAATAATTTCAAATTATGAATTTGCCATTCCTTATTTTTTATTAAACTATAATTTTGCGGGCTAATGAGCCATATTTTATCCAACAGTTGGAATTTGGTAGGGAGTATCTTTATACGGGTGCTATCTGTCAGGAAATCTATTTCCGATTGCAACCGAACATAATTTGTTGAGCCTTCCTGATCCAATTCAATATTCAGATCGATATGATTTTTATTCCAGATGGCTTCTGAAAAAAAATCCTTAACAACAAAAGCTTTACTAAACTCTTGCCTTTTAGAGTCGATGGTAAGCATGGCCAATACGGTTGTACTATCTCGGATCTTAGAACCGGAAAACTCAATTTGATTGCTGATGAAATTTTTACCCTGATAGGTAACTGTATCGATCTGTGTAAAAGCCTGCAGGAGGGAGGTATACCCATTGGAAAAATTACCTTCTATGGCAGTTCCACTTGAAAGATGTAAGTCAAGATTAAATAAATCCAGGAGAGGGTTAATATCTAATAGTGTAATGGCAAAATCAGCTTCATACTGTTGAGTATCGGTTGACTTGCTGGCATAATAGGCCTTCGTTTCTTCTTTGTTATTTTTAACATTAAGTTGAAACTCTGTCACCAACCTCTGAATGTCCTGAAACAAAGTCGAGTAAAAAAAATCGCCTGTTAAATCCGCGCTCGCGAAAGCACTTCGGACATGTAAGTTGCGGATATTGTCCTGTAGAAATGAATTTACAGAAATTGAATCTATGGCGATTGATTGGTCTTTATATTCAAGGTAAGCGTTTTGTAAAAGTATTTTGCCAAACAAACTATCCAATTCAAGTCCTTTGGTGTTAATGTTTGCTGAGGTGCTAAGAAACACATGATCCCTGGTAAAGCCAATAGGTTTTGTGAATAGAGTGTCTAGCTGAGCTTCTATGTTGATAAGCTCTTGCCCTTGACGAATATTGATGGAGCCGGTCGCGGTTAGTTTTAAGTTAGGGTCATTAATAGATAACGCTCCACTAAAAAGTTCCTTGGCAAACCGGGCATCGGTAGCAATATTAACGTAGTCGTAAAATCGGATTCCGATGGAGTTAATTTTTCCAATCAAACTAAAATCCGCAGTTTCCTGGGTGAGGCCCTTGCCATTTATTTTTCCATTCAAAGTTACTTTTTGAAATGTCATGGTGTCGCGGAGTAAAATACCCAAATCGAATTTGTTCAGATTCAAGTTGCCGCTGTAGGTTGATTGTTCTAAAAACGTGGTGTCTATTTTTAAGTTTATATCCGATTTTATTTGCCCAAACTGTCCGCGGAAATCTCCATTGGCAACAAAGTCATTAACGAACCCGGTAAATTTTCCTGTCAACCGGAATCTTCCAAGGTGCGACAGACGTTCAAATATTTTATTAGGAAAAAGAAAATCAAGATTATGGATGTCGATATCTCCTTCCTTTACATTCAGATTGATAAAAGTTTCACTGAGTGAAGGCAATCCATCCATTTGAAGGCTCCCTTTCATTTTGGTGTTGCCAAGTATCACATCCATGTTTTGGTAAGTGAAGCGGGAGACTTTTCCGGAAATCGTGCCGTTGAGATAGATGGGTAGGGGCAAAGGTTTTGTTCCGGGAGTAAATAAAACAAGATCTTGAGGGCTGAGTATTGTATTACGGAGTTTGGCTTTAATGTTAACTCGATTGTTAAAGTCATTCATATCCACCATGCTTTGGTAGTTAAAAATGAGGGTATCAGTAATTATACTTTCACCAAGCTTTGCGTTTAAACCTAAAAACTCCATCGATTTCTGAGAGATTCTAAAGAAGGTTGAAAAGTTGTGGATCGGAAGGCCGCAGTTTTTTTCTTCTGCAATCAGTGTATTCAGTTTAAACTGAATCGTATCGCCTATCACTTTAAAGTTACCAGCCTCCGCCTCGTCAATATGAATTTGGATATGATTATAGTCAAAGGCATGCTTCAATGAATCTTTTAAGGGGTCATCCAGTCTGAAAGTGGTTTTATGAATCACAATTTCACCAATATTCACTTTAGCGGAGCCACCCTGGCCATTCCCTGAAGACAGTTGTTTATTGATTTCATTAATGAAGAGGTTAATATTAAAATCGCGTGTGGAGTCTGCTTCAAAGATTTTTACAAGGTTCACACTGCCTTCTTCAAGCGTAACACCATCAATATTGATTTCCTTGCTTTGAAAAAGCGTGGAGAGACTGAAATTAACCTGAAGTCTATCAATTTCAATCATCTTATGATGGGCAGGATCTTCAATTGTCAGCCCGTTAATTTCGAGGCGATCGTACCAGATCAGGTAAAGCCGATCATACCGGATGTTGAAACCTGAAAGTTGAGAAAATTTGGAGGTGAGCCGCTCGGCCAGATTTTTTTGTACTTGTGGAATCTGAAAGAGGCCAAAACTAACTACCGTAAACAATAACACAAAGTAGATTCCGTACAGCAGAATATTCTTGAGCCAGTTTAAAACGCGAATTTTGGTAACTTGCAGTTTCATTTGCTAAAAATGCAGCCTGTAATTCTTGCCATCGAGTCCTCCTGTGATGAAACTTCTGCTTCGGTTATACAACATGGCAAGGTACTTAATAATGTAATTGCCTCACAAACAGTGCACCAGAAATATGGCGGTGTTGTGCCCGAGCTAGCCTCGCGTGCTCACCAACAACATATTCTACATGTAGTTAACGAAGCATTAACGTCTTCCGGTATCTCAACTGCCTCGTTAAATGCAATAGCCTTTACCCGTGGCCCTGGATTGCTGGGTTCATTACTGGTGGGGGTGTCATTTGCAAAAGGCATGGCAGTGGGGCTGGGCATTCCATTAATTGAAGTAAACCACATGGAGGCGCACGTGTTGGCGCATTTTATTTCAGATCCAAAGCCTGCCTTTCCTTTTCTTTGCTTAACGGTAAGTGGTGGCCATACACAACTGGTTCAAGTGGAAGATTACTTGCAGATGCACGTGATTGGAGAAACTCGTGATGATGCCGTGGGCGAGGCGTTCGACAAAGCAGCCAAGATGATGGGCTTTCCTTATCCGGGCGGACCGTTAATTGATCAATATGCCCAATTGGGTAACAGCCATGCCTTTCAATTTCCGCATACGTCAATTCCAGCTCTTGATTTTTCGTTTAGCGGAATCAAAACTGCCTTCTTATATTTTCTGCGCGATCAGAAGTTGATTGACTCCAACTTTGTTGAAAACAGACGGAATGATATTTGCGCCAGCTTACAAAAGCATTTGATTGGAATGTTGATGCAAAAATTAAAAAAGGCAAGTGACGAAACCGGAATAAAGCAGATTGCGATTGCGGGTGGTGTTGCTGCCAACTCCGAATTGCGAAAAACTCTGCTGGCCTATTCCGAAAAATATTCGTGGACAACCTTTATTCCTGATTTTCAATACTGCACCGATAATGCAGCGATGATTGCCATCGCGGCACATTATAAGTTTCTCGAAAAAAAGTTTAGTCAGTTGGATATTGCTCCACTGGCAAACCTTTCCATAGGCGATTAATATGAAATTGATCTTTCAAGCAGGCGATAGGAAAGTGTATACCAAACGTGTTAGCGAAGCAGATCTGGCAGCTTTTCATGGTGAGGTTTTGCATCCTGTTTATTCTACTTTTGCTCTGGCGCGGGACTTTGAATGGTCCTCCCGATTATTTTTTATTGAAATGAAGGAAGAAGATGAAGAAGGCGTGGGTACCTTCCTGACCATCGAACATAAAAATCCTGCATGGGTTGGAAATGAAGTATCCATAACGGCCACGATTGAGTCGATACGAAATAATGAGTTAATTTGTAACATTGAGGCTGTTTGTGGAACTCGGTTGATTGCCTCGGGTAAAACAGGTCAAAAAATGCTCAAGAAGGAAAAGTTAAGTAGTTTGTTTAATCACCCCTACAAGTAGGTATTTACCCATGGCAGAAAAGAGATTTTCGAGCGATATTAATATTCGTAACAAGCAGGCCACCTTTCAGTATGAGCTCCTGGATAAATACATTGCGGGTATTGCTTTGCGCGGAACCGAAATTAAATCGATCCGTGAGGGAAAGGTGAATCTGCAAGATGGATATTGTTACTTTAGCAATGGTGAAATATTTGCACGAGGTATTAATATCACGCCTTATGCACAGGGCACTCATTATAATCATGAGGCAGCCCGCGAACGGAAACTTTTATTGAAGAAAACGGAGTTAAAAAAACTGGAATCAAAAGTGGAGGAAAAAGGGTTGTCGTTAATTCCGATTCGTATTTTTATCAATGATCGTGGGCTGGCTAAACTGGAGATTGCTCTGGCTCGTGGAAAGAAAACACACGATAAGCGCGAAGGCATTAAAGAACGCGACATAAAAAGAGAATTAAGCAGAATTAAAATCGGTTAATCATTATTGCATGGACGTATTAGGCTATGGAGTTTGCAGATTGTCTTTGGTTTCGGTTCGCCATGCCCCGCAAGAACATGCCCCGTTGACTACGCAATTATTGTTTGGTGATCATTATGAGGTATTAAATGTTCCCGATCATAAGGATTGGGTTTTTATCCGAGTTCATTTTGATGGTTCGGAAGGGTGGATCCAGGCGGAGCAGCACCATGGCATAACGCATGAATATTTTGAGCAAATTAATCATGCTAATTTTAAAATCACCACCGACCTTACCTGCAGCATTCTCTTTAAGAAGAGCCCGTTAACAATTCTGATAGGAAGTATTGTACCCATTTCAAATTCAGAACTTTTTAAACTGGAAGAACAATTCGCCTTCAATGGAGAATCTAAAAGTCTGGGCCAAAAAAGGGAGTATGAATTTTTAAAATCCATTGCACTCAAATATTTAAATGCCCCTTACCAGGCTGGAGGCAAAAGTCCATTTGGAATTGATGCAGCTGGATTTGTTCAGATGGTATTTAAGATTGCCGGCTTTATGCTGCCCCGTTATTGTGATCGACAGATTACAGAAGGAAAAAAAATAACTTCACTGGACGATTGTTGTGCTGGTGATCTGGCCTTCTTGAAAGGTCAATCTGGGAATGAAATGCATGTCGGCATTGTTTTGAACGATCAAAAGATTATTCATTGCGATGGGAGAGTGCGTATCGATCACCTGATGGAAGAGGGAATTTTGCGTACCGAATCAAAAATTTTTACCCACTCTTTAATTGAGATCAGGCGAATTCTTAACCTGACCTGAATAATTACATTTTTAAACTACTGTCTGGAAATTGGTTGTCTTGATAAACCCAAACTTTGGGGTTATCTTTCACTTTATGAACAATCGGGTTTTGGTCCTTAATCAAGATGACAGTCCGTTGATGGTATGTTCCGTACAGCGAGCTTTTGTATTGGTTTACCTGAACAAAAGTGAACTCGTACGCCCGGCCAACGGGTATCGGATTAATTCCGTTACCCAATCATTTCCGATGCCTTCCGTGATCCGGTTAAACCGGTATGTAAATGCACCTTATAAAGGTGTAAGTCTTACCCGTCAGAATGTTTTTAAGCGCGATAATTTTGAATGCCAATATTGTGGCACGCGCAGAGATTTAACCCTGGATCATGTTGTTCCAAGTTCACGGGGGGGCACCCACACCTGGACGAACCTGGTTACCGCATGCAAAAAGTGCAATGCAAAAAAAGGCGACTTCACACCGGATGAAGCCCAAATGATTTTAAAGCGCAAGCCCTATAAGCCTTCCTATGCGCTTTTCCTGAATGATAACAATAGTTCGCATACTGAGTGGGATGATTTTTTGGAATGCTAAGCATTGGGATTTCTGAAACTTTTGGTTAAATTTATTATGTCAATTTAAGCGCTTCTAGCTTACACATTCATATCCCTTACGGCCGAACCTATGATTGCTAAAATTAAGTTCTGGTTTTTTTGTTATGGCCTGCTCATTTCGTTGCAAAATATTGCACAGGACAATCCCCCATTGATTGGTTTCGACATTAAACCCTTAAATACTGGCCCTTCTTTCGTTACTGATATAGCCAAAGATGCCTTCGGCAACATCTATGTTGCAGGAGTATTCGGTGGCACAATGGAGATATATGGTCTCACAAGTGCAGGAAACAACGATATATTTTTTGCGAAATTTAATTCGGCTGGATCATTGGTATGGATTAAAAGAATCGGAGGCACTGGAGATGATCAGGCTACAACGATTTCTTTTGATCAGACAGGATCTACTATTTTTTTAGGTGGTATGTTTAATGGGACTGTTGATTTCGATCCTAATGTAGGCGTAGCATCCTTGACTTCGGGCGGTGGTAGAGATGCCTTCCTTGGCAGGTATACAACGGACGGTGCTTATATGTGGATAGGAAACATAAGTGGAACCGCTGATGCGCAGATAAGGGACATTGTTTGTACACCTACAACTGTTTATGTAACTGGTCTATTTTATGGAACTGCAGATTTTGGATTTGGGTCTGATTTTAATAGTCAGACTTCCTCAGGAGTTGCTGATGCTTTTATTGCTGGCTATTTCATGTCCAGTGGAACAATAAACAACTTAAGAATTATAGGATCGGCAGCAGGCGAAGATTATGGATATTCAATTACAACTGACGCCAGTTCTAATATTTATGCTACTGGAGTTTACAACGGCACGGTAAATTTTGGCAATACAAATCTCACCTCCACTGGAAATATGGATATGTTTACTGCCAAATATGAATCAAACCTTTCTCCAGTTTGGGCTGTATCATCGGGTGTAAATGCCACAAATGATTTTGGTAAAGCAATTACGGTTGATGGCTCTGGAAATGTATATATAACGGGATCGTGGTACACAGGAGTCTGGATTCAAAAATTTAATTCCTCAGGAGTTTCACAATGGTCTACTTCCCTTTGTCAGTTTGGAGGTGGTGTTGGCCAGGGTGAGGGTATTTCTGTAAACACGAATGGTGATGTGGTAGTTGCAGGATACTTCACTAGTAGTACAGGTTTCGCAGGTCTATGTTCTGGTCCCTACTATTTTTCATCTCAAGGAGACAGTGATTCATTTGTTGCGAAGTATAGTGGAGTTGATGGTTCCTTCAAATGGGTGAAGACAGTCTTAAACTCGGGACCTGATGCTTATAATACAATTACGTCTGATGGTGCCAATAATGTATTTGTTGCTGGAAATGGAACAACCCCATCTAATTATTCACTTCAGATTACTAAATACTTTGACGATCCACCTTCGCAACCTACTGGTCTGGTCTTTTCCAGTGTGTCAACTTCTGGTCTTACGGGTACCTATACTCCTTCTTTCACACAACCCGTCAACAATCAGGGTGGTTACATTGTAGTCAGAAAGGCTGGAAGTCCGCCAGCGGAATATCCAACAGATGGAATATCGCCTTCTAGTTTTTTTGATTTTGGTGGAGCAGAAATTCTCGGTACTAGTATCGTGATTGCAGCACGCTATACCGGATCCTCCAATCCTTTTACAGAGACCTCTCTAAGCCCCAATACTGAATACCATTATGCTGTTTATGCATTTAATGGAGATGGTAATTACTTACATACCAATCCACTTCGCGGAAGCCAATTTACATTAGCGATTGAACCAACTACGCAACCCAGTAATCTTACATTTAATTCATTTACACAAACTTCCTTTAATGCTTCCTTCAGTGCGGCATCTGGAGCCCCAGCAGGATATTTAGTCCTAAGAAAAACTTCATCAGCACCTACCGGCACTCCTGCAGATGGCACCGCTTATACTATAGGCAGCCCAATAGGTGATGGAGTTGTGGTTTCTACAGGACCATCCACCTCATTTTTTCAAACTGGGTTGGTTGCCGGTACAACCTACTTCTATCAGGTATTTTCATATAATGGTAGTGGCCAATCTTTAAACTATAGAATAACATCACCCTTATCGAATAGTGCAATAACGATCCCACCTACTCCAACGGCTATTGCACCAACTGGTATTTCGAATTCTGGCTTTGCTGCCAACTGGAATAGTTCAACATCAGCCACAGGTTATAGACTAGACGTATCTTTAGCTTCCGATAATTTCTCAACTTTTGTTACAGGGTATAATAATAGAACAGTAACGGGAACAAGTGAACCTGTTACAGGATTAAATCCAAATACAACGTATAAGTATAGAGTCAGATCTGTCAATGCATCTGGGACTTCAGGAAATTCAAATGAAATTTCCCAAATTACAGTAACCACCTCTGCAGTGGCTATTGCAGCCACATTCCCGTCTCAAACAGGATTTACGGCCAATTGGAATACGGTTGCAGGTGCTATTGGTTATAAATTGGATGTATCTGATAATTTGGGCTTCTCTACATTCGTAACTGGGTTTTCAAACAAAGACGTTGTTACTACTAATTCACCTGTTACGGGACTAAGCAGTGGTATAACTTATCACTATCGGGTTAGATCTTATAATTCTGCTGGTACCTCACTCGATTCAAATACAATTTCACAAATAACAATACCTGCTAATCCGGTTGCGGGTTCAGCTACACAGCCCGAACAAACTCAATTCAGGGCTAACTGGAGTGCTGTTACCGGAGCAACTAGCTATAGGTTAGATGTTTCTTCGGATGGATTTACAAGTTTTGTTACAGGGTTTAATGATAAAATTGTAACCACAACCACAGAACCTGTAACTGGACTGAACCCAGGAGAAACTTATCAGTATCGCGTACGTACTGCAAATGCGGCAGGTTTGTCTGGCAATTCTAATAGTGTTTCTCAGATTACAATTCCTGCTTCGCCATCTCCAACTTCCGATAATCCTTCACAAACAGGGTTCAGTATTAATTGGCCAAATGTAACGGGCGCTACTAATTATACTATTGATGTTTCTCAGGATAATTTTACAACGCTTTTAGTCGGCTATCCAAAAAGTGAAAATATTAATTCTCATAGTGTTTCAGGGTTAATACCCGGAACTAATTACCAATACCGGATTCGCGCAAGTAATACGGCAGGCACTTCACCAAATTCTACCACCATAAACCAAATCACTATCCCGGCAAATCCGGTCACACTAGCTTACTCAACCCCAACGGCAACTTCCTTTATTGCCAATTGGGAAGTGGTTAATGGTGCAGATGGGTATGAGATAGATGTTACTCTTGCTGATGATAACTTTGCACCCAACCTTACTAGTTATGATGCTAAGCAAGTTCCAAATTTTGGCGATTATCAAGTTAATGGCTTAACACCCAGCACTGCTTATCGTTATCGGGTACGGGCCTATAATTCTGTTGGTGTTTCGGGTAATTCACTTTCCAAGCTAGCAGTAACAAATAATGCAAGTGGTGGGGGAGCACCTGTGTCACCCACTGTTGTTGTAGTAGATAACCAGAATTCACAATCTCTGGTGAAATCATCTGTGAGTGGAGGTTTCGGAGTCATCACCATAGTTTTCAAGCATCGTAAAATTGCGGAGGAAGATTTTACTTCAGAACCACCGGCCACTCTTTCAGGAAAATCCTTTGAAACAACCATCAACCCATCGTTTCTGGATGAGATCGGTATGGAGTATTACTTTCAGGTAACGGATGAGTTAGAAAAGACTTCTGAAAGTAATAGAGGTTACGTTTATAAAATGGTCCCTGCACAAAGTATACCAGCCTTAGCTTCGGGCGGAACACTTTCATCTTATCGCATTATTTCAATACCGTTAAAATTGGAGTCAAATGATATCCGTGATGTATTTGCTCCGCTTTTGTCTTTATATGGAGGCTACAACAAAGAAAAATGGCGACTGCTTAGATATCAAAACGGAAGAAATACCGATTATGATGGATTGTCAAGAATCGATCCGGGTAAAGGATATTGGTTCAATTCGCTGGAACCGGTTGACCTAAAACTTTCAGGTCAGTCAATACCAGCTAACCAATCATCTCCTTTCCAAATGCAATTAGAAAAAGGATGGAACCAAATCGGTAATCCTTTCTTATTTGATATAGATTGGGATGATGTTCGCGCGGTCAATCCTTCTGCCGATGTTGATCAGGATTATCTGGTGTATGATCCCGGTAATTCAAATGTCAAGACATCAAACTCAATCAAGACATGGTCTGGAGGTTTTGTTTATGCAAATTCAGCTCAAACACTAAACATTCCTGTCACACTTAAAAATTCAGCCAGTGGTCGAACTACCAACGCAGAGCTAAGTAGTGAATTGGATCAACCTGACTGGTTTATCCCAATAACTTTAACCCAAGGCGAAAGCATGAATGATTATAGTGGATTTGGGATGCACCCGGATGCTTTGTTAGATAAAGATCGATTTGACACTCAAACGGCTCCTCGGTTTATCAACTATCTTGAGTTAAACTCGTATCATCACGAAGCTTTCACTCCACGCTTTGCTCGTGACGTGGTACCAACTGCCAAAAGTTATAGTTGGTCCTATAGTGCCGAGTCAAATTTCGAGGGTTCATCAGCTAAATTAGAGTGGGACCCTTCTTTGTTTGGCAATAACTCGGCTCAACTTTTCTTATTTGATGCAGAGTCTAATGAGGTAATTGATATGAGAAAGAATTCATTCTATTCATTTTCGATCAATAAAAGTAAAGACATAAAATTCATTTATAGTGCAGATGAAAAATCTTTGCGGCCAGAAAGTGATGCGATTGGGAAAGCTTATCCAAATCCATTCACCCATTCAGTCACTATTCCATTCTTTACAAGTACAGCGGATGGGCATGTTCAAATAGCAGTATATGACATAATGGGCAAACCAATTAAGGATATTGTAAGTAATCAATTTGATCCTGGGTATCATGAGACTACTTGGGATGGTACAGACTCTCAGAATAGTCGGGTTTCGCAAGGCGTTTATCTGTACCAAATGATTTCTGGAGGCAGTCGTAAGATTGGAAGGATTATTCTAAAGTAGCAAGTAATAGAATATGATAAATAGACTAATTAAAGTTGGCTCGCTATCAATCATTCTTATTCCGAGTATGTTATCGGGGCTAGCTCAGGATTTTAAAATTAAAAAACTCGAGCAAATAGGGGATAAAATTAATCTGTATTACGATCTCATTGATAGCGCTAGTAACTCTAAACGTACCTATACAATTTCCCTTTATTCTTCGCGCGATAGTTACACATCACCCTTAACAAAAGTCAGCGGAGATATAGGTCAAATCGTTAAACCCGGAGGAAATAGGAAAATAACATGGAATGCCAAGGAAGAATTGGGAACTGCCTTTGAAGGTAAGATCAGTTTGGAGGTGCGGGGGAAAGAGTTTATTCCATTTTTAAAACTGGATGGCTTCAACACTAAAAAATCCTGGAAAAGAGGAGTGAAAGAGGATGTTACATGGAGCGGAGGCCGGGCGAATAGTCTGGTCAATTTTGAGCTTTATAAAAACGGAAAATTTGTATCGGCACCCCACACGAGCATTGCAACGAGTCTCGGAAAATATAGCATTCTGATTCCAGCGAACACAAAACCAGGTGGTGGATATGCATTTAGAATCGCAGATAGCAAAAATAAAGAGGAGTATATCTTCACAGAAGAATTTGTGGTTCATAGAAAGATTCCACTCACTGTAAAAGCTTTGGCCTTTATAGGTGTTGGAACGGCTATATATTTACTGACTCAAGGTGAGACCAATAATGATATTCCCGACCCGATGGATATCGGTGTAGCAACCGGAAAAAATTGAAATAAGATGAAACGAATTACAATTGTTCTCCTGACTTTAATTTCCTGGAATCTCTGCGGTCAAAATTTTAGTGAAAAAACTAACGAGGTGGTTTTGAATTTTAAAAACCCCAATCAACCTATCACCAGCTTTCCGGTAATTACTTGGGAGTCTCCCCGAATTGACCAAACGTTTAGTCAGTCAAATGCGATTGATATTGACTTTGCAATTAATTCAGAAGTTCCATTAAAGGCCATTAAGATAATTTTAGGCAACGGGACTTCAATTATTAATGAAAAGGAGATCAAAATTGATGCAGGAATCCTTACTAAAAAGGTTAATCAGCATGTTACCCTGCTGGATGGTCAAAACACAATTGAAGTTCAGGTTGAGAATACTAATGGAGGGATAATAAGCAGCACAAGAAGTGTTTTGGTAGGTAAAGATGCTATAGCAACGGCAATTGATATTAATCGAAGTGATTATGCACTCATATTCGCTACCAATAGTTATGATGATCTTGATGATTTAGTAAATCCGATTTATGATTCAAAAGCCATTGATGAATTATTAAGAACCCGATATGGATTCAAAACGGAGATTATTACCGATCCTACTCATGACGAGATTTTAGAGAAGATCTCAGAGTATAATACTCGCAAATTCAATCCGCAGGATCAACTGCTAGTTTTTTTTGCAGGCCATGGTGTCTTTGACGATAATCTAAACGAAGGATTTGTAGCGGCAAGAGATTCAAAGAGTAATGATAAGGGAAGATCTACCTATATCCCCCACACGATTTTGCGCACTCGAATAGACAATATTAAATGTGAACATATTTTCTTAGCCATGGATGTTTGCTTTGGAGGCACATTAGACCCTGAATTTTCTAAACGGAGAGGCGAGGCTTATGCAGAAGCGACTGACATTGATCTGCTTGTGAGAAAACTATCGCAGCGTACGCGAAAATTTTTAACGAGTGGCAGTAAAGAATACGTGCCTGACGGAGTTGCAGGAAGACATTCACCTTTTGCTGCACTTTTTATTCAGGCATTGAAAGAAACTGGCGGTAAAGGAGGTAGGATATTTACATTACTTGATCTTTATCCCTATTTCCAGCGATTAACTACTAGTCCCCGCTATGGCAGTTTTTCTGATAAAGACGAACAAACCAGTGATTTTGTCTTTGTTGTGAGTCAGAAATAGCTCTCAGATATTTAAAAGAATGATCTAACACTAGTTTTCTTTCAACTACAAGGAAAATTAGAAGTTTAGTGTAAACGTTGTATTCACCTCAGGTTCTGATTTCACACTCAGCGATCCATTATGCATTTGCATGATTTGTCGTGACAGTGCCAGTCCAATTCCTGAGCCGGTTTTTTTTGTGGTAAAGAAGGGAATAAAAACCCGATCTATTGCTTCAGGAATGATTCCCGAACCGTTGTCAGTTACTGTAATGAGAACCCTATTATCCGAATAGGTTCCTTTTAATTCAATTTTTGCATCGGTGGTATGATCCAATGCCTCCATGGCGTTCTTGATCAGGTTAATCAAAACCTGTTCAATCATTTCCTGATCTGCATCTATGGTCAGGTATTCCGAATCGCATTGGTAACTGAATTGAATAGTTGTTTTCTTTAGTTCTGGTTTAAGTAGCTGAGCCACTTTTTCTACTAGATCAGCAACCCGGATCCGTTGAATTTTTGGCTGTGGCAATGAAGTGTATTCGCGATAGGCATCAATAAATTTGATAAGTCCTTTGCTTCGGCTCTCAATGGTTGTTAAACCTTCCCGCAAATCTTCAGCGCCTTCTGTTTTTAACTCATAATGGTGCTCTTTTTTTGTCAGGTCATGATCCAGAATTTCCCGCAAGGTGGAGGTAAGGGAAGAAATGGGAGTAATGGAATTCATGATTTCATGTCGCAATACACGGGTGAGGTTTTGCCAGGCTTCCAGTTCTTGTTTCTGAAGTTCAGTTTGAATGTTTTGAAGCGTAACTAACTTAACCGTGTTGCCACGAATTCGTAACTCGGTCGCTTGTAATGTCAATAAAAACTCGTTCCCTGATTTATAAAGAGTACTTTTTCCAGACTGCACCTCCATCAGCGCTTTGTACAAATTGGGGTTTCTGTCTTTCAGCTCGTTCACATTTTTCATGTTGATGATACCGACAAAACGTTTGGCAATTGGATTCATCAATTGAACACGTCCATCCGGATCGAATGAAAGGATACCCGTGCGCACCTGTTGCACAATCGTATTGAGATATTGCCAATGTTCTTCTTTTTCTGTTCTTGCTTTTCGAAATGCTTCCAGTACTTCATTAAAAGCCGTATTCAGCTCGCGGAAGCTCTTTCCTAACTTATTGTCGTTGGCAAATCCGGAAATGAAATCAGAGTACTTTACGGATTCCAGAAAGCGGGTAAGCTTGCGATTGGTTTGTGAAGTGAAGCGAAAAAGTTCGGCCAATTGCCCAATAATAATAAAGGCCATCAGGCCGGCCGCAAAAATCATATTCGGCTTACTGACCATGAATACAAAAAGTGACACCGTAAGCCCCAGCAACACTACCCGCAACCCAACCCGAAAACGAAAGTCATTAAACATAAACCAGGTACAATTCAATTTTTTATTTAAAGTCCGTGTTTTTCCAGCCTTCGATACAAGGAAGATCGGGTGAGTCCTAATTCGGCTGCTGCCTGGGTGATGTTGCCATTATACTTTTTCAGAACCTTACGAATCAGAAGTTTTTCAACTTCATCCAGATTGAATTGATCGAGATTTATTTGTTGATCACTTTCTTTGGTTGACTGAACCGAAAAATTGAAATCTTCCGGTTGCAATACCGAAGAGTTGCTGAGAATGATTGCTCGCTCCAGAGAATGTTGTAATTCGCGAATGTTGCCAGGCCAGGGATGTTTCGTCATTCGGGTCATGGCGCCTTCACTAATTTTGGTGATGGACTTTCCGTATTTGCCCGCATAAAATTTAAGAAAATGATGCGCCAGTAATGGAATATCTTCTATCCGATCCCGCAAAGGGGGAATCTCAATTTCGATTGTGTTTATCCGATATAATAAGTCCTGACGGAAACGATTTTCTTTCACCATATCGTAAAGCGGCAGGTTAGTGGCACATATCAATCGCAAATCAATTTGTGTATCCTTATTGGATCCCACGCGACTAACTTTTTTATTTTGAATGGCAGTAAGAAGTTTTGCCTGCAACGGCATCGAGAGATTGCCGATTTCATCTAAAAATAGTGTCCCCTGATTGGCTAATTCAAACCGACCGGCACGGTCTTCCTTGGCATCTGTAAACGCACCTTTCTTATGACCGAATAGTTCGCTTTCAAATAGTGTTTCCGTGATCGAACCCAGATCAACACCAACGAACGATTCATTTTTTCGGGCTGAGTTACGGTGAATGGCCCGTGCGATCATTTCTTTTCCCGTTCCGTTTTCTCCTAAAATCAAAACATTGGCATCCGTTTGTGCCACCCGTTCAATGGTTTGAAAAATACGTTGCATCGCCTGGCTTTGGCCAATGATGTCGCTGTATTTTTCATTGATGGATTGGTTGATTTCCTGATTCTTGTTCTTCAGGGTTTGCACCTGATCGCGCGATTCGCGCAAGCGCATGGATGAATAAATGGTAGCCAGCAGCTTTTCATTTTCCCAGGGTTTTAAAACAAAATCGGTGGCTCCGGCTTTAATGGCTTTCACTGCCATTTGCACATCGCCATACGCTGTTATCAAAACCACTACTGCGGATGGATCGATACTCAAGATTCTTTCCAGCCAATAATATCCTTCACTGCCGCTGCTCACATCTTTGGTAAAATTCATGTCGAGCAAAATGACATCATAATCTTCATTGCTCATAAGGGAAGGCAAGGCTTCCGGGTTTTTCTCAACATCTACCTGCGCAACATGACGCTTGAGGTACATTTTTGCAGCTTTCAATAAATCTTCGTTGTCGTCAACGATCAGGATTTTGCCATGTTTTGATTCAGACATAGTGGGGTGTTCAGTTTTTTACCTGTCCGCAAGTGGGCAATATTAGTACCGAAATCGAGATGTGCATTATTTGAAGGAATTCGCAAGACAGCCTTTCCAAAGGTAATAACTCTTGTCCGCAATCGGACAATCTCGTTCATATGTGAACTAGAAATAAATCAAATTCCGGTGAAAAAGCATCTTTTATCGGTTAAACTCCGTTGGCACGCTTGTTGGCAAGTGCATGAAGGATTTAAGAAAATACTATTTCATTCTGAGTTTAAACAGCACCCATGGATAAGAAGATTGCAAAGAAGACCTGGACCTTGAAGCGAATTGCAACCTATGGCGGAATTGCCTTGCTTGTATTTTTTATAGCCTATCAATTCATTTTTGCCGATCGCAGATCAACCTTTAAAACGGATAAAGACAAACTCACAATTTCTACGGTGGCACGTGGTGAGTTTAAAGAATTTATTCCTCAAACCGGTACAGTAGAACCTAGTCGCACGGTTTATCTCGATGCGATTGAAGGGGGTAATATAAAACGAATCGTAAGTGAGAGTGGTAAGATGCTGAAAAAAGGCGATGTGATTCTGGAACTCACAAACCTGAATCGGGAGCTCACCGTTTTGCAACAAGAAGCTTCCTTCAATGAAAGTATTAACAGGGCGCGCGAGACCAAGTTGAATATTATGCGCAATGACCTGGATCAACGTCAACAGTTAGCATTGATTGAAAATCAACTTCAAATACTCGAACCTCAGTATAACCGCCAAAAGCAACTGTATGAAAAGAAATTAATTGCCAAGCAGGAGTTTGAACAAACTGAAGCGAACTACAAATATAACCTCGAGAGAAAACGAATCACGTATGAAGTGTATAAGAATGATTCTATCGACCGGATTCGTCAGTTGAAGTTTACAGCCGAGTCGGAACAAAAAATGATGATAAGTTTGAATGGTTTATCTAAAATTTTGGATAACCTGGTGATTCGGGCTCCTATTGATGGACAACTTTCTACGCCCCATTGGGAGATTGGTCAATCCGTACAGCAAGGTCAGCGTATGGGCCAGGTAGATATTGTAGGGAGTTATAAAGTGCGCGTGCCCATTGACGAATTATACTTACCAAAAATTTCAGTTGGATTGCCGGCTTCAACAAGTTTTGCGGGTAAAGACTATCGATTGGTGATCAACTATATCTATCCAACTATTCAGAACGGAAGATTTGAAGTAGATATGGACTTTGATGGACCTACTCCCGAAGGAATACGGAGAGGACAATCGTTGCGCTTGCGTATTGAACTAGGGCAGGCAAGCGAAGAATTGCTCTTGCCTGTAGGCGGTTTTTATAAAGACACGGGTGGCAACTGGGTGTTTGTTTTGGATAGCGATAATAAAGCGGTGCGCAGAAATATAAAGCTGGGCCGGAAGAATACAGAAAATTTTGAAGTGCTGGAAGGTTTGCAGCCTGGCGATCGGGTAATTACTTCATCCTATGAGAATTTTGGCAACAACGAGGTTTTAATACTCAATTAATGCAACTATTTATAAAAACTGGCGTCTAATACAAAGAATAATATTTTTGAAGAAAGTAACCTTTGAAGAAAAATTAAGTAATCCCTTAAAACTATATCTCCACTAACCTCATCTAACAATTAAACCGCACCCGGTTATGATCAAACTAAAAAATCTTGAAAAAGTCTATACGACAGAAGAAGTAGAAACCACCGCCCTTAACAATATTAATCTTGAAATTAAGGATGGTGAATTTGTGGCCATCATGGGTCCATCGGGTTGTGGTAAATCCACCTTGCTAAATATTCTTGGTTTACTCGATAATCCATCGGGTGGCGAATATCATTTTGGCGAACATGAAGTTGCCAAATATTCTGAACGCCAACGCGCACAATTGCGCAAAGGATCTATCGGTTTTGTATTTCAGAGCTTTAACCTTATTGATGAGCTTACCGTATTTGAAAACGTAGAACTTCCTTTGCTTTATTTGAAGGTGCCCTCTGATGAGCGTAAGAAAAGGGTAGAAGAAGTTTTGGAACGCATGAATATCATGCATAGAAGAAACCACTTCCCTCAACAATTATCAGGTGGTCAGCAGCAGCGTGTTGCCATCTCGCGTGCTATTGTAGCAAAACCCAAAGTGATTCTGGCCGATGAACCTACAGGAAATTTGGATTCGGCTAATGGCGAGGAAGTAATGAAACTGTTATCTCAACTCAATGAGGAAGGTACTACTATTGTGATGGTAACTCACTCACCGTACGATGCAAATTATGCGCATCGGATTATCAACCTCTTCGATGGAAAAGTCGTTACAGAGAACATCAAAGAGCAGTTTCATATTTAATTTGATTTAAGATTTCAGGGAGGCACTTTCCTGATTCGTTCTTCATAGTTTAGGTTTAGGTTAGAATATAAGCCCGTTCTGTTTTCAGGATGGGCTTATTTCTTTTTCTGGGAGTGCGAACAAATTTGAACAGTCATGTACATTTTTGAACGATGCTGAAGTATACCGGTCAAGGCCTACAGCTCTTTTCTTACCAGATTGCATAAAACTTAGTGCAGTAAACGGTTGGCATATTTCTTGGGATTCGCCATGCAACCTTAAGCATTGTTATCCGTCTTTGTCACTATAATCTCCCCTCATGATCAAAAATTATTTGCTTATCACCCTCCGAAGTCTTTCAAAGAATAAGGTTTTTATCCTTATTAATATTTTCGGCATGGGTATCGCCATTGCATGTTGTATTGTAGCTTATTTTAACTATGATTATAACAAGAGTTTCGATTCTTATCATGTCAATGCACCTACCATCTATCGGGTCAACTCGGTGCGAGAATTTCAAAACGACCTGACAACTTTTGGGTACGTGCCGATTGCATTAGGAAATGCAATCAAACAGAATATTCAAGAGGTTGATGCAGTGATCCGGTATTCACCCGGAGGCGCAAATTTTCGTATTGGTGAAGAGCTTTTTAATAGTGAACTAACCTTTATTGATCCTGCTTTTTTTGAGTCGTTTACATTTGAATTTATTGAAGGCTCGGGTTCGTTGAACAATAAAAATCAAATAATTATTAGTGAGAAACTCGCAGAGAAATATTTTGGTGCTGAAAAGGCATTAGGACGGCCCATTACCCAGCTGTTGGATAGTGGAAAAATGAAGGAATATTCCGTGATCGGAGTATTTAAATTGCCCCCTCCCAATACGAGTTTTGATAGTGAAGCTTATGTGCACTTTGATAATCAATTTGATCAGCAAACGAGTGATTTTAATGAAAATAGCTGGCGATACAGGAGTACACTCTTTGTCCAGATAAATAATCCTGATCGTGTTACCGCTATTCAGGAACTCATTAAGCCGTATGTAGAGAACAATAATAAGATCCGCGAAGATTTTATCATTCGCCAGTTTGAGATTCAACCCTTCGTGGGCATGGCTGTAAACGATAGTTATAATGAAGTGCCCGGAGTCTGGACGCGTGATAGCTCCCCCCTGGCTGCTGTTGTGGGCATCGGTGTGATGGGGATTTTTGTTTTGCTGATTGCATGCTTCAACCTGACAAACACAGCTGTGGCTATATCATCCCGAAGACTAAAGGAAATCGGAATCAGAAAGGTAATGGGTAGCAATCGTACGAGTTTGATAATTCAGTTTATCGGGGAGACGACTTTGATATGTTTAGTTGCATTGTTGCTCGGTGTACTGATAGCAGAAGCGTTACTGATCCCCGCTTTTAATAAGTTGTGGCCAGACTTAAAATTGATAACGGATTACTTCGGAAAGCCTGATTTCCTGATTTTCATGGCTATCACATTATTATTTACAAGCCTGGTGGCCGGAGGATATCCTGCTCTATATGTTAGTCACTTTCAACCCATCAGCATTTTAAAAGGTAAACTGAAATTTGGTGGAACAAATTATTTTACCAGAGTCTTGTTGACGTTACAGTTTGGAATATCGCTCATCGCTATAGTATCCAGTTTTGCTTTTACGGAAAATGCAAAATTTCAGCGTGAATTGGATTTAGGATTTAATAAAGAGGGTTTGGTTTTCACTTATGTCAGCAATCGATCGGAGTATGAAACATATCGCAATGTTTTAGGGGAGAATCCGGAAATAATTTCCATTGCCGCATCAGAGCACCACATTTATTCAAATGCATACAATGATCCGATCAAACATGGGGGAAAAGAGATTGAAGTAGACATCATGAATGTGGGTGATGATTACCTGAGTACGGTGGGACTTACCTTACTGGAAGGCAGGGATTTTGAAAAGGATTCAGAAACGGATCGCAAGGAATCAGTAATCATTACAGAGGGACTGGCACGCAAGTTAGAGTTGAAGAGCCCCATTGGAGCTGAGTTAGTCTGGATGGATACCGTTAAGTTTTACGTTGTAGGGGTTATCAAGGACATCTACAACCGCGGAGTCTGGGATCAGATGGAGCCTGTTATGTTGCGATATGGCTCAAAGGATAAAGTGAACCACATTTTGGTGAAAGTACCAACCGAAAAATTGGCCACCATCAATCAGTTTATGGAAGCCAAATGGAAAGAATTGTTTCCCAACAAAACATATAATGGTCGTTTTATGGATGAGGGTATTGTAGAGGCAAATACCGTCAATAATAACATTGTTGTAATGTTCATTTTTCTTGGAATTGTGGCACTCTTACTTTCTGCTACTGGGCTATTTACACTGGTTTCTTTAAATATTATTAAAAAGCTCAAAGAAATTGGAGTGCGAAAAGTACTGGGCGCCTCATTCGGAAATATTTCCAGAGTTGTCAATACTGAATTTGTAATAATTCTTTCAATCGCTTCTGTACTGGGTGTTGTTGCAGGATCCTGGATGTCTGCCATGCTCATGGATAGTATTTGGGATTATTATCAGGAAGCCACGGTCATGACCTTGGTCTTTTCCGTAGCTATCATGTTTTTTGCTTCGGTGTTGTCAATTGGGTATAAAATATATAAAACAGCGAACTTAAATCCAGCCCATGTGCTTCGGGATGAATAGTAATAGCTTTCAAGCTGTAACTTTTTTATCAGTACCCGCGTCTAAGACATACCTAACCAAGCTTTTTTACTGCTTTGAGGTGTGTATTGCCACACATTATTTTAGTTCAGTAGCTTAAATAATAAACTTTCTAACCATGTTAAAAAATTACTACAGAGTTGCCTTGCGCAATATCTTAAAGTACAAATTGTTTTCGGCCATCAATATTCTGGGAATGACCATCGGCATCACTGCTAGTTTGATGATTGTACTGTATGTGTCGCATGAATTGAGCTACGATAAGTTTCATGATGATGCAGACCGGATTTATCAGGTTGGATTGCATGGCAAAATTGGTGGTCAGGACATTCGGGTATCCAACACATGCCCACCCATGGCCCAAGCCCTGGTGGCAGATATTCCAGAAGTTGAGTCGGCCATGCGCATTGCGACTATGTTTGGTCAGCCGGTTGTGCGCAATGGAGAAAAAGTATTTTCAGAAGAGAATATCTTTTATGTTGACTCTAACTTTTTTGAATTCTTCAGTTATCGGTTGAGAGAAGGCGATATCAAAACAGTATTACGGGAACCCAATACCGTAGTGCTTACCGAGCGTATGGCCATCAAGTATTTTGGAGAATCCAATCCGGTTGGAAGTTTGTTGGTGATTGGAAATGAAAACAAAACATTTAAAGTAACCGGGGTAGCAGAAAACCCGCCCACCAATTCTCATTTCAACTATGATATGTTGGTATCAGCGGTATCTAATGACAACCTGAAAAGTGGTGGCATTTGGTTGAATAACTTTATGTTCACTTATTTTAAAACACAGCCTGGTACTTCTGTTGCCCAGGTAGAAGAAAAATTTGTTCCCATGATTGAGAAGTATATTGGCCCCGAACTGGAGCGATTTATGGGAACCACGTTAAAACAGATGCAGGATGCAGGCGGAGCCTATGGTTATTTTGCCACCAATGTTCAGGATATTCATTTGCACTCCACTACACAAGGAGATCTTCAGCCCGGTGGAAATATTATGTATGTATATTTCTTTAGCGGAATTGGATTATTTATCATCGTCATTGCCTGCATTAATTTCATGAACCTTTCAACGGCTCGTTCTGCTGGAAGAGCCAAGGAGGTAGGATTGCGTAAAGCGCTGGGATCACTTCGTGGACAAATGGTTGGTCAGTTTATGTCTGAATCTATTTTGTATAGCGTGGCTGCCGTTGTACTAGCTTTGGTTGCTTGTTATTTGCTGTTACCCTACTTTAATATTTTGGCTGGGAAGGAATTAGGCATGGAAACTTTTCAGACTCCCTGGTTTATCATGGGCATCATAGCGCTTACTTTTTTTGTTGGGATTGTATCGGGTATATATCCTGCATTTTATTTAACATCCTTTAGCGCAGTAGAAGTATTGAAAGGAAAAGTAAGGGCCGGGGCAAAAAGCAAAGGTATCCGAAGCGCGTTGGTCGTGTTTCAATTCGGCCTGTCCATTTTTCTGATCATTTTTACGGTAGTGGTCTTCCAACAGATTCAATATTTGCAAAATAAAAATCTGGGTATTGACAAGAATAATGTGTTGGTGATAAACAATGCAGGTCGCCTGGGAAATAATAAGGAGACTTTTCGCAATGCACTTGCCCAACAAACGGGTATTACCAAAACCAGTTATACCAACAATACTTTTCCGGGGGTTAACAATACGACTGTGTTTAAAACTGCTGGTTCCGAGCAAGACCACATCATGGGAGTATATTTTGCTGATTATGACCATCAGGATGTGCTTAAATTTGAGTTGACCGCAGGCCGTTATTTTTCAAAAGAGTTTGCTTCCGATTCACTGGCCATCTTGTTAAATGAAGCAGCTGCCAAAGAATTTGGTTTTGAAAATCCGGTGGGGGAAGAAGTGCTCTATAATAACAACGGCTCCACCTTTAATAAATATAAAGTTATTGGTGTAGTCAAGAATTTTAATTTTGAATCCTTTAAGGACCAGGTAAGACCTTTATCAATTTTGCTTACTCAAAATGCGAATAACTTGTTGGTGCGCTATGAAGGCAGCCCAACTACACTCATCGCCAATGTTGAAAAATTATGGAAGGAACAAACTGCCAGCGAACCATTTGAATATTCTTTTTTAGATGAAAATTTTGATCGCTTGTTTAGGGCCGAGCAGCGTATGGGTCAGTTATTCAGTGTGTTCTCCGGGTTAGCTATATTTATCGCTTCCCTCGGTTTATTTGCTCTTGCCGCATTTACCTCAGAGCAACGTACCAAGGAGATCGGCATTCGTAAGTCTATGGGAGCATCTGTATTCAGCCTTTCTATTTTGCTGTCGGGAGAGTTTACCAGGCTGGTAGTAATTGCTTTTATTCCGGCAGCGGTGTTGGCCTGGTACGTAGCCGATGTTTGGTTAAATGGATTTGCTTACCGTATCGAGATTAATCCATTCGTATTTATCCTAAGTGGATTGGTTGCGATTGTTATTGCGTGGCTCACGGTAAGTTATCAATCCATAAAAGCGGCTGCAGCAAATCCGGTCGATTCTTTACGATACGAATAGACCATTGATCAAAAACCGGTAAGGCTGGTATTAGATCGCTATTAATTCTGCTTTCTCTTAGGTAATTTACTTCGCCAACGTAATACCTATGAGAAAGCTTTTTTTATTCCTCTGTCTTAGCAGTTGTTTTCAATTCTTGCACGCACAGTCTTACGACCCAAAACTCTTTTCCAAACTAAACTTTCGGTTCATTGGTCCCGATGGCAACCGAATGATTTCTGTTGTGGGTGAACCCGGCAATCCAAACGTATCGTACTCCGGGGCAGCTTCGGGTGGCATCTGGAAAACGGAAGATGCCGGCATTACCTGGAAATCTGTTTTCGACAGTACGGAAGATTCATCCATCGGGGCGTTGGCCATAGCTCCTTCTGCACCCAAACAAGTTTGGGCAGGTACAGGTGAAACATTCTTGATTCGTCCTGCCCATGCTGTAGGAAATGGAGTTTACAAATCATCTGATGCGGGTAAAACCTGGAAGAATATGGGGCTCGAAAAAACCTTTCGAATCAGTCGGGTAATCGTGCATCCAACGGATACAAACACAGTGTATGTTGCTTCCATGGGCCACACGCATGGACCGCAGCAAGAGCGTGGAGTTTATAAAACAATCGATGGGGGAAAGACCTGGGAGCGCATTTTATTTGTTAACGAAAACACAGGATGCTCAGACATGAGCTTCGATCCGAAAAATCCAGAAACAGTTTTCGCGGCCATGTGGCAGGTAGATATACGTACCTGGAATTTAAGTAGCGGTGGTGAGGGCAGTGGTATTTATCGCAGTAAAGATGGTGGCAAAACCTGGGAGCCTTTGCGAAATGGGTTAGAAAGTGGTCCGGGTCATTCTGTAGGAAAAACTTCAGTGGATGTTTCATATACAAACCCAAAAAGAGTGTATGCATTGGTGGAAGATAAAGAACCTCGTCTTTACCGATCGGATGATGGTGGTGACAGCTGGATGCTGATGCAAAAAGATCATTCGATGGGGCAGCGGGCCGGATATTACACACGGCTTCGCGTTTCAACGGCCAATGAAGATGAGGTTTATACCATTTGTGTTGGAATCAAAAAGTCTATTGATGGAGGCAAGTCGTTCGTTAAGGATTATAATCAGTGGGCACCCGGTGGTGATAATCACGATATGTGGTTCGATCCCACAGATGGAAACCGAATTTTAAGTGCACATGATGGCTGTTTGAATATGACCTACAATGGTGGCAAAACGTGGCGCAATATAAATTTGCCCATCGCCCAAATGTATCATGTTGCGGTGGACGACCGGATTCCATATTGGGTTTATGGCAACCGGCAGGATGCATGGTCTTATCGCGGCCCGAGTAGATATTTAGGGGGCTGGAATATTCCGCTGGGAGCATGGCATGGAGTAGGTGGGTGCGAAAGTGGTTTTGCCCAACCAGATCCCTTCGATAATAATATTGTATGGTCGGGATGTTATGATGGTGGGCTCGATATTTTTGATCTTACTACGATGCACTCGCGCGATGTGCGGGTGTGGCCCCAAACACAAATAGGTGCAGCACCTACCGATGCCAAATATCGGTGGCATTGGAATTTTCCTATGGTGTTATCGAAACATACAAAAGGCAGGGTGTGGGTTGGCAGTCAGTATGTGCATGAAACAAACAATGGTGGCCAGGGTTGGCAGGTAATCAGTCCTGATCTTACCACCAACGATAAATCACATCAGCAAAATTCAGGAGGCATGGCCAGCGACAACCTGATGACCTGGGATGGCAGTACACTTTTCTCTATGGCTGAATCACCTGTGAAAGCTGGGGTACTTTGGACAGGCAGCAATGATGGTCTTGTACATGTTTCGCAAGACGGAGGAACAACCTGGACCAACGTCTCGGCTAATATTCCTGGTTTACCGCAATGGGGAACCATTCGTCATATCGATGCTTCATACTTTGATGCAGGTACTTGTTACATCGCAGTAGATGCTCATTATGTAGGTGATTTTGGTACCTATGTCTATAAGACCACTGATTTTGGTGCAACATGGAGGCGTCTGGAAATTAATTTACCTCCCAACAATTCAAACTTCGTTAATCAGATAAAGGAAGATCCTGACAAGCAAGGTTTGTTATGGTTAGGAACGGAGAAGTCACTTTACTTTTCACCCGATGACGGTAAGAACTGGGTTCATCTGAAAAATAATTTACCACCGGTTCCGATTTTTGGTATTGAAATCCAACGCAACTTCAAAGACCTGGTAATCGCTACCTATGGAAGAGGTATTTATATTCTTGATGATATTACCCCGATCCGCGAATTCACAGAACAAGTCCAGAACGCAGAAGCACATTTATTTTCAAACCGAAAAGCATATCGTTTTCAATCAACCAACGGAATCAAAACAGACAATAGCTATGTGTCAGGAAAAAATCCACCGGATGGGGCTGATATAAATTATTACCTGAAAGAAAAATCAAAAGGACTGGTTGAAATTATGGTACAGAATGCGCGGAATGAAACGGTAAGAACAATGAAGGGCACCAACGAAGCAGGTATTAATAGAGTCTGGTGGGACTTGCGTTTGCAGCCGTATGAGTTTCCAAAATTGAGAACACAACCAAAAGGCAAAGAGTGGGTGAAGTTGGATGAGAAAGAAGAACGTGAACTGTTCATCTTTGATTTGGATATTGGCCCGGGCCAAACGCCTCCATTGGTGCATCCGGGAATCTACACGATTGTATTAAAAGTAAATAACAAGGAGTACAAACAAACACTTATGGTAGTAAAAGACCCTAATACAACGGGCACTGATGCCGATATTCTGAAGCAATATAATTTTGGTATCCGTTTGTACAGCGCCACCATCACGACTTTAAAACTGATCGATGAGATGGAGAGAATGCGGGCAAAGCTGCTTACACAGACGAAAGATAAGAAAGCGCCCGCGTTGGAAGCTAAAATCTATGAATTGGAATCACAACTTCATGATGTGCATGCCACCGGGGCCCGGATGGATATTTTTCGCAATCCGCCCCAGGTACTGGAACGGCTTTTGGCCATGGCAAAGGAAAGTCAAATTGCCAGTGCGGATGCTCCACCCACCGACCAACAGCTGGAAGTGTTTGGAATTGTTAGCGGTAAGCTGGCTGAGGTGCAAAGTCAGTTTGAGTTGCTTCGAAAATCCCCTGATTTGAAGCGAATTGAGGGGAAATGAGATTCCAATGTTAAGTTTTTTTAACCTCTTGGTAATACAGCCATAACCTTATATTTTGGTTGTCTAAACAACAGGTTATGGAAAAATTAGTAGTTAAAGGAAAAAAGGAAATTAAGATGCTTTTGGTTGATTCTTTACACCAAACCGTTCAGGCTCTGGGGATTACAAAATCAAAAAAGAAATCCAACAAACTGATTGAAAAATCAGCAAAACGTTTGGCAGCCGTGGTTGCAACTCAAATGAAAAGAGAGTTAAAGAAGTTAAAAAACGTAAAAATCAGGAAAGAGAAAAAAGTTAAGCCTGTAGAGTTAGAGACTACTTAATGTATATAAAGATCTTATCGTGAGGGGGCTTTGAGCCCCTTTCTTTTTTGCAGGTATTCGAACAGGGAAACATTCATCAGCAACAAGAGCATCCCATAGAAAGTATCTTCCAGCGGAATTGTTAGCATTCTGATTCCCAGATTTTCAGCATCGTTATACCACACAACCTGTTCTTCAATACCGGTGCCGGTGAGAATGCCATTGGTAATAAAAAAGGGTATCAGGATAAAAAGAAAAGCCACATAAAACTTTCCGAGATAATCTGATTTCCAAACCCAGCGATGTAAGTTTAAAAAAGCGGACGCAAGGATAAACGTTACTGAGGTGTACCACCGATCGAAGAAAATTACTCCTGATATGAATAGTAAAGCAGCCAGTATATCAGTAATTAAATTTTGTTGCTTCAGACTCATCCGCCAACGGATCAGATAGTTCACAGCTTCGTAGGTAAATACGCAGGCGTAGGGGATGCAAATAAAAAATAGGACTTCTTCAATGGGTAAAGAGAAGATGAACTTCCCGGTAAGGTAGCGGGTGTTGAACCCCCAAACGCCCATTTGTGTGAACCACTCATCCCAAACAATGAAAAAGATGGCCGGTAAAAGAATTGCCAGCCACAGATATTTCCACTTCTTCGAGAAATTATATTTTGAATAGAAACTGAATAAGAACGGAAACAGAATCGAGAAAAAATCGATGGCGAGATAAAGGTACTTCTGTTCCAAGGTATTTTCTTAAGACTTTTTACTTGTTTCTTTGGCTATTGTGTTTCCTGCCGTTTCTCCTTCATGGTGAAATTCTTGGGCTCAAATTTTTTCGGAGCATATAAAAACCCAAAAGCTTCACAATTTTCTTTGGTATGTTTTGCATGATGGATATAATGCGCATGAATCATGCGTTGCAAATATTTGCTTCTTTTGGCAGGTCTCCATTTAATACGTTGGTGCACAATGATGTCATGAAAAACGAGATAAAATAAACCATAGCAAAAAATGCCCAATGCTACGGCAAACAAGTACGGGCTCGGGTAGATGGAAGTTGAGATGACAAACAGCGCAATAGAAGGAACGCTAAACACTACAGCAAAAAGGTCATTTTTTTCAACTGTATGATCATGTACCGTATGGTGCGATTTGTGCCACGTCCATAAAATGCCATGCATGATATACTTATGCGAGAACCAGGCTACAAATTCCCAAAACAAAAAAGTACCTATCGTTATAAATGCACAAATTAAAATTACTTTCCAGTCCATATCCATTACTTATCTCGTCTAAAATATTCTTCAAGCACCTTAAACCGGTGTTCAAAAATACGATTTACTTCACGGCCCACAAAGAGAGCATGGGCCAGTCTACCAAGTAAACCGAGCGGGATTGCATAATTAACTTCATCAGTCATTTCTACACCGCCAGGTACTTCTTTAAAGTGATGCTGATGGTGCCAGAGCGCATACGGACCGAAGCGTTGTTCGTCAATAAAATGGGATGGCTCTTTTACCTGGGTAATTTCTGTTACCCAATGGACTTTAATACCCGGCAGGATGCTGACATGATACCGGATGATTTGCCCTGCATAAGCCTTATCTCCTCCAGAGATATATAAAATTTTAAACCCCATGTGCTCCGGTGTGATTTTGGAGAGATTTTTTGGTGTTGAGAAAAATTCCCAGGCTTCCGGTAGCGAAATAGGTAGAAACTGCGTGCGGGTGAGATTGTATATTTTCATTCAAATTTCAAACAACGGATGGGCCAAAGAGTTCTTACCTGCAATAAATTAATTCAAATTGTACGACTGTCAGATAAGAGTTTTAATTGTGATCTAAAATCCTCATTTTTAGAAACTATCCCACTATTATGAGGTTTGCCATCGGATTCGTCATTCTTTTTGCCCTGGCCTCAGGAATTTTCTTTACAAGTTGTCGGGACAATACTTCTACAGCATTCAGTTCGGACTCCGTAGACTTCAACCTTCACATTCGCCCCATTTTATCCGACCGTTGCTTTAAATGTCATGGGCCCGATGCCAATCAGCGCAAAGCAAATCTGCGACTGGATACGCGTGAAGGAGCATTGGCTGCCCTAAAGGATAATCCATCTGCACACGTGATTGTGCCGGGTAATTCTAACCAATCGGAAGTATTTTTACGGATATCTAGTTCTGACACTTCATTGGTAATGCCTCCACCCAATTCCAATTTATCGCTGACTAAAAACGAAATAGAATTAATTGAAAAATGGATTGAACAAGGGGCCAGGTATAAGCCACATTGGGCTTTTATACCTCCGGTTCAGGGACCCCTTCCATTAGTTGATGAACCCTGGGTATCGAATGAAATCGATCATTTTATTCTGTCAAGAATGGAAGCTTCGGGATTAAACCCGAATGAAGCGGCTGACCGCGAGCGCTTATTAAAAAGAGCTAGCCTGGATATTACCGGGCTGCCACCTTCCCTCGAGATGCAAAATCGTTTTATGGCAGATCAGTCTGAAGATGCCTATGAAAAAATAGTTGATGAGTTGTTATCACAACCTCAGTATGGCGAACGCATGGCCTTGTATTGGATGGACGTTGCGCGTTATGCTGACTCGCACGGTTATCAGGATGATGGACTTCGTACCATGTGGCCGTGGCGCGATTGGGTGATTCATGCTTTCAATAAAAATTATCCCTACGATCAGTTTGTTACGTGGCAGTTGGCTGGCGATCAGTTACCCAATCCTACCAAAGAACAATTGCTGGCAACGGGATTTAACCGTAATCATAAAATCACACAGGAGGGTGGGGTGATTGATGAAGAATACAGGGTTGAATATGTAACCGATCGCACGAATACATTTGGCAAAGCCTTTCTGGCCCTTACGTTTGAATGTGCGCATTGCCATGATCATAAGTATGATCCGATTTCACAAAAGGATTACTACCGAACCTTTGCTTTTTTTAATCGCGTTCCTGAAAAAGGATTGGTGGGCGACATACAATTAGCATCACTTGCCGATCCTCCGAAAATAAAAATTACCACCGAAGAAATTAATAACATTCTTACGTTCATCAATAAAAAGGATACCACCCCGGTGGAAGTAATGGTAATGAAAGATACAACATGGAAACGACCCACCTATGTACTTACGCGAGGTGCTTATGATGCTCACGGTGAAGTGGTGGATATTGGTTTGCCACCCGATATTTTGCCTTATGATTCTACAAAGTATGGAACCAATAGGTTAGGACTTTCGCGTTGGTTGTTTGATAAAAAGAATCCATTGACAGCGCGGGTGTTTGTTAACCGCATGTGGCAGGAATTTTTTGGCAGGGGTCTTGTAAAAACCAGTGGCGACTTTGGTATGCAGGGTGAGATGCCCTCGCACCCGGAACTACTCGATTGGCTGGCAGTTGATTTCAGAGACCACGGATGGGATGTAAAGCGATTGATAAAACAGATTGTTATCTCTTCAACATATAAACAGTCTTCTGCAATGAGCAAAGAAAAGTTAGCCACGGACCCAGATAATATTTTATTGTCACGCGGCCCGCGCACTCGTTTAACAGCTGAAGGTGTGCGTGATCTTGCATTGGCTAGCAGTGGCTTGTTGGTGAATGAAATTGGCGGCCCCAGTGTGAAAGTGTATCAGCCGAAAGGTATTTGGGAATCTTCTACGTCTGGTCGTGGGGTGTTGGCCCGCTACGTGCAGGATCATGGGGAGAAATTATATCGCAGGGGACTTTACTCATTCATTAAACGAACAGTGCCTCCTCCAGGTATGCTGGTGTTTGACGGCAGTAATCGCGATCAATGTGAAGTAACCCGAATGAGAACAAATACTCCGTTGCAAGCCTTGGTGATGTTAAACGAACCGTTAATGCTTGAAGCCGCGCGGGTGTTTGCAGAACGATTGATGATAGAACAATCAAGTGTTGAAGAAAAAATTAAGAAAGCATTTCAGTCTATTGTGTGTAGACAGCCAAAAAGCGATGAGCTAAAAATGTTGCTTCAGTATTTTGAAGAAGAGAAATCAGGGTTTACACAATTTCCTGAAAAAGCAAAAAGTTTTATTTCGGCAGGAGAGTATCCGCATGAGAAAATCAACGATGTAATAACATTAGCTGCGCTGATGCAGGTGGTACAAACGATTTATAATTTGGATGAGGCAATTACAAAAACATAATTAGATGTGGCTGACCAAAAAGTCAAAATATCAAACGAAGTGTCATTCCGGTCTTGGCCCGGAATCCCGAATTGTGCGCACTCCGCTAGATCGCGGCTCAAAGACCGCGATGACAGATGGACTTTTTGGTCAGCCTCAATTGTAAAAAAATATGAGTAAAGAATTTATTGATCATAGACTGCATGTTACCCGCAGGCACTTTTTAGGAAAAGTGAGTTTGGGGCTAGGCTCTGTTGCGTTGGGTTCTTTGTTGATTCCGGATCTGTTCTCGAAATCAGAAGGATTAACACAAACTCTTGGTCTTCCGCATTTTGCCCCGAAAGCAAAACGCATTATCTATCTTTTTCAAAATGGAGCACCTTCGCAGTTAGAAAGTTTTGATTACAAACCCATGCTCAATAAAATGGCAGGGGAAGAACTACCGGCATCTATTCGTATGGGGCAACGTTTAACCGGCATGACTTCGGGCCAGGCTAAGTTTCCATTGGTAGGATCCCATTTTAAATTCAGTCAGTATGGAAAGTCGGGGGCGTGGGTGAGCGAGCTCTTTCCCAACATCGCGAAAGTAGTTGATGATCTATGCATTATTAAGTCGATGCATACCGAAGCGATCAACCACGATCCGGCACTTACCTTTATGCAAACCGGTGCCCAACAAGGCAACCGCCCCAGCATGGGTGCCTGGATGAGTTATGGGTTGGGCAGTGAAAATAAAAATCTTCCTGCTTACTGTGTGTTGCTATCGCGCGGGCGTGGTAACGGTCAGGGCGTTTACTCAAAGCTCTGGACGAACGGTTTTCTCGACAGCGTGCATCAGGGTGTTCAGTTCAGCAGCAGTGAAGAACGGGTGTTGTATCTGAAAGATCCGGAAGGTCGCGAACGTACGGATAGAAGAAAGATGCTTGACCATCTTGCGAAGCTGAATGAGTTGAACTATCAGGAGTTTGGTGATCCTGAAATCCAGACCCGTGTGCAGCAATATGAAATGGCGTATCGCATGCAGACTGCTGTGCCTGAACTTACCGACCTCACCAAAGAACCTGATAGCATTGTAAAAATGTATGGTGCTGATTGTTTGGTACCCGGTACCTATGCAGCCAATTGTTTGCTGGCGCGAAAACTTTCTGAAGCTGGTGTTCGCTTTGTCCAGTTGTATCATCAGGGTTGGGATCAGCATGGTAATATGGTAGGAGAGATGCCGTTGCAGGCACAAGATGTGGATCGTTCTACCGCTGCGTTGATCATGGATTTGAAACAGCGCGGCCTACTCGATGAAACGTTAGTGATCTGGGGTGGTGAGTTTGGTCGCACCAATTATTGTCAGGGCGATTTATCCAAAGAGAATTATGGACGTGATCATCATCCACGATGTTATACCATCTGGATGGCAGGTGGTGGCGTGAAGCCGGGCATCGTCTATGGAGAATCGGATGAGTTTGGATATAATATTATTAAGGACCCCGTGCATGTAAATGATTTTCATGCTACAGTTATGCATTTGATGGGTCTTAATCATGAGCAATTAACCTACAAACATTTGGGCAGGCGCTATCGGCTTACTGATGTAGCGGGTAAAGTGGTGGACGGAATTTTGGCGTAAGATATTTCGGTGAACGTGAAATGAAGAATGATATATTTTAGATCCTTTGGAATAATGCTAATGGTTTTATACTGGACTGAGGGTAAGGTGAAATATATCATCCCTAAAGGGATTTTGTGTAGAGGTCGCAGTTTATTACCAATATATCGTCCCTACGGGACTTTGGATAGTTGATATAGTTGTTAAAGTCCCTTTAGGGATGGCATATTGGTAGTTGAAAGATATTTTTTTATTGAGTCCCGTTAGGGACGATATATTTTAGAAATTTAAAGCATGCCCAACACATACACACAGATTCATATTCAAGCCGTTTTTGCGGTAAAGTATCGATTATCCGTTATACAAAGAGATTGGAAAGACGAATTATACAAGTACATAACAGGAATCATCCAGCAGAATGGACATAAGTTGCTAATTATTAATGGCGTAGAAGATCATACTCATATATTCTTTGGAATGCGCCCTACTCAATCCCTTTCTGATTTAATGCAGGATGTAAAGGGAAACTCGTCTAAATGGATTAATGAGAAAAAATTTGTTTCATCTCATTTTGAATGGCAATCAGGTTTTGGAGCGTTTTCATACAGTAAGTCTCAGATAGCAGACGTAATCAAGTATATACAGAATCAAGAGGCTCATCATGCTAAGCAAACATTTTTAGATGAGTATCGTGAACTTTTAGATCAGTTTGATATTGAGTATGATGAACGATATATATTTAAGCCATTAGAATAATACAAAGGACTAAGGTATTGGGAACAATATATCATCCCTAAAGGGATTATTTAGGAAGGATTTTAAGTTGTTACCAATATATAGTCCCTACGGGACTGCATTAAGGTTGCAACGTTAAGGCGTATAGGTTTGAGATTGAATTTAAAATTAAAAGTAAAGTTTAGCAAGTGCGAAAAGGAAGAATAGGGTTAGTTAAGGTTATAGTTTTAAATCTCATTCTATTTCTGCAGGTCCTGCTTGTATTTCTGTTTTATTTTGAGGACCGGATTGAATTACCCGCGTTGCTGCAAGCGGTTGGCAGAATTCATCCCCTGATCCTTCATCTACCCATTGGAGTCTTGGTTTTTCTGGTAGTCTTACTTTTTTTTCGAAGAGAATTTAGAAGGAAGTCGTTTGACAGAATTGTATTTCTCTGTTTAATGCTGATTTCGATTACAGCTTCATTAAGCGCTTTGTTTGGTTTGTTTCTATATCTTCAAGAAGGTTACGGAGAAGAAAGTATCTGGCAACACAAAATCGGTGGCATTATTCTTAGTTTCCTCTGTTACTTTCTTCTGATCGCCTTTAATTCAATAAAAAGAAGTAAGGTAATATTTTATTCAGGAGTTGGTATTACCATAGCGGCCCTGTTGTTTACGGGCCACACGGGTTCCATGATTACACACGGTGAGAATTTTGTGCTGGAACCTTTCATGAACAAACAGAAAGAAGCGCTCTCGGTAGAAACTGCTTCTGTTTATCAATTTGCTGTGGAGCCGGTGCTGGAGAAAAAATGTTTCAGTTGTCACAATGAAAAAAAGAGCAAAGGCGGGTTGGTGATGACATCGGTTGCTAAGTTTAAAGAGGGTGGAGAAGAAGGCAGGGAGTGGGAAGCGGGAAATCCGGAAGCAAGCCGACTGATTCAATACATACATTTGCCGTTGAATGATGATTTGCATATGCCGCCTGACGGAAAAACTCAATTAACGCCCGAAGAAATCTTTATTCTTGAAGCCTGGATTCAGGCTGGTGCTGATTTTGAAAAGAAGCTGGCTGAATATTCAGAAACTGATACGATTCGTAAGTGGGTTTCTGTCAAGGTTAATTCTCAGGTTAAAGTTAGAGAGGAGAAAATATATTCTTTTAAACCGGTATCTCAAGATGTTATCGAAAAGTTAAATACTCCGTTCCGCACCATTTTTCCCTTGTATCAAAACAGCCCTGCCCTACAAGCTGATTTTTTTGTTCGTGAATCATTTCAATCAACCGCGCTAGAAGAGTTGAGTGAAATAAAAGAACAACTGGTCATCCTGAATCTATCAAAAATGCCGATTAGGGACGAGCATCTACAAACCATTGCTCAATTTGCCAATCTGGAGAAGCTGAATCTTAATTTTACGGACATAAAAGGCACTGGCCTGGCCGCACTAAAGTCGTTGAACAAGCTCTCCTCAGTTTCACTTGCCGGTACTGCTATTGGGAATGAAGAGATTCAGTCAATTATCTCCGCCCCAACCTTACGCGAACTATTTATCTGGAATACTAAAATATCTGAAAGCGAAGCGGTGACACTACAGAATCAATACCCCCAGGTAAAGATAACTTCGACCTTGTTTAAAGATTCTAGCACATTGCAACTTAGCAAACCCATTTTAGTGAATGAAGGTATTTTAAAAAAAGGTGAGTTACTTCAGTTGAAGCACTCTATGCCCGGTGTGGTGATTCGCTATTCCTTGGATGGAAGTTTACCCGATAGTAGTTCAACGACAATCTATGAAAAGCCAATTGTTGTGAATGAAACAGTGAAGCTGAAAGCGCTGGCGTGCAAGGAGGATTGGTATTGTAGTGATTTGTTAGAAGTTACGTGTTATGTTGAAGGGTACAAACCGATCGGGGTTACATTATTACTACCGGCTGACAAACAATATCCGGGTGAAGGAGCAAGCACCTTAATGGATGGACGGAAAGGATTTACGGACGTGTTGAAGGAACCATCTTGGCTTGGCTTTCGTGAGAATAATTTTGAAGTTGGTTTTGACTTTGGAACTAACCCGCCACAACTTCAAAAAGTTGTGCTGAGTTATGCTGATAATTTGGGCGGATATGTGTTCCCGCCAACGGACGTGGAAGTATGGGGTGGAAGCACTGTACAGGATTTAAAACTGCTCCGCTCAATAAAAGTAGAACAACCTTTAGGGTATCGCCCACAGCGAATGGAAGCCCTTGCGGTTTCCTTTGATTCAGGTACGCATGTATATTATAAAATTATCGCAAAGCCAGTCAGCAAACTTCCGCCCTGGCATGGTGGCAAAGGACAAAAGGGTTGGTTCTTTGTTGATGAAGTGTTTTTTTATTGAGACAGCCTCTCCGAATTCATTTGGCCATTATAATTCCCTTCGCCATCCTGGGGAAGATAAGCCCATGAAAGGGGAGTACTAAATACCAATATACCCGACCCCACAAGCCGAGCGGTTGAAAGGTTGCCGTTTGAAATAATGTTTTCTTGCCATCCGCCTCTTTGATCTTAAATTCCAGCCACGCTTCTCCGGGCAGTTTCATTTCAGCATATAATAGTAATCGCATGTTTTCTTTATCAGCGATAAGCACACGCCAGAAGTCAAGCGCATCACCCGGCTTTAATTCCGTCTCACTTCTTCGTCCTCTTCGTAAACCCACACCACCTACCATTTTATCTATAATACCGCGCATTTGCCATAGCCAATTGCCGAAGTACCACCCTTGTTCGCCACCGATGCGCCAGATGTTTTCAACTACCTCGGTTTTATTTCTTTCAAAGGATACTATTCGTTTGTCCGTAAGCACACCATGTTCCGGAACTTGTACATTATCCAGAAAGTTATTTCTCATCGTATCCGATGAAATCGAATCCTTCCAACTGGAGATTACATGTTTTTGACTGATCTTATCAAAGGCCAATTGCAATGCTTCATGGTAATGAAGAATTTTTATCGGCACTATCTTTTCAATACTGGTGTCTTTGCAGATCACTTCGTTTTTCATGCTGGCTACCAGCGTGCGGGCGAGCGAATATGACGTGGAGGTTACAAAATACAACCACAACGATGAAAGCTTGGGCGAAAGCACAGGTACAGTGATGATCCATCTTTTAAGATTTCTAACCTTTGCATAGCCAAGCAGCATTTCTTTATAGGTAAGAATATCTGCTCCTCCAATGTCGAAAGACTGATTGAATGCATCTGGTTTCATTAACACACCGTGTAAATAGTCAATTACATTGCGGATGCCAATAGGCTGACAACGGGTTTTCAACCATTTGGGTGCGATCATCACCGGAAGTTTTTCCACCAGGTCCCGAATGATTTCGAAGGAGGCGCTGCCAGAGCCAATAATGATAGCAGCACGTAACACAGTAGCAGGCACGGTGCCTGACTTTATAATATCTTCTACATTTTTTCGTGAAAGCAGGTGGTTGGATAGATCAGAGTCATTCACAATACCACTCAGGTAGATAACATGTTTGGCGGTGCTGCCGTTGACCATTGCCGTAAAGTTTTGGGCAGACTCGGCCTCAACGGTTGCAAAGTCTTTGTACGATGAACTCATCGAATGCACAAGGTAATAGGCTGCATCATAGTTTGATGGTACTTGATGTAAGGAAGCAACCTGATTCAGATCTCCTTCAACTACTGTAATTTGCTTATGATGGGCATTCGAAAAATCATCCCAATCAAATCTACGCTTATCTCGTACGAGACAAATTACCTCGTGACCATCCGCTAATAAAACAGGAAGCAACCTTCTGCCGATGTAGCCGGTGGAGCCGGTGAGGAGTATCTTCATCTGTTTGACTATTGTCTTGCTTTAGGTGTCGCTGCTACTCAATGCCTCTTTGTATACCTTTAATACCCGATCTCGTGCTACTTTATGTTCGACAATCGGTTTAGGGTATTCATTTGTACTCAATTCAGGAACCCACTTTTTTATGTACTTCAATTCGGGATCAAACTTCTCGGTTTGCAAGGTAGGATTAAATACCCGGAAGTAGGGGGCCGCATCACAACCTGAGCCCGCGGCCCATTGCCAGCCGCCATTATTAGCAGCGAGGTCGAAGTCTAATAGCTTTTTTGCAAAGTAGGCTTCACCCCAGCGCCAGTCGATAAGCAAGTGTTTGGTGAGGAAGCTTGCCACAATCATCCGCACGCGGTTGTGCATAAACCCTGTGGAGTTTAGTTCGCGCATGCCGGCATCCACAATCGGATACCCGGTTTGGCCTTCGCACCAGGCTTTAAATTCTTTTTCATTGTTGCGCCATTGAATGTGATCGTAGGCGGGTTTGAAAGCTTTCTTCTCTACTTCCGGGAAATGCCATAGAATCATGTGGTAGAAATCGCGCCAGATCAGTTCGTTCAGCCACACTTCATTTTTTTTCTGGGCAAGTTGGGCCAGCTTGCGAATGCTTACTGTGCCAAAGCGCAAGTGTACACTCAATCTTGTTGTTCCTTCGATGGCCGGAAAATTTCTTTGCTGATCATATTTCTCTACAATGGATTGCTTTATAACACGCTCCGGGAAAGGCAAACCTGCTGATTCAAATCCAAGATCTTGTAGTGAGGGTAGAGGAATTGATTTTATTTTCTTGAATGATTCAAAATGATTTTCAGTGGGATAACTTTTCAGCTGTGCGGGTGTGAGCAACGATTTCCACTTTCGACTGTAAGGCGTGAACACGGTGTAGGGTTTACCATCATCTTTGGTGACTTCCTCTTTTTCAAAGATCACCTGGTCTTTAAAGGTTTTGAATTCCGCTCCTGATTTTGAAAGAATATTTTTTACTTGCTCATCCCGTTTTCGGGCATAGGGCTCATAATCGTGATTGGTGTAAACCGCTTTAGGTTTTAGTGATTTCAAGACATCAATCGGGTCTCCGTGAAAAACCAATAATGAACTACCCAATTCGACTAGCTGCTGGTGCATCATCGAGAGGGAATGATGGATGAACTCCACCCTACGATCGGCCTTGTCTTCAAGTTTATCAAGAATGGTAGTATCAAAAATGAAGATCGGAACTACTTCCTTATTTTCTTTCAAGGCATGAAAGAGACCCGCATTATCTTGCAGGCGCAGATCTCTTCTAAACCAAAAGACTGCGGTAGTGGGCTCGATGCATGAACTATTTTTTTGATTGTAGCGCTTCAATTTCTTTTTCGAGTTGATCGATGGCAGCCATTTTTAAGGCATACAATTTCAAATCACCGGAGCGTTGCACATGCATGGCTTCTTCAAGCAGCTTGGTACGTTTGACCTCCAGTTTTTTGATGGGGTCGGATTTTAGGAATGAGAACATATTCTTTTAACAGGTAATCAGGTAATTGGTTTATTATACCGCCAGGAGATTCTTTCTTGTCGTTTTGATAGGCTGGAATGAAAGTAGTAATTATTGAAGACTTTGTCTTAAGTGTTCCAAACGTCCGTAAATGGACGCGAATTCCTGATTTTGGTCATTGTCTGCAGCTACACGGTTTGATAAATTGCTGATCAATTGAACGTTGTCCTCTGGCACAGCCTTTGGAAAACACACACTGCGATTCAATTTTTATTGCCATGCTAAGTAATTACTTACTGGTTGCTCTCCGGAATTTTTACAAGTTCCGGTTCTATACTTTAATCAATGTGATTGGATTAACCCTCGGCCTCACTGTATGCCTGGTCATTCTGTTGTTTGTGCGTTTTGAGTTGAGTTATGACCGGCACCATGAACATGCCGACCGGATTGTGCGCGTGGATTGGGATTTACAAATGGGCGATGCCCGCACCCACAACGCAGCCGTCACGCCCCCGATGGCCGAAGCGCTGTGCGAATATCCTGAGGTGGAAGCCGCCACCCGTTTCCGTTACAACGGAGCTGCCCAATTTAAGCGGGAGATTGAGAACATTGTCGAGTGGCGTTTGGTATATGCCGATAACGATCTGTTCAACGTATTCACCATCCCTTTCCTGCAGGGCGATCCATCCACGGCTTTAAAAGATCCGTATTCGATGGTGATCACCGAAGCATGTGCCCAGCAATTTTTTCCCAACGAAACAGCCTTGGGTAAAACGTTGATCAAAGACAATGAAACTGTTTATACCATTACCGGAGTGGTAAAAGACTTACCCGATAATAGTCATTTTCATTATCGCATGTTTTTGTCGATGGAAGGATTGCCTGAATCGAAAAATGGAAATTGGATCGGAGGGCCGTTCAATACTTATTTATTATTGCGACCCGGAGTTGATCCCAACGTCTTCGAATCCAAACTGCCTACCCTGGTGGAAAAGTATGTGATGCCCCATGCCCAGGCATCGCTGGGTGCCTCTTTTATAGAAAACTTCAAGTCTGCCGGTAACCAACTCACGTTGCGTCTTATGCCGTTAACCGCTATCCACCTGCACTCCCATTTGCGAAATGAGTTGGAAGGCAATGGCGACATGGACTACGTATACTTGTTTGCAGCGATTGCTGCCTTTACACTCATCATCGCCTGTATCAACTTTATGAACCTCGCTACGGCCCGCTCGGCCAGGCGAGCACGGGAAGTTGGCATCCGCAAAGTGATGGGCTCCAGCCGCATCCACCTGGCGCTGCAATTTATGGGCGAGTCCACCCTGTTAAGTTTTATTTCATTTCTTTTTGCCCTTGGCCTCACCGATTTACTGCTGCCAGCTTTCAATGCCCTTACGGGACTGTCGTTGAAAGTTCCTTTTGGAGATTTTAAACTTGGGCTAGCCATTACGGGAGCTGCCTTGCTGGTGGGTATTCTTTCCGGTCTTTATCCGGGTGTGGTCTTATCCTCTTTCCAGCCGGCTCACGTGCTGAAAGGAAAAGTGAGCGGCAACCGGTCTTCCTTTTTACGAAGTGGGTTGGTCGTGTTTCAGTTTACCATCTCCATCTTCCTGATCATTGGCACGATGGCTTTGTATCAGCAGATGCAATACATGCGCAACAAAAAGTTAGGTTTCAACCAGGAACAGGTAATTGTGCTGCGCGATGTTGGCAACATGGGAGATCGCATTCACACCATCAAAGAAGAACTTTTGAAAAACAACCTGATCCGTTCGGGTACGGTCTCTTCCTACTTTCCAGGACCCGGTTCCGCCCGCAATACTCCCTTATTGTGGAGATCGGGTTCTCAGCCGTTGCCCGAAAATTCTATCAATGCCGAGAAGTGGAGCGTGGACTATGACTATGTGCCCACGCTGGGAATTGAACTGGTGGAAGGCCGCAATTTTTCACGCGACTTCCCTTCCGACTCGAACGCAGTCATCTTCAATGAAGCTGCCATCGCCCGGTTTGGATTTACTGACAGCCCGATTGGAAAAAAGATTTCTGTGTTTCGGCAATTCCCGGATGGTTCAGAAGACCAAAGCCAGTTGGAAACCTGGGAAATCATTGGGGTGGCGAAAGACTTTAATTTTGAATCGCTGCGACAGACGGTTGCCCCATTGGGATTATTCTTTGGAGCGAGTTATAGTCAACTGGCTCTGCGCTACCAAGCCACCAACACGCAGGAGGTTATCAGTTTGTTGGAGCGAAAATGGAAAGAACTTGCACCAGGCGAACCCTTCAATTACTCGTTTCTGGATCAGAATTTTCAAAGTATGTACAACACCGAAGTCAAGGTGGGCAAGTTGTTTGCTACTTTTTCTGCGCTGGCCATCATCATTGCCTGCATGGGTTTGTTTGCGTTAACTGCCTATACGGCTGAGCAACGAACCAAAGAAATCGGAATCCGGAAAGTGATGGGCGCTACGGTTCAAAACATTCTGGTGTTGCTTTCAAAAGATTTTGGCAAGTTGATCCTGGGCGGGTTTATACTGGCAGCTCCCCTGGCCGCTTACGCGATAGAGTGGTATTTGCAAACCTATGCGTATAAGACTACCATCAGCATTTGGATTTATGCAGTCGCTGGCGGACTCACTTTTTTATTGGCACTCATTACCATGGGGTATCAATCCATCCTGGCCGCAAAGACAAATCCGGTAGAGGCTTTGAAAACAGAATAGTTTGGACTCGGTTTGTCCCCGATGTAATAAATCTATTATTGAACAGATTCATACTCAAAAAATCTCATGCGGAAGAGGTGCATAGAAATCAGCAACAAGGGTGACAGTGGTAAAGCAAAACAGAACTATAAAAGCTGTATCCTGAATTTTGGATTCTCATTGTGTCACATACTGGAATCAGAGAATAGTTAACTCATTTTCGGTATTGTATCCTTGTAGCATGGAGGTTATTGATTTATATTTGATATACCATTATTACCTCTTGATCATGAGAAAATTTCCTTTCATTTTATTTATCATACTTTTTGCTTGTTCAGTATTATCAAAAAAGGATGTTAATCAGGAAGTTCGTGAATTTCTTGTTGGATTTCAGCAATCCATAACAAAACCTGATTCGGTTGTTCTAAATCAATTTAGAACCAATCAAAGTCAAGAAGCGATATTGGCGGCCATCCGTTTGTTAAGGAACCCAGATCAGGGGTACATTGAATGCCAGGCAAGCTTTGCTCAATCACAAATATTTTGGGAGAGCGGTGGTCCTCGGGTGGTTATCCCCGTTTCGATTCAATCCAGCCAAAGCCCAGCTACTCAGAACAACATTACTCTTTGGCTAGAACGAAAAGGAAATTCATTTATCATCTCACAGTTGGATGCTGAGGATTTCTATCAACAATATTATCAGGCCTTTAACCAGATCAAATATGAAAAAGATCGTGCAGAACAATTAATCAAACTACAGGTTCATTTTGACAAAGCCATTGAATTGCAAAAGACTTACGATAGTGTGGTCTGGTTTACCCAACTTGGCGAGAAGGCATACTATTTTGTGGTTAATGGCCTGTGGAATCAATTCAGGAGTAGTGAAACATTTTACAGCAATATCCAAAACTACGACATGGGCTTAGTCGATGAAGTCGGCCGCGTTATTGTTCCACCTCAATTTGACCTGATCGGAACTCCGGAGATAGTATTTCCCGGAACGATAGAAGTAATGTCGAATAATAAAATTGGTTATTATTCCCTGAACGGATCAGAACTTGTTCCCGCTAAATACGACCTGATAATCCCTTATATAACCCAGGAAACTAAAGCCCTTGTCAAGGTTGATACTGTATATGGCTGGCTTGACCCCGATTTCATTTATCATCCAGGCTTTCCTTTCAATGAAGCCATGGATTATATAAACAAATTTAGTTTTCTGGATAAACCCCTGCGGCTTGACGGCACAGAGCAACCACTTTGCCAGGTTCCTGATCCGGAGGAGATAGGTAACGGTATAATTATTCCACCTGCCTATCTGGTTCGGTATGGAATTTTTGATCCAATACTAACCAATTTTGTTACTCAATATGAGGGATTCTTTGCCGCAAATGAATTCATTCAAAAAGAATCCTTTAATGTATTTAACCTCACTGACAAGGTAAACATTCTGATCACTCATTTTAAAACAAGGTATCTGGAAGGAAGGGAAGAATTTTACTACACAAATAAATTAACTCTGGTAGATCAGAATCAGGATACCCTCTCCACCAGTCGCTTATGGGGCGAGACTATTCAATTGAAGCGAATAGATTCTACATTGTTGGAGGCTAATATGACCTACAGTTCCTGGGAACCGGAGGAATTTGGGAATTATCCTATATATACTTATTACCAAATTAAAGATAACCAAATAGTTCAATTAGAATCCAATAGAGATTATGACATGACACAATATGTGAAGCTGGATAGTAGCTACTTTCAGGGCCAATTCAAGATTTATGATTTTGATACTGATGAGGAAATGGAAGTTTCTTTTATGCCACCCATCTTCTTTGAAAGGCTAAGAATTGACATTTTGGCAAGTTATGGGTACAAATTTACTGATCAGAAAGTAATTGATGCACTACACTATAAGAATTGGTATGTGCCAGCAATAGAGACCTACGAAGAAGTATATTTAATCGCCAGTGAAATTGACAGGCATAATCTTGACTTTATACAGAGAATAATTGGACCTGTCGTTGCAGTGTCTCTCTAATTCATGGTCAGGCTACTGGTTTATATAATCTTCGTCCTACTGGGCGCGGCATTGGCGTTCAATGCACTCACCTATTTTAATTTTGATCCTACCTATAAATTTTTAAGACTAAAGCAGAACGCTATTGACACCGGTTGGTACTTACCCGGTTACTATTCTCATGTGCTCATGAGTGCATTTATTCTGATTATTGGGTTTGTTCAGGTACTAAAATCAATTAGAAACAGGTGGCCTAAAATTCACCGATACCTTGGTAAGTTCTATGTCATGGGCATTCTTTTCTTTGCAGCCCCGGGAGGTTTTATAATGAGTTTGTTTATCAATCGCGGCCCGTGGGTGCTTGCCAGTTTTATTACTCAATGCACACTTTGGTTTTACTTCACCGTGATTGCTTATCAAAAAGCACGTAGTAAGGATTTTGAATCCCATGAGCACTGGATATGGCGAAGCTTCGCGCTTACCCTCGCTGCGATTACGCTTCGTATCTATATTTTTATTTTCTCATTTAGTACGGACCTGAGTCAAGCTTCAGGCTACGCACTATTGGCCTGGCTAAGCTGGGTGCCTAATTTAGTGATCGTGGAAGCTTGGTTTTATCACAAAAGAAAATTTAATATTCAATTTAGGTAGCATTTAAACAGTCGTTACCTAATCATTTTTGCTTCGTGTTACTCCACCGGCTCGTACTGAAAGAATCTTTTTCTGAATAACAGAAATGAAATCAACAACATCGCAACACCGGTAACCCAAATCAGCTTACTTAACACCAACATAAAGCAACCGAGAAATAACCAAAAGAGATACGTTAAAAATTGATCGGGGTCGCGGTTGGGTTTAAGCAGGTAAGCATGAATGGCCATCAGAAAGGTACTTGAAAAAATGGGCAGTAGGGTAAATTGTAGTAAAGAAAGACCTCGTCCGATACTGCCTGTTAGTAATAGCAGTTCAGGAACCATTAATATTGAGTACAGCACGAGATACGAAAAGAAAGTTTTTGTAACCGGGATAGGTAGATTTCGAGTCCAACTCAATGAATGATCTTCAAACGTTTTTAGTTTCTGAACGAGGTAGGTATGCGAGAGCAAGGCAAACAACCATGTAATGCCCACAATACGAAAGTCATCGCCTGGCTCCAGTGTTTCCTTTACAATATAAATAAGCACCAACGAAAATATCTTGCTGAGCAGGAGTGCTGACTTTTCTTCTTTGAAAAGATAGCCGGCATAAATACCTGTCTGCGTTTGTTGATAGGGCAATGCAAGTGTGGGCACGGCAACCCGTGACGCTATATGGCGCTGGCGGATGGAATGATTGAGCATCCAGGCATTCATCAACCATAAGGCCAACTGAAAAACAAAAACCAAAGCAAGCACTTCATAAAATGCTTGTTGGATGCCAATGGCATAGATAGCCAGTGTATAGAAGAACACCGGCAAAAAGGTTATAAAACTGATGAGAAGGAAATACAAAAAACTTTGTGCTGCTGGCAGTAATGTTACGTGGCTTAAAAATGAATAAGCATCATCACCCAAATTTTTAAGCAAAAAATGTAACGACTTGAGTTGATAGAGTAGCCAGATTACAAACACCACGACTAAAAATATTCCCGAACTCAACATGCCATAGATGAGTGACTGATGATAGAATACAATCTGTGTGGATTCTACGATGCCAAACATGAGAAAGAAAACGAAGAACAAAAGTCCTGCATGATTTTTATAGAAAGGCATCACAAGCACTTTGATCATCATGTGAAGAATTCCCTTCATGAGGCGATGAATTCTGCGGTTTGATTTTCCACAATCACTTTACCATTGGGCACAAACTGATCTTCCCGAAAGGGTTGATGGGAGCTTAATAAAAATGAAGATCCCGAGGCTTGTCGTTCTTTTATCAGCGAGAATAATATTGGCAGAAAACTATCTTCGAGAGTAATCAGAGGCTCGTCAAGCAGGATAAGTTTTGTGTCTCCGATAAAGGACAGCAGCAACGAAAGTTTTTTAGTCATGCCGCTGGAGTAGGTGCCGACTGTATAGCTCAGAAAACTTTCTATGCCAAAATAGTCTACCAGTGTTTTAATGGACTCGTCTTGTGCATGCCGGGTCTTTTGAACAAAACGAATAAGGTCCCACCCCGTTACAAATCCCGGAAAGACGGGTTCGGCTTCCGCAAAGGAAACCTGTTGCCGGTAAGCCATTGGATTTTTAATAAGATCTATACCATTAAGTATTACCGAGCCCTCGAACGGGTTGATGCCCCCAATAATTTTCATCAGCGTGGTTTTGCCTGAGCCATTGTTTCCTTTTATCCAATAGGCTCCATCGGGGATGATGAGGTGTGGAACCTCCAGAATAACACGCGAGCCGTAGGCCTTTTTTAGATGGGTGAGTTGCAGCATAGCAGTTTGGCGTACGAATAATACGGAAAGTTTTTGATTGGGTTCGAGCAATTATTGGCCTTTGAAGGGCCATAAACCGGGATTAAATTTTATCTTTAAAGTTTCAGCACTCTGTTCCTTTAGCAACCAGAAAGATGCTGTGTGTATTGACAACAGCCGGATGAAAAAGAAAAAATCGCCACCAGCCAAAAAGAAAGTATCCGCCAAACGGAAGTCTGTGGTAACTCTAAAAAAGAAAATTGCTTTGAAAACCAAACTAACAAAGCAAATAGAAGCAGCGGTACTTAAGGCTTATTATGAACTTTGGGATGCCAATCTCTCCGCTGATATGGATGCTTTTTCTTCCTATCTGGTGGATGATTTCAGCATTTTTGGATCGGCCAATGGAGAAGTTTTCTTTAGCAAGCAGGATGCAGTAAAATTTTATAAAACCACAGCCGATGAGTTGCGGGGCAAGGCTGAACTGCGCAATAGAAATATCAGCGTACAACCATTGGATGCGAATAGTGTTATTGTTCGTGAAGAAAGCGACCTGTATGTGCTTACCGGAAACGGATGGACGTTTTACGGGCATGCCCGGATTTCCTGCGTTGTGAAACACGTGGATGGAGGTTGGAAAGCCGTGCATCAACACGCTTCCTTTCCCGACCATCGCACGGAAGAAGGCCAGCAACTTGCTACCAAAAAAATAGAGAAAGAAAATCTGGAGCTGCGTGAAGCTGTAAAAAGAAGAACGGTAGAGCTGGAAAGCAAAAACCGTGAACTGGAAATTGAGTCTTCACTGGAAAGGGTTCGCACCGTAGCAATGGCTATGCGCAAACCAGAGGATATGTTACAAATCTGTGAGAGTCTGTACACCGAACTCCAGAAACTTGGCTTCAGCGAACTCAGAAATTCAATGATCAATGTGTATAATGATGCCAATACATCCTTCCTGAATTATGATTTTTCAGGTGAGGCAGGATCGAGTACTACGTTTTTTAAAAATAACAGTCACCCGGTAATTGAAAACTTCATAATACAGGTTAGAAAGACACGTGATGCTTTCGCACCTTTTTCACTGAGTGGCAAGAAATTAAGTGACTTCATCCTGTTCCGTGAGATGAATGGGGAGAAGACGGACATAAAACTTAGAAAGGCAAACGCAATTCATTACTATTTTTATTCTATTGGCAACGGTTCAATTGGAATTTCAACGCTTAAAACGATTCCGGAGGCGCAGGTTCGGACGCTGAAGCGTTTTAGAAATGTTTTTGAAATTGCTTATCAACGATATACGGATATAACATTAGCTGAGCAACAAGCCAGAGAAGCACAAATAGAACTGGCATTGGAAAGAGTACGTGCCCGCACGATGGCGATGCAAAAAAGTGAAGAACTAGCCGCAGTATCCGAAGTGCTTCGCAACGAAATGGGTGCACTCGGTGTGGAAGAACTGGAAACGAGTTCTATCTATATCGTGAACGAAAACGAAACCACCGAGTGCTGGTACGCCATCAAAGATGTGCGTGGTAAAAATAAAAAACTCGTCACCGACCACATGACGTTGCGCCTGGATGAAACCTGGGTGGGCCGTCAAATGAAAAAGTTTTTTTACTCCAAAGAGACGCGCATTTCCATTGTGATGAAGGGTGAAAACCGTAAACAATGGATCAACTATTGTGCAGGTAAATCGTCTGTACTAAAAGGGTATTATGGGGGTGAAATTCCAACGCGTACCTATCACCTACTGAAATTCTTCAACGGATTTATGGGTGCGGCCTCGCCCGGAGAAATCTCCCTTGAGAGTTGGGATTTGTTACAGCGGGCCACAGCCGTGTTTTCATTTGCTTACAAGCGGTTCAGCGATCTGCAAAAAGCCGAAGCACAGACAAGAGAAGCAATGATTGAAGCCGCACTGGAAAGAATAAGAGCCAGGGCATTGGCTATGCACAGGTCTGAGGAATTTACTGAGGTGGCTAAAGTGATGCGCGAGCAAATGGGTTATCTCGGCCAGCCTGAATTAGAAACCTCTGCTGTGCATTTGTATGAAGAAGATGCCGACAATATTTTTTCCTGGAGAGCTTTCCGTTTGAGTAGCGACTTAAAAGGAAATATCTCCTATGGTTTTTTTAAAATCCCTAAAACTTCCTGTGTTATAGCGAGAAGATTTGTACAAAAATTTAAAAGCAAAGCAACGGATTATACCATTGAAGTAAGTGGAGCAGAACAAGCCGAGTGGTACAAAATACTTTTTAAGTTGGCGCCCGAAGTACATGCAGCCATGAAGAAAAGTGGCACTACAAAAGAGAAACGGTATTATCATTTTTCGAAATTTACAGGTGGTGCGTTATTAATGGTTACATCCAAAGCGCCCGCTAACGATGCTATCGAACTTCAAAAACGCTCGGCACAGGTTTTTGATTTGGCTTACAGAAGATTTAAAGATTTGCAAAAAGCTGAAGCACAGGCAAGAGAATCCCAGATTCAATTGGCATTGGAAAGAGTCCGAGCCAGAACGATGGCTATGCAGAACAGTAATGAACTTCCGGCAGCAGCTAATCTTTTATTTCAGCAGATGCAGGAATTGGGCATGCCTGCCTGGAGTGCAGGATATTGCATTTGGGATAAGGACCTGCCTGCCGGCAAGGCAAATAAACAAGGCATCACATTATGGATGAGCAGCGAAGGAGTAATGCAGCCATCCTTTCATGCACCGCTCACCGAGGACCCATCCTTTATACACATGAGAGAAGCCTTTGAAAGAAATCAGGATTTTCATGTGGAAGAAGTAGGTGGCAAAGAATTAGTGAAACATTACAAATACATGCGCACACTTCCGGTAGTGGGCAAGGTGCTGGATTCCATTATGGATGCAGGGCATCCCTTACCTGTGTTTCAGATATTTCATTGTGTTTATTTTTCACAAGGCTTTTTGCTATTCATTACGTATGAACCGGTACCAGAAGCGCATGACATATTTAAACGTTTCGGAAGAGTATTTGATCAAACGTACACGCGCTTTCTGGATCTGCAAAAAGCTGAAGCACAGGCAAGAGAAGCGCAGATAGAAGCAGCATTGGAAAGAGTGCGCAGCAGAAGCATGGCCATGCACAAAAGCGATGAGTTGCTTGAAGCTGGTGAAATTCTTTTTTCAGAAATGCAAAAGCTGGGTATTGACAGCCTCACTGCAGGGTTTGTGTTAATGGATAAGGAAGAAAAAAATGGGTTGAATTATACACCGGATCCATCTACAAAAAAAATAATGTCGCTTCCAGTTATCATTCCGCATAATGAAACTATTCATATGCAACGTGTTGTAGAAAACTGGAAAAAGGGAATTTCTCATTATGTAGTTGAAATGGATGAAGAAGAAACCATTCAGCATCAAACTTTTATTGCGGAACGCAGTACCAACTTTACACTGAATGCTCAACAACTAATTGCCATTTCACCGGCAAGATTGTTCCTTCATAACTTTTATTTTAAACAAGGTTATTTATTGATTGTAGGCGGCACCAGATTATCAGCAGAACAAATTGATATAATGCTCCGGTTTGCAAAAGTGTTCCAGCAAACCTATACCCGCTTCCTCGATCTGCAAAAAGCAGAAGCTCTGGCTAGAGAAGCCCAAATAGAGGCAGCCCTGGAAAGGGTCAGGGCTCAGACCATGGCCATGCACAACAGCGAGGACGTGGGGAAGTGTATTGTCAAGATGTTCAGTGAACTTACTGCCTTAGGGGTGGATGAAGGCACCCGCTTTGGTATCGGCATCCTGAACCACGACAACGAAAACATTCAACTTTGGACAGCTCGCAAAGACGGGGAGGAAGTAAACATGCATATCGGCAGCCTGGATATGAAATGGCACCCATTGCTGAAAAGCGCCCGCAAGGCCTGGAAAGAACAGATGCAACTCCATCAATATGTGTTGGAAGGAGAAGATCTGGTGAATTATTACCAGATGATCAATCATGCCCCTGACTATAAACTTCAGGTTGCGATAGAAAATTTACCTGAAAGAGAATTTCATTACGGTTTCGTATTTGATCAAGGATTTTTTTATGCATTTAGTCCCCGTGAATTTCAACCCAATTTAATTCACATTACAAAACGATTTACTTCGCAGTTTGAACAAACGTACAGAAGATACCTGGATTTAGTAAGAGCAGAAGCACAAGCCAGAGAAGGACAGATTGAAGTGGCATTGGAAAGAGTACGAGCCAAAACGATGGCTATGCAAAAGAGTATTGACTTACAAGAAGTTGTTTTGGTACTCTATACGCAACTTGGAAATCTTGGATTTCAGTGGGGTGCAGCTTCTATAACTATTATGAATCCCGCCACGGGTGATATGGATTGGTGGCTGGAAGGTTTTGGCGATGGTTATGAATTCCCGGAAAGTTATCATGTTCCTTATTTCAATCATACAGGACACAACGAGCAACTTGAACATTGGAAAAAAGGCAGTGCTTATGCAGTAGTTGAGATAGGCGGCTTAGAAAAGAAGTCCTACGACACGTATTATTTTAATCACACAGATTTTGTTAAGGCGCCTGAGAATACAAAGCAATTAATGATGCAGCAGGAGGCTGTATTATTTTCGATGGCTTATATGAAGTATGGAGCTTTGTCATGGTCTCCAACACCTATTTCAGACGAGCAATCTAAAATATTACAACGCTTTGCCAGTGTATTTGAACAATCGTATACTCGCTTCCTTGATCTACAAAAAGCAGAGGCGCAGGCAAGAGAAGCAGAGATAGAATTAGGTTTGGAACGAGTGAGGGCAAGGGCCATGGCCATGCAAAAATCAGAAGAACTGTCTGGCCTCGTTGACACGTTTTTTAAAGAATTAACCAAACTTGATTTTGCATTAAACTGGTGTATCATCAATATCATCGATGAACCATCGCTTACCAATATGGTTTGGGCTGCCAACCCGGAAACAAACAAACCCCCTGAATCGTACCTGATGAAGTTTGAAGATTACCCTTTTCATCATTCTATGCTGAAAGGATACCAGGAAAGAAAAACAAAACATGTATATGTTATAGAAGGAGAAGAGAAAAAAATATACGACAAATATCTCTTTAATGAAACCGAATGGAGAAGAGTTCCGCAAGCTGCACAGGATGCGTCAAGAGCAATGAAAAGATATGTGGCTACTTTCTCTTTCAGCAACTTTGGGGGGTTACAAACGGTTGGAGATGAATATCTGTCCGAAGAGAATCTTGATATACTTAGTCGCTTTGGAAAAGTATTCGATCTCACCTACACCCGCTTCAATGATCTTCAAAAAGCAGAAGCGCAAGCAAGAGAAGCAAGGATTGAAGCAGCATTGGAAAGAGTACGCAGCCGTTCGATGGCCATGCACAAGAGCGAAGAACTTCCCGAAGTCATTCAACTTGTCTTCGAGCAGCTGAGGCAATTAAACTTTAATATCGACTCCGCGCAGTTTGACCTGAACTTTCGTGAGAGTGACGACATTAACCTTTGGACGGCTGTGCCGGGTCAGCCATATCCTACCCAACAACATATTCCATACTTCGATAATGCTGTATTCAATTCCGTTAAACATGCGAAGGAAGCTGGACTCAGTCTATCCGTTCACAACTTCACCTTCGAAGAAAAGAATGAATTCTTCAACTATTTCTTCAAGCACACCAGCATCCCTGAAGAGAGGAGAAAATTTATTCTCTCGTTACCTGGCTGGGCCAGATCGGTAGTATATCTAGATAGAATCTATCTGGGTATTCAAAACTATTCAGGAATTCCCTATTCAGACACGGAACACGCCATACTGGGTCGCTTCGCCAAAGTCTTTGAACAAGCCTACACCCGCTTCCTCGATCTGCAAAAAGCAGAAGCCCAGGCAAGAGAAGCTCAGATTGAAGCGGCATTGGAACGAGTGCGGGCTAAAACCATGGCCATGCACAAAAGTGAGCAATTGCCGGAAACTGCGCAGGTGCTCTTCGAACAATTTGCCGAGCTGGGTAAAATACCTGATCGAATTTCCATTGGCATGATCAAAGAAGAATTGCAAGTCATTGAATGGTGGGTGACCGACCAAATGGGTAGCCAATTAACCACACATTTTCATTCCTCCATTCTACAACCCACCATCGCACAATTTTTTACTGCGTGGAAGGAGGGCAAAGACAGCATTGTGGTTGACCTCTCGGGCGAGGCCTTGAAAGAATGGATTGCCTTTGTAAGAGATGAAGTGGAGATGCCGATTGATGAATCAAAAATGAAGGGGCGAAGAGTGCACCACGGTGCCTTCTTTTCGCAGGGGTTGTTGCTCATCAGCGCACATGAGCCTATGCCCCATGAAACCCTGCAGTTGCTGGTTCGCTTCGCCAAAGTATTTAATCAAACCTATACCCGCTTCCTCGATCTGCAAAAAGCGGAAGCTCAGGCAAGAGAAGCACAGATTGAAGCGGCATTGGAGAAAGTCCGGTCACGCTCACTCGCCATGCACAAAAGCATAGAGTTAATCGAAGTTGTTAATACTGTATTTGAAAGACTTGGTGAGTTAGGAATTGAGCGGGACACAGCCATCATAAATACTATGAAGGAAGACACCCGGGATACTTTTATGTGGATCGAGTCTAAGAACCAGAAATATGCAGATAGTATTTTTTTACCTTATATAAATCACTCAATAACCAAAGATGTCTGGAATGCTTACGAATCCGGAGAAGCAGTATTCTGTAAGAATTACTCACCGGAGGATAAAAATGAATGGTTTAAAATAGCTTTTGAAATTTCAGATTTTAAGTATATCCCGGAGGAACGTAAAACATTTTTGCTCGGATTGAAACAGTACGGCATTTCGACCTCATTCGTTAAAAATATTTCCATTCAACTAATCAGCTTTTCGGGACGCATATTAGAAGCAAACGAAATTGAGGTATTGAAACGATTCACCAGTGTCTTTTACCAATCTTATACACGCTTCCTTGATCTCCAAAAAGCAGAAGCACAGGCAAGAGAGGCACAGATTGAAGCGGCTTTGGAAAGAGTGCGGTCGAGGACCATGGCCATGCACAATAGCCAGGAAGTAGGCGAAAGTGTGGCTACTTTATTTGATGAGTTAGTTATGCTGGGTGTGTTGGGTGCACAGGACCGTTGCGGCATCGGTATTATGCAACCCAATGAAATGATGGAATTATGGACAGCGGAAAAGTCAACAGAGAAAACAGAAATGACCATCGGCCATTTAAGTATGCAACACCATACACTGCTCAAAAATGTTTACCAAAACTGGCTTGATAAAAAGGAAACCTATCAATACATATTGGAAGGAGAAGATAAACTGAAGTACTATGAAGCCATACGCAACCAGGCAAACTACAAAATCAGGAAGGACTATTATTCATCACAAGAAAGGATAGTGCATACTGATTTCTTTTTTAACGAAGGCTGTCTGTATGTATTCTCACAAAACGAATTTTCTTTGGAGTCATCTAAAATATTTATTCGCTTTTCTGCTGTGTTCGGTCAAACCTACCGCAGGTATCTCGATTTACAAAAAGCCGAAGCACAAGCATTGGAAGCTGTCAAACGGGCATCCGTTGACAGAGTCCGCGCTGAGATTGCTTCCATGCGCACCAAGCAAGACCTCGAGCGCATCACGCCCCTGATTTGGAAAGAACTTACTACACTGGGCATTCCGTTTGTTCGGTGTGGTGTTTTTATTATGGATGAGATAGAAGAAACGATACATACTTTTCTATCTACACCCGATGGCAAGGCCATTGCCGCTTTTCATGTGCCGTATGGTTCCACTCCGTTAGCCGGAGCAATTGAATTTTGGCGTGCGAAGAAAATCTTCCTTACCCATTGGGGAATAAAAGAGTACGCTGAATTTGCAGATGCGTTTATCGATAAGAATGAAAAGGAAAAACGCACTCACTATTTAAGTACAGTACCCAAGGAAGGTATTTATTTACACTTGCTACCTTTTATGCAAGGCATGTTGTATGTGGGTAATACTACATCACTCACGGAAGAAAACCTTCGCCTCATACAGTCGGTAGCCGATGCCTTCTCTACCGCCTATGCACGCTATGAAGATTTCAACAAAATTGAATCTGCGAAAGCACAAGTTGAAAAAACACTCGCTGACCTGAAGCAGACACAAGCGCAGTTGGTGCAATCTGAAAAGATGGCCTCCCTGGGAGAACTCACCGCAGGCATTGCGCACGAAATTCAAAACCCATTAAACTTCGTGAACAACTTTAGTGAAGTAAGTGGAGAGCTGGTTACAGAAATGAATGAAGAGCTAGCAGTAGGCAATAAGCAATTGGCAGTAGGCAATGTGCCTGTGGCTATAAGTCATTGGCAAGCAGCTGTTGAAATTTCTAATGATTTAAAACAAAATCTTGAAAAAATAAATCACCACGGTAAACGTGCTGCCGATATAGTAAAAGGCATGCTGCAACATAGCCGCAGCAGCAGTGGTGTAAAAGAACCCACCGATATCAATGCACTGGCTGATGAATATCTGCGACTGGCTTATCATGGCTTACGTGCCAAAGACAAATCGTTTAATGCAACGATGAAAACAGATTTTGATGAAGGTATTGGCAAGGTCAATGTTATTCCACAGGATATTGGGAGAGTGATTTTGAATTTGATTACAAATGCATTTTATGCTGTAAATGAAAAGTTCAAAGCTGAAAGCCTGCCCGACCGGCAGGCGGGCTCAAAGCTGAAAGCTGATGGAGAAAATTATGAACCTACTGTTTCCGTCAGCACAAAGAAAGAAGGCGACAAAGTTTTGATCTCTGTTAAGGATAACGGCAACGGCATTCCAGAATCAATCAAAGAAAAAATCTTTCAACCCTTCTTCACTACCAAGCCCACCGGTCAGGGAACAGGATTAGGGCTGAGTTTGAGTTATGATATAGTGAAAGCGCATGGAGGTGTGTTGAAAGTGGAGCAAAGCAATGAGAATGGGACAACAATGGTTGTAACAGTACTTCAATCATAAACAAATGAAGCGCACATTAGCAATTCTTCTCTTGATGGTATCCTGTAACCAATTGGCAATAGGACAAAATCCTATGCCATTTTATGAGATTTTATCTGAGAATTCGAAACTTACTATACTGGCTGATACTTGTTGGCAAATTCTGGAAGACCCGGACGGCACATGGACTATTGATGACGTGAGCCAGCCTCCGCTCTTAGCAAAATTTCATACCAATGTGGGTTTAAATTTTAGCATCAATACGTATTGGATTCAGATGAAATTGATAAATAAGATGGATCACGCTTCTGAGATTTTCTTTCGCAGTAATGCACCTTTTCATGACGTTTTTATAAAAACATTAACAGGCAATTGGTCTCATCTGAAAACTGGTTGGCTTATTCCGTGGAGCCAAAAAGATGGCATGCGAGGTGCTGATGCAATTTCAGTCTCAATCCCGGCAGGTGAAGAATTAATTTTGTACAGAAGAATAGAGTATAATTTTGCGATTGACAGGCCTGAAATACTGAGGGTTGGTATTCAATTTACAAAAAATCCGTTAAGCGATAGTTATATTTATTCAGAAGGTGAAATGCTGGAAAAGTTTCTTTTAGTCATTAATTTCAGCTTGTTTTTATTAACAGCCTTCCTAAGTTTTTTCTTTTACCGAATAACTTATGAGAAGGTATTTATCAGAGGAGCGATAGGTTACTTTTTTATTTCTCTGCTATTTTTTACCCCAGTAGTTTACATAATATTTAAAGAGCAACAGCTTTTGGTGCGTTACGCGTGGCGCGTGCTGGATAGCGCTACTTTTTTTGTCGTAGTCTATGTGATGAGGGGCTTCCTTCAAGTTAAAGAACGTTTTGCGGTTTGGGATAAGATATTGATTGTGGCTAGCCTAATTCCGTTGATCGATTTGGTATTCCGTTTGGTATATCCGGCAGTTGTGATAATTGAATATCAGTCAATCCTGGTTGTTTTATTACTAGCCACTTGCTTGTATTTGATCAAACATAGAAATAAGTCGGCAAGAATATTTGTTATTGGCCTGCTGCCTTTATTTACCTATTTACTATGCGACACCTTGGTTGAGATACTGAATACACCACCTTATCAAACTTATTGGACGGGGGTTGGTTTTATTGCCTATTTATGGTTGGTGATCTCTATTAATAGAATCTTGTTTTACCGATACAAACAGTTGCAGAGTAAGCTTATCGATGAACAGATTAAGAAGGAACAATTAGCCAGAGAAGGGGAAATAGAAAAAAGGGTATTGATTCAACAACAGAAGGTTGAATTGGAGCATCAGGTGGCTGCCCGAACAGAAGAATTGAGGCAGTCGCTTGAACATTTAAGGTCTACACAATCACAACTTATCCTTTCAGAGAAAATGGCAAGCTTGGGTGAACTTACTGCTGGCATTGCCCATGAAATTCAAAACCCGCTCAATTTTGTGAATAATTTTTCAGAAATAAACAATGAACTTATTGATGAACTGAAAGCTGAAAGCGCAAAGCCTAAAGAAGAATGGGATGAGGCATTACTGAAAGACACGTTCGTCAATTTAAAAGATAATGAGCAGAAAATAGTTCACCACGGCAAACGGGCAGCCGACATCGTGAAGAGTATGTTGCAACATTCGCGCGCCAGTGCGGGCAAGAAAGAACTCACTGATATCAATGCGTTGTGCGATGAATATCTGCGATTGGCTTATCATGGTCTTCGTGCAAAAGATAAATCGTTTAATGCTACTATGAAGACAGATTTTGATAGCGCCATTGGAAATGTCAATGTTGTACCGCAGGATATTGGGAGAGTGATATTAAACTTGATCACCAATGCATTTTATGTTGTGAATGAAAGGTACAAAGCTGAAAGCTTAAAGTCGAAAGTTGAAGGAGAGAAGTCCTCTTACGCCAAGTCTTTGGAGGATACATATGAACCAACCGTTTCAGTTAGTACAAAAAAAATAGGTGACAAAATTTTGATCTCCGTTAAAGACAACGGCAACGGCATCCCCGACAAGATCAAAGAAAAAATCTTTCAGCCTTTCTTTACCACCAAACCCACAGGACAAGGAACAGGTTTAGGATTATCATTGAGTTATGATATTGTGAAGGCACATGGAGGTGAGATTCTTGTAGAAAGTGAAGAAGGAAAAGGGACAGAATTTAAAATTAAGATCCCGGTTTTATGAAGAGGTAATCCGTGAAATCAATTCTCCGTGCCAATCCGTGATGCAGACAGCTTATGATATTGTGAAGGCGCATGGGGGAGAATTAAAGGTTAAGACTATTGAAAATGAAGGTTCTGAGTTTCTTATTCAATTACCTTTGGGATGAGTCTAATTCATTTTAGGTATAAACTGGAATACTAAGTATAATGGTTAATAAATGTTTAGCATCATGATAATAGCCAAGATTCTCCTACTCTTCTCCTTGTTTCAATCTCCTGATTTGGTTAATCAGGTTGAGATTGACTCCCTTCGAAGCGTAGCTAAAAATGAACTAGTAGTTCATGACTCCCTCTTTACTAATACCGAGGTTGGGTTGGATCTGGAATCAGTAAAAGGATGGAGGATTTCAACTGAGGATAACCCTGCATTTGCACGTACAGATTTTGATGACAGCCATTGGTATGCATTATCAAATTCACTTTATGAAACCCAATTACCCGATTCTTTGTGGCAAGGATTTGGCTGGCTTCGGCTCCACATCCGGATTGATTCTTCCTTCAGCAAGCAATTGAATGTAATTAATCCTATCATTATGGGGGCATCCGAGTTGTACATAAATGGCAAACTCGTATTACAACGGGGTGTGCCAGGTGTAACGCCCGATCAGGAGAAACTGATGGGCAGTATAATGCAATCCGGAATTCCTTACGAATTCTTGCCAGGATCAACTTACGTTTTAGCGGTCCGCTATTCTCTGCATAACTATAAGGCCATGCAACACCTAAGTCTGGGAAGTTACTATTCGCAACATTTATTGTCTGTTGTTATAACAAACTATGAAACTTACAATGATCATTTCTATAGTGGAACACAGCTAGCTACAACCACATTTTCATTTGCGGCCGCCATTCTATTGATGGTAATGGCTCTGCATCTGTTTATGCATCTTTCTGTTGCAGATGAAAAAGCAAACCTGGCCATTTTAGTGTTGAGTGCATGTTTGTTCCTGCTTTCGTTGAGCTTGATTTTAATGGGCTTTAGCATCAAAAACTTCTGGATCTATATTTTTAATAATTCTATTAAAGTGGTTTTAATGATGGGAATCAGCAGTTTGATTCCATGGGTAACCCACCTGGTATTGGGGGTTCCCGTTTCTGTCTTTTGGAAGAGATTTGCATTCACATCGGTAGTCCTTGTCATGATCCTCGGAATTTTTCCAGAATTAATATTCAATGCGTTTATCATACCACTAATCCTTTTTGCACTTATTATAGTAACCGTTACCGGAAGTATAGTGGCTACGATCAAGGCCAGAAGATTGAAGAGAAGCGGAATCGGGTTGATAGTCGGATCACTGATCATCTATCCAATCATGTTCATTATTGTAATGGTTTTGTCGAGTACTGGTTTTGCCTATCCCTGGAATCTTATAGTAATCTTCTTTATGCTGATCAGTATGCCGGTGGGCATGTCCATCCGTCAGGCACAGCAGTTTTTAAAGCTGCACGTACACTTGGATTCACTGGTCAGGGATCGCACTGCTGAACTTAATAAATCCTTGAATGACCTGAAATCAACCCAATCTCAATTGATTCAGTCTGAAAAGATGGCAAGCCTGGGAGAACTTACTGCAGGTATTGCCCATGAAATTCAAAATCCATTGAACTTCGTGAACAACTTTAGTGAGGTGAGCACAGAGCTGATCGATGAAATGAAAGAAGAGTTAGCGGTTGGCAGTTTGCAGTCGGCAGTGGAAATAGCGGACGACCTCAAGAAAAACTTAGAAAAGATAAATCATCATGGCAAACGTGCTGGAGATATTGTAAAAGGCATGCTGCAACATAGTCGCACCAGCAGTGGGCAAAAAGAATTAACGGATATAAATGCCTTAGCCGATGAATATTTACGACTGGCCTATCATGGATTGCGTGCAAAAGACAAATCATTTAACGCAACCATGAAAACCGATTTTGATGAAACTATTGGCAACATCAATGTAGTGCCGCAGGATATGGGTAGAGTAATCTTGAATTTAATTACGAATGCGTTTTACGTGGTTAATGAACGAGCCAAGTCGAATCAACCA
>Ga0268299_1000341_pt1 | contig 158839 bp, 148 predicted proteins | sample NOBtaG_FD_193484 | JGI IMG/M metagenome (GOLD analysis project Ga0268299, IMG submission 193484) | Activated sludge microbial communities from bioreactor in Nijmegen, Gelderland, Netherland - NOB reactor | ecosystem: Engineered > Bioreactor > Aerobic > Activated sludge | place: Netherlands...
CATATTAGGCGTGATCTCAAGGTTTCGAGATACTTCTGACGTCGTGTGATCCTGATCCAATACCAGACTCATAGCATCTAATTTAAATTCTTTTGTATATTGTTTTCTCGTTACCATTTCTTCCTCCAGTTAAGCTATTTTCTCTTAACTGGACTGTCCGGTTTCATTAAACTAGGTCACACCAAAAACGGGTGCATACGATTACTTCCGACAACGGGCGGGAATTCGCCAGACACGAGGAGATCAGCAAACAACTGGACGCGGACTTCTATTTCGCCCACCCTTACGCTTCATGGGAACGAGGAACGAACGAGAATACCAATGGACTAATTCGGCAGTACTTCCCCAAAAACAGCGACTTCACCACGATTACACAACAGGAGATAAATACAGCAATGGAAAGATTGAACAATCGGCTTAGAAAACGGCTTGGATACAAAACACCTAATCAGCTATTCTTCACATCAGGCGTTGCACTTCATATTTGAATCGGCATCAGACAATAAGCGATTTCCACCGGGTACATCCGATCATCACACATATATAGACTATTTGATTGACTAAGCAGATCAGCAACAATTACTATCTTCAATCAGACTTTATGTTCTTTACAATCACCATATAGAAGCGAGTCTTGTTTTTGATGGCAGCGGTAAAACGACCTGATCATTGTAATCAAGATTATCAATTATGGTCGGTATCAATACCATGAGGAATAAAAGCGTTTTGGTTTGTAGAATTCTTAAATAGAAATTCACTCCATTGATAATGAGTGTAGAATCAATAGCATTTTGGAAAATTCTTATTGAATAATACAACCCTGTCGTCATGCATTTAAAATACAAGCAAAACGACAATTTATTTATTAATTTTCATACCATGCAATTTATTCTTTTATTGTTATTTTTTGTTTTCGCCGATGCAATTTGGGCGAATACAGAAGCGCTTGATCAAGAGGCACAAGTGCGTGCGCTTGAAAAAACCTTAACGCGCATACAACAGGAATCTCAATCAACCTATCAGCAATTTCTGATGATTCAGGAGTTGCGCCGTAACGAAATTGCAGAAGTTCCTCAAGCTGTAAGACTGCCCAATTCACCCTCGCAGAGCATTCCGATTCCAAACTACGAAGACTTAATTCAACTTAAGCAGGAAAAACAAGAACGAATTGACAAATATACAACGGATTTGGATCATCTTTATGCACGTTACCGGGAACTGGAAGATGAGAAACAAGCAATTTTCGAGCAAATCCGATCACTTGCAAAAAAACCGGAAGAATAATTCTTTGAAATACTTATTTACTGGTTATTTGGTTTCAAAATTTTTGTACCAGATATCATAAATTTCATTCGACCATAAAGACTTTATCCATACGATCACATCATCGACTTGCTGCTCTGTCAGTACCCCCTCCCAAGCAGGCATCGAACCTATTTCTGGTGGAGTTCCTTTGAGAATTGTTTTTTTCAGAACATCAGTGGAGTGATGCCAAGCATGCGCCGAACTGTCCAACGGGGGCGGCGGATATTTACCCTCAGAATTCGGCTTGCGCCAATGTGGCGTCGCTTCCCCATTGGGACCATGGCAACCTACGCAATAGGTTGCATAAACAGCTTCTCCACGCACGATTTGCGCATCATCTAAATTTCTTATTATCAATCCTGTCTTGGGGTCAATCTGATGCTGCCCCAGCGCAAGGTCTGTAGAAAAAAAATTCCCGCACCCAATTAATACCATTGCCGCAGCATAAATCAGAAAATGTCGCATTCTCATGAAATTAAAATGCTTATTTTAAGCGCATGACTGAACTGTTTCTATTCTCTACTTCCAAATTTTGCGGTAATGGCTCGGTTTTTTTGGCATATGGATCATAACGGTTATAGATAGTAGCATTCGTACGAGTTTGATCACGTTCTTTGAGCAATAAAACATTATAGGGATCGCTACGGGATCCTTCCATACCAGGAGATCCATGCGGCATATCTGGAACAGCCAATCCTATCGCTTTCGGTTTTTCTTTGAGCAGCCTGATGATATCGGGCGCTGGCACATGTCCTTCGATCGCATAGCCATTCACCAGTGCCGTATGACATGAGCCAACCGTTTCTGAGATTCCCGATTTCTTTCTGATCTCTTTATTACCTACATCGTGTGTCTTTACGGTAAAGCCGTAGTCGCGCATATGGTCAACCCATTTAGCGCAACATCCACAAGTTGGGCTTTTATAAACTTCTACGGTTGCTGTAGCTAAGGCCTGTGTAGCAACACCCAACAAGCTGAATGTGATGATCGACTCAACTAATAGGGTTCTTATTCGTATTTTCATTTTTTCTCCACAATAATTTTTCCACGCATTTTTTTAAAATGACCAGGCAAAGGACAGGCAAAATCAATGACTCCTGCACTCGTAAATTGCCAGATCAATTCTTTTTGCTCACCGGGCTCCAGTTGTAGCAAATGGGCTTCAGTGTGCTCCTTTTCAGGATACATACTTCGCATCTTAGCAACTTTTTTAAGTTCTGCCATCGAACCTATCAACATTTCATGCGTGTGATTACCGCCATTTTTGATCACAAACTGGATCGTTTCACCTTCATTTACTGCAACTTCAGCGGGCAAAAACATATTATCCACCTGCGTCAGTTTAATAATGCGTGACACTTTATCTAAATCGCCCGGTCTACCAATATCGAATTCCAAATTGGAATGATTTGCAGTCGAGTAACTATCGGTTGAAAACAAGACCAAGATCACCAATGGTATAATTCTACTCATAGAATTCTCCTGAAAATAATTCCTGAACTCGTTTATCCATCTTGCTTAGAATTCGGTTATGCTAAATTGTTCCAATTCATTTGTCTAATATTCTGCTAAACCTACCCTACTATCAATAAATTTTTAGTTCCTCAGCATCTTCGTAAAGTATGATTAAAAAACAACAATATAATGCTAACAAACTACAAAAACGCTTGAGACGACAAGTAGGAACAGCCATTGCTGATTTCAACATGATCGAAGCGGGCGACAGAATCATGGTGTGTTTGTCCGGAGGTAAAGACAGCTATGCATTGCTGGACATCCTTCGCAATCTTCAAATTCATTCCCCAGTGAATTTTGAACTGATCGCAGTGAACCTGGATCAAAAACAGCCAGGTTTTCCTGAGCAGGTATTACCCAATTATTTGACACAAATTGGTATGCCTTTCCAGATTGTGGAACAGGATACCTACAGCGTTGTTAAGCGTGTGATTGCCGAAGGAAAAACCACCTGCAGCTTGTGCTCGCGGTTACGTCGTGGTGTGCTATATCGTGTGGCCAGTGAACTTGGAGCCACTAAAATTGCATTGGGGCATCATCGCGATGATATCCTAGAAACCTTATTTCTGAATATGTTTTACGGAGGTAAGCTCAAAGCGATGCCGCCCAAACTGGTTAGTGATAATGGCAGGCACATTGTTATCCGGCCACTGGCTTATTGCAAGGAAAAGGATCTGGCAGCATATGCAGAAATTTCAGATTTCCCGATTATTCCCTGTAATCTGTGCGGATCACAAAAAAACCTGCAACGTCAAGCAATCAAAGAAATGATGCAGCAATGGGATAAAAAATTTCCAGGTCGACTGGAAACTATGTTCCGTTCGATACAAAATATCCAGCTATCACATCTAGCCGATACCTCACACTACAATTTCGTTAGTCTGCAAGCGCAGGATCAGCCTTTCGAAAACGGCGACACGGCATTTGACGAAGAAACATTTGAATCTAATATTGAAGAAATGCTTGCTCTTGGAGCAGAAGAAGCAACCGATCGTCCCCTGGTTCCGCAAAGCTAATCGGCATTTATACGTCTGAGCGGTACCCATTTGAAAGTCATTGCCACCAGACCAGCAAACAAGCTATAGACAATAACCAGGATTGGCTCTGGCACATTGTAGAATATTATGAAATGAAGCCAATGCTGAATAAAACTCTTGTCCGTTTCAATCTGGCGCAAGCTATTTTCCCATAGGGTTAATGGACAAGCGATACCCAGTAGTGATTCAGCCACAACGAATAAAATAGCGGCAAGATGCAGATAGCGAAACCAAGGGTTTCTGACAAACATCAGCTTCAACCACGCGCCTACCCAGATGATCGGCAAGCTCCCCACCACAAAAAGGACATAAAGAAAATGAATAATTAGAACTATGTCAGCTAAGAGCATTTCAACTCAACAAAGCAAGCTTCTACTTTTATTAAGGAATCGCTGAATGACTGTTATTCCAAACTTAGCAGGAGGTTAATTGTACTGATTATCAACATACTCTACGCTTGGATGATATGTGCAGTTTATTCATAGATTCCTTGATGAATTACTTGCAAATGTCTCTCGGGTAACATTTATAATGTGTCAGTGAATAGCAAAACATATCAATGACAACTGTATTTGTCCACTCGGCATCTATTTGCACAAACTAATCAGTAATCATCGTAAATTGACCCGATCAGCATATCATTCTTGATTGATTTTATGCCATCGATAGCACGGGCAATTGCAATTGCTTTGTCCATATCGTCACGGGAGCTTACATAACCACTGAGTTCTACAACGCCTTTAATTGTTCTGACATTGATATCAAAGCGTCTCAACGATGGTTCATCGATGATTGCTTCATAAACTTTTGTGGTAATACGCACATCATTGAATTTTTCTTCCATCAGCAATTGTTCAGGAGTCGATGCACAGCCTGAAAAAATGAATATTTGGATAACTAAGAAAAAAACAATGAAATGACAACCGCTATCTCGTCGCATCATAATGAGGCCTCCTAAATGATTATCGGAAAAATATCCTCCTCACACTTAGATTTGAAACCCTTGCCGTCCCACCTTCAGAATTACATTCAATCAAAAAAGCTCAGCAGGTTATTATTGAACCCTCTGGTAAGTATTAGCAACAATCAAAATGCGAGGTAATGTATGGACAGAGTAGCTCGCATGAACGTCAATGAACAAAGCATTCCATTCCTGTTGATAATATTACATCATTATCTTTGATGGAGATTGTTTTTTTGGCAAAGTAACTTGAGTCGATTATGCATTGATGTATTTATTTTTTGACTGACATTATTTTATCCCAATAACATTTTTAGCTGGTTTGTATGGATGGCTCGATTTTCGGTGGTTCATTCAACAATGGAATGATCATTTTTTCCAGCTTTTTTAGATTAACACGCCCCAAATAGTTTTCGACCAGCTCCCCTGAGCGATTGATTACCACAGTATAGGGTAGCGCAGAATGGCGATTTCCCGCGGCTTCTAACAATGACCAGGTATTAAAACTGCCCACCAATACCGGATAATTGATGCCAAATTCCTGACTGAACATTTTGACTTTATCGGTTTGGTCAATGGCAATACCGATAAAAATCAACCCTTGCTCTCCATATTTTTTTTGCGCTTCAATGAATTCTGGAATTTCCTCGCGACACGGTGTACACCAGGTAGCCCAAAAATTCACTACCATGACTTTTCCCAACCACTGCGAAACCTCTTGATTTTCTCCTTGCAAATCTGGCAAGCTCGCAGAAAGAATAGCTTGAGCGCCTTGCTGGCTTTCTTCACTGGACAGTTCAGTTTGATACGCCTCAGACAACAAGGTGCGCAAGAATGATCCCGCCCCCAGAGCGAAAATTGCGACGCATGAATACAAAATTATCTGCTTAAACTTCGACATTGTTTCATCCTTAGAAAATGTTTTGATAGAACACTGCGACGGATTGATTGCGGTAGCGTAGCTTTAAATCAGAACAGCGTTCAACACCGTCAAGAAATCATTGTTGTTGAGAAATCCAATGATCTTAATATCAGGAATGTCATAACCTTGACGATCAATAAATAAAATACCCGGTGGCCCAAACAATTTAAACCGTCTAAGTAACGCGGTATCATCCGGAGTGCCCTCCGTGACATCAACCTCCAGCAAAACCACTTCTTTCAGTCGAGCTTGAACTTTAGCATCGGAGAACGTAAATCGATCCATTTCTTTACATGAAACACACCAATCGGCATGAAACCTGACCATGATGTATTTATCTCTCGATAACTGGATCTGTTCATCCAGTTCAGCAATGGTTTTTACCCGCTGAAACGGCAGGGTTGCATAACCCGCGGGTACAGTTTCTCCAAAGCCAGGGTTTGTCGCATCCGCTAGGTTGAGTTTCGAGAGTGGCTGCAAAACATCCCGGCTACCGGACAAAACACCGATCAACAATGCAACACCCACCAGCAAAGCAATGACACCCACACCTTTGAAAAATTTTTGTAAACCCGAGGCTCTTTGTGACAATGGATCAATCGCCTGCAGATAAATTGCGGAGATGATCAACAGCACAGCCCATAACAACATATACACAACTTCGTTAATCACCGGAGAGATAATCCAGATTGCAACCGCAAGTAGCAGCACGCCAAAGAATTGCTTGATCGACTCCATCCATGCACCAGCTTTCGGCAGTAAAGCACCGGCCGATGTTCCCAACAGCAACAGCGGCATCCCCATGCCCAGAGCCATGACAAATAATGCCGAACCGCCCAGAACCACGTCCCGGGTCTGGCTAATATATAGCAAAGCACCTGCCAGCGGCGCAGCAACACAGGGGCCGACAATCAACGCAGACAATGCCCCCATACCGAATACACTGGTTAAATGTCCGCCTTTCAGCTGGCCAGCTTCCTCAGATAACCTGGTTTGTAACGTTCCGGGCAGTTGCAGCTCATAAAAACCAAACATGGAAAAGGATAGCAATACAAATATCACTGCAAACGTGCCAAGTACCCAAGCATTTTGCAAGGCCGCAGACAACATCGCACCTGATAATCCGGCTGCCACACCGGCAATCGCATACGTAATCGCCATACCCAGTACATAAGCCAGCGCCAGGAGAAACCCATGACGCTTTGTTACATTCTTCCCGTGATTGGCAATAATCCCTGATAAAATCGGAAACATCGGAAACACGCAAGGTGTGAATGAAAGAAACAAACCAACCACGAAGAACCCTGAGAGAATCAACCAGTAATCGCCCGTTTCAAACATGCGCTCAATCTTGTACGATTCGGTTTCAATCGCAGGGGATCGGGAAGGCATCTGAAACAATTCAGCAGTAGCATCGATTCCCGCTGCTGTAGCTGGACTACTCACTGCTCCGGCAATCGCACCAATCGCTGCTTTTACCGCTGGTAATGTCAAATCGATCACTTTATGTATCGGTGCATAACATACTCCGACCGGTTCATTACAACCCTGATAAGTTGCCTCCAGTGTCAACGGTTGCTCACTCGCAGGATTCGTACGCGTTAATGAAATAACCGCCTGAACGGGGCTGTAATATACTTCCGTATTGCCAAAAGTCATGTCCTCTTTCATTTTTCCGGATGGCAGCATAACTTTTTCAATTACCATACCTTCTTGCTTCGGCTCAAAAACAATTTTATCGCGATACAGGTAATAATCCTTTGCCGGCGTCAAATGTGCAATGAGTGTATTTCCATCCCGCACTTCCACTGAAATCTTGAACGCCTCATCCGGTGGCAAAAGCTCTTGTGGATTGCTTTGACCCAGATTAATACCCAATCCTTGCAATTTTTGGAATAAACTAAAAGATCCACCTTCCTGAGCAAAAGCTTGTGGACAAGACAAACATACTATCAGTAACAAAAGTTGGAGTAATCGCATTGGTATTCAATATTATTTAATCAAGGTTGTTTCGTCAGCAATCCACTGCAAATAAGCAGGTAATCCGCTCAATATAGGAACCATAATCACTTCAGGAAGTTCATAAGGATGCATCATCTTGATCAACTGTTCAACCCGTTCATAATGTTGCCGTTGGGTTTTGATCAACACCGGAGTCTCCTCTGCCGAATCCATAGCACCTTGCCAGCGGTAAATTGATGTACACGGACTCAAGGCATTAACGCAAGCAGCCAAATGTTGATCAATCAAAGCTTCTGCCAAAGCAAGCGCACTTTTCTTATCGGGAAAATGAGTAATAATGAGCACTGGTTCCATGTGTATTATCAATTGATGCTAAAAGACTAATTTTACCCTGCTTAATGTCAATTGCCAGATGGGATTTTGAACTTTGGCGTTCTGGGCATACCTTGCCAATTGGCATATACTTTAAAAAAACAATTTATCGAAAGGAATTGAAAAAATGAAAGGATTATTTAATTTAGTGATAGCACTTTCAATTATTGCCCCTGTTACTATATTTTTTGGCTACATTATCATGGATGAAGGTGACCAATTCACTGCCGAGCACTATATGGTGACCGGACTTAGTGCAATTCCGTTTGTTTTCGCGTTACTGATTAAATTTTTAATGACGGGTGCTGAAAAAAATAACGGATAATGATTTCAGGATGTTATCAGGGTACCTTGTGACTGCCCACACGCACGTTGATAAGCTAATCCGGACACAGCCAAATCTCCTAGCGCCAACCCTCTGAATACAAAAGCAGTTCGCTCATCTGCACTTTGACGCCCCGCTGTTTTTCCTGTTACTAAGCCTGTCAAATCACCATGCACCAACACTGGATCAACCAACGGTTCAGGCATCCCGGCTTCCTGTTCCAGATCATCGATAATAATTCGTTCCAATACCGACATACTCTCACTTAGCCACGGCGCAGCCAGATCGGTCATGGTGACGAATGCGCCGGGTTTTAGCCAGCGTGCATCCAGAAATGGCACCAGCTGAGGCGACAAAGTCACGGACGTAACGATCAAATCCGCATCTTGAATAGCCTCTTGTGCAGTTTGTGTTGTAATGACTGATAAGCCCATTTCATTTGCACTACGGCAAAATGCATCGCGGCTGGCCGCACCCCGTCCAAACACATTAATTCTCTTTAGTTGAAAAATCTCGGCCAATGCTCGCAAATGGCTCAGGGCTTGCACCCCACACCCGATAAATGCAGCGATAGAAGCGTCCGGCCGTGCAAGTCGCTTGGCAGCGACCGCACTTAATCCGGCAGTACGCACTGCAGTGACCCAATTGCCATCGATGATCGCCAATGGCTGCCCGCTTCGGCTATCGAGCAAGGTTACCAGCGCGTTAATGCTTGCCAATTCGTATTTGGGGTTTTCTGGATTGAGTACTAGCGCTTTGACCGCAAGAAATGGGGGATTGTCAGCCGCAGCCAGCGTTGCCATCATGTATCTTCCATCCGGCGGGGTAATTACGGCTTTGGGGGCATTCCAGGCCTGCTGCTGGGTTTTCGCAAATAGTAAATGCTCGATGCTGGCAATGACATCGTGCGTGGTTAGTTGCAAGCTCTGCAAGGAACTTTGTGATAAGTAGCGAATCACTGGCAATATTCGAACTCCTGTTTTTTGAAAAACGTAGCTGAAGGCTAAATTAGCCATATTAACAATCGACTGCTATAATGTCGCCCCCACCGTAAGGACTAATCGCTTATTTTTGAGGAATTATTTATGTCTCGCCCGATCCGCAATATCGCCATCATCGCTCACGTTGACCATGGTAAAACCACTATGGTCGATAAACTCCTGCACCAAGCCGGCACCTTTGCCGCACATCAGCAAATTTCCGAGCGCGTGATGGATTCCAATGATATTGAGCGCGAGCGTGGTATTACTATTTTAGCCAAGAATTGCGCTATCGACTACGAGGGAATTCATATCAATATCGTCGATACCCCCGGACATGCGGATTTTGGCGGTGAAGTGGAGCGTGTACTGTCGATGGTCGATGGCGTATTACTATTGGTCGATGCCGTCGAAGGTCCAATGCCGCAAACCCGTTTTGTCACCAAAAAAGCACTTGCGCTGGGCCTGCGCCCGATCGTCGTGATCAACAAGATTGACCGGCCGGGTGCACGCGCCGGCTGGGTGGTTGATCAAACCTTTGATCTGTTCGATAAATTGGGTGCCAGTGAAGAACAACTTGATTTTCCCGTTGTTTATGCCTCGGCATTAAATGGCTTTGCTACTTTGGATATGGATACATCCAGTGCAGACATGCGTCCGTTATTCGACACTATCCTCAAATATGTTCCCGCCCCTGAAGGCAATCCTGATGAACCGCTGCAACTGCAAATCAGCGCACTGGATTATTCCAGTTTTGTTGGCCGTATTGGTATTGGCCGCATTCATCGCGGTAAGTTGAGGCCTGGTCAAGAGGTTATGGTACTTACGGGTGACAAATCACCGAAAAAAGCCAAAGTCAATCAGGTTCTCGGTTTCCGTGGTTTGGAGCGGATACAGATGAAAGAAGCGTTAGCCGGTGATATCGTATTGATCAACGGTGTGGAAGACTTGAGTATCGGTACCACTCTGGCAAGTATCGACCAGCCGGAAGCACTACCTATTCTCGCTGTGGACGAACCAACCCTGACCATGACATTTCAGGTCAACACCTCGCCATTTGCCGGCCAGGAAGGTAAATTCGTCACCAGCCGCCAGTTACGCGAGCGTCTGGAAAGGGAATTGTTGACCAATGTTGCCTTGAGAATGGAAGACACCAATGAAACTGACTCGTTTTTGATTTCAGGACGCGGTGAATTGCACCTCACCATTCTGCTGGAAAATATGCGCCGCGAAGGCTACGAACTCGCCGTCTCACGCCCTCATGTGGTAATTCGTGAAATTGACGGCATTAAATGCGAGCCGTTTGAAATGCTCACTGTTGATGTAGATGAAGCCAATCAGGGTGCCGTGATGGAAGCTTTGGGTACACGCCGTGGTGATTTACAGGATATGGTATCGGATGCTAAAGGACGTGTGCGCCTGGACTATCGTATCCCTGCGCGCGGTTTGATCGGCTTTCAGTCCGAATTCATGACCATGACACGCGGCACTGGCTTGATGAGTCATGTATTCGATGAATTCGCCCCGATGCGTCCGGAAATCCCGCCGCGCAGAAATGGTGTGCTCATTTCCGCCGAACAAGGTGAAGCCGTTGCGTATGCATTATGGAAACTGCAAGATCGCGGCCGCATGTTCGTCAGCCCCGGCGACCGCTTGTACGAAGGCATGGTGATTGGTATTCATACCCGCGATAACGATTTGGTCGTGAATCCGATCAAAGGCAAACAACTGACTAATATCCGCGCTTCGGGAACCGATGAAGCTGTCACGTTGATTCCGCCGATTCAGCTAACGCTGGAATCCGCGATTGAATTCATCGCTGATGATGAATTGGTAGAAATTACGCCGAAAACGATCCGGATTCGTAAACGCCATCTATTGGAACATGAGCGTAAGCGTGCATCACGGGTAGCTGCGTAAGTACCGCAAATTCCTGTAAAAGACCACCTATTTGAGTAGCCGTTGACATACCTTGCTGTATTTAGGGTAACGTGACTGAAACAAAGACACCGGCATGATCCGATACACTGGTCTGATCAGGATCAACAAGGGTGTTAAATACCACCCGGCTTTCACGCAAGCGCTTTTCCGTATTCATAAAAATGTAGTCAATGCGCCTGGCAGATCCCCCTGCATCCAATGATGAAACCCCGACGGTACAATGCGCATCCGCTTGCTCGGGGTTAGCGCATAAATTATCCAGCGATCTATTCTGCGCATAAGCATCGATAAAACCGGTGCTCACAATCCTATCGTAGAAAGGCCGTTCCACAAAGGGGTCTGTACGGAAACGGTCGATATTGAAATCACCGCCAAGAATTGTAAAATTATTACTTGGAAAGGATGCCTCCAGCTCACTAATGAACGGCAGCATAATATCCAATTGGGCATCCAGTTGATCCGCTGTGCATGCAGCACAAAGATGGGTATTGTAAATATTCAGTTTACTGGATTGAGGGACATTGATGCGTGTCATCATCACATTTCTTGGCAACTTGATATCATGTCCGCGAAAATTCAATTCCGTCGCATGTGGCAAACGCTGGGTGGTTCTGAAATCAATTTCGCAACGACTCAATATGGCATTAGCCACGCCTATCACGCCCGGCAATCCGATTTCAAAAGCTGTGTACAAATCATAATCACGTTTGCGGGCACGAAGTTCCTTTTGCAAATCTTCCGCGCTATTTTCAGTATGAACCAATGAACCTCCAACCACCTCTTGGAGCAGAATAACATCCACCGGTGTTTTCTCCGCAAACTCGGCAACAGCTTTCAGACGCTGCTCGCGCGTTTCAATTTCTTTAAACAGAAGATTGATGGATAAAACATTAAGGTAACCACGACTGGCTACATCATCACATTGAACTAATGGTTCTTTATCCTTATTATCATTTTTAGCACAACCGGATAATAGAGAAATACTAAAAATAGCGATGAAAAGTAGGCTTCTCATGATTTAATCTCCTGATAACACTGCTGTAAACAGGATTTTCCCTGGTTACTCACCAATCTAAATATCGATATTTGTCGCCCGTAGCGCATTCTTCTCGATGAACGCCCGCCGTGGTTCGACCATATCACCCATCAATGTGGTGAAAATTTCGTCGGTGAGGATGCTATCCTCGATTTGCGCACGTAGCAGGCGACGGTTTTCCGGATCCATCGTAGTTTCCCACAATTGGCTCGGATTCATTTCCCCCAGGCCTTTGTAGCGTTGCACATTCAGGCCTTTTTTCGCTTCTTCCAGCAACCATTCAAGTGCGTGTTTGAATTCGTTAATAGCTTGCTTACGTTCACCGCGTCGAATATAAGCACCCTGATCCAGCAAACCTTCAAATACCTGCGCGGTTTTCTGGATCTGCACATAGTCGCCACTCTCCACAAAATCATTATCCAGGTAGCTAGTCAGCACGTTACCATGCGACATGCGCATGATTTTCAATCGATAGCGTTCGTGCACATCATCATATTCCGCAGCGATTTCCACATCCTTAATACGTGCAGCCAGACGGGCTGCACTGTCAATCGCCGTTTGTTCATTGTGCAAGTCGATATCCGGCTGGCGCAGCAACGCGTGCATTACGTTACTATCGATCATCTGACTCATGCGCTCGATAACCGCTTCCGCCAGAATGTATTCATTGGCGATTTTTTCCAGTGTTTCGCCGCTCAAGGAGGGTCTTCCCTCACCGGTATGCAGTTCGGCATCGGTTAACGCGAGGCTGAGCAGGTGTTGTTTTAATTCATGATCATCCTTGACGTAACGTTCTTTTTTACCGTGTTTGATTTTATACAAAGGCGGTTGCGCGATATAAATATGACCGCGCTCGATCAGTTCGGGCATTTGCCGGTAAAAGAAGGTTAACAGCAAGGTGCGGATATGCGAGCCATCCACGTCCGCGTCAGTCATGATGATAATGCGGTGATAACGCAGCTTATCCGGGTTGTATTCATCCTTACCGAAACCGGTTCCCAACGCGGTGATCAAAGAAATGATCTCCTGAGACGAAATCAGCTTGTCAAAACGCGCTTTTTCGACATTCAGGATTTTTCCCTTGAGTGGCATGATCGCCTGGAATTTGCGATCGCGCCCCTGTTTGGCGGAACCACCGGCGGAATCACCTTCGACCAAATAGAGTTCGCACAATGCCGGATTTTTTTCCTGGCAATCAGCCAGTTTTCCAGGTAATCCCATACTATCGAGCACACCTTTGCGGCGTGTCAGTTCACGCGCCTTACGGGCAGCTTCGCGAGCTCGGGCAGAATCAATAATTTTATTGCAAATGGTTTTTGCATCCAGTGGATTTTCAAGTAAATACTCAGACAGCTTTTGCGTCACAACCTCCTCCACTACGGGGCGCACTTCCGAAGACACCAATTTTTCTTTGGTTTGCGACGAAAATTTAGGCTCAAACAGTTTTACCGATAATACGCACGACAAGCCTTCACGCATATCATCACCGGAAGTTTCAACCTTGGCTTTTTTGGCCAGCTCATTTTTTTCAATGTAATTGTTAAGCGTGCGTGTCATTGCTGCGCGCAAGCCCGTCAAGTGAGTACCACCGTCCTTTTGCGGAATATTGTTGGTAAAACACAGCACTTGCTCGGTATAACTGTCATTCCATTGCATCGATACTTCGACGGCAATATTGTCCTTTACCCCCGTCGTATAGAAAATACTCGGGTGCAGCACCGTCTTACTACGATTGATGTATTCAACAAAGTTTCTGATACCGCCGGTAAAAGCGAATTTTTCATCCTTGCCGCTACGTTGATCGATCAGATGAATTTTTACTCCGTTATTGAGAAATGACAGTTCACGTAAACGCTTGGCGAAAATATCATAATGATATTCAATGTTGCCGAAAATTTCCTTGCTGGCAAGAAAATGTACTTCCGTACCGTGCCGTTCACTTTCTCCGATGATTTCCAATGGTTTGACTGGGACCCCCATACGAAATTCTATCTGGTGCGTCTTGCTATCACGCCTGATCGTGAGTTTCAACCATTCTGATAATGCATTGACTACTGATACGCCAACCCCATGTAAACCACCGGAAACTTTATATGAATTGTCATCGAACTTTCCCCCTGCGTGTAATTCGGTCATGACGATTTCCGCCGCTGAACGCTTCATTTCATCGTCATGTTTAATCCCGGTGGGAATACCCCGCCCATTGTCCAGCACGCTGACCGAATTATCCGGGTGGATAGTAACGGTTATTTCATCGCAATGGCCTGCTAGTGCTTCATCAATGGCGTTATCGACAACTTCGAATACCATGTGATGCAAGCCTGTACCATCGCTGGTATCGCCAATATACATGCCGGGCCTTTTACGTACGGCATCCAGGCCTTTGAGTATTTTGATGCTTTCAGAATCGTAATTGGCTGGATTTTCTTTGGGTACGTGGGGATTTTGATCACTCATTAGTCTGGGTACTTTATGAAGAAAGTTATGGAAGCGATTTAACGTTCGCGATTAAGATTGATGCTGGGGCGGCTACGATTAAATTCTCATGGGCATTACAATGTATTTGAATATTTCATTTCCAGGTACCGTCATTAGAACACTGCTGTTAGCATTTTCAAACGCACATTGCACCATTTCACTCGTCACATTGTTTAATAAATCCATTAAATAGGTGATGTTCAGGCTGATGTCCACTGGATCATCCTGATAATTGATTTCCAGTTCTTCTTCGGCTTCTTCCTGCTCATTGTTCTTGCAGATAATGCGCAGATTATCTTTATTGACGATTAAACGCACACCGCGAAATTTATCGCTTTGATTGGATAGAATGGAAACACGCTGCAACGCTTGCAGAAAAACAAGCCGGTTAATTTCAAACAATTTATTGTTTCTCGTCGGAATAACCCGATTGTAATCGGGAAACTTCCCGTCGATGATTTTCGATATCAGCGTTATATCTGAAAAAGAAAACCGGACTTTATTTTGGAAATATTCTATTTTTATCGGATCTTCATTGTCATGCAGTAATTTAGATAGCTCAAACACGGCCTTACGCGGTAGGATCACTTCCTGTTTTTTCTGTGCCTTATCCAAACCGGTAGAGACATAAGCAAGACGATGGCCATCCGTACCTACGCTGATCAATTGCTTACCATCGATCAACAATAAAAGTCCATTTAAATAATAGCGGATATCCTGCTGAGCTACCGCAAATTGAACAAGATGCAAAAGATCCTTGAATTCTTTTTGCTTAAGTGTAACAGCATTATCGGATTCCGGTTCTTCAGTGACTTCAGGAAAATCTTCCGCCGGAAGAATTTGTAGATTAAATGCGCTTTTATGGGATTTAACCAATAAATGATCGTCTTTCCGCGTTAACGTTACTTCGATATCGGTCGACAGTGAACGTAAAATATCCTGAAGTTTTTTAGCCGATACTGTGAAAGCGAAATCTTTTTGAGATAAAAGGCTTTCAGCAGCTTCCGTTTTGATTTGTATCTCCAGATCAGTGGTTAAAAAAGAGGTCTTTTCTTGATTTTGTCTGATCAGAACATTTGATAGGATAGGTAATGTTTGTCGGCGTTCTACAATTCCGGTTACAGTTTGTAGCGGTTTTAACAGGGTATCTCGGTTAGTTTTGATTAAAAGCATTGATTATGAAAATAGTAGTAATTAGATAATGTCTTTAATACTTCTGTATAGTTTATATCTTTATTTTAATTTCAATAAGATACAATAATTTTTGGGTCGGTATGACCAGGGTATAGATAGTGGATAGGTTGTGGATAAAAATAACAGATTTTTAAAATCAGCAGTTATCCACAAAGTGTTAAACAGTTATTAACCTCTTAAAATGAGTATTAAAGCGTTAAAATCCCGGCTTACCAAAGGATCGGAAATGCGCAATTCGTTAATCTTGCGGTAACCATGTAATACGGTAGTATGATCTCTTCCGCCAAAAGCTTCACCAATATCCGGTAGACTAAGGGAAGTCAGCTCTTTAGCAATGGCCATTGCCATTTGCCGGGGTCTTGCAACTATCCGTGAGCGTTTTTTTGAATACATTTCAGAAACTTTGATTTTATAATAGTCCGCGACAGTTTTCTGAATGTTTTCAATTGAAATTTGACGACTTTGTACCGCAAGCAAATCTTTTAATGCTTCTTTCGCCAAATCGAGGGTTATGTCCTGGTTGACAAAGCGTGAGAAAGCCAGCACTCGTTTTAACGCGCCTTCCAGCTCGCGTACATTTGAACGGATATGTTTGGCGATAAAAAAAGCGACGTTTTCATCCAGTCGGATTTTTTCCATTTCAGCTTTTTTCAAAAGAATCGCGACACGCATTTCCAGTTCAGGAGGTTCTACCGCTACGGTTAATCCCCAGCCAAAGCGTGAAACCAAGCGTTCTTCCAATCCGGTAATTTCTTTGGGATAAGTGTCACAGGTAATAATGACTTGTTTGTGCGTTTCAATGAGTGCGTTAAACGCGTAAAAAAACTCTTCCTGCGTACGGTTTTTTCCACCAAAAAATTGCACGTCGTCAACCAGTAGCAGATCCAATGAGTGATAGTAAAGTTTGAACTTGTCAAATGCTTTGTGTTGATATGCGCTGACAACATCGGAGACGTATTTTTCCGCATGAACATAACGAATTTTTGCACTTTTGTTGTTTTCGTGTACGTAATTTCCAATTGCTTGAATCAAATGCGTTTTTCCAAGACCAACGCCACCATAGATAAATAGCGGGTTATAGGCAACCCCTGGTGATTCAGCTACTTGAATGGCGCCCGCTCGCGCTAATTGATTGGCTTTTCCGGTTATAAAGTTATCAAAAGTAAAGTTAGGGTTTAATCCATTGAGATTTTTTTTGGTAGGCTGATAAACAGTTTTAGGCTCCGGCTTGACTTCACCGGAGTTAGGTGTGGATTCTGATATCTGATTCGATGTATTGTTTTTGGTATCTGTTTGATCAGAAAGCTTTAAATGAAATTGGATATTTTTGTCAAAGTAGGCTTTTGCCATGCTTTCAATATGCATAATAAAGTTGTCCGCTACCCATTGCGATACAAAACGATTGGGTGCGATCAATACAACTTTGTTATCGCCATTGAATGCAAGATCAATCTCCAATGGCTTGATCCAGGTGTTAAATTGTTGTGCATTGAGTTCTTTTTGAAAATGATCCAGACAGGATAACCAAAAAGTGCTCAATGATTGCATCATTTTTTGTTCTTTATTTGTCTCGTTTGGAAAAGCAGTCATCATGCTATGCCCGTTACAAAAAACAGATGTTAGATTTCCAGGTTATCGATTAATCGCGTGTTATCCAGCCAGGCTGCGCCTAAAACGATCAGATCCTGATCGGAAGCCTGAGCAAATGAAAGCGTATTGCGATTATGGATGCTGATGTAATCAACCCTCCAACCGTGTTGCTCCAGGTTGCTGACAGCGTTTTGTTGCAATGTCTGAAAATTTTTATTACCGGAACTAATTTCTTGTTTGATCCGCAAAAGCGTTTGGTAAAGCCTGCAAGCTTCTGTACGTTGCACTTCATTCAAATACTGATTGCGTGAACTCAGTGCCAAGCCATCCGCCGCTCGAACGGTTTCACTCGCAATAATTTGAACAGGTAAATTTAGTTGTTGTACCATTTCACGCACTATATGCAACTGCTGATAATCCTTTTTGCCGAATACAGCGAATTCAGGTTGAATAATATTGAATAATTTCAATACGATCGTTGCAACACCACGAAAAAATCCTGGTCTAAATTTTCCTTCCAGGATATCTGCTACAGGTGGTAATGCTAACAAGAATTCTTGTGGCGTTGGGAAAAGAATTTTTTCATTAGGTGCAAAAACTATCTTGACATTTTGTGTCGACAGCATCCTGCAATCTTCTTCGAACGTTCGGGGATATCGATTAAAATCTTCATGGGGAAGAAATTGCAACCGATTGACGAAGATACTGACAACAACACAATCTGCCAATTGCTTAGCTTGATCGATCAGAGCAAGATGTCCCGCATGTAAATTTCCCATCGTTGGAACAAAAGCAATACCTTGTTTTCGGCAAATATTTTTATGCAAACCAGGGATGTCGGTAATAATTTTCACGCAGTACTTATGAGTTAGAATTGATGTTCGGCACTGGGAAACTGTCTAGCTTTGACAGCAATGACATAATTCTCCACCGCTGCCGGGATACTTTTGGCTTCAATCATGAAATCTTTGATGAAACGTGGTTTTTTCCCTTGAGATAACCCTAACATATCGTGCAGTACCAGGACTTGTCCGGAACAGTTCTTGCCGGCGCCAATACCGATAGTAGGAATGGAAAGTGTTTGCGTGATTTTTTCAGCCAGTTTGGCGGGTATGAGTTCCATAACCAGCATGCCTGCGCCCGATTTTTCGAGAAGTTTTGCTTCATCCAATAATAGCTTGGCGGATTTCTCCGAATTACCCTGTAATTTATACCCACCCAGTTGATGGATGGATTGTGGAGTTAAGCCGATATGCGCGCAGACAGGTATACCGCGTCGGGTTAGGAATTGAATGGTATCAGTCATGATGTGACCACCCTCAATTTTTATCATTTGAGCTCCTGCAGCAATAATTCTGCTGGCATTCTTAAAAGCGAGCTGCGGTGAAACTTGATAGCTGCCGAAAGGCATGTCGGTGATAATGAGCACTTTGTCGGTGCCTCGCGCGACGCAGCGTGTGTGATAAATCATGTCATCGAGCGTGACGGATAACGTCGTGTTTTCACCTTGTAAAACATTTCCCAATGAATCACCGACTAACAATGCATCTATGCCTGAGTTTTCCAGAATGCGTGCGAAAGTTGCGTCATAGCATGTGAGAACAGCGATTTTTTCGTTGTTCTCAACCATTTTTTGCAGGGTAGCGAGTGAGGTTCTCATGCTTTTGTGTAGTGGTATTTTGTGGAAAAATAAGCTTCAGATCGTGATGTTTTATTATGAGTTGATTTTTAATAGTTCTTGATCTTTACATGCGGCAAGTAAGGGTGCAATGGGGCCATATCCCGGGATCTGGCAATCCGGAGCGATTTCTATCAGGGGTTGCAGTACAAATGCGCGGTGGATCATACGTGGATGCGGTATGATCAATCCGGCATCGTTGCATTGCAGTGCATCATACAGCAGTATGTCGAGATCCAGGGTGCGTGGCGCATTCAACGATTCACGCACGCGCCCCTGTTTGTGTTCGATAGCGAGCAACGCAGACAGTAAATCCAGCGGTGCAAGCCCGGTCTTGATCTGCGCTACAGCGTTGATGAAATCCGGTTGGTCCAGCCGTCCGACCGGCGCACTTCGATACAACGACGAGTGTTTTATGAGTTGTGTGTCAGTAAGCCGCCCCAATTCATTAAAAGCGCGTTGTATCTGAGAAATCGGAGTTTCAAGATTACTTCCCAGGGCGATAAAAACCAGTCCTTTTTCCATTGATATGAGATTTATAGTTTAAGTGTCCGAGTTGTCGACGGTGTTTTCAAGGGGATGAGCAGAGTTGGAGGATGATTTTTTGCGGCTGCGTTTTTTTCTCCCTTTTTTGAGGGTTGTTTGCTTGGGTAACATTTTTTCACGTTCGGCATTGTCTGCGGATAAAAATGCTTTCCACCATTCTCCGAATTCGGTACTGAGCTCACCGCTTTCGCAACGTAGCAACATAAAATCATAGGCGGCGCGAAACCGTGGATGAGCAAGCAGACGGAAAGGCTTACGTCCGATGCGTGCTTCGAAACGTGGTTGCATTGCCCAAATTTCCTGTATTACTGCATCAAAGCGGCGGGGAATCGCCAATTTTTTACGTTGTAGCGAAAGAATGTGGTTCATTGCTTCAAACAAAGCAGGCAATGGCTTTTCTCCGGATGCTTGGAGTGAATTCCAGTGTGATAGTACTTCATGCCATAACAATATGGCAAAAAGAAACCCCGGCGAGACCGGCTTATTTTGCCTGACCCGTTCATCAGTATTTTTCAGTGCGATAGTGATAAAACGCTCGCCCAAGGGCTGTTCCAAGATGACATCGAGCATGGGCAATAGGCCGTGATGTAAGCCGCGCATGCGCAATTCAACGACACAGGCTAAAGCGTGTCCAGAGAGTAGCAATTTCAGCATTTCATCAAACAAGCGGGACGGCGGCACATTTTGCAGTAAAGGCGCCAGATCGCCGATCGGTTTTGCAGTTTGCGCATCAATTTGCATATCCAGCTTTGTAGCCAAGCGCACCGCCCGTAACAGGCGTATCGGGTCCTCGCGGAAGCGTTGTACCGGATCCCCGATAATGCGCATTCTTCTGGCCTTGATATCTTCATAGCCATGCAGGTAATCCAGAATTTCTTCTTTGACAGGATCATAAAACAATGCATTGACCGTAAAATCACGGCGCATTGCGTCTTCTTCCTGGCTACCAAAAACATTGTCGTGTAACAAGCGGCCATGCTGATCGATCGACTGCTTAAACGCCGGATCTTCATCCTCATCCGGTGAAGGCCCTCGAAAAGTCGATACTTCCACAGTTTCCGCGCCACACATTACATGTACCAAGCGAAACCGTCGTCCGATAATGCGCGAGCGGCGAAAAATTTTATGAACTTCTTCAGGCGTTGCATTGGTTGCAACATCGAAATCTTTCGGCACCAATCCCAATAACAAATCGCGTACTGCGCCTCCGACGAGATAAGCGGAAAATCCGGCCTGCTGTAAATTGAGGGCAATTTTTAATGTGCAGGGGGTAATTTGGTTAGATCGGATTCCATGATGCTTGCTAGCAATAATATTCAGCTTTGTCAGCGATTCGGGGGCAGATGCTTTACGATTAAATACCTTGCGGAGAAGTTTACGGATCATTGCGATAATTGAATGTATTCGATGCTTATTATTGAGTTAACGAATAACCGCTTTGTATATATGGGTGACCATAACGAGCTTGTAAAATTGATGAAGCTGGCCGATAAGCCGGGTTCTGTCGTGGACAGTCATTCCTCTAGTTGCGCAGTTACCTGTGCACTCAAGCAACCTACCCGCAGGCTCCGCGAGCCGCATCATTGCCTGCCTATTTGGTCTTGCTCCGGATGGAGGTTACCGCGTTTCACCGTAACTGAATACGCTCGTCTCTGTGGCCCTGTTCCTCACCTTACGGTGGACGGCTGTTAGCCGTCATCCTGCTCTGTGGAGCCCGGACTTTCCTCCCCCTGTGTTCAAGAAGAACACCAGGCGGCGACTGTCTGACCAGCTTCGTCGGTTATTCTATCATTTGCAAAAATGATCGGTTGGGGAAATAATTGGTCTCAAGACTTTTACGCTTGCCTTTGAAATGAATGAATTATAAATTTTTCATTCGAATTAAAAATAAGGTATTTTAAAAGAGAACCTGTTGCAATCGTTTTTGGTTGATTTGATATTTACCGCAAAGCATGTTTCCATGTTCAGTCGGATTAGCTCCTTTTCCCAAAGATCGCGCATCTTTTATCACTATTAATTATATCTATGCTATTGAAATACTTCTCTCGTTTAGCGCTGTTTTTTCTGCTTCTGTGCAGCACATCAGCAGGACTGTTTTTGTTTACTGGCAGCGTTCACGCAAAAACACAGTCATCGGCTATTAAAGCCATCGATGCCGCGCGCGTAGCAGTCGACCGCAGCAAGATGGAAGAAACGCAACGGCAAGCCGCCATTAATCATCTGGATGCCGCTAAAGCGGATGAACAGGAAGCTGAGATATTGAAAGAACGCTTGGCTACATTACAGGCTGAGACGGCAGATCAGCCGGCACGGATGGAGCGCCTGAATAAAGCATTGGCAACAAATCATGAGCAGGAGCTGCTCGAATGGTCCAAACGTATTCCGGCTGACGCGGATGGGGAAACGTTGGAACAGATTCTGGAACAGGAACGCACTATTATCACCGATCTGCATGCGCAGATCAATGCAGCGGGTACTGATCTTGCCTTGATATTATCACGCCCGGCCCAAGCGGCGGATGAAATCGCCACATTGCGCCGTCGCATCGAAGAATTATCCGTTTCGATCGTTGCTCAAAAAGATGAACCCGCAGCATTGTTTGAAGCCCGGCGTCTGCATCGTCTGAGTGAACAACGGCGGTTACAAATCACGCTGGAATTGCGTCTTGCCGAGCAGGATACCGCCACGCAACGTCAGCGTTTGCATGAGCTGTCACTACGTGAACTGCGGTACCGGCTGGATTTGCATGAAGAGCGGATAAAGCATCTGCAGCAACGTATTACCAGTCGAGGCCGATATGAACTGGAGTCACTGATCGGACAATTGATTAAACGTGAAAAAGAGCTGGCAGGGGGCAACACTGTAGCGGCGGAAGCGGCCACAGTGAATCGTAAAACGGGTGAGGAACTTCTCCAGCAAAACGAACAATTGGCTCGGGATCGCGCAGCTTTGGTCCGGATCGAGCAAGCGCGTGAACGCATTGCAGTAACTTTAAGCGACACGCGTATCCGGCTTGATGTCGGTGGTACCAGCGAACGTGTTGGCCGCTGGTTATGGGGTGAACGGCGGCAGCTGGAATCTTTGACTCGCCTAAAAATACACTTGGAAAAGATTCGTAATGATCTGGCCGATCTGCGGCTGGAGCGAGTAATGCTGAGCGAGCAGCAGCGCAGCTTGCTGGATATCGACAATGCCGCAGACGCGTTGGTAGAGACACCCACAGGAGCGGATGATGATGCGCATGTTGATGAAGTCGCACAGAATTTATTGTTTCCTTTATTGCGCAAACGTACCGAACTGTTGGCATTATTGGAACCTTTGCTGCAGCGGCGTATTTCAGCTTTGGAAAAAAGCGAGCAAGCGCTGCAGGAGCAAATTCATAATGTTCAGGAACTACAGCAGATGCTGGAGCGGTATTTGTTGTGGATTCCCAGTCATGGCGTAATTAATGGCGATTGGCTGCAACGTTTACCCGAGGGATTGTATGATCTGATTAAACCATCGCGTTTCCTCACCACGATGGAGTTAAGCCTGCGCAGCTTTCATCAACAGCCGCTTCCATGGATCGGTAGCTTACTGCTGGTATTGATCTTGCTGCTGCTCCGGCGCCGTGCACCCGGGCGTATCGAAGCTTTGGCAGCGGATACCAGCCGGATTCGCCAGGACAGCTATTCTGCTACGCTTAAAACGTTGGGGTGGACCTTGCTGGCTGTTTTACCCGGCCCGGTGATGCTGATATTGTTAGGACAATTGCTACAAGGCATTGGTAATCCTGGGCGTTTTAGCCATTCTATGGGTCAGGCTTGTATGTTGATGGCGCTACCGTTGCTGATTGTGCAATTACTTTATTGGATCAGTAGGGAACAAGGTCTTGGTCATGCGCATTTCCGCTGGACCAAGCAACGCCGCGAGGCATTGCGTCAGTCGCTGCCGGGAATGGCTATTGTGGTGCTACCGTTATACTTCATTGGTTCGTTGGCATTTATCCGTAAGCTTGATCTGGCGATCGATGTGCAGGCGCGCCTGGCCATTTTGCTGAGCTGCGTGGTGCTTGCGTGGGTGCTTTGGCGCTTATTGGATGTAGGGCGGCTTTGGGTCATTCGCGGAGTAACCAGCGAACCATCAACTTTGCGCAAGCTATTGCGAGTGCTGCTTCCAATATCATTGCTGACGGTTGCAATTTTAGCGTTGACCGGTTATGTCTATACCGCAGGTATGATATTGCAGTCACTGATAGCCAGCTTTAGTGTGATTGTGATGGTGGCCATTGGAGTAGGGCTACTGGCGCGCTGGTTTTTGCTCGGCGAGCGACGTCTGGCCCTGCATCGATTTGATGAGCGCCGCTTGGCAGCTGCTCAAGCTGCCGAAGAGTCCGGAGAGGCCATACCGGAACCGGAAGAAAATATTACTCTGGAACAAGTCAATACTCAGACGCGCCGTTTGTTACGCGCCATTCGCTTAACGCTGCTTATACTGGGCTTGATCTGGGTATGGGCTGGCATCCTGCCCGCGATTACCCGTCTGGATGAGATTGCCCTTTGGCATGTCAGTGAGGTGGGTGCTGACGGTGCTACGATCCAGCAATCAATCACATTGATTGCGGTATTGCTAGGTATCTTTGTTCTGGTTATGACGGTTATTGGAGCCAGAAATCTGCCGGGGTTGATCGAAATTAGCCTGTTGTCGCATATCCGCATTGATGCCGCTTCGCGTTACGCTATTACCAGCGTGTTGCGCTACACTATTGTGATAGGCGGCACCATAATAGGACTAGGTTTTCTAGGAATGCGCTGGTCGCAATTGCAATGGATGGCTGCAGCCTTGACGGTTGGGCTCGGCTTTGGTCTGCAGGAAATTTTTGCCAATTTTGTGTCCGGTATCATTTTGTTGTTCGAGAGACCTTTTCGGGTTGGCGATGTAATCACGGTCGATGGTTTTACCGGCAGAGTTACCCGCATTCGCACGCGAGCGACCACAGTTCTTGATCCGGATAACAAGGAAATCGTAATTCCCAATAAGACTTTTATCACCGGTCAACTGATCAACTGGACATTGACTGACTCGATTACTCGTGTGGTCATTAAGGTAGGGGTCGCTTACGGGAGTGATACTAATAAAGTTCGTGAATTGCTATTGCAAGCTGCCAGAGAAGATGAACGAGTACTGGCAGAGCCGGAGCCAACATGTTGTTTTCTTGCTTTTGGCGCAAGTTCTCTTGATTTTGAGTTGCGTATATTCGTTAATACCTTAATTCACCGACTGGAAGTTCAGGATGCCCTCAACACGCGAATTACTACATTATTTGCTGAACATAATATTGATATTGCCTTTCCTCAGCTCGACCTGCACGTGCGGGATCTGCCTTCCGGATTAATCCGGAGCCAAGCTCCGGCAACTATAAAGAATGAAGAAGCGAAGACAGATCAATCTTTGTGAAAATCACTATTTTGAAAGGTAGCCAATTACTGGGTGAGCATTGCGTTAATTCGTATGAGCGTATCCTCATCCAGTTCACCGGCCTCTGCGCTCAGGCGTAGTCTTGACATCAGATAGCCGTGATACGCCTTGGCCAGATCGCGCTTGGCAGAATAGAGTTGTTGCTGTGCATTCAGCACATCGACTTCGGTTCTGACACCGACTTCTTGTCCAAGCATGGTGGAATCCAATTGACTTTGGCTGGAGATCAACGCTTGCTTGAGCGCTTTAACCTGAGCAATGCCATTGGTTACATTGAGAAATTGCTGGCGGGCTTGTAAGATGGTATTGCGCCGGATGGTTTCCAGATCATGTAAGGCCCGATTCTGGTTCGCCAGCGCTTCACGGACACGGGATTGTACAGAAAATCCCTGAAACAGAGGGACATTAAGCTGGACACCGATGGACTTGGAAATCAGATCGATGCCGCGGCCGGTAATCGCGCCACCGACACCCGTTTGATCACTGTATTGTGCGACCAGATCCACGGTGGGGTAATGCTGTGACCAGATTCTCTTTACTTCCTGAGTAGCGATTTCATACGCCGCCTGTTGAATTTTTAATGCAAAGTTCTTTTCTTCAGCGGCATGTACCCATTCATCCATGCCGGTGTAAGTTAATTTGTCCAGGTCGGATGCAATTTCCTTTGCATTCATCAGATTTTCAGGAAAACGATCAATAATCCCTTGTAGCGTACGTTTGCGAATTTCCAGTGCATTACGCGCAGCAATTTCCTGTGATGCAGTGAGATCATGCCGTGCCTGTGCCTCGTTGGTGTCTACGATAGTGGATACGCCCACTTCAAAATTGCGTTTGGCTTGTTCGAGTTGCCTCAGAATGGCTGTTTTTTGCGCTTCGGCGACCTCAACATCGATTTGCGCATCCAATACGTCAAAATATGCCTGAGCGACACGCAAAATCAAATCTTGTCCGGCTACGATAAATTGTGCATCAGCTCTGCTGACTTCAGTTTTTGATTGCTGATAGATCACAATATTTTCCATCCGGAACAACGGTTGCGTGGCGGTTATCGTTACGCCACGGGATTGAATGGTGACCGGCGCAGGATCGATGTTGCTGTTCGTTGTGGAGCTGATTAAGCTGCCTGCGTTCACCTCTTGAACGGTGCGTGACCCTGTGAGCGTGATGGTGGGTAAAAACCCGGCTCTGCCTTGTACCAATTTTTCCTGTGTCGCCTGATAAGCGGCCCGGGCCGAGCGATATTGCGAATCTTGCGCCAACGCTTCTTGATAAACACTCATCAGATCCGCAGCCTGCAGCGTGGAGATAGAAAGCGATAAGGCACCTATCGAGAGAGCAAAAACCAATGACAAGAATTTCATGGACGGTTCCGATATAAATCCGGAGTTGATGAAGATTCGGCAATGAATGGATCGCTATGTTCGATGACAGATGTAATTGCTTCGATACTCAAAAGGTAAACCTTGATGGTTGCTGCGCATTGATAAACGGAACCGTACTGGTTTCAAACAACACGGTAGTGGTAAATTCACCGGGAGCCACGCAAGTGATCAATAAGGCCTCCATGACCGGATCTTCACCCACTATCGCAAACAGCCGTCCCCCCGGATTCAGACTGTTTTTAAAGGCATCGGGTAAAACCGGTGTGGATGCGGTCAGTACGATGACATCGTAGGGTTCATGCTTGGGCCAGCCGCGTGCTGCATCGCCTTGTTCCAAAGTAACGTTGGTAATCCCGTGCGCGTTAAGGTTTTTTTCCGCCATTGCTTTCAGTTCGGGGATGATTTCAACACTATAGACATGCGCGCCTTTGTCAGCCAGAAGTGCTGTCATGTACCCGCTGCCGCTGCCGACTTCGAGGATTTTGTCAGTTTTCCGGATGTGTAGTTCCTGCAATATGCGCGCTTCCATTTTCGGCGTCAGCATGACTTGTCCAAAACCCAACGGAACTTCCATATCGACAAAAGCCATCGCAAGATTTTCCGCAGGCACGAATTCTTCACGTTTTATTTTGTACAACAAATCAAGCACAGTATCATCCAGGACATACCATGTGCGAATTTGTTGTGCCACCATATTAAATCGCGTTTGCTCAAGATCCATTTCTATTCCATATTGTTAAATTAACTTTAGACTTGCAATTATTTCACATTTCCATTAGCTTCACAGCATCAGCTAGGGGTCCGTTTTCAGAATTGTCTGATAATCTGGTGAGAAAGTCCCTTAATACCTGACGCGGATAATGCCGCCGTAGGGAAGCTGGGATTGATTCCCTCGCTCTTTATGGCATTTCTAAGGAGCATTTATATTATGAGCATTACAGTTTTAAATCCAAAAAATTTTTTGAACGCAACCGCTCAAGTCGATGAGGCTGCCGTAAAGCCGCTGCCGAATTCACGCAAAATCTATGTACAAGGCTCTCGCCCGGATATACAAGTGCCAATGCGAGAAATTCGTCAGAGCGATACGACGACCAGCATGGGCGGAGAAAAAAATCCACCGATCTGGGTTTACGATACCTCCGGTCCGTATACCGATCCTGCGGTAAAAATCGATATCCGTTCTGGGTTGCCTGCATTGCGGGAAAAATGGATTGCTGAGCGGGATGATACCGAAATTCTGGCCAGTCATAATTCTGCCTATAGCCAAGCACGCTTGCAGGATCCCAAACTGGCGGATATGCGTTTTAACCTGCAGCGCCAGCCGCGCCGGGCCATGGCAGGCTTGAATGTCACGCAAATGCATTACGCGCGCCGCGGCATCATAACACCGGAAATGGAATATATTGCCATCCGTGAGAATCAGCGCGTGGAAGCGCTTAATGTGCAAAATCATGAATTGTTGACGCGACAGCATCCGGGGCAGGATTTTGGCGCATCGTTACCGAAAATGATCACAGCGGAGTTTATCCGTGCCGAAGTAGCGCGCGGGCGTGCCATTATTCCGGCCAATATCAATCACCCCGAATCCGAACCGATGATCATCGGGCGCAATTTCCTGGTGAAAATCAATGCCAATATCGGTAATTCCGCTTTGGGATCGAGCATTCAGGAAGAAGTGGAAAAAATGACCTGGGCGATCCGCTGGGGCGGCGATACGGTGATGGATCTTTCCACCGGTAAGAATATTCACGAAACGCGCGAGTGGATCATCCGCAACAGCCCGGTGCCGATCGGTACCGTGCCGATTTATCAGGCATTGGAAAAAGTCGACGGCAAAGCCGAAGAGCTGACCTGGGAGATTTTCCGCGATACGTTGATCGAACAGGCCGAGCAAGGTGTCGATTACTTCACCATCCATGCCGGTGTACGTTTGGCGTATGTGCCGATGACTGCAAAACGCATGACCGGTATCGTATCGCGCGGCGGCTCGATCATGGCGAAATGGTGTTTGGCGCATCATCAGGAAAGCTTTCTGTACACGCATTTTGAAGACATCTGCGAGATCATGAAAGCCTATGATGTCAGTTTCTCACTGGGTGATGGGCTGCGTCCCGGTTCCATTTACGATGCCAACGACGAAGCGCAGTTTGCCGAACTGAAAACACTGGGTGAATTGACCAAAATTGCCTGGAAACATGATGTACAAACCATGATCGAAGGTCCCGGTCATGTGCCGATGCACTTGATCAAGGAAAATATGGATCTGCAACTGAAACACTGCGATGAAGCGCCTTTTTATACGCTTGGTCCGCTGACGACCGATATTGCACCCGGCTATGATCATATTACATCCGCCATCGGCGCGGCCATGATCGGGTGGTACGGCACCGCGATGTTGTGCTATGTGACGCCGAAGGAGCATCTGGGTTTACCGGACAAGGACGATGTCAAGGATGGTATCATTACCTACAAAATCGCCGCGCATGCGGCCGATCTGGCGAAAGGACATCCCGGCGCGCAAATCCGCGATAATGCATTGTCCAAAGCGCGTTTTGAATTCCGCTGGGAAGATCAGTTCAATCTTAGCCTCGATCCCGATAAGGCGCAGCAATTCCATGATGAAACCTTGCCGCAGGATGGCGCCAAAGTGGCGCATTTCTGCTCGATGTGCGGTCCGCATTTTTGTTCCATGAAGATTACCCAGGATGTCCGGGAATATGCCGCCAATCAGGGCGTGGCGGAAGAAGAGGCGTTAAAGCTGGGTATGGAACAAAAATCAGCTGAATTCAAGGAAAAAGGTGCTGAGATTTACAGTAAATTGTAATCACGCTGTCCCCGATAAAATTGATATAACCCAACAAACACGCCGATGGATTTCATATTATTGTTTAAAGCGCTGATCCTCGGCGTGGTTGAAGGATTGACCGAATTTCTGCCGATTTCTTCCACTGGCCATTTGATTTTGTTCGGCGATTTACTTGATTTTAACGATGATAAAAGCAAGGTGTTTACCATTGCGATACAACTGGGCGCCATTCTGGCCGTGTGCTGGGAATATCGTAAGAAAATAGCGGGTATCGTGAGGGGGATCGGTTCAGATGCTTCATCCAATCGATTTGTGCTGAACCTGTTCATTGCGTTCATGCCTGCAGCCGTCATGGGTTTGCTGTTTATTGATGTGATCAAGCAATATTTGTTTAATCCCTTATCAGTGGCTACGGCGCTCGTCATCGGCGGTGTGGTGATTTTATGGGCGGAGCGCAGGGATCATGTAATTGATGTGGAACAGATCGATGACATGGATTGGAAACACGCGCTGAAAGTGGGTATGGCCCAATGTCTGGCGCTGATTCCAGGCACATCGCGCTCGGGAGCGACAATCATTGGCGGTTTGCTTTTCGGTTTGTCGCGCAAAGCTGCCGCCGAGTTTTCTTTTTTCCTGGCCATCCCCATCATGTTCGCCGCTACTTTTTATGATGTCTATAAAAACCGCGCAATCCTGGAATGGGGTGATATAAGTATGTTCGCTGCCGGCTTTCTGGGGGCATTCTTCAGCGCCCTCGTAGCGATCCGCGGACTCATACGCTTCATCAGCAATCATGATTTCACTGTTTTTGCGTGGTACCGCATCGTGTTTGGTATTGTCATTCTGGTTACCGCGTATACCGGTGTGATTGGCTGGTCGGAAATGTAAAGTATGACGAGATAATTAATTTGACGAAATAAAATCTCGGGAGCAACCTCCCGAGTAGGCTTATTCTAGCTCTGTACCCACGGCAAACCTGCCACTTTCCAACCGGATACCTTGCCGCGCTGACCGCTGTTATCCATATCGCCTTCAAATCCTTCGAGGATGTTATAACAATCGGTAAAGCCACTCTGTGTAGCCATAATAGCGGCCTGATTCGAGCGCGAACCACTGCGGCAGATGAACAGTACCGGCTGCGATTTATTGGTAAGGCTTGCGAGTCGGCCGAGAAAATCTGCGTTAGGCTGCATGCCCGGGTAAGCGCGCAATTCAATTTCTGTTGCGCCGGGAATGCGTCCGACCCAGTCCAGCTCGGCGCGGGTGCGCACGTCCACCAATTGCGCGTGTGACGATTCTTGTAAAATCCGATAAGCTTCCATCGGGAGTAATGCGCCTTTGTAGGGAAGCTCCATTTCTTCGGCGCGTTGATGCGCTTTTTCCAGTATGGTTGCGGTAGTTTCCATAAAATACTCCTGATAATGTTATTAAAAACGATCGTTCGATTATCTTTATAATAAGGGCAAAGCAAATTTTCCATTCATTCTTTTTATTACCAACATTATAACGCTTCATGGAGAAAATCCGCTTATCAAAACTGATGTCCGAACAAGGTCTATGCTCGCGCCGGGAAGCGGATCGCTATATTGAGCTGGGCTGGGTGTTTGTCGATGGAGAGCGGATATCCGAGCTTGGCACCAAAATTTTCCCCACACAAAAAATTACCCTGAACAAAGCCGCGCAAGCGCGGCAAACCCTGCGGGTAACGATATTGCTCAACAAGCCGGTCGGTTATGTGTCCGGACAGCCGGAACCAGGTTACCGGCCAGCTATTGTGTTGATCAAACCGGAAAATCAGTTTATTCCCAAGCAACCGGCGCAACCAATCAAGCGATTTCAGCCGTCGCATTTAAAAAACCTGGCACCTGCCGGGCGGCTGGATATCGATTCGCAAGGCTTGCTGGTGCTGACACAGGATGGACGCATTGCCAAGCAACTGATCGGTGAGAATTCCAATATCGAAAAAGAATATCTGGTGCGAGTTGAAGGTGTTTTACCGCGGGAAAAACTGGCGTTGTTGAATCACGGACTTAGCCTGGATGGACAACCATTAAAACCGGCAAACGTGACATGGCAAAATCAGGATCAACTGCGCTTTATCCTGCAGGAAGGAAAAAAACGCCAAATCCGTCGTATGTGCGAGATGGTCGATCTGAAAGTGACCGGTTTGAAACGAGTGCGCATCGGCAAAGTGAAGTTGGGTAATTTACCCGAAGGTCAGTGGCGTTATCTGGAAGAGGGTGAGAGGTTTTGACAATGATTCCTTGAAATCAGTGAGGGCGCCGATGTATCAACGGTTACGCGTCGTACTCAAAATTCCTGCGTGTCAGCTTTTATACTACTACGAGGGTGAAGTTGATACAGTGGCGGCGACAACCACGGATGGCCGCATCATTCATTTTCCGGCCAATGTATTGCGTTCCGTGGTGCGGAGCCATGGCGTTTATGGCACGTTTGAACTGGTTTTTGATGAAAACCATAAATTCGTGTCGATCCACCGCATCGGCGATTAACGATAATCCGGCGCCCCTGCTTTCAATGCCGAAGCACGTGCGTTACACTCTTTCATTATTGCCTCAAGTATTCATAACCTTTTTTCCATCCAATGCGATTATTTAATTTATGGCCCAATATGTAATGTCGATGCTCCGCGTGAGCAAAATAGTTCCACCCAAACGTCAGATCATCAAAGATATCTCGCTTAGCTTTTTCCCCGGCGCCAAGATCGGCTTGCTCGGATTGAACGGCTCCGGTAAATCGACCGTGCTGCGCATCATGGCCGGTGCGGATAAGGAGTTTGACGGCGAGGTGCAGCGCCTGCCCAATATCCGCGTTGGTTATCTGCCGCAGGAGCCGCAACTGAACCCTGAGCACACCGTGCGCGAGGAAGTGGAAGAAGGCATGGGCGAAGTAACGCAGGCACAGAAGAAACTGGACGAAGTGTACGCTGCCTATGCTGAAGAAGGTGCGGATTTCGATGCTCTGGCCGAAGAACAGGCGCGCCTGGAAGCCATCATCGCGACCGCTGGCAGCGATACGGCGAATCAGATGGAGATCGCTGCTGATGCGTTGCGTTTGCCGCCGTGGGATGCGGTAGTCAAGCATTTGTCCGGTGGAGAAAAGCGCCGCGTGGCGCTGTGCAAACTGCTGCTGGAAAAACCGGATATGCTGTTGCTGGACGAACCGACCAATCACCTGGATGCGGAATCGGTCGAGTGGCTGGAGCAATTTTTGGTGCGCTTTCCCGGCACGGTGGTGGCGGTGACGCATGATCGTTACTTCCTTGATAACGCCGCCGAATGGATATTGGAGCTAGATCGCGGCCACGGTATCCCGTGGAAAGGCAATTATTCCAGTTGGCTGGAGCAAAAAGAAGCGCGCCTGGAACAGGAAAACAAGCAGATCGATGCACACATGAAGGCAATGAAACAGGAGCTGGAATGGGTGCGGCAAAATCCGAAAGGCCGCCAGGCCAAATCCAAAGCGCGTATTGCCCGCTTTGAAGAACTTAATTCGCAAGATTATCAAAAGCGCAACGAAACCCAGGAAATTTTCATTCCCGTCGGCGAACGCCTGGGTAATGAAGTCATCGAGTTTGACGGTGTCTCCAAATCTTACGGTGATCGCTTACTGATCGACAATCTGAGCTTCAAAGTGCCGCCCGGCGCGATCGTCGGCATTATCGGTCCGAACGGCGCGGGTAAATCGACTTTGTTCAAGCTGATTACTGGCAAGGAACAGCCGGATTCCGGTACAGTGAAAATCGGCCACACGGTGCAGATTGCGCATGTCGATCAAGCGCGTGATTCACTGGAAAATGACAAGACTGTTTTCGAAGCCATTTCCGGCGGCAACGATTTGCTGGTGGTGGGCAAGTACACGACGCCGGCACGCGCTTACCTGGGGCGTTTCAACTTCAAAGGCGGCGATCAGCAAAAAGTGATCGGCCAACTCTCCGGCGGTGAACGCGGTCGCCTGCATCTGGCGCAAACCTTGATCGCGGGCGGTAACGTGCTGCTGCTCGATGAACCCTCCAACGATCTCGACGTGGAAACGCTGCGTGCGTTGGAAGACGCGCTGCTTGAATTCGCCGGTTGCGTGCTGGTCATCTCGCACGACCGCTGGTTCCTCGACCGCATCGCCACGCACATCCTCGCCGCCGAAGGCGAATCGCAATGGACATTCTTTAACGGTAATTATCAGGAATACGAAGCCGACAAGAGAAACCGTCTGGGTGAAGAAGGCGCGAAACCGAAACGGATACGGTATAAGCCGATTAGTAGGTAATCAACTCCTGTTCTTAGATATGCCAACGATTAGTCAATTTTTCGGAATCATAATCCAAATGTTTTGGAGGGAGCATGCTCCACCGCATTTTCATGCTTTGTATGCAGAACATGAAGCTTTAATCGATATTCGCACATTGGAAATCATTAAGGGTAGTCTGCCGAAAAGAGCGTTGGCATTAGTATTGGAATGGGCAGCGCAACACCGAGTTTAATTGATGGAGGATTGAAAATTATGTCAACAGAAACAGTTACCCAAGCGTATCGCGCCACTGGAATAACGACGGTAGCGCCGTGGCGGGTGCGTACAGTTAAAGTGTTGCCGGACTATTGCCTTTCAGTCATCTGTAATGATGGTACAGCTGGCGTCGTCGATATGTCGCGATTAATTTCCAGTGAAGAGGCAGGTATCTTCGTAGCACTTAAAGATGAAAAATTATTTAATCAGGTTTGTATAGAACTCGGTGCACTAACTTGGCCGAATGGCGCAGACCTTGATCCGGTGTGGGTGCATGAGAAGATTGGGCAAAATGAAGTGTGGTGTGTTTCGACTTAGTTTATATAAGGATTAAATAAAAAAACTATATGAGCATAGCTGGGCCGTTTAATCCGAATTTAGTAGGAACTCTCAGTGCTGAAGCTGCTATTGTAAAGTTTCGAGAATTACTTCAATGCGAAACAAGATATGCTGGCTTAAGGCCCGATGCTATCACCATTTCTACCAATCTTAATGTTTCTGACGGCGGGATTGATGCCCAAGTAGATTCCACTCATAGCTTGCCTCAAGATACTTTTTTGAAAGTAGGTAGAAACGGATTTCAGCTCAAAACCGGCACAACGTTTAAACCATGGCAACCAAGCTCGTTGAAAAACGAATTATTTTCCAAATCAGGAGATTTGGTATCCGAGGTTAGGCGAACTCTTGAGCTCGATGGCCACTATTTATTGGTTTGTTTTGGCCTTGATCTGACACCTCAGCAAAGAAATGACAGCCAATCCTTAATTGCAGAATTTTTTGCGAAAGCTGGGTTTTCCGATAAAAGTGCACAAATCGAAGTTTTCGGGCAATCCCAAATTGCATCGTATTTTGAACGCTACCCATCGTTACGTCTTTCCTTAATGGGAGGCAGCGATGATGACTTCTTGTCAGTATCCGAGTGGTCGCAACATGCGCATTTGAGCAATCAAATTGAGCTTTCCGAAGGCCAATCCCAGCTTATCAATTTTCTTCGAGAGAAATTGCAGGGAGAAACAAAGCATATACGAATATTGGGTCAACCTGGAATTGGTAAAACTCGCCTAGTATTAGAAGCAGTTCGTTCGGAAGAAATCGCACCTGGTGTTCTCTACGTTCAACATGGGTCAAAATTTTCACAAACAAAATTGTTTCGTGAATTGTTACGTGAAATTCCAAAATATCCGCTTATTTTGATACTGGATGAGCTTTCTGAACGAGAAATGTCAGAAATATGGGGGCATCTAAAAAATCGTTGCGGGTCATTAAAATTAATCAGTCTTGATCACGGGCGTAATAGAAGTAGCGATTCGGAAATTGAATATGTTTCAGTTCCACGTCTTCCCGATTCAGCAATTAAATTAATCCTTGAGAATTGTGTTGGAAAAAACAAGGATCTTGATCGTTGGGTGGCTATATGCGAAGGTTCGCCTCGAGTTGCTCAGGCCGTTGGCGAGAATCTGGCAGCGAATCCGGATGATATTCTTAAACCTCCTGCTACGGTGCTTATCTGGGACCGCTTTCTTTTTGGTTATGCAAAACAACAGAGTGATGAAACTCGCCAAGTTGCACTGGTGATGAGGCACATCGCTTTGTTTTCCCGTTTTGGTTTTGAAGATCCGGTGGGTGCCGAGGCAAAGTATATTGCAGAACTTGTCGCGCTCTCTGATTCGGCGGTTAGTTGGTGGAGATTTCAAGAAATTGTTCAGTCGTTACGTGAACGCAGAATTCTTCAAGGTTCACGAACTTTATTCATAGTCCCTTGGGCACTGCATATCCACTTGTGGCGCGAATATTGGCACTTGTATGGACGTGGTTTCGATTTTGTTAATGCGTTTGAGAACATGCCGGAATCATTGCATGGCTGGTTTATGGATATGTTCCGTTTTGCTCATGACACCAGTGCTGTGCCTGTCGTACGAAATATTCTTCGCCGGGATGGTATTTATGCAAACCGTGATTTTCTCTGCTCGGACAAAGGCACATCGTTCCTTTCCACTCTCTCCGAAGCTGATCCTGACTCAACACTTGCGCTGATAGAGAACACTTTTGGCACGTGGTCGCGGGAAGAGCTTTATGCTTTTGAACAGAATCGCCAAAGCATCGTTTGGACGCTGGGGAAAATTGCCGTCTGGAAGCCAACATTTGTACGTTCGGCCAGAATACTTGCTCGGTTGGCCGCTGCGGAGAATGCGACGAACGGTAACAATTCAACCGGCACTTTATTAGCATTATTCAGGATAGGTTTGGAATGGGCAGTTACTGAAACAAGCCCAACTGAGCGACTGCCGATTTTGCTGGAATTGCTGCGCTCAGACGATGACGATTTTAAGCGTATGGGTCTCAAGGTGGCGAAATCAGCACTGCAAATATCTGGAATGGGTTTTCGGATTGTTGGTCCTGAACACCAAGGAATTAAAGAAAGAGCTGTTCTTTGGTGTCCACAGACTTATGGCGAATGGTGGACTGAGTATCTGCGCTACTGGGATTGCTTGGTGAATGAGACACGAGATTGGAGTGATATTTTACGCCGGGAAGCGAATTCGGCAGTTATAGAATCTGCGGGTGAGCAGTTGAGAATTTCCTCCCATAGGAAAAAAGTTCTTTCCGTACTTGAGCAAATTGCAGATGACCCGGCTACCGATATTCAAAAGTTAAATCACTTTTTTATTGAGAGATTTCGTCGGTATTGCGATGAAGAAGATTCATCTGTTCATTTTCGCTTGCGCCGTCTTGAAGGTCGCCTTACAAGGCGTAACCTGGTATCACGATTCCAGCGCTATGTCCTGGATACAACCTGGGATGAATGGAAAGACTGTCGCATTGAAGATGGGCTTCGAGAGCATACTCGGCCGAAAAGACTTGTCCGTGCGTTGGCGGAACGTGTAGCAAGATATGATAATGCATTTGAATGCCTGTTACCGAAACTTGTAAGCAGCGGCGCGAAGACTGGAGCGTTGTTTACTTTTGGTCAAGCCTTGTGTAATGCGGACAAGGAAAACAGGCGCCTGATACCTTTACTTTCATCTAAAAGCGATTCGATAGATTCTCAGTGCGTTGGGGGCTATCTTTCTGGTCTTAAGGAGCGAGATCCAAACAAATGGAGCGAGGTTTTGCTTAAATTGCTGGCGAACGAAGAATCCGCCAATCGTGGTGCCAATCTTGTCTGGCATTCCGGTTTTGATGATCAGGTTTTAATCGCGTGCATGAATGCATTTGAAACGGGATGGATAGGATCAAATATTTTTCGCAGCCTTTGTTATGGCATGAGCTGGCGGGCGGTATCAAAAAATGAATTGGTTCGTCTTTTTATCTTGCTTTCTAAACGTGAAGATCAAATTTCAGCTAATGTTCTAGTCGATCTTTTAGATCAGGTGCTGGAAAAAAATAATTGGCCTGTGAATCCGGATTTTGTGTTTAAAGTTGTTACAGCACAGATTCACTTTGAAGAGCAATTGGATACCATGCATACTTACCATTGGCATAGTGTATGCAATAAACTAGTAGCTTATGATTCAACGAAAGCTCAACCATTGCTTGATGTGCTTTTGCAACAAATGGGCAGTAATTATCGATTGAGCTATGACAGTTATGTGGAACCATTGGCCAAATTACTATGCCATATGAGTCCGACCGAAGCGTGGGGGATTGTTGCTTCTCATCTGCTAAGCAGTGCTCCAGAATGGCGGGTAGATATATTAAATTGGTTGAAAGGTGGATTCGGCAGTTTTAATGAAAAGGACATAGTGCCACCGATTGCTGAATTTCCACTCCAGTTAATTCTGAATTGGATCGAACAAGATCCAGAGGAACGAGCTTCTATGATTGCGCACTGTGCACCGAGCTCGCTGGATAACCAATTTGGCGGTGCTTTAACAAGAGCATTACTTACGAATTACCGAAATCTTGATGGAGTTATAAGTGGGATCAGTTGTAATTTTCACTCCGGTTGCTGGAGTGGACCAAGGAGTCAACATTTAAGAGTAAGGCGTGATCAGTTCCGTAATTGGTTGAGTAAAGACTTCGATGCGCATGTGATGTCTTGGATCGAAGATGAAATTGTTGGTATGGATCGTCAAATCGAAACGGCAGAAATTTCTGAAGAAAGAGAGGCTTGGAGCAGGCCTTGAGGAAAAAAGTTTCAATTAGTGATGATTAATTGGTGTTATACTTCTCGTACTTAATTCTGTACCACTAGAGGTATTTTTCATGGACGCGATCAGTTATACAACGGCACGTGCAAATTTGGCAAAAACAATGGAACGCGTTTGTAACGATCATTCACCTGTCATTATTACCCGGAAAAGCGAAGCGCCAGTTGTCATGATATCGTTGGAGGATTATCAGGCGATGGAGGAGACGGCGTATCTACTGCGCTCGCCCGCTAACGCTAGGCGGCTATTGGAATCTATCGCGGAACTGGAAACAGGAAAAGGCATTGCCCAGCAATTGGTCGAATGAATCTGATTTTTTCTCCCCATGCTTGGGAGGATTATCTTTACTGGCAAAAAACGGATAAATCCACGTTAAAAAGGATTCACAATTTAATCAAAGCGATTCAGCAAGCGCCTTTTGAGGGAATCGGCAAACCGGAGCCACTGAAACATAGTCTTTCGGGCTATTGGTCAAGACGTATTAATGATGAACATAGAATTGTCTATAAAGTTAACAACGATGATCTGTTCATTGCTCAGCTTCGATATCACTACTGATGCAAGATTTTGGCCTGTAGAAAATCAGAATTGTCAAAATGTGCTTCCAGCTTTTTGAAAGTAAAAGAAATTATAATGATATTCTTTTGGTTATAAATCCCACTTGGCTTTTTCTCGTAGCGTATCTATATTAATCGGCTTGATCAGTTATTGCGCGTCCGGCTTTAGTCAGCATCCAACCAAAGCCCGTTTTACCCCTCCTATTGGCATTTCCCGATGCTATGGAATAGGACACTTCTCTTATTGAATCAGTGACAATCTTCTTTATCATCCTCAACGCAACCTGTGTACTATATTATATGCGGCATAACGGTTTCCGGATTATCTGTTGATCGAATCAACAAGTGAAACCAACCATGCGTTGGCTGAATAAAGATGAATTGGATAATGAGGATGTTGGATGATTGCAGTTAGGTTTTTTCCTTTCATGCAGCGAGAAAGGGTTCTGAAAGCGCTGTTTTTCTTCAGCCTGATGTGGCTGGTGCCGGGATTCGGAGGGATATCATCTGCTGCAGTGGCGTCAGAGTCAACGGTGCATCGTGAGGGTGAATTTGGCCCCTTACATGATTGGCCGATTATTCCCACCGCTATGATGCTTATGCCGGATGGAAGGGTGTTTGCTTACGGTTCCAATACAAATGGTACACAAGGCGGTAAAATGCATTATGTGATTTGGGATCCATCGATGGGAACCGGGATGGATGCCTTCGAAGTATTACCCAATACGACTGATACTGATATTTTTTGCGCGGGGCAGGTGCATATTCCCGGGAGCGGTCAGGCGCTTATCCTTGGTGGTGATGCGCGGATAAATAATATTCGAAACTATGCCAATAGCGATGTAAATATTTTTGATCCCGCTACGGATACACTGGTGCGTCAGACTCAAAGCATGGCGTTCAAGCGTTGGTATGCGACGGCGGTTACGCTGCCCAATGGTGAACATGCTGTGCTGGGTGGGCGCAATGATAGGTTTTATAAAGGAACAAAAAAGATTCCCGCAACAGTGGTTACATTTTCACCGATACCGGAAGTGCGCGCGGTTGATGGGAGTTGGCGCACGCTCAGTTCGGCATCCAGCGATTATGCATATGGTGCATTGGGAGCTACTTCTTGGTTTTATCCAAGAGCTTGGGTCAATCCTCAGGGAAATCTGTTTATTCTTGCCCCCAACGGAAAGATGTATAGCCTGGATACCTCCGGTGAGGGTGTGTTGACGAAATACAGTACTAAGATTGAGCCGAGCCAAGCCAGCTTGTCGAGTGTGATGTATGCGCCTGGAAAGATCCTTACCATCCGCAAGTATCGGAAAGCTGTGATTGTTGATCTCAACGATCCAGTTAAACCTGCGGTTTCTGCCGCAGGTTACATGGCAAAAGACCGTCAGTTTGGCACGGCAACCGTGCTGGCGAATGGCCAGGTTTGGGTCAATGGCGGATCATCGACAGGTAACGATCTGGTCGGTGCCGCCCTGGATACGGAATTATGGGATCCCGATACGAATACATGGAAAACCGTTGCAAGCGCGGCCACGGCCCGTTTGTATCACTCCGCGTCTCTTCTGCTTCTGGATGGAACGGTAATTACTGGCGGTGGCGGTGCGCAAGGCCCGTTGACACAGCTCAATGGTGAAGTTTATTACCCGCCTTACTTATTCAAGACAGATGGCAGCGGCGAATTTGCGCTGCGCCCGGATATTATTGATGCGCCGACAACACTGGTAAACTGGGATCAGCAATTTTCAGTCGAAGCGAGCGAAAGTATCGCCAGGGTAACATTGGTGCGCGCTGGTGCAGTCACGCATGCATTCAACCAGGAAACCCGATTTTTTGACCTGCCGGTTTCAGAGATGGCAAACATCGTGACGGTGCAGTCACCCGCATCACCCAATCTGGCGCCGCCGGGTTATTATTTGCTATTTGTCTGGAATGCCTCGGGCGTTCCTTCTATAGCGAGAATTATCCAACTCGGTTAAGTTACCCAAGGAGTATTGATGCCGCGAGTTATTACCATTGATAGGATCTCGTGTGAGCGACATTAAAGAAATCACCCAGGCGCTCCTTAAATTCCGTGATGAACGGGATTGGGCGCAATTTCATAATGCCAAGGATCTTGCATTAGCGTTGAATATTGAGGCTGCAGAATTGCTCGAGGCTTTTCTGTGGAAAGCTTCCGAGCAGGCGGATATTGATAAGGTAAGGGAGGAGCTGGCTGACGTTATCGCATTTGCTTTGCTGTTGGCGGAAAAATACGATTTGGATGTGAAGCAAATCGTACTGCAGAAAATTGAGCAGAATGCACAGAAGTATCCGGTTGAAAAATCACGAGGCAGTGCGAAAAAATATACGGAATTATAAACGTGTGCCCAATTATTGGGTGGTAAGCCGCCACAGTGATGTAAGTTCCGCGTTACGAGCAGTATGCAGTGGGTCACGAGTATCCGAAACACGCGGATGATGCGGTTTCACATCCGATTTACCCAGAACTTTCAAATGGGCCGCATCAATTGCGGCCAGCAATTCCTCGCGCGTGCGTAAGCCCAGATGCTCGGCAAAATCAGACAGAATCAACCAGCCCTCACCGCCGGGTAGCAAATGCGCGTTGAGCCCCTGTAGAAATCCACGCAGCATGCGGCTATCCGGATCGAAGATGGCATGTTCCAACGGTGAGCTGGGACGCGCGGGAATCCAGGGTGGATTACATACGATCAGCGCCGCTTGTCCTTGCGGAAAAAGATCGGTTTGCACTAATTCAACCTGATCTAGCACATTCAAGCGCGTCAGGTTGTCACGCGCGCAGTTCAATGCGCGTGCATCCTGATCGGTTGCGGTGATGTGCCGAACCCCCCGTAACGCTAGCGCTGCGGCCAATACACCGGTCCCGGTGCCAATATCAAATACCGTGGATTCTGTTGCCAGCAGTTCGGGAATCGGCGCTTGAGCGATCAGTTGGACATACTCGTTGCGAATCGGCGCAAAAACCCCGTAATGCGGATGAATCGCGACACCCAATGCCGGAATCTGAATACCTTTTTTGCGCCATTCGTGTGCGCCGATTAATCCTAGCAATTCACGCAGTGATGCGACGTAAGGTTCCGTGTTTGAATCATCAACTTCAAGACATGCAGCATGCACATCCGGTGCGCGACGCAACGGAATGCTGTGATCGGCGTTAAAAGGAATCAACAGTTTTTCCAATATGCGGGCGCGTTGCGATTGCGCCAGACGATGCCGGTGAAACGCTTCGGCAGGTGACGCGGCCGATTGTTTTGGTTTTCCCGGTTTGGTTTTATCGGCACGGCGTGCCATGGCGTGCAGCAGTTGACGCGCATTCTGGAAATCCCCACGCCAAAGCAACGCGGTTCCTTCGCATGCCAGCCGGTAGGCGCTATCTGCGGGTATGCGATCGTCAATAACCTGTACCCGTTTAGGCGCGGGCAACCCTTTTTCCGAACGCCAGTGTGCGGACTTTTCCCCGTCCGTCTCCTCCCAATGAATAATGGAATCCTCATTCATCGCGATAGTGGTGGTGCGATAAGTCGAGCAACGGAATAACAATATAAAGCCATGGAAGAATTAGAAACTTATTGGTGATTATTAAGATTTTGAAGCCAATTCGTATTATACTCGCTACCGAAATTAGATTGATGGCAGTATCCTTCATCCCTTTGCCTCGATAGTCATACCCGATACGGGATGACAAACCGTTAACCCTCCTTGGAGTTTTATGTCTTTTGCTACTTTCGGCTTGTCCGATGAAATTATCCGTGCCGTCACTGAACGCGGCTATACCGTACCTACACTCATTCAAAAACAAGCTATCCCGGCCGTTCTGACGGGTGGTGATCTGTTGGCGGGAGCGCAAACCGGTACCGGCAAAACGGCAGGTTTTACCTTGCCGATCCTGCATCGTCTTTCTGATAAAAGCGTTAAAGGGCCATCCGCTGGACGGCCTCCGATAAGGGCGCTGATCCTGGTACCGACGCGGGAACTTGCGGCGCAAGTGGAAGAGTGCGTACGTGATTATGGTAAATATTTAAAGTTAAGTTCAATGATGATGATTGGCGGTGTGAATATCAATCCGCAAATCACCCGCCTGAAAAGCCGCGTGGATATTTTAGTCGCAACACCGGGACGCTTGTTGGATCATGTCCAGCAAAAAACATTGAGTCTGTCACAAATTGAAATCCTCGTGCTGGACGAAGCTGATCGCATGCTCGACATGGGGTTTATCCGGGATATCAAGAAAATTCTCGCCTTGTTGCCCAAGCAGCGGCAGAATTTATTATTTTCAGCGACTTTTTCGGATGAAATCCGGGCGCTGGCGGATAGCCTGCTCAACCAGCCAGCCTTGATTGAAGCGGCACGCCGTAATGCAATTGCCGATAAGGTCACACATGTGGTGCATCCGGTGGATCGCGAACGCAAACGCCATCTGCTTGCGCATTTGATCAAGCAGCATGGCTGGTCGCAGGTGCTGGTATTTACCCGTACCAAACACGGCGCCAACAAACTGGCGGAATTTCTGACCGCTGATGGTATTCCTGCTCTGGCAATTCATGGCAATAAAAGCCAAACTGCACGTACCACCGCATTGGCCAAATTCAAGACAGGTAGCCTGCAAGTTCTGGTGGCTACCGATATTGCCGCGCGTGGTATTGATATCAATGAATTGCCGCATGTGGTTAATTTCGAATTGCCCCAGGTGCCCGAGGACTATGTTCACCGCATTGGCCGGACGGGCCGTGCCGGAGCGGAAGGGGATGCCGTATCGCTGGTGTGCGTGGATGAACTCAAGTTGCTCACGGCAATCGAAAAATTGATCAAGCATGAATTGCGCAGCCAGGTGATTGCCGGTTTTGAGCCGGACCCCCGTATCAAGGCCGAACCCATTAAGAATGGCCGTGGCGGCGAGTCGCGTGGTGCAGTGTCTTCACGTCATCCACCAAAAAATTCAGCAAACAAGAAAGTGGCGGCTAAAAAGCCTGCGGGGGCTGGTTTTGCACCACCGCCCCGTCAACGTTTTGCTGAGCCTCGTCGAGCGTCCGGAGGGCGAGGGCGTTAGTTCGGTACTCAAGAGGTTTGAAATCGAGGGATTGCGGACTTTACGGGCCTATTGCCGGAGTGAGCGGAATTCCGCGCAGCTTGAAGCCGGGCTTTAAGCCACGTGCTTCGAACCAGCCCTGGTTCATTTCCAGCGCGTAGCGCACCGGTTGGGTGGAACAGTGCGAGCGCTCGCTCCGGGGTTGCATGTCGCGTAGATTGACGATGGCGCCATCATCCCCGATAAAAGCGATGGTCAGCGGTATGTGCGTGTTACGCATCCAATAGCAGCGTATTTCCGGTGCCTCGTACACGAACAACATCCCTTCGTTGATCCCCATCTTCCGGCGATACATTAAACCGGTGCTTTGCTGCTCGTAAGTGCGTGCAACCTCGGCTTGTATCACATGCATGCCGGCTGTCAACTCAACCGTTGGCAGGCGCGGTTGCGCGCCGTTTTGCGCGCTAACAGGGCTGATAATCCAGAATCCCCATGCGAATGCAATGCAATGCTGCAGCAGATTTTTAATCACGATTTACTTTCATCGATTCTGGCTTGATCATCTTGCGGCGGTGCGAGAGCCGTTGCTTCCTGCGGTTGGATTGTGTTTGTTGATTTCTTGTCGCGCCGCATAAGTTTGCCGATCACGACAAAAAACAGCGGGACAAAAAAGATCGCCAGGAATGTGGCTGCCAGCATGCCGCCGAATACGCCGGTACCGATTGAATGGCGGCTGGCTGCGCCTGCGCCGGATGCTATCACCAGTGGCAGTACGCCGAGAATGAATGCCATCGACGTCATGATGATGGGACGGAAACGAAGCCGTGCCGCGTCAAGCGCCGCTTCGGTCAATGACATTCCCGCCGCGTACCGCTGATTGGCGAATTCCACAATCAGAATGGCATTTTTGGCGGCTAATCCTATCAATGTCACCAATCCGATTTGAAAATAAATGTCATTGGTCAAATCCCGTGTCCAGATTGCCAGTAAAGCGCCCAGAATTCCAAAAGGGATCGCTAAAATAACGGCAAAAGGGATAGACCAGCTTTCGTACAAGGCAGCCAGCACCAGAAATACCATCAGCAAGGCAAAGGCGAACACGTAAGTCGATTGCCCGCCTGCTTTACGTTCCTGCAAGGAGATGCCGCTCCAATCGATCGAATATCCTTTCGGGGTCAAAATCTCATCGGCGACTTGCTGTAATGCTTCAAGCGCCTGCCCCGAGCTGTAGCCGGGTGCCGCGCCGCCCAATATGAGCGCCGAATTGAATCCGTTGAAATGCGTCACGGGATCCGGGCCACTATTGAATTCGGTGGTGACCACGGAGTCCAGCGGAATCATGGTGTGCGTGGTACCCGTCCGGGCGCGTACATAAATCTTGCTGATATCATCCGGGTTGGAGCGGTATTCAGGCAATGCCTCCGTCTGTACCCGGTAGATGCGGCCAAATTTCACAAAATCATTGACATACAGATTACCAAAATAAGCCTGCATAGTATCGAAAACCTCGGAAATCGGCACACCCAGTGCCTTGGCACGTTCGCGATCAACCGTCGCGAACAGTCGGGGCGCGCTGATGCGAAAATTGGTGCTGGCGACTGCAATTGCCGGGTGTTCTGTGGCTTTGGCGACAAACTCCTGCGCCACAGCAGCAAATTCAGCGAAATCACCGCCGCCGGGATCTTGCAATTGCGCTGAAAAACCGCCGGTGGAACCCAAACCAGGAATCGAGGGCGCATTAAAAGCCAGAATCAACGCTTCCGGAATTTTGGCGAATTCCTGATAAGCTGCCGCGATCATGCCAGGCACCTGCGCGTCGGCATGCTTGCGCTCGTCCCAATGATGCAACGGGATAAACATCGTGGCTTGATTGGTTCCGCGAGTACCGAAAACAAAATTTTGACCGGCCAGCGTGTCGGTGGAATGCACCGCCGGATTGGCTTGAAAGTACCCTTCAATTTTTTCCAGCACCTCGATGGTACGCGTCATGGAAGCGCCTTCAGGCAATTGCACGACGGTGATGAAATATCCTTGATCCTCTTCCGGCAGAAAGCTTCCTGGAATGGTTTTGAACAGACCCGCGATAACCAGTATCAGCATCGTGAAAATGGCAAGCGAAATCACGGATCGTTTAATGACGGCCCCGACCGCTCCGGTATACCTTGCCTGAGCCCAATCAAAAAACCGGTTGAATGTTTCCCAGAATCGTGCGGGCGTGCCATGACTTGGCTTGAGTACCAAGGCGCACAACGCCGGGCTGAGCGTCAGCGCGACAAATCCGGAAATGGCCACGGATAGCGCAATAGTAATGGCAAATTGCTTATACAATTCGCCGGTGATTCCACCTAAGAACGCCACGGGCACAAATACCGCGGCCAGTACCAGCACAATGGCAATTACCGGCCCGGTTACCTCGGTCATGGCTTTTATTGCCGCATCCCGGGGCGAGAGTCCGCCTTGGGTCATATGCCGCTCGACATTTTCCACGACGACAATCGCATCATCCACCACGATACCGACGGCCAGAACCATACCGAAAAGCGTGAGGGTATTGATCGAGAATCCCAGCATATCCATACCGGCCAGCGTTCCGATCAGAGAAATAGGCACGGCAAGTGCCGGAATCAGCGTGGCGCGCCAGCTTTGCAAAAAGAGGAAGACAACCAGAATGACCAATATCAATGCTTCGGCGAGTGTCTTGACCACTTCTCTGATAGAAACGTCAATGAATGTCGTCGTGTCGTAAGGGATGTCATAAGACACCCCGGCCGGAAAGCTGTTGGAAACTTTATCCATTTCGTCGCGAACCCGCCGCACGGTGTCGAGCGCATTTGCACCCGGCGACAGAAAGGTAAGTAAGAACGTATTGGGCTTTCCATTCCACCGTCCCTGCAAATCATAGGACTGAGCACCCAATTCCACGCGCGCGACATCGCGCATCCGTACCATGGCACCATCCGGGTAAGCGCGGATAATCATGTCTTCAAATTCCCTGACTTCGCTCATACGGCCGCGAGTTATCACCGGGATAGTTAATTCTGTGCCCTTGGGCGTGGGTTCACGGCCTATTCTGCCGGCCGGAAAGTCCCGATTCTGCTCTCTCACCACGGATGCAATTTCGGTGGGGGTGATATTAAGCTGCGCCATGCGGATGGGATCGAGGATCAACCGCATGGAGTAATTCTGCCCGCCGAAAATAACCGCATCCCCGACACCGGGAAGCCGTTTGACGTTATCGAGAACGCGCAGCAAAGTATAATTTGAGAGAAAAACGGTGTCATGCTTGGGATCGGTGGAACTCAATGCAATCACCGCCAGTAAATCGGGCGATGTTTTTTTGACGGTAATGCCCTGCCGTACCACTTCATCAGGCAGTTGCGGCTCGGCCAGACGTTGCCGGTTCTGCGTTTGCACCTGGGCAATATCCACGTCGGTTCCAATCTCGAACGTGAGTTTCATGGTCATATGCCCATCGTTCGTACTGGTTGATTCATAATACAAAAGATTATCGATACCCGGAAGTTGCACTTCGATGGGTCGCGCCACCGCTTCCGCGACGACTTCCGCACTGGCACCTGGATAATCCGCATCGATTTGCACCATCGGGGGCGTAATTTGCGGAAACTGCGCGACGGGTAGCTTCTGCAGTGCAACTAAGCCGATAACGACAATGATAATGGATAGGACCGAAGCAAAAATGGGCCGGTCAATGAAGAAATGAGAATTCATGGCGTACTTTGCAGAGTGGGTTCATCGGTGCTATGGGTCGATGAGGTTGTTTCCTTCTGACTAGTTACAGGATCGACCTTGGCACCCGGAAGAATACGGAAGAAACCTTCCACCACCACCCGCTCTCCAGGACGCAGGCCCTCTTCGATCAGCCATTCCTTTCCACGCCACATGCTGGCCCGGATTGCTCTGAGCTCCGCTTTATCCTCCTTGTCGACGACATACACAAACGAACCGCTGGGTCCTTGTTGCACGGCACGTTGCGGAATCAGGATGGCCTCGGTGCGCGTATAGCCTTTAATGCGGATCTTGACGAACTGGCCGGGATAAAAATAGGATTGCCCTGGAGCAAAAGCGCCTTCAGGGTTGGGAAATACAAATCGCCCCTGCAAGGTGCCCGTTTCGGGCCGCAAGGCAACATCTGCAAAATCCAGCACGCCTTCCTGCGGATACACGCTGCCATCCGAGAAAGTCATAACGCCGCGTAACTGAAAAATATCCGGCCGCTGCACCTTATGCTCAGCGATCTCACGGCGGCGGCGCAGAAGATAGCTCTCGGGAACGCTGACATTGACATACATCGGATCCAACTGGTCGATGGTTGTGAGAAGCGTTTCCTGAGCGGAGATCAACCTTCCTTCATAAAAATGGCTGCGGCCAATGCGGCCGTTTACCGGCGCGGAAATCGCTGTATTATCCAGGTCAAATTTGGCTTTGATCAGATCATTTTGCGCGGCTTCCAGGGATGCTTTGGCTCCTCGAACCTCTGCTTGCGCGTCATCAACATTTTTTTTACTGACCGCTTGCTGCTCCAGCAGGGGAAGCACGCGCGCCAAATCCTGCTTGGCCAGATCGAGCCGCGCCTCAGCCTGAGCCACTTTGGCTTTGGCACTGAGATAGATGGCTCGGAACGGAACCGGATCGATCAGATATAACTGATCGCCCTTTTTAATATTGCGGCCTTCGGTAAAAAAAACCTTTTTGATGATTCCGCTGACTTGCGAACGGATCTCGACCGGACGAAAAGCTTCCGTTTGCCCGATGAATTCCGGCTCATCCTGAATCGCTTGCGTGGTTACCGTGATGACTTCGACCTGCGGTGCCGGGGCAGAAGTATCCGCAGGCGGTTTTTCAGCGCAGCCCGCCAGAAGAATCAGGCAAAATCCTATGCACAAGTAAATGTTATTCCTGTTTCGCCACATGGCTAACTCCATGGTTTCATATTCTTTATTAAGCATGATGTGTTCAATCAGTTGAATGATCCTATCAGAATTACAAAATCATGCGCCGGCGACATGTTTTTTGACCCAGGCAATATAGCGATCCATCCAGTTTTGCAGAAATTTCCTGCTGTCAGCGCCGATATCCCCGTTTGCATCGAATAACCGCTCTTTCATTTGGATAAACGCTTCGGGCTGGCCCAGCGTGGGTACATCCAGATACGCCAGAATATTACGCAAGTGCTGCTGCGCCATCGCAGTGCCAATAGCGCCTACCGATACGCCGAGAACGCCGGCGGGCTTGCCCGCCCAGGCGCTTTGGCCGTAGGGACGGGAAGCATGATCAATGGCATTTTTAAGTACGCCGGGGATTGAACGGTTGTATTCTGGCGTGACAAACAGCAACCCATGTGCCGCGCCGATCTCGGCCTTTAACCGTTTTACCGGTTCTGCCGGATTGCTGTCATCATCCTGATTATAAAGCGGCAAATCATCGATTCGAATCTGTTTGTAGGAGAACCCCGGAGGCGATAATTTGGCGATGGCGTGCGCCAGCTTACGGTTAAATGAATCCTGCCGCAGACTGCCCACAACGACAGCGATTTGATAGTCATTCATGATGATTTCCTCCGTATGAATGCGAGTGAGTTCAGGATAGCCTTACCGAGTCTCATGATCGCGGCTGTTTTCCGGCGCCCATCCACCGCCCAAAGCATTGTAGAGCTGAACAACGGATACGAGATGAAAGCGCTGGGCTGCGCTCAGCGAAAATTCAGCGTCAAACAGGTTGCGTTTGGCGAGCAACACGTCGACATAGCTGGTAATACCCCCCTGATAGCGCAGATCCGCAACACGCAACGCCGAGTGCAGCGCTTCAACCTGCTGTCGCTGTGCCTTGAGTTGCTCGCCGATGGTGCGGATCGCCACTAATGCGTCTTCCACTTCCTTGAATGCGATCAGGATCGTTTGCTCATATTGCGCTAATGCCTGTTTTGCTTGCGCTTCCGCGGCTCGCTGCTCAAAGCCCAGGCTCTGCGCGTTGAGCAATGGACCCGCTAAACCCAGCCCCCCGACGCCAAACTCGCTACCTGAAAGGAGCAGATTGGATAAAGCCGGACTGGCCACACCTAAAAAACCGGTAATCGACAATTTGGGAAACCGCGCTGCTTTAGCCGCGCCGATCCGGGCGGTGGCGGCTGCCAAAGCTTGTTCGGCCTGAAGAATATCGGGGCGCCGTTGCAGCAATTCGGACGGCAGCCCGGCGGGCACTTCGGGCGGAATTACCTGTTCTGTCAGTAGATGCCTGCGCGCTATCGCTACCGGGTTTCTGCCCAGCAACACGCTGAGTTCATTCTCTTTTTGTACCACCCGGCGCTCAAGTTCGGCCACCCGGGAAGCTGCATTCGCCCGCTCCGCCTCGAATTGATCCAGATCGAGGCGCGAAATAATGCCGCCTTGCAGCTGCGCGCGCGAAATAGCCACGGATTCTTCCCATGAAGACAATGCGCGGTGCGCAATATCCAGCTGGATGTCAAACTGCAAAAGATCGAAATAGGATTGTGCGACCGCGCTGATTAGCGCCAGGATGATGGCGCGGCGGTTTTCCTCCCGTGCCATCAGTTCGGCGCGGGCGGCTTCGTTGGAACGTCGAATCCTGCCCCAGATATCGATTTCCCAGTTTAATGTTGTTCGCCCGAAATAGTTGAAAGGCGTTGGGAAACCGGGAATCCCGAATCCCCCCAATGTGCCAAATACCGGTGCGCTCGCGTCGTAATCGATATTAGGCACAAAATCCATAAACGCAATGCGCGATCGCGCCTGAAATTCTTCAACACTGGCGATAGCCCGTTTGAGATCCTTGTTTTCCTGCAAAGCTTGCCGGATCAGATGCTGCAGCGTTTCATCCTGCAACAATTCCCACCAGCGCATATTGGCAATCGATTCCCCTTCCATTTCCGACAATCGGAATTTCTCGGCGGTCTCCACTTGTGGGCGAATAAAGTCCGGCCCCATTGCGCAAGCGGTAAGCAGCAGGATGGGTAAGATTGATAGTTGGCGAATCCAGCGTTGCATTTTTTTATGTGAACATTGAAGATAGCGGCTTGTTACAGTATATATAAGGATGACCAGAATCACATAAACTTTTGTGTTGATGTCAACACGGATTAAAAGCTTCACTGTCGTGAGATTGCGCTTCCCGCTTAGGATTTTGTTTTTTGCAACAGTGAAGAGTGTCAGCGTTTTCACGATCCGGCTTCTTTCTCTGTCAAATTTTCATGGCTGACGGGAAACAGTCAAAACCTGTAGAATTAACAGGTTGAACTTTCTGAATCACTCCAATGACCACAACCGAAAGCCAAATCGAACACGATCTGATCAAAAAGCTCGATGACCTTAAATACACTTGCCGCCCGAACATCCGTGACCGAGAGGCGCTGGATAAAAACTTCCGGGAAAAATTCGAAGCGCTTAATTGCGTCAAGCTAACGGATTCAGAATTTTCCAGGCTGAGAGATGAGATCGTTAACGCCGATGTGTTCGCCGCTGCCCGCCACCTGCGCGAAAAGAACAGCTTTGAGCGCGATGACGGAACGCCGCTCTATTACACCCTGGTCAACATCAAGGACTGGTGCAAGAACAGTTTCGAAGTGGTCAATCAACTGCGTATCAACACCGACAACAGTCACCATCGTTATGATGTGCTCCTGCTCATCAACGGTGTGCCGGTGGTACAGATCGAGCTGAAAACCCTCGCCATCAGCCCGCGCCGGGCCATGCAGCAGATCGTCGATTACAAGAACGATCCCGGCAACGGCTACAGCAAAACCCTGTTGTGTTTCCTGCAGTTGTTCATCGTCAGCAACCGCTCGGATACCTGGTACTTCGCCAACAACAACAGCCGTCACTTCAGTTTCAACGCCGACGAACGCTTCCTGCCGCTTTACCAATTCGCAGGCGAAGACAACACCAAGATCACTCATCTGAATAGCTTCGCCGATGCCTTCCTCGCCAAATGCACGTTGGGCGAGATGATCAGCCGTTACATGGTGCTGGTGGCTAGCGAGCAGAAATTGCTGATGATGCGACCCTACCAGATCTATGCCGTCAAGGCCATCGTCGAATGCATCCACCGGAGCTGCGGCAACGGCTATATCTGGCACACCACCGGCAGCGGCAAAACGCTCACCTCGTTCAAAGCATCGACCCTGCTCAAGGACAACCCGGACATCGATAAATGCCTGTTCGTGGTGGATCGTAAAGATCTCGATCGGCAGACGCGCGAAGAATTCAACAGGTTTCAGGAAAAGTGCGTCGAAGAAAACACCCATACCGAAACGCTGGTAAAGCGGTTGCTCTCCGACGACTATGCCGACAAGGTGATCGTCACCACCATCCAGAAGCTCGGCCTGGCACTCGACGGCAACAACAAGCGCAACTATCTGGCCCGGCTGGAACCATTACGCAATCAGCGCATGGTGTTCATTTTCGACGAATGCCACCGCTCGCAATTTGGCGAGAACCACAAGGCGATCAAGGAATTCTTTCCCCACGCGCAGTTGTTCGGCTTCACCGGTACGCCGATCTTCGACGACAACGCCAGCTATCAACAGATCGAAGGTCAGCAGGCGTCTTATAAAACCACTCAGGATATCTTTCAGCAGCAACTGCACGCCTACACTATTACCCACGCCATCGAGGATCGCAATGTGCTGCGCTTCCATGTGGATTACTATAAGCTCGAGGGTAACAACACGCCGAAGCCGGGCGAGCCTTTGGCTAAAAAAGCCATCGTCGAAGCCATTCTCGCCAAGCACGGTGCCGCCACCAACCAGCGTAAGTTTAATGCGATTCTGGCTACGGCCTCGATCAATGACGCCATCGAATACCATGCTCTGTTCAAGACCGTCCAGGCGGAAAAACAGGCCGCTGACCCTGACTTCCAGCCGCTGAACGTGGCCTGCGTGTTCTCGCCGCCCGCCGAAGGCAACAAGGATGTGCAGCAGATTCAGGAAGACCTGCCGCAGGAAAAAGCCGATAACGAACAAGCGCCGGATGAAAAGAAGGCGGCCCTCAAGGCCATCATCGCCGACTACAACGCCCGATACGGCAGCAATCACAGCGTGGGCGAGTTCGATCTTTACTATCAGGATGTGCAAAAACGCATCAAGGATCAGCAATATCCCAACAAGGACTTGCCCCACGCGCAGAAGATCGATATCGTCATCGTGGTGGATATGCTGCTTACCGGCTTCGATTCCAAATATCTGAACACCCTCTACGTCGATAAGAACCTCAAGTACCACGGCTTGATTCAGGCGTTTTCGCGCACCAACCGCGTGCTCAACGACATCAAACCCTACGGCAACATCCTCGATTTCCGCCAGCAGCAAGCAGCCGTGGATACCGCCATCGGGCTGTTTTCCGGCCAAACCACCAAACCCGCCAAGGAAATCTGGCTGGTGGACAAGGCTCCGGTGGTCATCGATAAGTTGCAAACGGCCGTGCAGCAATTGGATGCGTTCATGCAATCGCAAGGGCTGCCTAACAAGCCCGAAGCCGTGCCCAACCTCAAGGGCGACGCCGCCCGCGGCCAGTTCATCAACCTGTTCAAGGAGGTGCAGCGCCTGAACACCCAGCTGGATCAGTACACTGATCTGACGCCTGAAAATAAGGCCACCATCGAGCAGGTACTGCCCAGGGAACAGTTGCAGGGCTTCAAAGGCGTGTACCTCGACACCGCCCAGCGCCTGAAGGAAAAGCAAGATAAAGACGGCGACAGTATTCCGCCCGAGGTGCAGCAGCTTGATTTCGAGTTCGTGTTGTTTGCAAGTAGCGTGATCGATTACGACTACATCATGGCACTGATTGCCCGCTATGCCAGCCAGACGCCGGGCAAGCAGAAGATGAGCCGCGCCGCGTTGATTGGCTTGATCCAATCCGATGCCAAATTCATCGACGACCGGGACGCCCTTACCGAATACATCGATAGCCTCGACCCCAGCACACCCCATACCGTGCAAGGCGTTCGAGAGGAATACGCACAATATAAGGTCGCCAAAACCAACCAAGCCGTCGCCGATGTGGCCGCCAAACATGGCCTCGCCACCGCCGCCCTGCAAGGTTTTGTGGACGGCATCCTGCGTCGCATGATCTTCGACGGTGAAGCCTTGAGCGAACTCTTCGCCGCGCAGGAGCTGGGCTGGAAGGCGCGCACGCAAAAGGAGCTGGCGCTGATGGAAGACCTGATCCCGCTGTTGCATAAACTCGCCCAGGGTCGGGAGATTTCAGGACTGAAAGCGTATGAATGAGGTAAATTCTGCCCATACGCAACACGTGTTTAATGAACTCCTGCGGCGCATTCAGCATGCCCGACAGAAAGTCTTCACCCAAGTCAACACGGTGCTCATCGATTTGTACTGGCATATCGGTAAAACCATCAGCCATCAAGTTGAAAATGAAACCTGGGGCAAAGGCGTGGTCAGCGAACTGGCGCGCTACATTGCCGCAAACGACCCCGGTATCAAAGGCTTTAGCGATAAAAACCTGTGGCGTATGAAGCAATTTTATGAAACCTACCATGCCGATGAAAAACTCGCACCCCTGGTGAGAGCATTACCGTGGACGCACAACACGATCATATTCTCGCGCTGTAAAACCATGGAAGAACGGGAGTATTACCTCAAGCTGACCATCAGGGATAAATTAAGTAAGCGGGAATTAGAGCGGCAAATCGACACGTCGCATTTTGAGCGCGGCATGATCGGCGCAATGCTCTCACCAGTGGCGAGAGAATTACATCCCGGTATTGGCAATACCTTTAAAGACAATTATGTGCTGGAGTTTCTTGGTTTGCCGCCAGTACATAGCGAAAACCACCTGCAGAAAGCCCTGGTTCAGCACATGAAACTATTCATCCTGGAATTAGGCAAAGATTTTGTCTTCATGGGCGAGGAATTCCGCCTGCAAGTCGGTAATCAGGATTTTTATATCGACCTGCTGTTTTTCCATCGTGGTTTATCGGCGCTGGTTGCTTTTGAACTGAAAATTGAAAAATTCTCACCCGGGCACATGGGGCAACTCAATTTCTATCTCGAAGCGTTGGATCGTGATGTTAAAAAACCACATGAAAACCCAAGCATCGGCGTACTATTGTGCCGAGACAAGGATGAGGAAGTGGTGGAATACGCGCTGTCGCGCAATCTGTCACCCACATTGATCGCCCAATACCAACTGCAACTGCCGGATAAAAAGCTCATCCAGGCAAAACTGCACGAACTCTTGACCCAAGCACTGAATAACAAGCCATGAGCCTACCAATCGCACTACGCAGGCCCAAACTGCGCTTTCCTGAGTTTCGGGATGCGGGGGAATGGAAAAGCGGCCAGTTGGGAACCATGTGCGACAGTATCTCATCAGGGAAAGACAAGAGTGATCCTGATGGCGAGTGTGATTTATATGGCTCAACTGGAATTATCGGAAAGACTTCCAGCGATAGCTATAACGGAGAATATCTTTTGGTCGCTAGGGTTGGCGCAAATGCTGGTTTATTAACAAGGGCGAATGGAAAGTTTGGCGTTACCGATAACACGCTCGTTATTAGCCTCAGCAAGAAAGATAATATAGATTTTATTTTTTATTACCTAGTCAACATGTGCTTAAACAAGCTTGTCTTTGGTTCCGGGCAGCCATTGATAACTGGTGGGCAATTGAAAGCTCTATCGCTTTTACTTCCTCAACAGCCAGAACAAAAAAAAATCGCCGACTGCCTCGCTTCCCTCGACGAACTGATCACCTTGGAAGCGCAAAAACTCGACACGCTCAAAACCCATAAAAAAGGGCTGATGCAGCAGCTTTTCCCCGCCGAAGGCGAAACCCTGCCCAAACTGCGCTTCCCCGAGTTTCGGGATGCGAAGGAGTGGGATGCCGATGAACTCGGAGAAGTGGCAGAATTCGTTAACGAGAAAATCCCCCTCGAACAAATTGCATTAGAAAAGTACATCAGTACCGAAAACATCTTTCCAGACTACGGCGGGGTAGTCCGTGCTTCAAAACTTCCCGCGATGGGTTCAGTGACTCGATTTAAACCAAATGACACCTTGGTCTCGAACATTCGGCCTTATTTAAAGAAGGTTTGGGTTGCCGACAAAGAAGGCGGCGCGTCGAACGATGTCATTGTCATTAGGGCGAAGCAACGATTTCTCCCGCAATACTTCTCCTTCCTGCTCAAGAATGATGCCTTCATCGATTATATGATGATAGGGGCAAAGGGAGTAAAGATGCCAAGGGGCGATGTTGGCTCAATGAAAAAGTATCCTGCGTTATACCCCTCCAAAACCGAGCAACAAAAAATCGCCGACTGCCTCTCTTCCCTCGACGAACTGATCACCGCCCAAACCCAGAAGCTCGAAATGCTCAAGGCCCATAAAAAAGGACTGATGCAACAGCTCTTTCCCACTCTGGACGAGGCGCAAGGATGAGCACATTGACCGCATTTCACCCGGATATCAAAAACATCCTCGAACAGGCGAGGAGCAAGGTGCGTTCGGCGGTGAATGCCGCCATGGTCGAAGCTTACTGGCTGATAGGTCGGCGGATTGTTGAAGAAGAGCAGCGCGGGCAGCACAAAGCCCAATACGGTACACGCCTGATTGAAGACCTGTCGACGGCGTTAACGGCGGATTTCGGCAAGGGTTTTTCCTATGCCAACCTGTACAACTGCCGTCAGTTTTACCTGATCTTTCCCGATCAGGAAATTCTCTACACGCTCTGTAGAGAATTGAGCTGGAGCCACCTGCGCTTGATCATGCGCGTCGATTCGCCGCAAGCCATTGACTATTATTGCCGCGAAACCAGAGAGCAGAGCTGGACGGTACGCCAACTGGAACGCAATATCAAAAGCCAGAGTTTTCAGCGCTTGCTGTCAACCCAAACCCCACCTTCGCCGGCACAAGGCGCTTCTGTCCATCTGGAATTCTTGCAATTGCCGGAGACTGGCGAGGTAAAAGAGAGCCGGCTGGAGCAGGCGATTATTGATGAGTTGCAAAAGTTTCTGCTGGAACTGGGCAAGGGTTTCTCGTTTGTCGCGCGGCAGATGCGTATCAGCACCGAAACCAGTCATTTTTATCTCGACCTGGTGTTCTACAACTACTTACTCAAGTGTTTTGTCATTATTGACCTGAAGACCGGCAAGCTCAGTCATCAAGATATCGGCCAAATGGATATGTATGTGCGCATGTTCGACGATCTTAAGCGGGGTGAAGACGACAATCCCACCATTGGCATTATTCTTTGCGACAGCAAGGATGAAACCATCGTTAAATACTCGGTGATCAAGGAGAGCCAGCAACTTTTCGCTTCCAAGTATCAGCGCATACTCCCGACCGAAGCGGAATTGATTGCCGAGATTGAACGGGAGAAGCGGTTGATTGAGGGAAGAGAGTGATGGATAAGCAATTTCAAGCCCTGCAACTAAACCTTGAAGCCGCTGTGCAGCGCGCCGATGCCGAAGGCATTGAATTCTGGTTTGCTCGCGATCTGCAAGCGCCTCTGGGTTACGTCCGTTGGGAGAATTTTCACACCGCCATCCAGCGCGCCATGGAGTCCTGTGAAGCCTCTGGTCATGCGATTTCGGATCATTTTCGTGGCGTCACGAAATTGATCGTTCACGGCAAGGGCGGGGAGCGGGAAATTGATGATTTCATGCTTACCCGTTACGCCTGCTACCTGATTGCCCAGAACGGCGATCCGCGTAAGCCCGAGATTGCCTTTGCGCAAAGCTACTTTGCCTTGCAAACCCGTAAGCAGGAGCTGATTGAAGACCGCATGCGGCTACAGGCGCGCATGGAGGCCCGCGACCGGCTGAGGGAATCGGAAAAAGCCCTATCGCAGAACATCTTCGAGCGCGGCGTGGATGATGCCGGTTTTGGGCGTATCCGCTCGAAAGGTGATCAGGCACTCTTCGGCGGGCATGCCACGCAAGCCATGAAAGACAAATATGGCATTGTGAAAAGCCGACCGCTGGCGGACTTTTTGCCTACGCTGACGATTGCCGCCAAAAACCTGGCCACCGAAATGACTAATTACAATGTGGAACAGGCCAATTTGCAGGGCGAAGGCGTTATTACACATGAGCATGTGAAGAACAACGAGAGCGTGCGCGACATGCTGGGGCAGCGCGGCATCAGACCGGAAAAACTGGCAGCCGAGGAAGATCTGCAAAAGCTGGAACGCCGAGTGAAATCGGAAGAAAAGGAACTGGCAAAACACACCAAAACTCTGCCACCGCCTGACGACAATCGATAGAGCCGAATCAACCATGACCGAACAAGACCAAAAACAATTGGGCACCACCCTTTGGGGCATTGCCGACCAACTGCGCGGGGCGATGAACGCGGACGATTTCCGCGATTACATGCTGTCATTCCTGTTCCTCCGTTATCTGTCGGACAACTACGAGGCAGCGGCGCAAAAGGAGCTGGGGCCGGATTATCCGCAGCTGGAAGCTGGCGACCGTCGCGCGCCTTTGGCGGTGTGGTATGCGCAGAATCCGGGCGATACCGATGAATTTGAAAAACAGATGCGCCGCAAAACGCATTATGTGATCCAGCCCGACTACCTGTGGGGCAGCATCGCGGAGCTGGCCCGCACGCAGAACGGAGAGCTGCTGCATACCTTGCAAAAAGGCTTCGATTACATTGAGAACGAATCCTTCGCCAGCACCTTCGGCGGATTGTTTTCCGAGATCAACCTGAATTCGGAAAAACTGGGCAAAGGTTACCCTGCGCAAAATGCCAAGCTGTGCACCGTGATCAAAGCCATTGCCGAGGGTCTGGAAAAATTCTCTACTGACAAAGATACCCTGGGGGACGCTTATGAATACCTGATCGGCCAGTTTGCCGCCGGTTCCGGCAAAAAGGCGGGCGAGTTCTACACGCCGCAGCAGATTTCCAGCATCTTGTCGGGCATCGTCACACTGGACAGCCAGGAACCCGTTACCGGCAAAAAGAAGCAACTGGAGAGCGTGTTTGATTTTGCCTGTGGCTCTGGTTCGCTGCTGCTCAATGTGCGCCATCGGCTTGGCCCGCACGGCATCGGCAAAATTGTCGGACAGGAGAAGAACATCACCACTTACAATCTGGCGCGCATGAACATGTTGCTGCATGGGGTGAAGGATTCGGAGTTCGAAATTGTTCACGGCGACACGCTGACCAACGACTGGGATTGGCTGCGCGAGATGAATCCGGCCAAAAGCCCCAAGTTCGATGCCGTGGTTGCCAATCCGCCGTTCAGCTACCGCTGGGAACCGACCGAAAGCTTAAGCGAGGATATGCGCTTCAAGAACTATGGTCTGGCACCCAAATCCGCCGCCGATTTCGCCTTTTTGTTGCACGGCTTTCATTACCTGAAGCCGGAAGGCGTTATGGCCATCATTCTCCCGCATGGCGTGCTGTTCCGTGGCGGCGTGGAAGAACGTATTCGCACCAAATTACTGAAAGACGGTCACATCGACACGGTGATCGGCTTGCCCGCCAACCTGTTTTTCTCGACTGGTATCCCGGTGTGTATTCTGGTTTTGAAGAAGTGCAAGAAACCGGATGACGTGTTGTTCATCAATGCCAGCGAACACTTCGAGAAAGGCAAGCGGCAGAATCGTTTGTTACCGGAACATATCGAAAAAATCGTTTCCACTTATCAATATCGCAGCGAGGAAGATCGTTATTCCCGCCGGGTGACAATGGATGAAATTGCGGGCAATGATTACAACCTGAACATTTCACGTTACATCAGCACTGCGAAACAGGAAGAAATTATTGATTTACATGCTGTGCACACGAAATTGGTAGTGCTGGAAAAACAGATCAATGAGGCTGCCGGGAAACATAACGAATTTCTCAAGGAACTGGGATTGCCGCCTTTACCCTGATTTTGGCGAATGTTGCACAGTAAACGTAGATGAAGAATCCATGCCAGGTCTAGAGTATTTTAACGTAAAGTTTATACGGGTTTAAGGCAAATAATATGATTTAAAGAAGAATTCTCACCGTCAATCTTGCTTTCATCGTTACCCTCCCCCTATAATTGCACGCAAAAACTTCCTCTTTTTAGCTTACAATGCAAAAAGGTTTCACGTGAAACCAATCGACTAAAATCTTCTTGTTTCATCAGGCTATCGATAATTTAACACATGAGTAATCATACCGACTTTGACATCATCGTTGTGGGCGGCGGACATGCCGGAACGGAGGCTGCATTGGCGGCAGCGCGCATGGGTTGTCAAACATTGCTGTTGACGCACAATATTGAAACGATTGGGCAGATGTCGTGTAATCCGTCGATTGGCGGCATTGGCAAGAGTCATTTGGTAAAGGAAATCGATGCCTTGGGCGGTGCGATGGGCATGGCTGCGGATGAGGCGGGGATTCAGTTTCGCATACTGAACTCAAGCAAGGGCCCGGCGGTGAGGGCCACGCGCGCGCAAGCCGATCGGGTGTTGTATAAGCAGGCGATCCGCAACCGTGTCGAAAATCAACCGAATCTCAGGGTAATGCAGCAGGCGGTGGATGATTTGATTATCGAGCAGGATCGCGTGATGGGCGTGGTTACGCAGCTTCAGATTAAAATTCATGCGCGTGCGGTGATCCTGACAGTGGGTACGTTTCTGGCCGGATTGGCGCATATTGGCAAAACCCATTTCAAAGCAGGTCGTGCGGGTGACCCGCCGTCAATAACGCTGGCGCAGCGGTTGCGTGAAATGGAGTTTCCGGCAGGACGGCTGAAAACCGGCACGCCGCCGCGCATCGATGGCCGTACGATGAATTATGCCAAACTGCTGGAGCAGCCGGGTGATCAGCCAACACCGTGGTTTTCGTTGATCGCTACCGATATCCGGCATCCGCGCCAGATTTCATGCTGGATTACGCATACCAATGATAGAACCCACGATGTCATCCGCGACGGTCTGGCCGATTCGCCCCTGTTTTCCGGAAAAATTGAAGGCGTCGGGCCGCGTTATTGCCCATCGATCGAAGATAAGGTGGTGCGTTTTTCCGCGCGTGAATCGCATCAGATTTTTCTCGAACCGGAAGGTCTGGGCACGCATGAAATCTATCCTAATGGTATTTCAACCAGCTTGTCGTTTGAAGTGCAGGTCAAACTGATTCATTCGATTGCCGGTTTGGAGAACGCGCATATCACGCGGCCGGGCTATGCGATCGAATACGATTACTTCGATCCGCGCAATTTGAAACGCTCGTTGGAAACCAAAACCATCGAAAATCTGTTTTTTGCCGGACAAATCAACGGCACCACCGGTTATGAGGAGGCTGCAGCGCAGGGATTGCTGGCCGGGGTTAATGCCGCGCTGAAAATTCAGAGGCGTGATGCCTGGCTGCCGCAGCGCAATGAGGCCTATCTGGGGGTGCTGGTCGACGATCTGGTGACTTCCGGCGTGACCGAACCGTACCGGATGTTCACCAGCCGCGCCGAATATCGGTTGCAATTGCGCGAAGACAATGCAGATTTGCGTTTGACTGAAACCGGAAGAAACCTGGGTTTGATCGATGATCAGCGCTGGGCGGCATTTAGTGCAAAACAGGAAGCCATTGAAAAAGAACAACAACGGCTCAATTCGACACGTGTGTTGCCGGGAACCTTGCCGGAACAGGACGCCATCCGTGTGCTCGGAAAAAGCATCGAGCGCGAATATACCTTAACCGAATTGCTCAAACGACCGGACGTAACCTATCATTCATTGATGACTCTGCCGGGTGCGGGCGAACCCGTGAAAAATGCGCAAGTGGTCGAGCAAGTTGAGATTCAAGCCAAATATCATGGTTATATTCAACGTCAGCAGGAAGAAGTTTCCCGCCAGGCGCAGTATGAAAATACTTTACTACCGAAGGATATTGATTATTGCGCCGTGAAAGGATTGTCGAACGAAGTGCAGCAAAAACTGAATCAGCACAAACCGGAGACCGTAGGCCAGGCATCGCGGATTTCCGGAGTAACGCCGGCGGCGATTTCGCTGCTGCTGGTGCATTTGAAACGCGGATTTGCGGTCAATGAATGAGCCTGCTACCGCAAATTACGCAAAGCTTGCGCGCGCTGGATAAGGTTGTAACCGCACCGGAAGAACAGCTTGCAAAAAACATCGAGCGTTATTTGGTGCTGATCGAGAAGTGGAACAAGGTACATAATCTGACTGCGATACGTAATGTGCAGGAAATGCTGACTCAACATGTGATGGATAGCCTGGTGGTGCTGCCGCATATTCAGGGCACGCGGGTTATCGATGTGGGTACCGGCGCTGGATTGCCGGGTATACCGATTGCACTGGCAAAGCCGGATTGGCATGTAACACTGGTGGAAAGCAATCAAAAGAAGATCGCCTTTTTACAGCAAGTAAAAATCGAGTTGGGGTTGAAGAACGTGGACATTGCGGCAAAACGCATAGAAGATCTCCCTGCGGATAAAAAAGCGGATACCATTATCACGCGCGCTTTCTCCGAACTGGGAGAATTTATCGCGTTAACCCGGCAGTGGGCCACGGTACAGAATGGCAGTTGCCGTTGGGTAGCGATGAAGGCGCATTGTTCAGAGCAGGAACGCAAGCAAATTCGTGAGCCGTTTGTAATTGAAGACATCGTAACGCTGAACGTGCCCGGACTGAAAGCAACACGGCAGCTGGTTATTATTAAATACGATCCTGATTCGGCTGCAAACGCCTAAGGAGTTGATAGCATGACCAAAATACTCGCTATTACCAATCAAAAAGGCGGTGTCGGAAAAACCACCACCAGTGTGAATCTGGCCGCAAGTCTGGCGGCATCCGGGAAGCACGTTTTATTGGTCGATCTCGACCCGCAAGCCAACGCGACAATGGGTAGCGGGATCAACAAGCAAAAGGTAAAAAACACGGTATATCATGTGCTGATGGGGGATGAGGAAATACAGCATGTGCGGGTGAGCAGCCCGCAGGGGAAATACGATTTGATTCCCGCCAATCGCGATCTGGCCGGAGCGGAAGTGGAAATGGTGGAATTTTCCCAGCGCGAAGCGCGATTGAAAGCCGCGCTGGAAGCCATTGCCGGTGACTACGATTATGTTTTGATTGATTGCCCGCCGGCGTTGAACATGTTGACATTAAACGGTTTATGCGCTGCACATGCGGTAATGATTCCGATGCAATGTGAATATTATGCATTGGAAGGATTAAGCGATCTGGTTAATACGATCAAGCGTGTGCGTAATAGTTTTAACTCGACTTTGCGCATCGAAGGTTTGTTACGCACTATGTTTGATCCGCGCAATATTCTGGCGCAGCAGGTTTCCGACCAATTGCAAAAGCATTTCGGTGAAAAAGTGTATCGTACCGTGATTCCGCGTAATGTCCGCTTGGCTGAGGCCCCCGGCTTTGGCTTGCCGGTTTTGTATCACGATGGCCAATCCAAGGGGGCGCAGGCTTATCTCGAACTCGCCAAAGAAATACTTGCAGGGCATCTTTAACGATGTTGGTTACAATGGCGTAGGTTGTTTCATCTTGATTAGGTTTGAATTTTTTCGAAATGCCCACGCTAATACAGAATTGAGGAACCCATGAAATGATAAAACAGAAAGGCTTGGGGCGCGGGCTGGATGCTTTGTTATCAGGCAGTGCAGATGTCGCGCTGGTGGAAGAGTCGTTGCAGAGTATCGAAACATCCCGGTTGCAGCCAGGCAAATACCAGCCTAGAACTAATATGGACCAGGTGGCGCTGACGGAGCTGGCGGAATCGATCAAGGCGCAAGGTATCATGCAGCCGATTCTGGTGCGCCCCATCGATGAAGGTCGTTATGAAATTATCGCCGGTGAGCGCCGCTGGCGCGCTGCGCAGATAGCGGGGCTGAATGAAGTGCCCGCACTGATTCGCAAGGTGCCCGATGAATCCGCGCTGGCGATGTCATTGATTGAAAACATACAACGCGAAAATTTGAATCCCCTGGAAGAAGCAATGGGTATCCAGCGCCTGATCAACGAATTCGGTATGACGCATCAGACGGCCGGGGAAGCGCTGGGCAATTCGCGCAGTACCATTTCCAATCTGTTGCGTTTGCTGAATCTTTCAGCGCCCGTTCAGGAATTGATGATGCAAGGCAAGATCGATATGGGGCATGGACGCGCATTGTTGTCATTAGCACCTGCGCAGCAAGTCAAGCTTGCCCATATTATCGCGCAGAAACAATTGTCGGTGCGCGAAACAGAAAAGCTCGTGAACCAGATCGAACACCCCATACCTAAAAAGATAAAGAAAACCGATCGCGATCTTTTGCGCTTGCAAGAAGATGTATCGGAACGTCTGGGTGCGCAAGTGGCCATCAAGCCGCAGAAGAATGGTCAGGGAAATATCGTGATCCACTATACCAGCCTGGATCAGTTGGATGATATTCTCAGCAAGTTCTAGAAAAACAAACTAAGGAAAATTATGGATTCAAAATTGCTCGATATTCTGGTGTGTCCGCTTTGTAAAGGGCCGTTGATTTATAAGAAGGATGATAAGGAATTGATTTGCAAGCCCGACCGGCTGGCGTTTGCGATTAAAGACGGTATTCCGGTGATGCTGGCGGACGAGGCGCGCAGAATATCCGATGAAGTTGAAATTAAATAAAATCCGATCATGCTATGAATCTGAATATTAAACTTGATCCGCGGGCGGCGGCTATTCTGGGAGCTTTGATTGCTGATTCAGCATCGCTGGGTTTACATTGGTTATATGATCCCGAACGCATTGCGCAGATCGAGAAAACCAAGGGATTGACTTTTTTGCAGCCCGATGCACATGACTATGCGGGTGTCAGCGGTTACTTTGCGCATGATGGTAAAGCGGCGGGAGATTCCTCCGGATACGGTGAACTATGTTTGCTGATGTTACGGCATGTTGCGCAGCATGGAGAATTTGATCGCGTGGCGTATCAGATGGAATACCGGAATTATTTGGGTCCTGGAGGGGCTTATGTCGGTTATGTCGATTCACCGGCACGCCAAACGTTGCAGACGTTGTTAGCACATAAGCCGGAAGAATTTCCGCAATATTCCGGTGCCGATGACGATCAGTTTGCTGCATTGGCGACGATCCCGGTAGTGGTCGCTACACATGCCGGATCGCAACAAGCATTGATGACTCAAATCGAGCGTGTTGTGCGCTTGACCAACCATAATGACACGGCAGTAGCGGCGGCGCAGTACGCAGGCTGTGTTTTGCTGCATGTTTTACAAGGAAAACCGATCGTTGAAGCGCTTGTCGGTGCATTGCCCAGTGCAGGCGAGAGACTGGCTCTTTTGGTGGAAGAAGCGCTGCAAACATGCATACTGGATAGTGCGGCGGTTGCCAAACGTTTTGGCACGGCCTGCCATGTTCTGGAAGGCGTGCCTGTGATTGCGCATATTGTCCGATATGCACCCGACTATCGTACTGCAATTGAAGAAAATATTCGTATCGGTGGAGATAGCTGCGGCCGTGCTATTATGCTGGGTGCCATCATGGCGGCTCATGCCGTACAGCAAGATCAACAATCCGCATCGATTCCGCTCGAATGGGCAGCACGCTACAGGAACCTGGTTACTGCGGCCGATGCATGTGGAGACTTGAAGCTGTAAAGAATAGCTGAGCTATGCTAAAGTATTATTTTTGTGACAACAACATAAAAGGCTAAACATGGATTATAGTTATGAATCTGATCACACCAAATTCATGCGCGAATATCTGGATAAAAATCCGGAAGTTAGAGACAAACGTGCGCAAGCGCGCAATATGTGGTGGGATAAAAAACAAGACTTGCAGGAACGTAAGCGTTTTGAGGAATCCAGCGTTCCGATGAAGCCCTATGTGTATTTTAATGGTTAGTGTTTTGCCCTTCTCAAACTGTTCGTGCGGGCAATCAATCAGGCCCGCTTTTATTTGAACGCATTGGGTATGAAGAAAGCGATCGCTGGTTTGGGGATATTCCTAATGTCGGCATGTGCTCATCTAATTGATTCAACGGTTAAGCCTGAGCAGTTCGAAGCGCCATTAGCCGGAGAGCATGCAGTACTTGCAAGTTGCGTTACCCATAAATTGCAATCCAACGGCCGGTCGTACATGCGTCCGTTACAATTCAGAAACCGGCAATATCCGGATATCGAAGCATCTGAGATTCATGCGTACGACACCCGATATTTACCCAATGCTATTGCCACTTACGCGCCTTCGAATCCCGATGCTATTTTCATTTATGCCCATACGGATCCGGAAATTCAGTCATCCGTACAGCGCAGAGACAATGACAAGGCAGTATATGCCTTTGCTTTGCTGTTGCAACAAATCGATAGCCATACAGTGCAAGCTTCATTGAGAGGGGATCCCTTCATCGGAAATATGGCCTGGAAAATATTGCAATCCTGCGTAATGGCGGGATCTGAGTCTTAGTTTCCGCCATTCGGATCGATTAATTGTTATTCCCTGATTTAGCCAGCAGCAAATCGAGTGCGCGTGTACTCAGTACGCGTTTGAGAATGCCAAATAAGTAAGTTGGGAAAGTCACATAATAGCGTGGTTGCGGTTTATTGGCCTCCAGAGCATGGATGACGCGCTTCAGTACCGCTTCCGGTGGCAGTGTGAAAGGAACCGCCGGCCCCGGTTTATTCAGGCGCCCTAATACTCCCTGGTATTTTTCACGATGAAAGCTATTTTCGATGTCGATATATTTTTCCAGTGCTTTGACAGCATTGATACGAAACTTGCTGGCAATCGGCCCGGGCTCAATCAGACTGACATGGATATTGCTGCCTTTCAATTCCAGCCGCAAGGTATCGCTGAGTCCTTCGATGGCGTATTTGGAAGCGTTGTATGCCCCACGGAACGGCAATGCCACCAAGCCCAGTACCGAGCTGTTCTGAATAATCCGGCCGTAACCTTGCCGGCGCATCACCGGTAGCGCCAGATTGGTCAATTCCTGCCAGCCGAACACGTTAGTTTCGAACTGCGCGCGCAAAGCATCGCGATTCAGGTCCTCCACCGCACCGGGTAATCCGTAGGCGCCATTGTTGAATAGTGCATAAAGCTCGCCACCCGTGCGACGCAGAACTTCCTCAAAAGCAAAATGAATCGAGTTGGAATCGTTCAAATCCAGGCGAAAACTTTCCAGGCCCTCCTCCAGTAATGCCGTAACGCTATCCCGCTGCCGGGCGGTTGCAAATACGCGATAACCACGTTGATGCAATGCTTTGGCGACACAGTAACCGATTCCGCTAGAACAACCGGTGATGAGTATGGTTTTTTTCATTGATGCAGATTAACCCTAAAAGATTGTAATTCTCATAGCTTGACAAGAGATTCAATGCGAAGATAGCATCAATCTCTGCTGCAAGGCTTTATTCGATGAAAATAGCATAATTGAAGAACCTATATGGCAAAAATTTTATTCAAGCTTAATGGTGTGCCTGATGATGAAGCTTATGAAGTACGCGAATTGCTGACCAACAATGGAATTGATTACTATGAAACCACGCCGGGAAACTGGGGTGTATCGATGCCTGCAATCTGGCTTCGTGATGAAACTCAGTTTGAGAAAGCACGCGCACTGCTGGATACCTATCAGAACGAGCGCAGTACTAGGATGCGTGAAGAATACGACCGCCTGAAACGGGAAGGCAAGAATCAAACTTTTTTCGATGCTGTCAAGCAAAAGCCGGTCAGTTTTACGATTCACCTGGCGTTGGCCTTGCTCGTCATTTATTTATCAATCAAGCTGGTTCTCGACCTGGCGCCCTAGTGGAACAACTATCAAGTTAACACTATTCAGAACGCTGAATACGGTATCATAATCATCTCAAGCCTGCTTTATTCCGCAATATTTATCAAGGAGAAGAAACATGAGAAATACATTCAGAGCAATAGTCGCCATTTTTGCAATCACTCCGCTGTTCGTTCAGGCTGGCGGGGATCCCGAACACGTTAAATTTCCTGAAGATTATGCTAAGGCCTTCACACAATATGCCACGATAAACCGCGCGAATCAGACTCAAGTAGCCAAGTTATATGCCAATGAAACAGCAATTTCCAGCTACCAACAGGGAAAACCGGGCGGTTCTGGGGCTGTCGTGGTCATGGAAATCTATACACCAAAGGCAGATGCGGCAGGTAAACCGATTCCCGGCAGTGACGGTATCTTTGAAATCGACTCGCTGGCTGCTATTGGTGTAATGGAAAACCGAAGCAATTGGGATTCAGCTTTCTCCAAAGAAAACCGCTCCGGAGACTGGGGATTCGCACTTTATAATCCCGATGGCAGCGTGAAAAACAATGAACTGAATTGTGCGCAGTGCCACAACCCGCTGCAGGCTCAGGATTTCCTGTTTACTTATCAAAGATTGGTTGATTTCGTGAAAAAATAATCAATTTCAATTCATCGATCGGATGATGGCTCGTGTGATCATCCGATCAGTTGTACAGTTTGCATCCTATGCCGGGGATTTCTTAGTGAGCTGTTCTAAAGGGTCAGTGTCAACTTTTGCAGCGTTGCATCGATCTATTGAACTGTTAGAAAACGCCCCTAATCCCTCCGATAATCGCTCGTCCGGCCATGGGGGCTGCGTCTTTCAGGAAAGAAGTATGCATGCGGATATCGCTATCCAAAAGATTTCTGCCTTGCAAGAACAGCATGTAATTGACGGATTGCGTCAATTTCATGTGATAACCGATTTCGGTATTCATCAGGGTATAACCGGGTGTTTCGGTTTCCAGTACAGCGACTCGATCTTGTTGAACGACGCGGGTCAGATTGAAATTGGCTTGCCACTTATTTTGGGTAAAGTTCAGATCAAAACCGAATCGTTGTGGCGTGATGCGCGGAATATTACCATTGTCTTTTAGTTTGCCATAGACGGTATCCGTAAATAGACGCAAATTGACGGTATCCGGAAGCAGCGCGATGTTGGCTTCAGCTTCCAAGCCATAAAATCTTGCCCGGGTTTGAGAAAAGTCCTGAACTAAAAATGGGCCATTGATTTCTACTATGCCTTCGTCATCAACTCGATCAGCAACCCCATCATTATTGCTATCACGGCTTTGCTGAAAAATATAATCGTTGATATGGTTGTAGAACAAATTCACTCTTCCGGTAATTCTGCCGGTGGTTTTTTGTAAAGCAACATCGAAGTTATTGGATGTTTCTTTGCTTAAAGTGGAATTGCCTTGTTCAAACGTGTTGGTCGCGATATGCACACCATCGGCAAACAGGGCTACGGTATTCGGTGCACGTTGTCCGCGTGTGGCGATAAGATCGAGTTGATAGCCTTCGATAAATTTCCACGCGGCACCCGCGGATACGCTATATAAATTAAAATTTCGTGTCTGTAGCATCGCTACGCGTGGATTATGGTTCGAGTGCTCAAATCGTCCACCGATTTCAAATTGCCATTGTTGCCAGTTGCGTTTCTCAACCATGAAAATGCCGGCAGATTGCGATAGGCTGGTTGGCACGAAGGCCTCTTCCCCTTTTGCAGTAAAATTGCGGTGTTGCAGTTGCACGCCCATGATGCCCTGCCATTGCGCGACCGGAACATGCGTTAATTCGGCGCGGCCTTCCAGCTCGTCATTCTTGAAACGACTGCCAACTTCGCCGCTTTGTTCGAGTTCTTTATGCTGATAATCATTATAGGTAAAACGCGTTCTTAATTGCTGGAACCCTTTGAGCGGGTTATCCAGATCACCAGCCAGGCCGTAACGCGTTTGGCCCATATCAATTTTTGCACCTTCCGGACCAGGAATACCGTAGAAATTTTCTAATCTTGAGATCGACATACCCACAAACCCTCGTTCGCCAATATAAGCGCTACCTGCTGATAAATTGCTGGAATCAATGGCGCTGTTTCTGACCAACCCAATTTCGCTTTCCGGATCGTTTGGATTAGCTCGGCCGGGAATATGGATATCATTGGTTTTTCTTTTCATGCCTTCAATGTTCCACGAGACCTGACCCTTGCTACCCGATGCTGTAAGCACTCCGCTGCGTTCTTCCAGAGCGGAATTGAAACGTCCTTCAAAATTGGCTTGTGGTGTTTTAAATAAACGATCCGGAATGCGATCATTAAGCACATTTACGACACCGCCGGATACACCGCTGCCATAGAGTAATGTCGATGGCCCCCGTAATATTTCAATGCGGGTGGCATTTAAGGTTTCTGTCGCAACGGCATGATCCGGGCTGATGACAGAAACATCTCCCGTACCCATGCTATTTTCCATTACACGAACACGTTCGCCGTCCTGCCCGCGAATAATCGGGCGGCCGCTGCCCGGACCAAAGCTGCTGGAAGTGACTCCAAGCTCGTGCGCAAGCGTATCTCCCAGATTGGCTTCACGTTTCTGGCGCAAACGATCCCGGTGAATAATCATGTCAGCCTTGAATCCGGTTGATTCCGCCGAGCTTGTAGTCGGCGCAGTTATCTTGACCCCTGGCAGTTGGATATTCTTGGGTGCATTTTGTGCGTAAATGCTTGATGTATCCAGCGAGAATACAATGAGTGTGATTGCCGCTTGTTTAAATAACATTGTTTGCATAACTAGCTACCATGATCTGGTTTTCTGTGATCGGCATAGCCCATACCACTTTCCTGATTGAATGAGACATAAGATGCAACTGAGTTGCAACAAGGATGCTGATCAATTCACAGTAATTAATCCCCATCAAAACAGTCCGTAGACTGCTGGATGATTGGATCAGAACAGAATTATTTGTTTAAGAAGCAGAAAAACTGAGAGGGGGTGCGCGCGTACAGTAGGAGAGTATTTTATTATCAGAGTACCGCTTTATTGACCATAACAACAAGCGGTGACGAGTAACTGAAATGCATAGAAACAACCCTGCGGCAATCAAATAGAGATTGAGTGCGGTAAGCGCGAGGCAATCCGGACAGATTTCATCAAGATCGATATCGGTGTCATTCTCATTGTCAATGACATCGAGTAAATCGGCTTGTGCGTAGTGCGTGAAAGCATGCGTTATCAGAAATACCGGCACGCATAATACTGCAAGTGTAAGAATTAGAAATAAGCTTTTGCGTATCATCATTAACAGCAATTGGCGCAAAGGCCTTTAACCGTCAATTCGATTTCCTGGAAACGGTAGCCGGTTGGCAAAGGCCAGCTTCGTTCAATCGGTAAACTATCCAGGCAGATCACTTGTGCGCAACCGGTGCATTTAAAGTGAGCATGTTGATGTGAATGCGGTTCGGGATTCGCATGATAACGCCATATTCGATCGTCGCTGGTTATTTTGTGGATGAGTCCATTTTCAACAAGCCACTCCAGCGTACGGTATAAAGTCACCCGATCCAATTGCAATGATTGCGGAAGACGCTGCTCGATTTCGCGATGCGTAATGGCTTTCTCTTCAGCCAACAATGTGGCGAGTATTCCAATACGACCTGCTGTCGCACGTCCACTGTGACGCAGGATCAGGTTTTCAGCAGTATGGTAAAATTTATTCGGCATATCGATAAAATGCAACAATGTTGCACTATTGTAATGAAATGATTCTTCAAGTGCAACAAGCAGCTTAATAGGGGAAGAATGCACCGAATAGGTTCATGAGAGATGGTCTGTAACTACGCATGCTTCTTCTAACAAAATATTCAGATTTATTTGATTCGGTCAGAAATTCTTTGCAGATAGTCGCATATGCGCTATTGAAACAAATTATTTACACGGTCTATTCATGTTGTGAGATTAGCGTAAAATGCCAAGTTCGCCCTGGTAGCTCAGTGGATAGAGCAACCCCCTCCTAAGGGGTAGGTCGCACGTTCGATTCGTGTTCAGGGTACCAATAAAATCATGAACTTAGCTCCGCTTTTCTATCCACTGAATGTCTATTCGTCACAATTTCGTCACAGTTTATGTGAAGAGAGGCGAACATGGCAACAATCACAAAAACCCAATCAGACACATTCAAAGTACAAATAAGAAAGATTGGAATCCCAGCAATTACTAAAACCTGTAAAACCAAAGCAGAGGCTCTAAAATGGGCAAGACTCATTGAATCTGAAATAGATCGCGGTGTTTTCATAGATAGAACTGAAGCTGAAAAAACCACTATTGGGGAATTAATCGACAGATATATTCAAGAAGTAACCCCATTAAAACGATCAGCCAAGAACGACAAACAAAGAATGCAATTTCTAAAAAAGCATTTTGGTCATTACATAGTCAGTCAACTTCAAAGCAAGCATATTGCATCTTATCGAGACAAAAGACTAGCTGAAGGAAAACAAGGCTCAACAGTTATAAAAGAAATCGGATCACTATCTCATTTAATTGATATATCGATTAAGGACTGGGGTATTCCATTGATAAATAATGTAGTTACACTGGTTAGAAAACCCAAACAAGCTAGGGGGCGGGATAGAAGGCTTACAGAAGGTGAAGAAGAAATATTATTACAAGCAGCTATGAATAGTAATGCTTCCCTTCTTGCTCCTATCATTACACTGGCACTTGAAACAGGAATGCGGCTCGGTGAATTACTTTCGCTTGATTGGAATAATATTGATTTAAAGAAACAAACTGCTTTGTTATCTATAACTAAGAATGGCGAATCAAGAACTGTACCACTCTCTAAAAGAGCAATCGAGACACTAAATAATATTCCTCGTAAGATCAATGACTCAAGGGTGTTCTGGACATGGCTTCGTGCTGATAGTTTTGAAAATACATGGCGCAGAATGCTAAATAAAACAACAATTTAAGATTTCATGATTTAAGACATGAAGCCTGTTCAAGATTCTTTGAGCAGGGTTTCAACATAATGGAAACAGCGCATATCAGCGGTCACAAAACACTTCAGCAATTGAAAAGATATACTCATCTAAAAATTGAGGATATAGTATTTAAAATGAATGCCCAAGGGTAGCTTTAAAGTCGGTCACTATAGTAAAAATAAAGTTCGAGAGCTAAAGTCACGATAAGCAATTTATAGAACAAAGTAATACAATTGCATGCACATAAGTTAATAATTTTATTTATTATAATCAATAAATTATGGAGGTAGAAAGAATTTTCTGCTTATTTTTACTTTAGTATCATTATCTTTGCAGTATGGTATTTATAATCATGATTTTGATAAGCTTATTTAGTAAAAAACTCGAATAAAATACGTGTCTACCTTTATCCAAAAAATAAGAACCAAATCCATTAGAGTTCTTTAGCAATTAATATTAATTACAGATATCTTAATGGGTTAAGGAGATTTTCTGGGGCGAACATGCGAAAAATACATAATTACTTTATATTATTTGTGATAATTTTTTTATTACTTGGATGCGCTACACGTGCTCAGCAACAGTATGAGCTAATGGAGCGAGCAGCAAATGATGCGAAAGCTAAGGCTCAGGTTTGTTATGACAAAAGTAATTTAAACAAATCCGTGAAATATGTTCATGAGAATATTGTGATTGATGAAGACAGTAGTTTAAATAAATATCAACTCTTATCATCAACTCAAAAAATAAATGAAGAAATGACAGCTCATCTAATTTCATATTTGGATGAAACTAATAAATGTAGAAATGTAGCAATAGAAGGCTGGTCAAAAGTTCATCCATCGTTTGTAACGGTGTATGCTAATGCATTCAGAAATTATGATATTTTGTATGGTAGGCTATTATCTGGTGAAATTAATATTGGTGAATTTAATAGACTCTTACAAGAAGCAAGAAGTGTGGGTCAGAAAGAGTGGGATATAGCTGGAAATAATCTTAATTCAGCGTTAGAAAATGAACATAATAACGAGTTAGCAAACAGACAAAGAGCAGCAGCGGCATTACAAACCTTTTCAATACAGCAGCAACAAAATCAAATCTTATATAACAGTCTAAATAGAGCACGTACCACTAATTGCAATATGATAGGGAAGTATGTTAACTGTACATCATATTGATTCATTTATAAATCTGCATTGCTTGGTTGATTGTTAATTATCGAAAGCAAATTGAATGGATTAAAAATAATTGCTGCATAAAAACAAACCTATGCAGAAAAAGCCAAATAATTATAAAGCTCAATTCTGTATAACAGCAAATAGTCATAAAATCGATTATAATTCGCTCTATGCAATTATAAAATATTGTTAATGGTTTTGTATGTGTAGTGAGTTTAAAATTGAATGCAGGCGATTCTGATGAGTTTGTCTTTTCTGTGTAGCAATATCTAAAGAAAAAGTAAAAATGAATGATCTTATAGAGAATGCTCTTCCATTAGATCAATATCTATATTCTGAACACCCTAAAGTCCTGAGTACAGTTGAATTTATTGTAGATGATATTTTCAAACCTACTAAAAATGCAAGAAAAAAGTATTGGAAAGTTGTAAGAATGCTTATCACCAATTTATGGGAAGCTGCTAATGCAAGCAATAATCCTTGGCGTGGTCTTAGCAGAGATAGTAATGCTTATTCAGAGGGAACACGTTATCATAAGATTTATATTCCTTTCTTAGTGGTAAAGATAGTTGATCACTTAATTGAACTTGGTTATATCGAACAGAGAAACGGGAAATATAATCTACTTACTGGATTTGGTAGGACTGCCAGAATTAGAGCTACAGATAAGCTACTAGAACTCGTCAGAATAAAAGATACATTCAAAGTAATCATTCCTAATCCAGAAGATGACTCTGAAACGATATTTTTAAAGAGTGAAGATAAGGAGTTAATTGATTATAAAGATTTTGAGCGCAGTGAGACTGCTAGAGAAGAATTACGCCTACTTAATGAATTCCTAGCCAAGACGGAAGTAAGAGTTGACAAAAAAACACTCAAAGATAGCAGGTTAACAACCTTAACAAATAAAAGGTTATTTCGCGTATTCAATAATGGTGATTTTTGGGCTGGTGGCAGAGTATACGGTGGATTCTGGCAGAAAATAAAAAGAATATATAGAAAGACTATTAAGATTAATGGAGAGGGTGTTACTGAACTGGATTACAAAGCCAATCACCCATCTTTGATTTATCGAACATCAACTGGAGTACCTGTTCCAGCGGATTGCTATGATATAAAAGGATTTGATAGAGATATTGTAAAAAAAGCAGTTATGATGATGATAAATAATCCATCAAAAGACAAAGCTGCCAAAGCCTTAGTCTATAACGTATGGGAAGATTTACAAAAGAAAATTACACAAGATGATGCTTATAAAGTGATAGATGCGTTAGAAGAATTACATGAACCTATTGTCCCCTTTCTTTATGACCCAAAGCTTGGAATGACACTGCAATCTATCGAAGGAGAAATTGCTATAGAGATTTTATTTAATTTGATGAAAAAGAATATTCCATGCCTACCAATTCATGATAGTTTCATTGTTTCTGTTAGTCATAGAGAGCAGTTAAGAACTGCTATGATTAATGCTTATAAGAAACACCTCAATCATGAACCAATCATAGATATTAAATATTAGAAATTATACTTATAATATCAATATATATATATATAAATTTATAGATTATATAGTATGTTGTACATTACTCAGACAAATACATACCTTGTAACCCGCATGAATACTAAATTCTTAATAATTTTACATATCTTATTTTAACTTAACATGAACTGCATTAAATAAATAATAATCACCCATTCATTAAAATTCCTAGACCTTTAAAAATTAACCAGTATAGCAATATGAAAATAACTAGCTTGACTAAGTTAATAATCAAGCGTTTGATATTATTAAGATTTAGTGCTTGATTTATAAGTTTTTGTATATTATCTACAAAAGATGACAAGATTGGCGCTGGTAAAAGTAAATTTGCAGCCGTCGTTATTAATATTATTCCAAAGACAGTTATTAATAGCCTCGCATAGTCAAGCTCCAACATATCTACCTTATCTGCTTCAGAAAACACATAATAAAATCCTGAGAAGTGCCCCGTATATGAATTTTTCCAAGGAGGCAATATCAAAGCAGTAACAATAAGTAATGATGCAATAGCAAATGTAAATCGGTATTCTGGTTTCATGTCACTAGTAAATTAAAATTTATAAGCATCTGTTATTGAATCTATCTACTCAGGTATTGCTTTCGCACAAAGGCTACTTTCCTTTCTCAGCATATCAGAAAGAGTTAGTTTTCAACATTTCTTGGAGATTTTATTTTTTCCGAATTCTATATGCATGAAAGAGGGGTATGCCCCCTGCTACCCCCTTTATATGATTGAAGGAGTGTCAGGGTGCTTTATTTACAGCACTAAGCATCAGAATACTCCACCACATGTTCGGCATTGTTGGTTGCGTTATTTTTCACTTTTTATCATGGGTAAACTTACATCAGTTTCGTCAAGCTTCCATGCTCCAGCTGTGAATAGTCCAATGCCCGGTAGCAAAAGAAGTGCGGTGCCAATTGCATCCGCGACTCCTGTTCCGCTTAAAGAATAATCTATTGTCTTCTGTGCAGGAAAATAGCCTACCTTCGTACACATAATTGAAACAGTTTTGTTTTTCTTAGCTTCAACCTGTGCTCTACCTTGGAACATTTGCCCATTAATTTGAAGAGCTGCATCAGGTTCTGAACAAACAGCACTAACAGTCTGCGTTTTTGGAGCAAACGTAGAACATCCTGAAATCAAAATACTCAAGGCCGCAATTGCAGCAATCACTTTATTCATACTTTTCTCCATGTTGTTGTACTCTTACTTGATTAAGGGCAAAGAGCAATTATCATCGGAACGCCTGCAAAAAACTTGATCTAAAAGATAGAACTATACGATCACATGTTTAAGATCAATTTTTAGAAGCCTTGAATGACATTAATAAGAGAAAGTAAGTAGCATGCTTTATCTTGCTGCTAATTTTCGTCACAATTTCGTCACAATTAATTTGCAATATACTTATTTTATGCTAAAGTTTAACTCCTATTAACCAGTTGACGTAACAGATATTTTTGATAGAGAAGCCCTGCAAAAGATAAAATAATATCCGACTCCTAAGGGGTAGGTCGCACGTTCGATTCGTGTTCAGGGTACCAATAAAACAATAAGCTAGCAGGAAAAGTCGTTGAAAGTAAATGAGCTGGAGTTACATTGGGTTGCGTAGTTCAAAAAACTGCTATTCAGATGGATTATCGATTCGTATCTTATTATTAGTCGGAAATTGAATTACTTCGTTTGATTTATGATTTTTCTTTTTCGATTTTTTTCAAGATGAAGTCGGCATATTTTTGAACCAGCGCAAATTCTTTTTCAAATAGAGAACCAAGAACTTAAAACTTCATTTCTCCTTTTTTCATTTCGTATTCGTCTCCCCACTTTGTAACTATATGTACAACGTTGGTAATTGTTGGAATTGATTTTGATTTGTGACATGCCGACGCACTTTTAGATTTAGCAGCCTGATGAACTCCTTTGAGAATTTCTGATTTCGCCTCTTTTGCAAGGTGACCGTGTTCAAAATCGTTCAAAGACGACCGGCATATTTCCTGCATAAACAGGTATTTTTTTAGCCTAACGATCGGCCATTATAAAGTACGGATGCAAGAAAACCGCGGCTATGGGGTGCGGACATATAAGTTGTTGGAAGTGTGTTGAGCACTTGAGCAAAAGAATAATCGCTAAATCAATAACGATGTCAATCTTATTGCTGATTCTTGCGTTTGATTCAAAAACTTTTTGATATACTGAAAATTCTAGCAAAATCAACTAACAGTGAAGCTGTTAGGTTGTTACATGGAATATTCAATAGTTAAGTTTCTTTTAATTATTTTAATAATGGCTTTCGCAAATATGTGCGCAGCTTTATATTTTAGCAATGTGGACAGAAAGAAAGCCGGTGCGGCAGCGTTCTGGTCGGCAATGCTTGTTCTAATCAATGCATTTACAATCATTAATTATGTAGAAAACAACATCTATATTGCAGCTGCTGTTATTGGCACGTATTTAGGCACGTTTGGAACAATCAAATGGCAAAAAGCAAGAACACTTTAGATGAATATTCGACATCAGCATGAAACGATAGGTATCTGCTAATCGCTTATATAAATATGCCAGCATCAAAAATATGCTGGCATATTTATAACTCCTTGTAAATAAACTAGTCTAGGTTATTTTTAATTTCTGATGATTTATCCTTAATTGCATCTTTGGCTTCTTCCGCCCGGTTACTAATTTTTTGTTTCGCGCACTCAGCATCCGTACCGGTACAAGTTGATTCCTCAACACGATTAACTGCCTTATTTGCATCTCGTTTAATATCATCTTTAGTTGCTTGAGCTTTTTCTGATATTGTTTCGGCCGAGTGTGCAGTTGAAAAAAACAAGCATACAGCCAATATCAATAATAAATTTAATAGTTTCATTTCAATCTCTCCATAATTTAAATCACGCACAAAAGGTGCTTTTTAATTATGCCTGTTAGCACAAGAGCCATCGGTGCGATAAATAACATTGCTGAGATTTTATGATTGCGAGAGAGCTTATTGAATTATTTGTTGCTGGGAAAAATTTGCCAAACCCGATTCTTTGCCTTTCGTTGAATTTAATTTTGCAAAATTTGACGTGTTTCTTCGGTTTCTCGCGGCTTTCGCCAATTCATTATAGGAAGTTATTGAATTTTGCGAATATCATAAGTCGATTGCCCTATTTAATTTCTTTCTATTAGAAAGTATGATTGCCAAGGCCATATAAAGAATATGGTTAAGAACAATTTAAATTAAATATATTTTAAAATGGCAAGAATATTATCTATAACATGTTTTGCGTCATTGTTCTTACTGATGTCTTCAGCAATGGCCAGTGATCAGAACCAGAAGGCTGAGGTAGCAAAAGAAAAAGCTGAGATTCTAGAAGAGAAAGCTTCATCTGAAGGAAGCAAAACCCCTCCTGCTCCGAAGGAGCTTATTACAAAACCCCAAGTTCAGGCTGTCGATCCAACCGGCGATGAACCAATGGACGATGCGATTACTTGCCTTGCACGCACTATTTACTGGGAAGCAAGGGGTATGACCACTACGGGAATGGAAGTAGTTGCAAACGTTGTGATGAATCGGGTCGGTCATGAGGGATTTCCGGAAACTGTATGTGGAGTGGTTAAACAAGGACAAGAGCAAGGTGCTTGTCAATTTTCGTGGTGGTGTGACGGTCGTCCGGATGACGCAAAAGAGGATGAGTCTTATGCGACTGCAAAAGATATAACTCGCAAAGCTTTAAATCGTCAGCTTAAGGACAGAACAAATGGAGCCTTATATTTTCACCATAGAGAGGTAGCCCCATCTTGGTCTAATGAATATATGAAGACGGTTGAAGTTGAAGATTTTCTTTTCTATAAACCTGCTGGCGCAAAAGCTAAGTAGGGCTTCAGATTGATATATCACTTTGCAACCTCGGAAATATCTTCATAAAATATTTATGGAATCCTGCAGAAGTGAGTTAAAAAACATTATTGGGAAGACAGGGCATGATTATGATAATGATCTTCTATAATCGACAGAGACAGCAAGAACGATAGGAGTATCTACCACCAGCGCATTTTCGCAGCGATATCATGCCAATCTAGCCGCAGCTTAATCGTATGAACCCCATCCTTAACAGCACACAACGGAGGGTGACCGCACACCCGGTTTGAAGGTATCCCAAATTGATGTAACGCCTCCATTAGATTTGCCCACCCACGCCTTTAAACTTCTCGACAAAAGCAGCGATTTTCTGGAACACGCTTTGCTTTTTGGTCAGGTACTGCGGATTCAGTGGGCTCATCTTGGGCAGAATGGCATTGAGCTCAGTACCATTGTCACTGGCAAATTCCCGTTTTAGTGAGGTGGCGATATAATGTTTGGCCTCCTCAATATTCAGGCTCTCGCTACTAATCAGTTCTTGCGCCTCTCGCTGTTGTTCCGCTTGTGCAAAAGTGAAGAAAGCATCAATAACACTGGCTTTATCGCCAAGCTTGTCCAGGTCGGTCTGGTTAATAAAATCAATCAGCAAACTCTCTTTGGCGCGGTTACCCAAGCTGGCACGAATCACCCGGCGCACGTCTTCAACCAGTGCCGCTTTGTCTTTAACCTTCTTATTATTTTCAAAAATTAGTTCCAGAATATAGTCCAGGTTGATCTCTTGTGACTTCAGCAGATCTACTTCAAAGACCACATCATCCCAATCAATAGTGGATTTTTCTTTTTCGGCGGCAGATTTTTCCCGGCGTAGCCAGTCGCGTATATCGTTATAGGTGGAGCGATAATCTTGAATTTTCCGTTCGGTGGGTATTCTGATGGCTTGCAGTGCGGCCAGATCCTCATCGTTTAAATAATGCTTGGCCTTAAATGCCTCGACCGCCGCCGGATCATTCATGTCGACGTTTTGCAAGGCCTTCAGGCTGGCGAATTCATCGTAGTTTTGCAGCACATTCTCCACGCGCAAGTATTCGCCGAAAAGTTTCGCAAAGGCTTTTTTGTCTGCCTCTTTTTCAATGGCGGAGGGGTTGGGAAAGCGCTGCCCCAACTCCTTCACCACTTCCACAAAGCCACGCCGCGCTTCACCGGTCACCACATCGGTAAAGCCTTCCATGTATTCCTTATAGCTTTTTTCCAGCACCACGTTTTTGGTGTTTTTATCGCCAAACAAGGTAATGGCATCAACGGTAGCTTGTTCCAAATCGCGGAAAGTAACGATGTTGCCAAAGGTTTTGGTAGTATCGAAAATACGGTTGGTGCGCGAATAAGCCTGTAGTAAACCGTGGTAACGCAAGTTTTTATCCACAAATAAGGTATTCAGGGTGGGGGCATCAAAGCCCGTTAAAAACATGCCCACCACAATCAACAAGTCAACTTCCTGATTTTTCACCTTGAGCGCAAGATCGCGGTAATAGTTTTGAAACCCCTTATCATCTACACCAAAATTGGATTTAAACAGTGCGTTATAGTCTGCGATGGCCGCGCTCAAGAATTCCTTGGCGCTGCTGTTCATGGCAGACACATCAAAGCTCTCGTCCTGGATGTCGCCAATCGCGTCCTGCTCTTCATTGGCTGCAAACGAGAAGATGGTGGTCACCCTCAACGGTTTGTCGCTGCTCTTCTGTAACTCCCTGAAGGACTCGTAGTACAGCTTGGCTGCGTCCACGCTGCTGACCGCAAACATAGCATTGAAGCCCCGATCAGCGTCCGCCTGCAGGCGATGGGTTTTTTGCCGTAAGTTGTTCAGGATGTATTGTGTAATCTCTCGAATGCGGTCGGGGTGCAACAAGGCTTGTTTGTTTTCCGCCGTGCTGAGTTTTTTCTCATCCTGCTCGGTTTCAATGGCTTTGAACTGCGGGCGCACATCGTTGTAGTCCACCTTGAACTTCAACACCTTTTCATCGTGAATGGCATCGGTGATCACGTACGAATGCAATTCACGGCCAAACACGCTGGCGGTGGTCTCTGCGCCGAGTGCGTTTTGCGGGAAGATCGGCGTGCCGGTAAAGCCGAACTGATAGAACTTTTTAAACTTCTTCTTCAGATTTTTCTGCGCTTCGCCAAACTGACTGCGGTGGCATTCATCAAAAATAAAAACCACTTGCTTATTGTAAATGGGCAAGTCGTTTTCACTTTTCATCAAGTTGTTGAGTTTCTGGATAGTGGTGACGATGATCTTGTTGTCGTCCTTATCCAGATTGCGCTTGAGGCCGGCCGTGCTGTCCGAGCCATTCACGCTGTCCGGCGAAAAGCGCTGGTATTCCTTCATGGTCTGGTAGTCGAGGTCTTTTCGATCCACCACAAAAAACACTTTGTCGATAAAATCCAGTTCTGTCGCCAAACGTGCCGCTTTAAAACTGGTCAGGGTCTTACCCGAGCCGGTGGTGTGCCAGATATAACCGCCACTTTCGGGCTTGCTCCAATTTTTGGCTTCATATGAACTGTTGATCTTCCACAAAATGCGCTCAGTGGCAGCAATCTGGTAAGGGCGCATCACCAGCAGCGTGTTGCTGACATCAAACACCGAATAATGGAGCAGCACATTGAGCAACGTGTTTTTCTGGAAGAAGGTGGCGGTAAAGTCTTTCAGGTCTTTGATCAGACTGTTATCCGCCTTTGCCCAATTCATGGTGAAATCGAAGCTGTTTTTGCTGCGCTGCGTGGTATTGGCGAAATATCGGCTATCGGTGCCATTGGAGATCACAAACAACTGCAAATACTTGAACAAGGAATGCTCGCTGTTGAAGCTCTCCTTGCTGTAGCGATGTACCTGATTAAAAGCCTCGCGGATCGCTACGCCGCGCTTTTTCAGTTCCACCTGCACCAACGGCAGGCCATTGACCAAAATCGTCACGTCATAACGGTTGGCGTGGCTGCCCGTCTGCTCAAACTGCTTGATCACCTGCACCTTGTTGCGGGCAATATTCTTTTTATCCAGCAGGGTGATGTTCTGGATATGGCCATTGTCAAACACAAAGTCGTGGATATAGTCGTCGTGAATCTTGCGGGTTTTCTCGACGATGCCATCGCTGGGCTTATCCAGCCAGGTCTCCACCAAACGCAGCCACTCACCGCCGGAAAACCAGGTGTTATTCAGCGTTTGCAACTGCTCGCGCACGTTGGCCAGCAGCTTATCGAGCGTGTTTAAACCGGGGGCATACTCATAGCCCTGATTCTGCAGATCCTGAATGAACTCCCGCTCCAAATCGTATTCGCTCTGGTAGCTTTCGCTGACTTTCCATTCCTTAGTGTACTTATCAAGCACTATGAAATTGTTCGATTCGGCGATGGTTTTATATTCTTTCATTTGTTTACCTTCAACAAGTTAGCTTATTAACTTGAGCGCGAACCAAAGCGATACATTTCGCTGATTTGTCGAACCAAGTACGCCAAAACTCGTTTGTCATCTTCTGTAAGTTCAGCCACTTCTTCGCCGGCATGTTTTGAATGGCTGGAGATGTTAATGATTCGAGCCTCATACGGGTTAGGCCTCCCATCATCGGTCTTTGGCAACAAATCGCCCCACTTCTGATAGCCGAGGAATGTAGAAGTCTTTTCTAAAATGTTTCTTAGAAAGTTAAAGTGATACTTGCTTACTTGGCCACTCTCAATGGCCTTTTCGAGCTCTGATTTCAGATACAGATGGTAAGAAAACGGCGAGTCATCGTGCTGCTTGATCAGCTGATAGGTGCCATCATCGAGTTTTGTCATCTGATACTTATCGGAACTAGAACTCCTCAACTCGTTGTGCAATACATTATAGAAAAGCGGGTTGTGGGTTGTGATGATGAATTTGACATCTGATTCATTTAATTTGATCAGTTGGGACAGGTCTACGGCTAACTCGATCAAATGGTTCTCATCTAACGAACTTACCGGATCGTCAATAAAAACATATTCCAACTGATCAAAGTTATTGGTTTCACGATCAGCGGGCTCTGCAACATTGAGGGTGCTAATGACCTGATCGAGAAGCGTGTAAAAAATACTCCAGATGAAATTACTTTCCTCGCCCTTGGAGATTTTCAAATTTCCTGAGTGTTCATCATTGCCGCGCTCCAGCGAGAAAGTTACCTCCGAAAATGCCTTTACAGTGATCTCTTTGCCGTCCTTGTCTTTGACTTTATATTCTTCATTGAAGCGTGGCGTGAGCTTATCGTTGGTGTAACGCTGAAAGGTCGTAATGATGTTTTGGTCTTGACCTTGAACTTTCAGCACCCAGTCGGTGAATGAATTGGGTTGAATTTTTAATTTTGGCTCAGCGTCCAACTCCAAGTCGTTATCCCAATAGAACAGATCTTCCGTAAATGCACTGTAATAAAGGAATTTCTTTTGCGCCAACTCAGCCTGCTCGACTTCTTCTTCGCTGCCATTCGTTTCGGAGGCAAACAGCTGCTTAAATTCCCGAGAAAGGCGTGTTTTACCCGTGCCATTAAAGGCATAGATCAACTGCACCTTTGGAAGGGGTTTGGTTTCTTCAACTTCCTTGGTTTTCTCAGGTACAGTTTTTTTGACTGTTTTGGGTGTGCTCAGTTGCTGAGCTATTTCCGCTAGCGTCTTGCCCATGTTATGCCGCTACCTCTTCAGGCTTGGGGAAACTCAACAGCAAATCGCGGTAATACTCGTATTGCTGTTGGCGCAGCTCTATTTCGCGCGGCAAGCCTTCGCTGATGGAGTTGGTCAGAGCATCGAACTTGTCCAGGATGGCAACGATGCGGGCTTGTTCCTCGGGTGAAGGTATAGGGATTAGGAATTTGGCTAAATCATCAGCGTTCACACGCCGCACTTTTGTGCCCGTAATGTGCTGCCTTTTTTGTTTCTGAAATTGGTCGGTTTGAAAAAAATAAGAAACGTATTTGGGGTTCAATTTGTGCCTAAAAATACAGGCATCGCTACTTACTGCGATTTCTTCCTTCCCCAGCCAAGCAACAGCCTTGCAGACATCTTCATCGTTCTCACTAGTTGTGGCAATAACCAAATCTCCAGTTTTGGCTTTGCGCGCTTTCTTGAAAAACTCTTCTGAGACGTATGTTTTCGTCTTATCCGCATATGTTCCATAGTGTGTGTAAATTTGCCCGTAGTGAATGCAGCCAACGCCATTTTCCGTAAAGTCTTTCTTTTGCAACCCTCCACCACGAATGAATTCACCTACCTCAGGCTGCCCCATAGGCAACCATTCCACATCCCTATCCTGAAAACTCAACAACTGGTCGCGATAGTAGTTGTATTGTTTTTTGCGTGCTGTAAGTTCGGCGGTCAGTTCGGCGGTCAGTTCGGCGGTCATGGCGGTAAATGCGTCCAGTATGCGGACGATTTTAGCTTGAATTTCAAGTGATTTTTCGGGGTTTTCTGGGCAGGGAACGGGGATTTCCAATCTTTTAAGGTCGCTCATCGGTAAACTAATTACCGGTGCTCCAACAATTTTCCTGTTGTAGTCTTTTACTATCTCTTGAGAGTTTAAAAGATGTGAAAGCTATCGTGAGTGAATTTTGCTGAGATTAGGTTTAATCGCATACACACCTTCCTTAATATTCCAGTTGTGTGGTTTCTTTTCGATGACTGCAGTTCTTCCAACTGTCCCGGTGCCGGAAAAGAGGAGGTCGCCAGCTTCCAAATTGGAGCGATTATTTATAAGTTCTAGGGCTCTTTTGTTCACACGATCCGTTTTGTCCAGAAATGTCACTTTGCCATCCTGTATTTCCCGGACGGTAACGTAGTAACCTTCAGCATCGGCAGTGTTCAGTTGAAAGTTTTGACGTGGATTCAAGCCGGTTTTTAGTGAAATGATTACTTCGTCCAGCGCTTTCCATTCCACCGTAACCCCATCCAGCAGCTTTTCCAAAAAATTCATACTGCCGCCTCGTCATTCCGCGACTGGCGCGCGGAATCCAGAAAATCCGCGCTCAAGTCCTGCCAGTCGGGATTCGTGCGCTCAATCAGGGCGATTTTCCAAGCCCTGTTTCTGTTTTTAATTTTCTTCTCTAGCGCAATGGCTGCACTGATGTCTTGCCCTGCAAGGTACCAAACCAAGGTATGTACGCCATATTTGGCAGTGAAACTGTCAGGGTGCGTATGGGTTTTGTGTTCGTGCATGCGCTTCATGAGATCGCTACTCACACCGGTATAAAGCGTTCCGTTTCGCCGACTTGCCAGAATGTACACAAAGGCCTGCTTATCCACTGCGTCCTCCTGCCTCAATCATTTTCTGGATGCTGCGACTGCGCGCAGCATGACAGCCAAGGGTGCTCATGCCTCCAGTCCCTCGCCTTCAATCTCTGCCACGATTGCATCGATCTCTTTACGTAGCTGGTCAATTTTGGCAACAGTGATTTTCAGCTCGGCATTGAGCTGAGCAATATCCACTACTTCGCGGTTGTCCCTGGCTTCGACATAGCTGCTCACCGAGAGGTTGTAGTCGTTGGTAGCGATGGTTTCAAACGGTATGGATTGGGCAAAGTGATCCACATTCACCTTGCTGTCGAACACCTGCATGATCTGTTCGATGTGCGCATCCAGCAGCACGTTGTTGTTGGTTTCTTTCTTGAACAGGCTGCTGGCATCGATGAACTGGGTGGTGGTGTCGGTTTTGTGTTTGGACAGCACCAGAATATTCACGCCGATGGTGGTACCAAAAAACAGGTTGGGCGCGAGCGAAATCACGGTTTCCACGTAGTTATTGTCTACCAGATATTGGCGGATTTTCTGTTCGGCGCCACCACGGTAAAAAATGCCGGGGAAGCAAACAATGGCGGCACGGCCTTTGCTGGAAAGGTAACCGAGCGCATGCAACACAAAGGCGAAGTCGGCCTTGGATTTGGGGGCGAGCACACCGGCCGGGGCAAAGCGCTCGTCGTTGATCAGCGTTGGGTCGTCCGAGCCGATCCACTTCACCGAATACGGCGGGTTGGAGACGATGGCATCGAAAGGTTTGTCATTGCCGAAGTGCGGGTCGATCAGGGTGTTGCCGAGCTGGATATTGAACTTGTCGTAGTTGATGTTGTGCAGGAACATGTTCATCCTCGCCAGGTTGTAGGTGGTGTGGTTGATCTCCTGGCCGAAAAAACCGTCTTCGATAATGTGCGCGTCAAAGTGTTTTTTGGCTTGCAGCAGCAGCGAACCGGAGCCACACGCCGGGTCGTACATCTTGTTGACGCTGGTTTGCTGGTGCATGGCCAACTGCGCGATCAGCTTGGACACGTATTGCGGGGTAAAAAACTCGCCGCCAGATTTACCGGCATTGGCGGCATAGTTGGAGATCAGGAATTCGTAGGCATCGCCGAACAGGTCAATGTGGCTGTTGCCAAAATCGCCAAAATCCAGCCCGGCTACGCCTTTGAGCACGGCGGCCAAACGGGTGTTTTTGTCTTTTACCGTATTGCCCAGGCGATTGCTGGTGGTGTCGAAGTCGGCGAACAGGCCTTTGATGTCACCTTCTGAAGGATAACCATTGGCGGAGCTTTCGATGGCGGAAAAGATGGTAGCCAAGTCGGTATTCAGGCTGTCGTTGGTGTTAGCGGCAGTGGCGATGTTGGCGAACAGCTGGCTGGGGTAGATGAAGTAGCCTTTGGTTTTGATGGCATCGTCTTTGATTTCCGGCGTGACGACACTATCGGGCAGCTTTACGTAGTCGATGCTGTCGTCACCGCCTTCGATGTAGCTGGCGAAGTTCTCGCTTATGAAGCGGTAGAACAAGCTGCCGAGCACGTACTGCTTGAAATCCCATCCATCGACCGCGCCTCGGACATCGTTGGCGATTTGCCAGATCTGGCGTTGCAGGGCTGCACGTTGTTGGGTGCTGGTCATGGTGAAATTCCTTGTTGATACCGGTTTAAAATTGCCTCCATTACGGTTGATATTTGACCAGGAGGAAACAGAGCGCAGGATACTACGCATCTGTGGGTAAGTCGACCGGACTGGGTTGGTATTTTGCCAACTGTTGATGGTATCGGTTGAACTGGGAATCACAACAAATTGACCCGATTTTCCTCTGGCACATATTTTTATTTTCCCCGTTACTGTAATTCGACCTTTGCAGTGAATGCACCTGATAAAATGTGGATCAGTGACATCGCTTACATCACCACGGATAAAGGTTGGTTGTATTCGGCTGACGTAAAGGATCTGTTTAATGGAGAACTGTAGGCGATGCCATGAATAAGTGAATGACTGTAGGCGCCAAATGAAACCTGACACTAGAAGCCTAGTTGTACCGATTGAAAACTGACCCGGTAATTGACGTATCTTGCCTAAATTTTAAGCGCGAGAATTTAAAAGGTGATTTCTTTTATGCAGCATAGCCTTAAATTTAACCGATGAAGCCCCCTAAAGAGCAGCATACGCCGATGATGCAACAATACTTGCGCATTAAGGAACAGTATCCGGATATGTTGATGTTTTATCGTATGGGGGATTTTTATGAGTTATTTTTTGATGATGCCGAGAAAGCTGCAAAACTGCTTGGGATTACATTAACCCGACGCGGGGCTTCTGCAGGTGAGCCCATCAAGATGGCGGGGGTGCCTTATCATGCAGCCGAACAATATCTGGCTAAGCTGGTCAAGGCAGGCGAGTCTATTGCGATTTGTGAACAAGTGGGTGATCCGGCTACCAGTAAGGGACCGGTAGCTCGTGAGGTTGTCCGCATCCTCACGCCTGGAACATTAACGGATGCAGCATTACTGGAGGATAAGCGCAATTGTATTTTGCTGTCATTATGGATACATGAGTCGATTCTGGGGTTGGCATGGTTGAATCTGGCTGCGGGCCAATTACGGATAATGGAGACAACGACGCAAAATATGCTGAGCGAATTGGAGCGCTTGCAACCGGCAGAAATACTTATACCTGAAGCGCTTACGTTGGATGAGTTGCAAGGAAAGAATTGGGTTATAAAGCGATTACCTGCGTGGCAGTTTGATCGTGATAATGCGGTCAGCAATCTGAAACGACAATTTGCAACGCATGATCTTTGCGGATTTGGCTGCGAGGATTTGTCTACAGCTCTGTGCGCGGTGAGCGCGTTATTGGAATATGTGCGTTTAACGCAAGGGACGGCTGCACTTCATATCACATCATTACAAGCTGAGCGGGAAAGTGTTTATGTCCGCATGGATGCCGCAACACGCCGCAATCTCGAAATTTCTGAAACCATCCGGGGGGAAAGATCGCCCACGCTATTGTCCTTGCTGGATACCTGCTCAACCAATATGGGTAGCCGTTTATTGCAATTCTGGCTACATCATCCCTTACGCGATCGGAGCGAAATTCAAAAACGGCTGGATAGTATTACCGCCTTGATCGGAGAAAATGGATCAAATAGCTATGTGGCGGTGCACAATCTTTTACGGCAGATTGTGGATATTGAGCGGATTACGGCGCGTATTGCACTTAAATCAGTTCGTCCGAGGGATTTATCGGGTTTACGCGACAGCTTGAAACTATTTCCTGCAATTATCACAGCGATTGCGCAGTGCCACAGCGAAAGAATTGATCGATTGATTCAGGCGCTGCAAGTTGAGCCTGCTCTGGGTGAGCTATTGAATAAAGCCTTGCTCGAAGAGCCCGGCGTGGTGTTGCGCGAGGGTAATGTGATTGCCGATGGTTATGATATTGAATTGGATGAATTGCGGGCATTGCAAAACAATTGCGGAGAATTCTTGTTACAGCTGGAAATTCGTGAAAAGGAACGTACCGGTATTCCCAATCTGAAAGTCGAATATAACCGTGTGCACGGTTTCTATATCGAAGTCACGCATGCGCATAGCGAGAAAATTCCTGCGGATTATCGGCGCAGACAAACTCTAAAAAGTGCTGAACGTTATATTACGCCTGAACTGAAAGCTTTCGAAGACAAGGCATTATCGGCGCAGGATCGGGCGCTGGCGCGAGAAAAATATTTATACGATGAATTAATTGAGACACTGATACAGCATGTTCCTGCATTACAGGAAATGGCGCTCAGCGTTGCCGAGATCGATGTGCTGTGCACATTGGCAGAGCGTGCGCAAGTACTTGACTACACTGCACCCTATTTATCCAATGAGGATATTGTCAGCATTGATACCGGTCGACATCCGGTGGTAGAAAGCCAGGTTGAGAACTTTGTCGCTAACGATGTTCAGTTAGGTACCCAGCAAACGGGAACACAGCAAATGTTGCTGATTACCGGACCCAACATGGGGGGGAAATCTACCTACATGCGACAAATAGCATTGATTAGCTTGCTTGTGCATTGCGGGTGTTATGTTCCGGCTAAAAAGGCGTGCATTGGCATACTTGACCAAATCTTTACCCGTATCGGTGCCGCTGACGATCTTGCCAGCGGCCGTTCCACGTTCATGGTGGAAATGACGGAAACAGCCAATATACTCCATAACGCAACAGCGCAGAGCCTGGTGTTGATGGATGAAGTTGGCCGCGGTACATCGACTTTTGATGGTTTGGCGCTAGCATTTGCTATTGCCCGGCATTTACTGACAAAAAACCGCAGTCTTACTTTATTTGCTACGCATTACTTCGAACTGACAAAACTTGCGGGAGAGTTTAAGCAAGTCAAGAATGTTCATCTGGATGCGGTGGAATATAAACAACATATTGTGTTTCTGCATAAAGTTACCGAGGGGCCAGCAAGTCAGAGCTATGGTTTGCAAGTCGCGGCATTGGCAGGGGTTCCCGAATCAGCGATTAGAGTCGCAAGAAAATACCTGATTAATCTCGAGCAGGAAAGTATCCATAGGGAGCCGCAATTGGACTTATTCGCTTTTTCGGTTGCGGAGCCGGAAGAGATTGTTACGCAAGAACACCCCGTAATTCCAATGCTTCGAAATCTTTTGCCTGATGAGCTCAGTCCCAGGCAGGCATTGGAGCAGATTTATTTATTGAAAAAAATGACAGATAGCGAACATGACAGCTGAATTTTTATCCAACCGGGTGCTTGTTAATGCTCATGACCATGTGCGCCATGCACATGTTGATGAGAAATTTCTTCTGCTGTGGCTGGGCGAACGTCGGTTATCGTGCATGCGAAATTTAGTTTCATACCCGCGAAAGGATGATTACCGTCAACAATTACACTATCATCCGTGACATCAGTGACTTTATAGACGATAAAGTCATCCGAATCTTCAGCGCCACCTTCAAAATGCATGCCAACGTTCACATTAGCAGGAAAAGAATCGCGCGGTTCAACACGAACCAGTTCCGCATCATACTCACCAAAAGTGTCCTCCGGCTCCATGGTGATGGAGCATGAATGGCCCATTTCCATTTCGTGTAATGCTTCTTCTACCAAGGGAAAAATCCCTCCGTAGCCGCCATGCAAATAACTAATGGGGGTATCTGTTTTTTCCAGAATTTCTCCTGAAGCATCCGACAATTCATAGTTAAGAGAAACGACAGTATCTTTTTCCACACGCATAGTAAATTTCCTTGTTTAGTTTGATTAAAAGCTCAAATGCTTATAACAACCAAAGCTATCACGCATTCCCAGCATTGATTGAACAGTCGGCATTATACGCACAAAGTTATTATTTTCCTTGATCCGGAAAACAATCCTAGTTGAACAATTGATGATTCAATCTTCATTTTGCTTGAATTGTAATGTCCTGACAGGCGCGAAACTTTGCCGGTGAATTACGCAAGCCCCATACCGTTGTAGCGCAGCTAAATGCACTTTGGTTGGATATCCTTTATGTTTATCGAATCCATATCTGGGAAAATGCCGATGCAATCTTTGCATTTCAGCATCACGCGCAGTCTTGGCCAGTATCGAAGCGGCTGAGATCTCGGGGATTAGGCTATCACCGCGAACGATTGTCCGCATTGGACAGCGCAAATGCGGACTTTGATTGCCATCGACCAGTACAATATCGGGCGTAAAAGGCAGGCTTTCGACAGCGCGCTTCATGGCCAGCAAACTTGCCTGAAGGATATTCAGCCGGTCAATTTCCTGTACCGAGGCATAGGAAATTGACCATGCTTTAGCCAGTTTTTTGATTGTGACTGCCAGTGCGTTTCGCTTTGTTTCGCTCAGTTTCTTGGAATCAGCCAATCCATCTATTGTGAAGGCCTTATTCAAGACAACACAAGCCGCATAGACTGGCCCAGCCAGTGGGCCCCTGCCAGCTTCATCGACCCCGCAAATCAATTCGATAGCTGACGCTTCGATACTTGAGCACTCCTGATGTTGGCGGTTATTTCAATGGCAGGGGTTATACATTCCGGGAAGTACACATGAGCTGTGCCTCGGTAACAAGCTGATCATCCACTTCAGCGCGTGCCGAATACTTCCATAATCCTTTGATTTGTCGTTGGATAGAAACTTTTAAAATTAACTGATCGCCAGCCATGACGGGTTTCTTGAAACGAACACCATCGATACCTACAAAGTAATAAACCGTATTTTCCTTATTCGTTGTATTTTCCGTTCTAAGGGTCAGAATAGCGGCTGCCTGAGCGAGTGCCTCAACAATCAAAACCCCCGGCATCACTGGATGATGTGGGAAATGCCCGGAAAAGAAAGGCTCGTTGATAGAAACATTTTTTAACGCGACGATATCTTTACCCGCTTCATATGAAATTACCCGGTCTACTAGCAAAAGCGGATAACGATGCGGAAGATATTTTAAGATTTCGTGAATATTCATGTTACTCATTGTGTGATTTCCCTGTTGGGTTTGGTCCTCGGTTCAATGCTACTGGATTATTGGTGTGTGCTGGCGGTGCTTACTCGTTATTGAGTGCTTGAATAACTTTGTCGGTAATGTCGATGCGTTGACTTCTGTAAACAGAGTCTTGTAATTGCAGAATCAGATCATAATTTTCTTCTTCGGCGATTTTACTGATAGCACGGTTGGTGCGCTCTAGAATCATACTGTATTCTTCATTCTGGCGTACGCTCAGATCTTCACGCATTTGCTTTTGGGCGCGTTGGTACTCGCGACTTAAATTGGCAAGATTCCTTTCCAAATTGCGCCGCTCAGATTCTTCCATATTAATACTTTCTTTTTCCAGCTTGTCTTGCAGTGTTTTGGCCTTAATCACCATTTTTTTGATAGCTTCATCACGTGGAACAAATTCCTGTTCGATTTTTTTTTGAGCCTGTATGGCTGGTATGGATTCACGCAGAATTTGTTCGGTATTGACTACGCCAATTTTAATATCACTGGCGGCAGCTCCTGAATTACAAGTGATGGTTAAGACGAATAAAACCATCATCGTATTGAACCAGCAGCGATAGAGTCGTTTGTGCATTATCACCTGAAGCAAATACCCGGCAGAAATTAAAATTGTTGACCGAACATGAATTGGAATCTTTGCAGGTTGTCAGCCGGTATATCGTTCAATGGTTCTGCTACACTAACTTTCAGTGGCCCCATGGGGGATACCCAGGTTAGCGCAATACCGGCTGAGTAACGCATGAAATTATTCAGTTCACTGAAATGGTTAAATGTTGTACCGCCATCAGTAAACAAGCTAAAACGTAATGATCGGTCATCGCGCAAGAATGGGACAGGAAACATCAGTTCAATATTTCCAACCACACGCCTGCTAGCACCTACCGCCAGCAATCTGCGATTAGTCGTGGAGACGTTACCGGGGAGTAATGTGTCATCACGGGGGCCCAAAGAATTCAGATCATAACCTCTGACCGAGTTATTACCCCCGGCAAAAAAGTTTTTGAAAAAAGGCAGGCTTTTCCCTGCGTAACCATCACCATAGCCAAATTCGGTATTGATCAGAAGCGTAAAGAAATCGGTGATCGGAAAATACCATTTCTGGTTGTAACTGATCTTGTAATAATCTAAATCCCCACCCGGCACGCTGACTTCACCAAATAACCGATGCGTTGTTCCTGAGGTTGGCCAAATGGCGCTATCACGGCGGTCGCGTGCCCAGCTTAGGGTTGCTGGGAAATTATTGGTGGATGTGCCAAATTCATTGACAAAATCCTTATAACGCTGGGGACTGTTATCAAATATACCGATTGAAGTATTTTCCGCAGCCAAGCCAAGGGAAACGATATCATTTTCCGCAATCGGTATTCCAAATCTAAAACCGGCTCCTAAGGTATCTGTTTTAAAGGCGGCAAACGATGTTAATGCCTTCGTATCCAGAACACGCTTGTAAGCATCCACACCAAAACTTAAGCCATCCACTGTGGCATAAGGATTGGTAAAGGATGCAGAGTAGGTTTCGTTAATGGCGCCGCGGTTAGCATCAAGACTAAAAAAATTGCCCGTGCCAAAAATGTTATTCTGAGAAATTGAAGCATTTAGAATGATCCCCTGACGATCGGAGTAGCCCGCGCCAAACATGATAGATCCGGTTGGTCGTTCTTCAACTCTGACTTTGATGTCCACCTGGTCGGTTTTATTGGGTACTGCTGGCGTTTCTACATTGACACTGTTGAAAAATCCTAAACGATCAACCCGGACTTTAGAGAGATTAATTTGACTCGTGGAATGCCAGGCGCCTTCCATTTGGCGGAATTCGCGGCGTATGACTTCGTCGCGGGTGCGATCGTTACCTTCAATATCAATACGGCGTACGTATACCCGCCTTCCCGGATCAATAAAAAAGGTGAACGCTGCTTGCCGGTTTTCATAATCTATCTCAGGGGAAGCATTAACATTAGCAAAAGCATATCCGTCATCGCCTAATCGGTCAGTAATTAATTTGATGGATTCGGTTAGTTTCTCACGTGCAAAAACATCCCCATTTTTTAGCAATATCAGTTTGTGAACTTCTTCCTCGGGTATGATGGTTTCTCCTGCTACCTTGATATCGGAAACTGAATATTGAGCGCCTTCGGTCACGTTAATGGTGATATAGATATCGCGTAAATCAGGCGTTATAGAAACTTGAGTGGATTCAATATTGAATTCCAGATAACCACGATCAAGATAATATGAGCGCAGTGTCTCAAGGTCAGCGGAGAGCTTTTGCTTCGAATATTGATCGTTTTTAGTGAACCAGCTGAGCAGGTCGGGTCTTCTAAGTACCAGTATGCTGCGCAGTTCTTTGTCAGGAAATTTTTCGTTACCGACAAAACTTATTCTTTTTATTCGGGCAGTGCGGCCTTCATTAATATCAAAATTTATTCCGACACGATTACGTTCCAGTGGCGTTGAAGTCGTTGTGATTTTGACGGCATATTTGCCACGGCTGATATATTGTCGTTTTAATTCCAGCTCGGCTCGTTCCAGAAGCGAGCGACTGAAAATTCGGGATTCTGATATGCCCGCCTGTTTTAGGCCTTCAAGTAGTTTATCTTTCTCAAATTCTTTGGCACCATTGATGCTGATCTGTGCAATCGCAGGGCGTTCAATAACTTCTACAATCAGAATGTTATTTTCATTCTTTAATTTTACATCTTTAAAAAATCCGGTTGCATAGAGTGCCTTAATCGCCTCTGTGGCTTTTTCTGCATCCAGTACTTCACCAACTTTAATGGGTAGATAGCTAAATACAGTGCCTGCCTCTGTACGCTGAATACCTTCAACACGAATATCTTTAACAATGAAAGACTCGTTTGCCCAAGATGAAAATGTGTAAAAAAAGGCGATTAATGCAACGAAACACTGGAATTTCATTATTTAACCAGTAATAAGCCGACTAATGTCATTGTAGATGGCAAACGTCATAAGTGTAAACAGCATAACCAAACCAATTTTCTGGCCCATAATGATTGCCTTATCCGAGAGGGGGCTGCCCTTGACCATCTCAATAAGATAATACATGAGATGCCCGCCATCGAGTATCGGGATTGGCAGTAAATTCAACACGCCGATACTAACACTGATCAATGCGAGAAAAGCGAGATAAGATGTTAATCCCATTTGTGCCGATTGGCCGGCATAATCAGCAATAGAGATCGGCCCGCTGACATTTTTCCATGATACATCGCCGGTAATCATTTTAGACAGCATTTGCAGTGTCAGTATGGTTGTTTCCCAAGTTTTCTCAGCAGCTTTTTGCAATGCCTTGCCAGGTGAATAACTGACAGTAACCAATAATTCTTCAAATTTCGCCTGATCAACGATGGGTGCAACCCCTATTTTGCCTACTTGCTTACCATTCTCTAGAGTTATTTCAGGGGTAACCTTCAACATAATCAGTTGATCGTTGCGCAAAATATCCAGCTCTACCGAATTTCCTGGATTTGTGCGTATTTTTTGCACGAAATCCATCCAGGTATGAATCTCAGTATCATTGATCGCAATAATTTCATCGCCAACTAGCATACCGGCATGATAACCCACGCCGTCAGAGATGACTTGTCCAATAACAGGCTTTACGATCGGTTGATAGCCGCTGAAGCCTATAATTCCGGGGAAATTCTCATTGAGTTTATCAGGATCGATCTGACTTAAATCCAATTTCCGCAAATTGATTTCGCCATTGCTATTGATGGTTTGCACTTTCACATTGGCCGACTGATTCACGGCATATCGCAACAAAGCCCAACGAGCATCCTGCCAACTGGCAACCGGCTCATTTTCGATGCTGACAATGGTTTCACCCATTGTAAATTCTGCCTGAGCAGCTGGCGTAGTGGGCTCGATCGGACCCAGCACGGGCTTCATGCCGGTGACTCCTAGAATAAAGATTAACCAATAAAGAACAATGGCGAGCAAGAAATTCGCAATGGGGCCGGCGGCAACGATAGCAAAGCGACGAGCTACCGGTTGTCGGTTAAAGGCGCGAGGTAAGTCTTCAGAAGCCACTTTGCCTTCATTCTCATCCAGCATCTTGACATAACCACCTAATGGAATCGCAGCAATGACCCATTCGGTCTGGTCTTTCCCCCAACGCCTGCGAAAAATGGGTTGACCAAAGCCGATGCAAAATCGTAATACTTTTACGCGATTCCATCGTGCCACCAAATAATGGCCGAATTCGTGAAAAGTTATCAATGTGCCCAAGGCAATAATGAAAGAAATAATTGTATAAGTTATTGACATATCTATTTATTGCGCTTAGAACAAGTGTGTGTTAATTTTAACTTCACGACATTTTTATCTTATGTTACAAAAAAATGGATGAAGGGATACTAACATTAATTAAGAAAATTGAATCCGGTCATTTGCCAACAATTCTCTTTCTTAGTCAGCGTGTTTTATTGTAAGTTTGCCAGCCATTCGTGTGATTTAGCACGAGCCAGTTTGTCGGTTTTCAAAACATCCTCCAGCGTCATCATTTCTTCTTGTTGTATTGTCTCCATAACATGCTTAATCATGGCGGGGATCGCTGTAAATGCCATACGTTTTTGAAGAAAAGATTCTACTGCTATCTCATTCGCAGCATTCAACACTGCCGGCATATTTCCACCGGCACGCAGTGCTTGATAGGCCAGGTCCAAGCATGGAAATCTTTCGAGATCAGGCGCTTCAAAATCAAGATGAGCCACTTTAAACATGTCCAAAGCCGATACGCCACTTTCTATTCGCTCGGGATAGCCCATTGCATGGGCGATAGGTGTTCGCATGTCCGGGTTGCCAAGTTGGGCGATGACCGAGCCGTCAACATACGCAACCATAGAGTGAATCACGCTCTGGGGGTGAATGACTACTTGAATTTTATCCGGGGGCGCTTCGAACAACCAGTGCGCTTCAATGACTTCTAATCCTTTATTCATCATGGTGGCGGAATCTACGGAAATTTTTTGCCCCATATCCCAATTGGGATGCGCACAGGCTTGTTCCGGAGTCACAGTTTTCAGGGAATCTAAAGATGCGCATCGGAATGGTCCTCCCGAAGCTGTGAGTAGTATGCGACTGATACCGGCTGCGACCAAATCGCCATTGAAATGATGGGGTAGTGATTGATAGATTGCGTTATGTTCGCTATCAATGGGCAGTAATGTGGCGTGGTGCTGCTTTACCAAATCTGTGAATATACGGCCGGCCATTACCAGGGTTTCTTTATTGGCTAACAATACCAGTTTGCCTGCTTGTGCTGCCGCAAATGTGGGGCGAATGCCAGCGGCGCCTACAATAGCCGCCATCACTGTATCTACTTCCGGGAGTGAAGCCACCTTTTCCAGGGATTCGATTCCTGATAAAACTTCCGTCTTGATATTTGCTGTTTTAATTGCACGAGCAAGCTGCTCGGAGCTTTGCTGATCCAACATAACTGCAAACCTTGGTTGAAAACGTTGGCATTGCGACAACATTTTTTCGACATTATTGTGAGCTGTTAATGCAAAAGCTTGAAAACGATCAGGGTGGCGTGCGATAACATCCAATGTGCTTACCCCGATACTGCCGGTGGATCCGAGTATAGTAATTTGACGGGTGTTTTTCATGATGCAGGTGCATAAAAAATTAGTAAGGCCAGAATGGCAAATGGCAATGATGAAATTAACGCATCAATTCGATCTAAAATACCACCATGACCTGGCAAAATACTTCCACTATCTTTTACACCGGCATGACGCTTCATAAGTGATTCGTATAAATCCCCGACAATGCCTAATATGGCCATCAGTAAAAGCAGTGGTATTAACAAGGTTGCTAAAGGTTCTTCGATAAACCAGAAATCCCAGACTAGCGCGTAAATTAATACTGCAATTAAGGCACCCGCGACCCCTTCCCAAGTTTTGTTCGGACTAATCTGTTCCGCAAGTTTGTGTTTGCCGAATGATTTTCCGGTGAAATAAGCCGCTGTGTCGGAAATCCAGATTGTCGCCATAAACCCTAATAAAAGAATGGGACTGATAGCACGTAGCTGATAAAGTGCAAGACACGTTGGTAACAACAATATCCAACCGATTAGCATCCAGATTAAAGGACTTTTTATCGTGTACACTTGCTTCAGATATAGCGGTACACCAATGGTCCAGAAAGTCACTGATAGGCCATACACCCAGATCAAATCAGCAGAATATACATTAGTTTTTATCGATTCACTCATTTGAAACAACAATTCCCCTCCTGCAAAAGTAGTCAGGAGCATAAAGATTATTGTATTTTTCACAGAGAATCCGGCTAATCGGCTCCATTCGCGAGATCCGATAATCGAAAGGGCAAGTAGCACGATAGCCCAAAATATATCCTGCAATAAAAATAATGCTGATAAGAACAAAGGGAGTATAACGGCAGCAGTGAGGACGCGGGTCTTAAGCATGAAAAGTGATCTTATCCTGCGACTTGAATCTGTTCACTGGTGCAACCAAACCGGCGTTCACGTTGTTGATAAGATTGAATCGCTCGTTCAAGTTCATGCTCATCGAAATCAGGCCACAATGTATCGGTAAAATACAATTCAGTATAAGCAAGTTGCCATAATAAAAAATTACTGATGCGATATTCTCCACCCGTCCGGATAAACAGGTCCGGCTCAGGTGCATAGCTCAGCGCAAGATATTGCGCTAGATTTTCCTCTTCAAAATTCAAGGGTAGTTCTTCGGTAGATTGCATCATCATTTTACGCATGGCTTGCATGATATCCCAGCGTCCGCCGTAGTTGGCAGCTATAGTGAAGGTAAGACGGTTATTTTCTGCGGTTAGCTGTTCGCCAATGCGGATGAATTCAGTTATCTTAGGTTCGAATTTTGATAGATCACCAATAACTTTAAAGCAAATACCATTCTCGTGCAGTCGGGTGATCTCCTGTTCCAACGCGCCAAGGAAAAGCTGCATTAAAGAGGTTACTTCATCTGCCGGGCGCCGCCAATTTTCGCTGCTGAAAGCAAACAGAGTGAGATATGGAATATTACGTTCTATGCAAGCTTTGATAACGCCACGAACTGTTTCAACACCTTGCTTATGTCCCGCGATCCGAGGCATATAACGAGTTTTAGCCCAACGGCCATTACCATCCATAATGATGGCAATATGTTTTGGTATTGAGCCAGTTTCAGGTATTTCTCTAGTTGAGCTTGGACCTTGAGGCATATCAAACAGCCATTAGTTCGGTTTCCTTGATGTGCAAAATTTTATCAATTTCCGTGATATAGCGATCCGTTAATTTTTGAATTTCATCTTGACCACGACGCTCATCATCTTCAGAAATTTCCTTGGATTTTAATAAATCTTTCAGGTGAGTATTGGCATCCCGACGAATATTACGCATGGCAATACGAACGTTTTCTGCTTCTTGTTTAACTACTTTAATCAGGTCGCGGCGACGTTCTTCAGTGAGGGCAGGCATGGGTACACGAATAGTCTCACCTAGCGGCATAGGATTTAAACCTAAATCGGACTCACGGATGGCTTTCTCAATTACATTCCCCATTTTTTTCTCCCAAGGAATGACACCAATCGTACGTGCATCGATTAGATTGATATTGGCTACTTGGCTAAGAGGCGTTTGTGTTCCGTAATAATCCACGGTGATATGATCTAAAAAACCAGCATGAGCCCGTCCACTTCTGACTTTACTCAAATCTACTTTTAATGCTTCAAGACTCTTTTGCATTTTTTGTTCAGCAGATTTTTTTACATCGGCAATCATAATGTCGTTCCCTTATGCGTCAATTTTCACGAGGCTTCAATTATTTTTGAATCAGACTGTTACCAAAGTTCCTTCATCCTCGCCTGTTATTATACGTTTAAGTGCCCCAGCCTTGAAAATACTAAATACGCTAAGCGGTAATTTCTGGTCACGGCATAGTGTTAATGCCGTCGCATCCATTACCTGCAAGTTTTTAGCAATTGCTTCGTCAAATGTTAATTTGTGAAAGCGTGTTGCCTCAAGATCAATTTTAGGATCGCTGGTATAAATTCCATCCACTTTAGTAGCTTTCAACATGATATCGACATTCATTTCCATGCCGCGCAAAGCAGCTGCGGTATCAGTGGTAAAAAACGGATTGCCGGTACCTGCCGCAAATATAACTATTTTGCCATCTTTCAAATAACGTATAGCACGCCCGCGGATATAGGGTTCTACAACTTGTTCGATACGCAAAGCAGATTGTATTCGCGGTACCAGTCCAACTAGTTTCATTGCGTCTTGCAGCGCCAAGGCATTCATTACAGTGGCTAACATGCCCATATAATCGGCAGTGACACGCTCCAATCCATCGTTGGCTGACTTCATGCCGCGAAAAATATTTCCACCGCCCACAACAATGGCAATTTCAATCCCCAGTTTGCTAACTTCCTCAATTTCTGCAACAATTCTTCCCATCACCGCATGGTTAATTCCATACTTATCGTCACCCATCAGAGCTTCGCCGGATAGTTTCAGTAAAATACGTTTATAGAGTGGGGTAATCATTGATAGTGTATTGAAAAGATTTGGTTTACTTTGCTTGTTCCATCTGAGCCTTAACCTCATCTGCAAAATTCTCAGTTTTCTTTTCTATTCCTTCACCTACCACAAACATAGTGAAAGCATTAACTTTTGCAGATTTTTGGGTCAGCAATTTTTCTATCGTCTGATCCGGATCTTTTACAAAAGGCTGGCCTAAGAGTGTTATTTCAGCAAGATATTTTGCAATGCGACCATCCACCATTTTTTCGATAATGTTTGCCGGTTTGCCACTTTCAGCCGCTTGTGCGGTAAAAATTTCGCGCTCATGCGCTAAAGTGTCAGCAGATACTTGTTCTTTGGATACACACATGGGCTTACTTGCCGCAATGTGCATAGCCAGATCCTTGCCTAGAGGCTCATCTCCTCCGGTAAAATCCACCATTACGCCGATCTTGGTTCCATGAAGATAATGAGCCAATTGACCTTGTGTTACGTGGCGGCCACAACGGCGAATACTTATATTTTCACCCAACTTCATAATCAATGCCTTGCGAACTGCTTCAACCGTTTCACCACTTGGCAAATTTGCATCGCTTAAAGCTGCGGTGTCGAGAATGTTTTTTGTCGCACTCAATTCAGCCAGGCTTTTAGCAAAAGTAACAATATCTTCATTTCTGGCGACAAAATCGGTCTCACAGTTTACTTCAACCAGCGCACCACATTTTCTGTCTGCTGAAATATATGCACCAATTACGCCTTCCGCCGCAACCCGCCCGGCGGCTTTACTTGCCTTGGCGCCACTTTTAATCCTTAGCAGATCTTCTGCTGACCTCATATCGCCGCCGGTCTCTGCTAATGCTTTTTTGCATTCCATCATGCCTAGCCCGGTCATTTCACGCAATTCTTTGACCATGCTTGCGGTAATTTCCGCCATATTTACTCCAGAAACAAAATTAATTAATAAAAGAAAAGGACTCTATTCAGCTTCAGCAGTCATTTCAACGATTTCTTGAATAGCCTGATTGCGCCCTTCCAGGATCGCGTCTGCCGCACCGCGGGCGTACAGACGTATTGCACGGCTAGAATCGTCATTTCCAGGAATGATATAGTGCAAATTATCCGGATTGTGATTGGTATCGACCACCCCAATTACAGGGATGCCAAGCTTTCTTGCTTCTGTGATAGCTCCTTTTTGATATCCGACATCAATAACAAATAGGGCATCCGGCAAACCTTTCATATCTTTGATCCCACCTAAGCTGCTGTTGAGCTTATCCAGTTCTCTCTGAAGATCAAGCGCTTCTTTTTTTACAAGCTTATCCAGGGTTCCGTCTTGAACCATGTTTTCCATGTCTTGTAAGCGTTTGATAGATTGTTTGATGGTTTTAAAATTGGTCAGCATCCCTCCCAACCAGCGTTGGTCGACATAGGGAGATCCGCAGCGCATTGCTTCTTCGCGCACAATATCCCGCGCCTGTCTTTTTGTGCCGACAAATAAAATCACTCCCTTGTTTGCTGATAATTGACGTATATATTTCATGGCTTCTTCATACATCACCAGGGTTTTTTCAAGATTTATGATGTGGATTTTGTTACGATGGCCGAAAATATAGGGCGCCATTTTGGGGTTCCAGAAGCGCGTTTGATGTCCAAAATGTACACCTGCTTCCAGCATTTGTCGCATGGTTACTGACATAAGTTCTCCTTAAGGATTGAGCCTCCATTTACCTTGATATCCAATTATTTTCAGGCAAATGTGTGAATTTAATCCGGCGTGCATATAGGCGCGAATCACCAAATTATTTGTATATTATAACATTTTCGTATACTTACTCAAGCTGATAGGTTACGGGAGTAAGTAAGGGATATTTATTTGCTTGACGAGAAATAAATTTTCTCTGTCATCAAATGATGGGGGCGAGCAAATTATTATTCTAGTCCATTGGAATTATCGTTTATTAAGTAATGCAGGATGAATTACCCATTTTGAATTTTAAGCGACTAATATCATTTATCCGAATATGCTTATGATCTACGGTAATGATATTTTCATCCTGAAGTTTGGAAAATGCGCGACTAACTGTCTCCAGCTTAAGACCAAGATAACTGCCAATTTCTTCACGTGTCATGCGTAAATTAAAATCGGTTTCGGAATAACCGCGTAAAAAGAAGCGACGTGATAAATTTAGTAAGAATGAAGCTAAGCGTTCCTCTGCTTTCATGCTGCCCAATAATAGCATTACACTATGATCCCGCACTATTTCGCGACTCATGATTTTATGGAAGTGTCGCATAAGCGACGGAATTATAATGCCAATTTCTTCCAGTTTGGTAAAGGGAATTTCACAAACCTCACTGTCTTCAAGCGCTATTGCATCACAAGTATGTATTTCTGTGCTGATGGCATCCAACCCTAACAACTCTCCTGTCATATGGAAACCTGTAACTTGTTGACGCCCATCCTCTTCAAGTACACAAGTTTTTAGAAATCCACTACGAATGGCAAAAAGTGATTGAAATTTTGAGCCTGATTGATGTAGATATCCACCGCGCCGGATCTTGCGTTTATGGCTGACAACATCACCCAGTATCTGGATTTCCTGATCATTAAGACCAACTGGCAAGCACAATTCACGCAAGCTGCAAGTCGCGCAGCTTGATCGTATTTGCTTAATATCAAGATGACTGTGTTGTGAGCTATTGTGTAGCAAATTATTTTCCAACGGTAGAGTTTTAAATCCTATTTTTATTAATACATTGATTGATCTATATCAAAACCCATTCTTTTAACCCTTTTACAATTTTACGTTAATACGGCAAGGGGTGGATAACATTTTTGGATAGTAGAAATATAGTAATTAAATGATTTGACCGGAATAGATAATGCGGTAGTGCTATATCGATATGATTGCTATGGAGCGTACTTTTCGCAAGGCAGGAAGCTTGGTGTATTCATTACAATTCCCTGGCTCATTTTCAAGCGCACTGCAGACTAATTCGGATCTTATATGCCGTTTTGGAGGCTGTTATTCCGATCCTTGTTTATATCCCGGGCTTAATTATTTTACTGAAGCATTTGATGTGCATACGTACTCGGATTGGATAAATAATAGAAAACCTGGATACTTTCGTCGTCCTTTATCGTTGGATTTATATGTCCCTTTTTGCTGGCCTTTATGTCTTTATTATCATTCCAATCAGATTCTTTCCTCTGAAAAGGACAGTATTAAAACATACTTGGATTATTTGCTTCGGGACATAAGGCTGCAAGGGCAATTATTCAAAGATGATACTAAAGTTGAACAGATATATTTCAAGGGAGGCACGACATTCTTAAGTGACACTCAGATCAGTAAGCTTACCGAGGAAATTAAGCGGTATTTTAACTTGATTGAAGGAGGTGATTTCTGTATTGAGATTGCAGCACAACCATTAACAAATTGTTCCATGCAAGCTTTAAACAAAATGGGATTTAATTCCGCAGTTGTGGGCATGCATGATCTTGATCACCAAACGAATCATTCGAAACAGCGTATTCGATCCGAAGAAGCTATCGTTCAAACTATCTGCGATATCCGACGGGCAGGATTTAAGTCGCTGAGAGTTGAGTTTAGCTATGGATTGCCCGGGCAGAATTTGGATGAATTTGCTAATGCACTACTTAAAATTATTGCAACCAATCCAGATCAAATTAAGCTTTCGGATTATAAACAATTTGCAGGAATAATTAAGCTGCAAAGGAATAATGGTTTTACAGAATTACCTAAAACAGAAGCCAAGTTTGAAATGATGTTGTTGGCAATTTCTTGCTTAACAGAAGCAGGCTACAGCCATATCGGTATGAATCTTTTTGCCCGATATGATGATTTGCTGGCAGTTGCCCAGCGTCAAGGAAGGCTGCATTATGGTTTACGTGGTTTTTCAATTTACCCTGATTGTGACCATCTTGCATTAGGTGTTTCAGGAGCAGGCCGCATCGGGCCGATTTTACATCAGAATCAATGTGATTTATTGCAATACTATGATAAATTGGAACAAAACACTCCTCCCATTTTGCGTGGTGTAAGGTTAAATGCGGATGACCTGTTACGCCGTTCGATTATGTATGCGCTGATATGTCATTCGGTTATTTCGTATGACTCAGTGGAAGCTTTTTTTTCGATAGATTTCAAGCAGTACTTTGTAACTGAATTGACAGGTTTGCAAGCATACGCGGAAGCCGGTTTGGTTGCTTTGGATAATGAAGAGATTGTTGTAACACCGAAGGGTCAGTTATTTATCAACAGTATCTGTGGAATCTTTGATAAGTATTTACGTAAGCAGCATTAGCACTATAACCTACCAACTACCGATGATATAAAAATATACTTGAGAACCTGAATAGACCCTCAAGTATCAGTAATAATTTATTATTTGACTTCACTGTTCGTTAAAATATATTCAGCCAGTCGATCGGCGGCCTCGCCTTGAATATTTTTGAAAGCGGGCATCCGCATACTGCCTGACTGAAACTTCTTGATAATAGCTTCTTTGTTAGCAATTTTTTCACTCAAAATCATTGCCTTGTTTGCACTCAGTGGTTTGTGGCATTCGCTGCAGGCAGTGCTAAAGATTCTCTCTCCGGAAGCATCTGCTGGCGGACTATAATCGCTCGAACTTCCACCGCAACCGGCAAGGATGAACAGTGCGGATACTGCTACTAAAAAATGTGTTTTTTTCATTTCTTGACTCCAGGTTATTTATTTTAAAAAATATCAGGATTGATCCCGATACCACATTGAGTTACTCAATATAAATTTGATATTCAGAATTTATTAATCGGATTTAGAGATTTGACAGGCTTAACATGTCGATATTATGACAGTTCGTCACAAAAGTGTATTAAAAAATGCAGATCCACTTCAGTGCTTCATTTTTATTATCAGGGTTTCTCCTAGGTTGTGTCCAAGCTCCATAAAAGCATCTTCAACATTTATATTCCATATAGATAACATCAGGTTGTAATAAAACGACAATGGATGTAATGCTTTGTTGTAATTCTTTTTCTTGACATTTTCTTAACATATATCATGTTATTGTTTGCCATTTTTAACTGGCTTTTGTGTAATTAAAGCGTAGTAAAAATTCTTTTATACTTATTTAAGTCATTAAAATTAAAATAGAATTATTTTATGCCCTACTACTTAGCGGAGTTGAGTCTCTTAACATTTTCTTGACAATTGCTATGTTATGGTGGCGAGCGAAGTTATAACAATATGAATGTGATAAGGTTTTTTAACTAGTATCAATAATAAGTATTTCCGATCAACTATTTTATAGAATCAAACTGTTTTGAAAGAGGATCTTATGTTCAAGAAAATAAACATTTTTGCTATTTTTGTTGTGCTTGGCTTCGTTTTTAGTAATCCAGTCGCCGCTGATCGCACGGTCGAAGATTTTCAAGTGTGGGGAGGTGTTTTCTCACAAGGTAATTTTGGTTTCGTGAATCCAAACAATGCGGATTTAAAAAAATTCAGATGGTGGATGGAAGGACAAGGTCGTTTTGGTAATGATGCGACGCAATTCACGCAATCCTTGATACGCCCGGGTGTGGGTTATGCATTAACTGATAAGGTGGTGGTGTGGGCCGGTTATGCGTGGGCACCTACAGCCGAACCGCTATCTGTAGCGCACCCATTTAACGAACACCGGATCTGGCAACAAGTGACTTGGGCGGATAATTTTTCATTCGGCAGATTATCAGCGCGTAGCCGTTTTGAGCAACGCTTCTTCGACCATCATGCCCCTATTTCTGGGGATGATGATGTGGCGCATCGGTTCCGTCAACTGGTTAAACTGGCAGTTCCAATGCCGTCAATAAATGAGAATCTCAGTTTTATCGTTCAAAGTGAATTGTTTATTGCGATGAATACCGTCGGTAATCCTGGTTTTATTTCCCGTGGTTACGATCAGAACCGCGCATTCGTTGGATTAGGCTACAAAGTCAACCAGTATGCGACCGTTGAAGTGGGTTATATGAACCAATTTATCAACAGACCGCACAGTACGCGCCCCGATCAAATGATGCATAACTTTATTGCGAGTTTGTTCCTGAATTTCTAATGATCTAATTGTGCAGTATTGATTATTTCGATACACCCCGCACCTTCCGAGCCGGTAATTTCCTTGCGATCAAAAAATTACCGGCTCAATTTTCCTTGATTATTAATCGTCACAGCTGGTTGTATTATCGGAAGACAGTAAGTGTATGATTTAAAGAGGGGGAATATTTTTCCACTTTTTATTACGATACACTTTCTATTACTATACTGCTCCGATCAATTACAGAGTAATACATGCAAGATTTCAAGCCGGGTCAACGTTGGATCTGCGATGTTGATTTACAATTGGGATTGGGCACGGTTCAGACCGTTGAACACAGAATTGTTACCCTTATTTTTAAAGCAACGGGTGAAATTCGTTCATATGCCAGACAATCTGCGCCATTGACGCGTGTGGTTTTTAAGTCCGGGGACACTGTCGGCAGTTATGACAATGCTGTATTAAAAGTCACTGAAGTACATGAACGCAATGGTTTGGTGGTTTATTCCTGTGTAAATGAAAGTGGGAGCAGCATAGAACTTGCCGAAGCGCAGCTAGCGCATCACCTGCTATTGAACCGGCCGGCAGAACGCTTGTTCACGGGTCAGTTTGATCAGGACAAATGGTTCAGAATTCGTTATCAAACACTGCTGATCCGCAACCGGCTAGCGCAAGCGCCGCTGTACGGCTTGGTGGGCACGCGTACCAGCCTGATCCCGCACCAACTTTATATTGCTCATGAAGTCGGGCGCCGCTATGCGCCGCGCGTTTTGCTGGCGGACGAAGTGGGTTTGGGAAAAACCATCGAGGCCGGATTGATTTTGCATCAGCAACTGCTCACCGAGCGTGCCAAGCGCGTGCTCATCGTGGTGCCGGAAACCTTGATCCATCAATGGCTGGTGGAAATGCTGCGACGATTTAATTTGCAATTCAGTATTTTTGACGAAGCGCGTTGTTTAGCGCTGGAAGAAAGCGAGGAAGGTGAAAATCCGTTTCATAGCGAACAACTGATCCTGTGCAGTCTGAATTTTCTACGCCAATACCCGAAACGTTTTCAAACGGCGCTTCAAGGTAACTGGGATTTACTGGTAGTCGACGAAGCGCATCATTTACATTGGTCGCAGCAAGCCGTCAGTCCGGGATACGCCATGATCGAACAATTGGCAACCTGCACCAAGGGTGTGCTGCTATTGACCGCTACTCCGGAGCAACTGGGCAAAGCCAGCCACTACGCCCGCTTGCGCCTGCTCGATCCGCATCGCTTCAACAGTTTTTCCGCGTTTATCGCCGAAGAACAATCGTATGAGCCGATCGCCAAAGCTGTCGAAGCATTGCTCGAAGGGCAAGCATTGAATGCAGAAATTCGCCAACTGATCGCCGGCACGCTCGATGCCGCACAAGCGCAAGTACTGCTGGCGTGCCTGCAAGATCCTGCCGCAGATCAATCTCAGATCCTGAAAACCAGAAACAAGCTGGCGGAATTATTGCTGGACCGGCATGGTACCGGCCGCATCTTGTTTCGCAATACGCGCACGGCGATCAAGGGATTTCCTGGACGCAAGCTTGTAGCTGTTCCTTTGGCGTTACCAGTCGAGTATCAGCAATGCTTGATAACTTTTGAAACGACAGCTCTGTCACAACCAAGATTGTTATTGTGTCCTGAACTGCTCTATCAGGCCAGAGCTGAGCCGGAACAACCGTATTGGACCGAGATCGATCCGCGTATCAGCTGGTTGAGCACGACACTCAGGCAGTTAAAACCGGAGAAAGTGCTGGTTATTGCAGCCAATACGCAAACCACGCGCGATATCGCGCAGGCGCTCAAGATGCAAACGGGGCAGCATATTCCGGTATTTCACGAAAGCATGAGTTTGATTGAACGTGACCGCGCGGCTGCTTTTTTTGCAGATAAAGAAACCGGAAGCCAAATATTGATCTGCTCGGAAATCGGCAGCGAAGGCCGCAATTTCCAGTTTTCCCATCATCTGGTGCTATTCGATTTGCCGCTCAATCCCGATCTGCTGGAACAGCGCATCGGCCGGTTGGATCGCATCGGCCAGACGGAAACCATTCAAATCCATGTGCCCTATCTGGAAAACAGCGCGCTGGCAGTGATGTTCCATTGGTATCACGAGGGGTTGAATGCATTTGAGAAAACCTGCCCGGCCGGTCAAACGGTGTTTGTCAAAGTCGAAGAACAGCTCATCGCTGCGCTGCATCAACGTCAAACCCAGGACAAAGCACTGGCCGGATTGGTCGGTGTCACGCAATCGGCGCATCAAGAACTGAACGAAGCGCTCGATCGTGGGCGTGACAAGTTATTGGAATACAACTCGTTCCGGCCCGGCGTGGCGGAGCAGCTCATGCAAGCCGCGCGTGCGCAAGATAATGATCCCGCGCTGCCGCAATACATGGAAACGGTGTTCGATTGCTGCGGCGTGCATATCGAAGAGCACCGCGCCGGCAGCTATCTGACCGAGCCGAGCGAACACATGAGCATGCCGTTTCCCGGTTTGCAGGACGAAGGTTCGGTCATTACCTACATGCGCGACGTGGCGCTGGCCAATGAGGATATGCACTTCCTGACATGGGAACATCCGATGGTTACGCATGCCATTGAGCGCATCCTGAGTAACGAAAGCGGTAATGCTGTGGTCGTGGCGCTGAAACACCAACAGGTGCAGCCGGGCACCTTGCTGCTGGAAACCCTGTTCGTGCTCGAAGCCAGCGGACAGCACGTGCAGCAAAGTAATCGTTACCTGCCGTCCGCGGTGATTCGCATTGTGCTCGACGAACAAGGCAGCGGCGACTATCCGTATCTCGATCACGATGCGATCAATCAGCATGTGCAGCCGGTTGCAATCGGTATCGCCAAGCAAGTGATGCAATTGAAAGAAGACGCGATCCGCGAATTACTGCGCGTGAGTGAACAGCACGCCAGCGCGCAAGCCCCGCAACTCATTGCCGCCGCCGAAGCGCGCATCCGGCAAACTTTCACCCCGGAAATCGAACGCCTCAAGGCGTTGCAACAAGTCAATCCGAACGTGCGCGATGAAGAAATTCAGTTCTTCGAACAGCAATTACAACAATTAACCAGCGCGCTGAAATCCAGCAACCTGCGGCTCGACGCGGTGCGGGTAATTGTGGCGACGTGAAGCCATCCGGTAGCTCGGGAATAACGAAAAAAGCAGTGAGAGGGTATGATGCATGACAGAGCTTGTTCCTTTCTTTAAAATCAGGAGGCCGCATGAACAAAGAAATCATCCTGAAGCGAGTGCAAAACCGCTTGCCCGATCTGCTGGCGCTGTATGCCTTTGGCAGCCGCATCCAGGGTCAAGCCAATGCTGAAAGTGATCTGGATCTGGCGGTTTTGGTGCCTGGTTATGCCGATCCACTGCTGATGTTTGATCTGGCGGGAGAATTAGCCGATGATGCGGGCTGTGCGGTGGATTTACTCGATCTGCGGGCGGCCTCGACGGTCATGCAGTACCAGATCATCATCACCGGTGTGCGCTGGTGGCAAAAGGATGGTCAGGCGGCACTTTTTGAAGCGGCCATTCTGAGCGAAAAAACCGCGTTGGATGAGGCTCGCAAAGCGCTGATCGATGACATTCAACACCGGGGGAGCGTGTATGGCCGATGATGTCTTAATTAACAAAGCCGCCACCATTGAGCGTTGTGTGCTGCGCGCCCGCGAGGAATACGCGGCTGACCCCGCCACATTTGCCGGGAATCCTACACGACAGGATGCCGCTATTCTGAATATTCAACGCGCCTGCGAAGCAGCCCTGGATATGGGGCAGCACTTGATTCGGCGTGAACGGCTGGGTATTCCGCAAAGCGCGCGCGATGTGTTTACGCTGCTGGCGCAAGCAGGCTGGATCGATGCGGTCTTGGCGGACAAACTGAAGCGCATGGTGGGATTTCGCAACATTGCGGTGCATGATTATCAGGCGCTGCAATTACCCATCACTGTAGCGGTGATAGAAAAACATCTGGATGAATTCCTGCAATACAGCAAAGCGGTGCTGCTCAAGGATGCGGCGAGCTCGTGGTGATAGGAATGAGATAGCAATGCGGTGTTGGAGGAACCGTATCGGCGGTAAGCCGATGCAGAGAGTCTCCGCCCTTCAATCCTTTGCCACAACGGTGTCGTAAAGCCCATAGTGAGACAAGCCTTGGTGGCTCTCAATGCCCGTATAGCGCAGCGACGCGTCTTCGTAACGACGGAAGGCGAAGACGGCTTGGTTCATCTGCTCGGTATTGAACACCTTGAGACGGACGAGCAGGTGGAAGTCTTGTACCTTCAGTCCGGTGACGGCCAAGAATAAATTCGGTTCGAGTTTGGTTATGACATCCTGCAACGTGTTTTCGCGGAAATCGGTGAGGTACATGAACGCCGGAATGCGGGTTGCGAATTTGATCAGCTTCTCCTGAACCAGCTTGCGCTTGGATTTGTATTCCTTTTCTTCATCGGAGAGTTCTTTTTTCTCCTTTGGTGAGAGTTCACCGTCCTTCGCCTTGTTCTTGAGCTCCTTGACCTTATCGCTCTTGTTGATGATGGTCTCAATGATGTTGTCGCCCAGCGCCCGCCAGCCCTCAATACGCTCCACGGCAGCCATCGCCTCGGGATTGCCCATGATGCGCCGGAGCGTATCGTTATCTACATTCACCAGCAATGCAGACTCCCACTTGCGTGCCAGCAGTGTGGCCGAGGTGCCCGCCATCGCGATGTCGAGGATGCCGCCCGCGTCGATTTGCGTCATGTTCGCGCCGTCATAGGCCAGCACAGGCAGGAAGGACACGAGGTCCTTGACCGCGTTTTCCGGGTTCGGCTCGTTGGGCGACAGGCCAATGCCATATTCAGAAAGTTGCCGCAGGGCGCGAGTTGGAGCAAAGTCAAACACGAAACAGACGGGTTTGAGGATTTCCTCTTCGTTCGGGTTGTCGCCGTTCGGATTCTTGATGGACCATGGCGATTGCACGCGGAACGCAGCCTGGAAGTAGGTCTCGGGCGACTGTAGGTTGCGCAGCATCAGGATAGATGACCACTGTGGAACGGTGACGCCGGTAGTGAGCTTGCCGCACGACAACGTGATGGTCTTGGTCTCGAATCCACTGCCGATGGCTTTTCGAACTGGCGGCAGTGCTTCTAATCCGATTCCGGCCGCCGCTCCGGCCGCGACGACCACGTCGTAGTCATGCCAGAAGACATTGTGCTTTTCCGCCAGCAGATTGGCCATTGCATGGCAGGCCGCAACATTGGGCAGGAACCAGAACGAATGTTGCAGGTAAGGCAGCAGGCGCACGTCGGAATACGGAAAAGGTGGCCGCGTACCGGTCTTCAGGTGCTCGACCGATTTTTGTGCGTAACCTCCACGGATGATGTCCAACCATTTCTGCACATCGTTCTTGTGCTTGAACTGTGCTGTTTTACCCGTACCCGATGCTTCGAAGAATGCGTTGAGATCGAACTCGTCAAACTCGCCGCCGCTCGCAATGGCCAGTAGTTCATCCGGCATCTGATAGGTCAGCAGCCGCATCTGCGGCAGCGCGCCATAGGGGTTGCGCTGCTCCGGATTCGTGGCGGCAAATGCTTCCTTGGCACGTTGTTCGTCGGTGTAGGTCCAGTTGAATATCTGTTCTTCGATGAACTCGCCAGTCGCCAGTGCCTTGAACGGCGTGCCGGAAAGGTACAGGTAAGCCTTGGTAGTGATTGGTAGGAACTCGGTTTCCTTCTCGGAAAGCACGGTGAGGTCTTCGTTCATGTTCTCCAAGCCGTCGGCATATTCGAGCCTGGCTTCTTTCTTTGCGACGGCTTCCTCCTCGCCCTCGAACAGTTCCTTCGCGGTATCGCGCCAGGCCCCGAAGTGGTATTCGTCGAACACCACAAGGTCCCAATTCACCGTATGGAGCCACTCGTTCTTGGACTTGATGTTGCCGGCGGCATCGCGGCCGAGCAAATCCTGAAACGAACCGAAATAGACGACGGGCTTCTTGCGGTCGATCTGCGTCGGATCGCTGCCGGACGAACGCGAAAGGTACTGCCAGCCATTGAAATCCGTATGGGATTCTAGGTCTGTCTGCCAAGCATCCTCGACGGCCGGCTTGAAGGTGACCACCAATACGCGCTTCGCGCTGAGTTTCTGGGCCAATTGGTAGGTGGTGAAGGTCTTACCGAAGCGCATCTTCGCATTCCACAGAAAGCGCGGAACGGCATTCTTGTTTTCGTTCCAGATTGACTGGTAGTAGTCAAAGGTCTTGTCCACGGCATTGGCCTGCTCCCGGCGCATCGGGAAGGTTTCGTAGTGCGTACCCGTGAAGCGCTGGCCGGTGCGCAGCTCGGTGAGTACGGTTTTTACATCCTTGACCGAGCAGCGCATCCACTCCAGCTCGACGTTCTCGAAACCTTTCCTGACAAGCGCCGCACGCAACTCGTGATCGCTGAAAATGCTGCCATCGCCGCGTTCGGCGGACTCGTTCAGTTCGATGGTGAAATTCTTGATGGCAGCCGTCTTGAGCTGTTCGGCGATGCGCTGCTTCACATCGCGCGTGGTCTGCCCGATCTTGAGGAGCCCCTTGTGCGCCGCATCGGCGATCGAGTAGGCGTAGATGCGCGGCCGGGCTTCCGGCTTGGGTGTGAGGATGTCCTCGATGGTCTTACTCATCTTCTTCGACTACCGAGACATTTTCGAACAAATCGCTGGCGAAATCCATCGGGCGGACTATCTTTTCGATGAACGCGATTTCACTCTCGGTGATGCCATATTTCGCGTAGAGCTCATCGTCCGTCCACTTCCTGTTCCACTCTTGCGTCGGCACGAAGGTATAAACCTTGCGCGTGGTATCTTGGGATGGCTTGTGCAGCAGGATCAGCAGGCGCGTCAACCGGCAGGTAATGTATGACAAGGCGCTTTCGGCTTCGCTTTGGGTCTCGAACGGGCCAATGCACAAATAGGTTTCGGAACAAATGCTACCGGGCTCGCCAATGAAGGGTGTACTGAGGATGCGGTGCGGGTAGGTGTCGCGGTTGCCGGTACCCGGCGCGGCACGGCCAACATAAAGTTTCCACTTGTCAATGAGTTCCGTGCCAGTCTCAACCTCTTCGCGTGCAACATAACCCGTTCCGCCGTTTTGATAAATCGCTATATCCCCTTTTCGCATTTGTTTACGTCCACGAAAGAAGGTGCGGAATCCGAATGGTCGTAGCGAACTGACGAGCCGGTCAAATCGCTTACTTTCTGGTAGCAAGAGAGACTCAGATTGCCCAGTTTCGACAGAAGCGACTTTCTTAAGAATCGACAACCCTTCATTGAAACGAATGAACACATCCGCTCCCTTTTCGAGGAGCAGGCGGCTGGCGGTGGAGACCGGCCAGTCCTTGAAATGGGTGGTTACATCACAGAGGCCAGGATGGTCACGATTCCAGAGGAAGTAGCAAACTCCGCCCTTGAGCCCCACGCCAGGAAACACATCTGCCGCGCTGAGATAGTCAGCAATGGATCGCAGGCGATTGTCGGCAAGCATAGCTTCTCTGAATTCATCCAATCCTTTTCCGCCAGCGAACCAGCGTGCAGGAATAACCATCGACAGGTAGCGTGGTTCCAACGCCTTCGCCTGCTCCACAAACAATTGATAGATGGGAGCCGCACTAGTGCCATAACCGCCATCGTTCAACTGATACGGCGGGTTGCCAATGATGACATCAAATTGCATATTGCCTCCAAACAACTCGGTCATCCGAGTCTTGATGTTGTCTGTGTGAATGAACGCGTAAGCGTGGGTTTCCAGCGCCTCGCCTCGATCCATCTCCGCTTGGCTGGCACCACAAAAAGTGCACTTGCCATTGGTCCATGTGTGCTCCAACCGCTCGAACCAGATGTTCCCCGAGTCGTTCGTGAAGGATCTGGCTATGGAATGCTGTCCATTGGCGTGCTTCGAGCAATACACGCTGCGCCGCGCCAGTAGGCTGGTGAGATGCGTGATGCCGATGCCGAACACCTGCCTGGTCAGGATGTGATCGACGCGCTTTTCGAGGTCTGGAATCTCGTTTGCTAACCCACTAGTCAATCGGCTGGTGATTTCCCGCAGGAACACGCCCGATTTGGTGCACGGATCGAGGAACCTCACTGTCTTGTCCGCCCAGAGGTTCGCTCCGTTGTGGCTGGCCGCCCATGCCTCGGCAACAGTATCCAGCATCCTGTTGGCGAACTCTGGCGGGGTGAAGACTTCGTCGTTGGAAAGGTTCGCGATGCAAGTCAGTACGTCAGGGTTGCGGCCGTGCAGCGCAAAGCCAGCTTGCTCAGTCATCGGGTAGCCTCCAGAGTCGAGGCTGCCAGATCTTTCACCGTCATCGGCGGGTAAGTCTTGATTGGCGTGAAAATTTCATGCTTGGCAAACAGTGATCCTTGTTCAACGTGGCTCGACATGCCGGTGAGGACATCGAAGCGAAAATCGCGACGTTGAAACTTACCTTTGCCCAGATAACCCCATTCGGCAAAGGTAATCGGCTCTTTGCGGCTGGTGCACATCGTCAAGGCGTCACCGTGAATTAGATTCTGCGATAACACGTAGGAAGCGGCACGATAGATGTCATCTGACTCCTGCACGTTCAGGTAATCGGCAAAGATTTCCAGCATGTTTTCCCTGCATTCGGTGATGTTGTCTGTCAGAAGCTCGATCCCGTAGATGCACATCAGTGCCAGCAACGCATAGTGCTGTTTCTCGAAGTCAGATTTCCCGAACTTGCACTCGACGGCTGCAAGTTTGCGCTGCAAGACCTTGACGATAAAATTACCACTTCCGCAGGCCGGTTCCAGAAAGCGGGAATCAATACGCTCCGACTCGTCCTTTACGAGGTCGAGCATGGCATCGACCAGCCACGCAGGAGTGAATACCTCTCCATGGTCGGCAACGCGTTTTCTGGACTTGATTAGATTCATAGATAAAAAGCTTTAGGTGATGGCTTGTAGATAATTTGCGAGGATGCCTGATCCAACTTCGATAAAGAAAATCTATTCATGTCAAATATCCGTAAGCGGTGACTGCATTGTCATCCCGCGTCAGTAAGTGCATCAGCTTTGGATGAATAAAGAGTTTTTCGCGCCCGATGGTTCTTTCCTCAAGCACACCGATGTCTGCCAGTTGTTTGAGATAGCGCGAAGCGGCTTGGCGTCCGGCGATATTTTTTTCAACCAGATTTTGAATCCGGCAGTATGGCAGGTCGAAGATCAGATCGACCAGCTCGCGGCTGTAGATTTTCGGAGCTTTCTGCTTCACATAATCAATTGTAAATCCTGAGAGGGTACGGATCGCGGCAATCTTTGCGGTGGTCCAGCGTGCCGTGTTCTCAATGCCTTGTAGTAAAAAGATAATCCACGGTTCCCATGCTTGGTTGCGTGTTACATCGAGTAGCAGGCGGTAATACTCGGCTTTATTCTTGATGATGTAGCGGCTGAGGTAAAGAATCGGCAGCGTCAATAAATCTTCCTGGATCAGATACAAGCTGTTCAGCACGCGCCCAGTGCGGCCATTGCCATCAGTGAAGGGATGAATCGCCTCGAATTGATAATGCCCGGCTGCCATGCGGATCAGAGGATCGATTTCGTGTGTTTCATGCATGTAGCGTTCCCAGTTGGCCAATTTGGTGCGCAGCAGGCCTTCTCCAGCGGGCGGCGTATAAATCACTGCGCCGGTGGCTTGGTCGGCCAATGCCGCTCCGGGTATGCGCCGCACTTGCATGTCCGTACCCTTGATGCGGGTGCACACTTGTACTGCCGTGCGGGTGTTCAGCGGGTGCTGCTTTAATGCCTGGAACCCTTCCAGCAGCGCGCTGCTATAGCGCAGGGCTTCGCGTGTGGCTGGGTCGGCATACTCGTTTGCGCTTTGAAACTGAAAAAGCCGGTCTGTTGTGGTGACGATGTTCTCGATTTCCGAACTGGCTTGGGCTTCGAGCAGCGGCAGGGCATTGATCAAAACGCCCTGATTGGGAATGAGTTCAGCGGCCTGTTTGAGTTCTGCCAGTGCTGCGCGGGCCGCGATGCATTGCTTCAGCACCATGCGTGTTTCCAGCTCGGTTGCGGGAGGCAACAGAGGTAGGTCGTTGTAAGGTTGATCCGGATGCCAAGCAATCATGGTTTAATTTTTGCATTTTTGCGACACGTCGTCAGTTTATGTCGTTCACAGCGACAGGTCAATTAAATATGTCGCAAATTTCATGTTTTTGCAACATATCAATTAAACATTGAAGCGGAAATGCATCACATCGCCATCCTTGACAACATATTCCTTGCCTTCGAGACGCATTTTGCCAGCTTCTTTGGCGCCTTGTTCACCGTTGTAGGCAATGAAATCCTCATAACTGGTTACTTCGGCGCGGATGAAGCCTTTTTCAAAATCGGTGTGGATAACGCCGGCGGCTTGCGGAGCGGTGTCGCCTTTGTGGATGGTCCAGGCGCGGACTTCTTTGACGCCGGCGGTGAAATACGTTTGCAGTCCGAGCAGTTCATAACCCGCGCGTACCAGCCGATTGAGACCGGGTTCTTCGAGGTTCAGGTCGGCTAAGAAGATTTGCTTGTCTTCATCGGACAGTTCCGCGATTTCCGCTTCGAGCGCGGCGCAAATGGCAACGACCGGCGCGCCTTCCTGGGCGGCATATTCTTGCACGCGGGTGAGCAACGGATTGTTTTCAAAGCCGTGATCGTCGACATTGGCGACGTAAATCGCCGGTTTGGCGGTCAATAAACACAGCGGTTGCACTAAGAGTTTTTGCTCTTTATCCAGATCCAGCGTTCTGGCGGGTTTGCCCTGGTTCAAATGCGCTTGCATCGTTTCGAGTAAAGCGCACAGTTTGATGGCGTCTTTATTGCCGGATTTTGCGACCTTGGATTCGCGCTGAATGGCTTTTTCCACAGTGGCAAGATCAGCCAGGGCCAGTTCAGTTTGGATCACTTCAATGTCCGATATCGGATCGACCTTGCCAGCGACGTGCACGACGTTATCATCTGAGAAGCAGCGCACCATGTTGACGATGCCGTCGGTTTCGCGGATATTGGCCAGGAATTTATTGCCCAGCCCTTCGCCCTTGGAGGCGCCCGCGACCAATCCGGCGATATCGACGAATTCGACAATCGCTGATTGTATTTTCTGTGGCTTGACGATGTTGCTGAGTTTTTGCAGGCGCGGGTCGGGCACTTCGACGATGCCGACATTCGGATCGATGGTGCAGAAAGGATAATTTTCCGCGGCAATGCCCGCCTTGGTCAACGCATTGAACAAGGTGGATTTGCCGACATTGGGTAGACCCACGATTCCGCATTTCAGACTCATGACCGGTTTCTCATTAAAAAGAGTTAAATAACAATGTTATGAATTATTGCTGGAAATTATGCTTTAGTGTGTAGTTTCAACATCGCCGCTTCGCACGCGCCTTGCGCGATAAGCGGCCAGACTTCCAGGCTTTTTTGAATAGCTTCATCAATGAGCGACGCTTCTTCCTTTCTTGGCGGGTGTAATACATAACCGACCACGGCGCTGCGATCGCCCGGATGACCGATACCGATGCGCAGCCGCCAGAAATCCTGCGTGCCCAGTCTTGCCGCGATATCCTTGAGGCCGTTGTGTCCGCCTAAACCGCCGCCTTTTTTTAGCTTGGCAATACCGGGCGGTAAATCCAGCTCGTCATGCGCCACGATGATTTCATCCGGCAGGATTTTATAAAACTGACACAGTGCAACTACCGCTTGACCGCTTCGATTCATAAAGGTTTGTGGCTCCAATAGCCACAAATCGATGTCATTCTGGCGTATCTGCGTACACAAACCATGAAACCGCACTTCCGCTTTCAGCGGAGCATGCAGCATTTGTGATAATCGATCCACCCACTCAAAACCGGCATTATGGCGTGTCCCCGCATATTCCCTGCCGGGGTTACCCAATCCAACGATAAGTTTCATGAAATGATGTCAAGCTGCAGTGTGTGTTAATCCGATTGCTGAAAGTGGATTCAAAAATAAGAATCTGCCGGTATGTCGTTTAATCCCGGCAGATGAGTCACGTTCCCAGCAGATCAGCCTGGGGCTTGTCTTTGCTGGAGACTATGATTTCTCGGTGCTTGCTGTCTCACCGGCAGCTTCTTCAGACAGTACCGATCTTGGGATCACGATCGTTGCTACAGGTAAATCGTCACCTTTGGCCAATGCAACAGTCTCCACGTCTTTAGGCAAAACCAGATCGCTCAAGTGAAGGGTATGTCCAGCGGTAAGTTCTGCCAAATCGACAGAAATAAATTCAGGTAAATTACCAGGAAGACAGGTGATATCCACTTCGGTCAGGATATGCGTAACAATTCCGCCGGAGGTTTTTACGCCCGGTGAAATTTCTGCATTGATAAAGTGCAGTGGAACCTTCATGTGTATTTTCTTGTTCTTGTCGACTCTCTGAAAATCCACATGCAGTACCTGTTTTTTGAAAGGATGCATTTGCACATCACGCAATAATACGGGTTCTTTTTTCCCCGCAACGCTTAACGTAAGAATGGATGCATGAAATGCTTCCAGCTTGAGCTTATGAAACAGATCATTATGATCCATCTCGATGGATTGCGCTGCCTGATCGCCACCATAAATGACTGCTGGCACCTTGCCAGAACCACGCAGGCGGCGGCTCGCACCCTTTCCCTGCAATGTGCGTTTGTCGGCACTGATTTCTATTTTCATCTTTACTGCTCCATGTTGATGGCTTGTTCGCGACCAAACAAGCCGGTTAAAAAATCGGTTTATTCCATAAATAACGAGCTCAACGAGCTTTCATTGCTGATGCGCAGCATAGTTTCCGCCAGCAGATTGGCAATGCTTAACTGACAAATGCGATCACAGGCCATCGCATCGTTGCGCAGCGGTATCGTATCCGTGACCACCAATTTATCCAAGGCCGAGTTCTGAATGCGCTCCACCGCACTGCCTGACAGAACGGCATGGGTCGAATAGGCTAGCACTGTTCGTGCACCGTGTTCTTTTAATGCTTTCGCCGCTTCGCACAACGTATTTGCAGTATCTACCAGATCATCGATGATGACACAGGTGCGATCCTTGACTTCTCCAATGATATTCATCACCTTCGCTTCGTTGGGTTTAGGGCGCCGTTTATCGATAATGGCCAAATCACATTCCAAACGTTTGGCCAAGTGCCTGGCGCGCACTACCCCACCCACATCCGGTGAGACCACGATCAGATTCTGATAATTGTGTTTCCAAATGTCTCCCAGCAAAATGGGCATGCCATATATATTGTCAACAGGGATGTCAAAAAAACCCTGGATTTGATCCGAGTGCAGATCCATAGTCAATAATCGGTCAACGCCAACAGTAGTCAGCATATTGGCTACCACTTTGGCGGTGATCGGCACGCGTACCGAGCGGGGTCTTCTATCTTGCCGTGCGTAACCAAAATACGGGATTGCAGCAGTAATACGACTCGCAGACGCACGTTTTAAGGCATCGACCATCACCAATATTTCCATCAAACTGTCATTGGTTGGTGCGCAGGTCGATTGCAGCACAAAAACATCCTTTCCACGCACATTCTCGAGGATTTCCACCATGATTTCACCGTCACTGAAACGTCCCACATTGGCTCGTCCCAGGTGAATGTTAAGATGCTTCACAACATCCTGGGCCAATTTAGGGTGCGCGGTGCCGGTAAAAACCATCAAACTGTCATAAGACATGTTTTTTCTTCGTTCTTTGAGCTAATTAGCTGGAAAAGGGAACACTGATTTATTTTGTCAAACGAGCTACTTTCAACGATCCACTGTCAGATTTGACTATTGTTTTTATATGTTAAAAATCACTGAAATTTATACAAACTGGCAGGGGAGGTAGGGATCGAACCTACGAATGCCGGAATCAAAATCCGGTGCCTTACCACTTGGCGACTCCCCTATATCTTTATTTTATTGTCTGTTGCAATGGATGGTTGTCCAGTCCTCTTGCCATAAAGCCTGTCATACTATCAGGAATGCATTCGAAAACCGCCTGTGCTGCCGTTTCAGATGCAAACTCAGCAAAAACGCAAGCACCTGATCCACTCATCGCCGTTATTGTAGTATTTTCTTGCTGCTTTAGCCACCCCAAACAACGCGCAACTTCCGGGTATAGCCGACAAACCACTTGCTCCAGGTCATTATGGCCTTGCCAGACAGAAAAGGGCGGTATTTTGATAGGAATTGTGTTGCGTGTCAATTCCTTACTCGTGAAAATTTCGGCGGTTGATACTTGTACACGCGGTATCAGAACGACATACCAAGCAGGCGGTAATTTAATCGCGGTCAATTTCTCACCGATTCCCTCGGCGAAAGCATTTTCCCCAAAAATAAATACCGGAACATCGGCACCTAGCTGCAGCCCTAATTCGAGCAATTGTTGTTTGCTTAAATTAATCTTCCACAAATGATTTAATGCTAGCAGTGTAGTGGCCGCATCCGAGCTCCCGCCACCCAGACCGCCACCCATGGGGATTTGCTTTTGCAGAAAGATGTCAATGCCTTGCGTGGTTGCGGTTTTTTGTTGCAGCAGCCGGGCAGCGCGTACGCATAGATCTTTTTCTTCCGGTACGCCGGCAATCGGAGTATGGAGTTTGATGATGCCGTCCGAGCGTAATGCGAAACTGATCTGATCAGAAAAATCTATAAACCGGAAAACGGTTTGCAATAAATGATAGCCATCCTGTCTGCGGCCAACGACATGTAAAAAAAGATTCAGCTTGGCAGGGGCAGAAAACGTATGCATGAATAATGATAGGACAGTTATGTTTTAACGGGAAAATTACTCGATGTTCCAATTGTCTACTATCAACCGGATTCTCAGGTTGTCATAGAACAAATTGATTACGCGGGGGAGCATTGGGGAATTCGATCGAGCTGGAGTGAAGCTACTATAATGAATATGCCACCCATCTTGACGGATGGCGATAACTTGATCCGTTCTATCCAGATCTTTTTCGGCCGCAGTGAGTGGCGCATGCGTTCCCTGGATCCAGTACTGCAAACCGTCAAGTGGCATGCGCCAGCCCAAAATTTGCTCAGTCAGACTTTCCACATCGGTAGCATAAAACGCCTCAAGCTTTGAGGTAATTAAGCGTACACCTTCGCTGTCTTTCGTGATTTCCGCGACCGCCTGACCTAACGGTGTGAATAGTAAGATTTCATCGCTGGCAGTCATATGCTGCCAGCGAAAGTTACCCGAAAAGCTTTGGCTCTTGTCTTGAACGGATATTCTGCCCACGATATTGAAATCACTGGCGGAAATATTCGGAATATTGGCAGCAAGTGGCTCGGTGAAAATAGTTGTCGCAATTGCGTCCGATGGAGGTTGAGTCGGTAATGTTCTGCAGCCGGGAAGGAACAGAATGAAACAGCTTATCAAAAATCCCAGAATAACACTCAGTTGATGCGCTCTGATCCGGCTTGCGGGTAATTTAGAATTTCCAGAAATAATGCAAAAATTAATCAATTTCAATTCATTAATTACCAATACGCAAGAAATGCATAGGAGGTTTTAATTATTTATGGTTTTATTGGTTTGGTGATAATCGGGCAGAACAATATTCAGTTCCAGTGTTTCTTGATTCTCGTCTTGTTCGAAATTAACGGAGATTGCGTCCTGATCCACATTAACATATTTGCGGATAACGTCTAGAAGCTCTTTCTGCAATTGCGGTAAATAAGACGGTTGATTGCGATAAGTGCGTTCATGCGCGACAAGAATTTGTAATCTTTCTTTGGCAAGCGATGCGGTCTTGGGTTTGGATGATCTGAAATAGTCCAGTAAGCTCATTTTCTTCCTCCGAAAAGCCTCCTGAGAAACCCTTGCTTACCATCAATAAATCGATGTGGCAGTGTTTCTCCTAAATAACGTGCGACGACATCGGCATAAGCCTGACCTGCCTCGCTTTTTTCGTCCAGAATGACTGGTATGCCCGCATTGGATGCGGATAAGACAGATTTTGACTCAGGAATAATGCCTAACAACTCAAGAGACAAGATTTCCTGCACGTCTTCCAGGCTCAGCATTTCACCCAATCTTACCCGGTCGGCATCATATCGGGTTAACAATAAATATTCCTTGATGGGTTCTTCATTTCTTTCAGCGCGGCGTGATTTGCTCGACAGAATACCCAACATGCGATCGGAATCCCGAACGGAAGAAATTTCCGGGTTAGTTACGACAAACGCGTCATCGGCAAAATAAAGCGCTAAATTGGCGCCTTTTTCGATACCCGCAGGCGAATCGCAAACAATATATTGGAAATCCTTGGATAGTTCATCCAGTACTTTGCCCACACCTTCATGGGTCAGCGCATCTTTGTCCCGTGTTTGCGAAGCAGGCAGGATATAGAGAAGATTGCAATTTTTGTCGCGGATAAGCGCTTGATTGAGACTGGCTTCTCCGTTGATAACGTTAATAAAGTCATAAACAACCCGACGCTCGCAGCCGAGAATTAAATCTAGATTCCGCAAACCCACATCAAAATCAATTACCGCTGTTTTATGGCCTTTTTTCGCCAGTCCCATGGCAATTGCTGCACTTGTTGTTGTTTTGCCAACGCCACCCTTGCCCGACGTCACGACTATAATTCTTGCCAATTGAGCCTCCTTTGCTATTTGGTTTTAAGCAATCTCTTTAATGATCAACGCATGATTCTGTAAATACACTTGTACCGGATTGTTGTATGTTTGCTTGTTTAAATCTTCACTGGTTTTATAATCTCCCGCAATAGAGATAAGCTCTGCCTGCAAATCGAAGCAAAATATTCTGGCGGCTGTGTTGCCGTGTACACCTGCCAGGGCGCGGCCTCGCAAGGTATTATAGACGTGTATGTTACCCTCGGCCATAATTTCAGCGCCTGCGCTGACTTGAGATAAGATGATCAAATCACCGGACGAATAGATACGCTGCCCGGATCGGATCGGCTGAGTAACCAATACTGAGGCCGCAGGTACGGGTGGAATTGCAGCGGGTTGCACGGATTCCTTGACGATAGCTACTTCCGGCTGTGCGGGGGGCTGCTGAATGCTTTCCTGTTTTTGTGCTTCACCGATGATGATCGGATTACCCAGCTCGCGTACCGTATCGATTGGAAGTGATAGAGCACGTGCTTGCTTATTTTGTTGTTCATTACCGCCACGAATTCCGACAGGAAAAAAACCGATTCTTTTCAATAGCTGCGTGATCTGAGCAAAATCCAAATCCAGGTTCAATTTATTTAGCTCACGTAAATCGATAATCAAAGGCGAATCTTTGAAAAAATCCGGTGCCAGATTGATTTTCTCATGCAGCGTATGCTCTATCGCAACCAAGTCATTCGTATAAAGAATAAGAATGGGTGAGAAAAAAGTACTGCTTTTAAATTCAAGAATTGGAGAAGTATTTAACATTTTTCAGAATGCATTGTAGCAGTATGAGGCCCGCATCGGGATTCATTCATTATGTGATTAATGGCTTTTTTATCATGAGGTTGATTATAAGTCTTACGGATAAGGAAGATCAGTCGATGACTTTCTTTTTGGTAAGACGTTGTAATGTCTCAAGTAAAACTTCATTGCCCGGTTCTTTTTCTAAAGCGGATCGCCAAATATTTAGGGCGTCGTTCTTAGCGCCTTGCATCCACAGCACTTCACCCAAATGTGCTGCGATTTCGGCATCCGGACGGACGGAAAATGCCAAGTTCAGGTAATTTAACCCTTCTGTCAGATTACCCATGCGGTAGTACACCCACCCCAAACTATCCATGATATAAGGATCCTCCGGGGCGAGCTCGACGGCTTTCCTTATCAGTTTAAGCGCTTCCGGTAGTTGAATGCCACGTTCAGCAAGGCTGTAACCTAAGGCATTGTAGGCATGAGCATTGTCAGGCTTGAGCTGTATCAGCTTGCGCAGATCCTGTTCGAGAATCTTAAATTTGCCGATTTTGTCTGCGGCCAGGGCACGATCATAGAGCAGTTCCGGATAATCAGGCAGTTTCTTCAATCCTTCATCAAGCAGATCAAATACTTCCTGGTATGCTTTTGATTTGCGCAGAATCTGCGCTTCCGCCAAAATTAAATGAGCAGCTTGCTGATCATTGGCGGCCGGAAGTTTTTGTAGATGTTCACGCGCTTCTTTCAGATATCCTTTTGTTGCCAATAAATCTGCATAACGTATCTGCGCGGGTAAATAACGCCCCCCGCTTTTGACCATCTGATACGCTTCCATCGCCATTTCAGGGCGATTCGTTTCCTCATAAATTTGGCCCAAATGAAAATGCACCGCATTGGTATCTTTGTATCCCAGACTAAGCGCTTTTTTAAAGCTCGTTTCGGTGACATCGAAGTCACCCATTTCCGTCGCTAACAGCCCGGCAGCCAGCATGATTTCAGCATCATCCGAATTTTTGTCCATTAGCCATTGCAATTGTTCTCGCGCCAAATCAGCCTCGTTGCCACTTATTAATACCCGGGTATACGCGATGCGTACTTCATTGCTTTCCGGGTATTTTTTTAGATAGTCGCGATAAAATTCGCTGGCATCGTCAATTGAGATACGCTGCAATATTCGTCCATTATGGATCGCGGCGATTTCCCAATCCGGGCGCAGCGCCAGTGCGCGTTGCATTTCGTCGGATGCCAGTTGATGTTGATTGGCAAACCATGCTGCCTGAGAGATGGCGAAATGAACTTCCGGGAGTTCCTTATAAGGCTGGGATAATTGCTGTATCAACTGTAACGTTGCGGCCTTATCCGGATTCCGTGACAACAGCTGATTAAGCTGCATAAATGCATTACCTAGCCCATCTTTTTCCGTGGCGAGCAATTTCTCAAGATGAGGCTGCGCTGTATCCAGCTTGCCAAGATTGACCAATAAGGCTGCGATGGTTTGACGGGCATCCACTGAATCCGGTTCAAGCTGAATCCACATCGTTGCCGCCTGCTCGGCGGCAAAAGTATTGCCCGCATGCAGGGAAATTTCTGTTGCACGCTTGGCAATCCGGGGGTCGCGCGTGGTTTTGGCCAGTTTGACATAGCGGTTTACCGCAACATCCAGGTTGCCACGCTGTAATGCGGTTTCGCCGATTAGGAAATCAAATAAAATCGGGGCGGTTAATTCTTGCTTGGGTAAATTAGCCTGACTGACGTCTTCCTGCTCGTTGGATTCCTCCGTATTTTCTATTTCCTTGTTTGCAGGTATCTGCGCACAGGCAGTCAGTCCGGAGAGCAATAACACACATAGAAGTTTAAATTTCATGAGAAATCCGATTGGTTTTCAAAAATAAGATAAATCTTACAGTCTGTTCATTTTCATGACCCATAATGAGACCCTAAAACCTTAGTCCATTATTATTCTTTTTCTGCAGCGCTTCGGATTCGTTGCGTGATCATTTTTAGCATAATGCGCATATTCTACTTTTATACTTGCAACAAAGTGAATAAATAATTATTTAGCATAAGTGGGATTGAATGTCATCATGAAAAATGAATTGGATTGCAAGAAGGGGAATCATTGATGGATTTATGATTGGGAAATGCTGAGAACAACATTAAATCATGAAAGTTCATAATTGTATCGGCTGCGCTAAAATTCAAGCATACTATCGCATCCGCATGAATTTTATCTATGGATACTTCCAATTTTGATTCTCTTGAATAATTCTTACGTTAAATTAATTATTGTTTATTTGTTGGGCGCGCTGACAGTTCTGGGTTTTGCGCCTTTTTATCTTTTTCCGGTTCCAGTGGTTACTCTCGCCGCGTTGCTGGGTTATTGCCATAATAGTTTATCCCCGATCAAAAGCGCGGCATTGGGATTTTGTTTTGGCATGGGGTTGTTCAGTGCCGGCGTCACATGGATTTATGTCAGTTTGCACGATTTTGGTGCGATGCCGATGCCCATCGCGGTTGTCGCATTGATTATACTTTGTGCTTATCTGTCGCTTTTTCCCGCCTTGGGCCTGTGGTTATTGACTCAGCTTCGTCTGACTTCGCCCTTCCTTTGGGCCGCGCTGGCCGCTGCACTGTGGATAGTATTTGAGTGGTTGCGCGGAACCTTGTTTACCGGTTTTCCCTGGTTGCTGATGGGATACTCACAAGCGCCTTTCAGTCCCTTGGCTGGCTTTGCACCGATTGTCGGGGTATATGGTATTTCAATGATTGTGGTATTCAGCGCTGCCTTGCTTTTTTTCTGGGTTGATAAAGGGGTCAGGCAATGGCGGTTCGGGGTGCCCTTAATACTGATTTGGTTCGGAGGATATGGTTTACAGGCAATTCATTGGGTGCAGCCGCAAGGTGAGCCGGTAACGGTGAGCCTGCTGCAGGGCAATATCGCTCAGGACATGAAGTGGCGCGAGGATCATCTGGAAAATACGATGCAGACCTATGCCCGGTTGATTCTGGAGAGTGACAGCCGTCTGATCGTAACACCGGAAATTTCTATCCCGCTGTTCAGCAATGTCGTGCCGAAATCCTATCTGTCGTATCTGGCCGAGCATGCCAGAAACAATAATGGTGATGTATTGATCGGGCTGGCCGAACGTGCTGCCCATGACGATAACGAATATTACAATACCATGTTCAGTTTTGGTTCGGCACCGGAACAAAGCTACCGCAAACATCACTTGGTACCCTTTGGTGAATTTATTCCGCTAAAACCCGTATTCGGTTGGGTTATCGATGTGTTGCAAATACCGTTATCGGATTTTTCGCGCGGCAGCCTGGATCAACAGCCGATGGATCTTGCGGGGCAGCGCGTTGCAATCAATATTTGCTATGAAGATGTATTCGGTGAAGAGATTATTAATCAATTGCCGCAAGCGACAATGTTGGTCAATGTGAGTAATGATGCCTGGTTCGGACGCTCGATCGGGCCGCAACAGCATTTACAGATTTCGCAAATGCGTGCCCTGGAAACCGGGCGCTATATGCTGCGGGCCACCAATACCGGCGTAACCGCAATCATCGACGAGCGCGGCCGGGTGTTGCAGACCATTGAAATTTTCACCACTGCGGCGTTGCACGGGCTGGCGCAAGGTTTTACCGGAGCCACGCCTTATGTGCGGATGGGAAATTACCCGGTACTCGGGCTCGCCGGTCTGTTATTGTGTATCGGATTGCTATCCGCCTTTCACGCAGCCAGGAAAAACCGGTAAAATCCGTATTACTTCATTTGAGAGCGGTTTAATCCATATTCTTCATGTCAACACTTACTTTTCAGGAAATTATCCTGACCTTGCAGCGGTATTGGGATAAGCAAGGATGCGCGATTCTGCAGTCTTACGATATGGAAGTCGGCGCGGGAACCAGCCATACCGCCACCTTTCTGCGCGCGATCGGTCCTGAACCCTGGAAAGCTGCATACGTGCAACCCTCGCGCAGGCCTAAAGATGGACGCTATGGCGAAAACCCCAATCGTTTGCAGCATTATTATCAATTTCAGGTGGTGCTCAAACCTGCCCCGAAAAATATTCTGGATTTATATTTCGATTCGTTGCGTGAACTGGGTTTTGATTTGACGCAGAATGACGCGCGCTTGGTGGAAGATGATTGGGAAAATCCCACGCTGGGCGCCTGGGGGTTAGGCTGGGAGGTTTGGCTCAATGGCATGGAGGTGACGCAATTTACCTATTTTCAACAGGTTGGCGGGATTGACTGCAAACCCGCGACCGGTGAAATAACTTACGGGTTGGAGCGGCTTGCGATGTACTTGCAAGGTGTGGAAAGTGTGTTTGATCTGGTCTGGACCAAAGGATTGACTTATCACGACGTGTATCATCAAAACGAAGTGGAGCAGTCTACGTATAACTTTGAACAAAGTGATACGGAATTTCTGTTTCTGGCGTTTGGCAGGCACGAAGCGCAAGCGAACCATCTCATCGAAAAGCAATTGGCGCTACCCGCTTACGAGCAAGTATTGAAAGCGGCGCATACGTTTAATCTGCTCGATGCGCGCGGCGCGATTTCGGTCACGGAGCGGGCTGCGTATATCGGGCGCATTCGCAATCTGTCGCGGCAAGTTGCCAGAGCGTATTACGATAGCCGCGCAAGCCTGAATCCTCCTTTTCCGATGGCGCCGCGTGAATGGGTCGCGCAAATGCCGGATAGGGTGAAATCTGCATGATGACTCAGAACTTGCTCGTTGAATTATTGGTGGAAGAATTACCGCCCAAATCGCTAAAGCAGCTGGGTGACAGTTTTGCACAATTATTGGCGGCCAGTCTCGAGGCGCAAGGATTGATAAGCCAAGAGGCGGCCGTTGCTGCCTATGCGACACCGAGGCGATTGGGGGTGCATATCGGCAATGTTGCTGCGCAGGCCGCCGATAAAGCAGTGACGCAAAAATTGATGCCGGTCAAAGTCGGGCTGGACGCGCAGGGACAAGCCACACCGCCGTTATTGAAGAAACTGGCGAGCCTCGGCGCGGATGCTTCAGTAGTGCCGCAACTCCAGCGCGCGTTGGACGGTAAAACAGAAACGCTGTTCTGGGATAGCATTGCTACAGGCATTTCATTGACCGATGGCTTACAAAAAGCGTTACAGGAAGCCATTACCCAATTACCGATTCCCAAAGTGATGACGTATCAGCTCGCGGATGGTTGGCAAAGCGTCGACTTTGTGCGCCCTGTGCATGCATTGGTCGCATTGCACGGCGTTGATATTGTTTCCGTCAATATTCTGGGGCTGCAAGCCGGGCGCGAAACACAGGGGCATCGTTTTGCAGCGAAAATCAGTCCCATCATATTGCGCAATGCCGATAGCTACGCGCAGCAACTAAGTACCGACGGCGCGGTGATTGCCGGTTTTGCCGAGCGCCGCGCTGAAATTACGCGCCAGCTTACTTCAGTCGCCGCACAGGAACAGCTTACCCTGATCGACGATGATGCTTTGCTGGATGAAGTCACCGCATTGGTCGAGCATCCCAATGTGCTGGTTGGCACATTCGATGTGGCATTTCTGCAAGTACCGCAGGAGTGCCTGATTCTGACCATGAAAGCAAATCAGAAATATTTCCCGTTGCTGGATGCGCAGGGGAAACTGGCCAACAAGTTCCTGCTGGTTTCCAACATCCATCCTATCGATCCTGCGCAAGTGATCGCCGGAAACGAGCGCGTGGTGCGTTCGCGCCTGGCCGATGCCAAGTTTTTCTTCGATCAGGATCGCAAAAAAACGCTGGAATTCCGCGTGCCCGAACTGGATAAGGTGGTTTATCACAACAAACTGGGTACGCAGGGTTGGCGCATGCACTATGTTCGTATCATCGCAACCAAGATCGGCGAGCAATTAGGTGGGGATGCTTTGGGTGATCAGGCTTTTGAGGCTGCTACGTTAGCCAAGGTGGATCTACTGACCGATATGGTGAGTGAATTTCCGGAACTGCAAGGCATTATGGGGCGCTATTATGCGCAACATGAAGGGTTGAGCGACGATATCGCCTTTGCCATCGAAGACCATTACAAACCGCGCTTCGCCGGCGATGCATTGCCGCGCAATCCGGTTGGCGTTTGTGTTGCGCTGGCGGATAAACTGGAAACATTAGTGAATATGTTCGGAATTGGTGAAATTCCGACTGGTGATAAAGATCCGTTTGCATTGCGGCGCCATGCACTTGGTGTTATAAGAATTTTAATCGAGAAAAACTTATCGCTTCAGCTAAATGAACTGATCGATCTGGTAAAAAATGAAATTTATAATCCTCTGGAACTCGATGTAAGTACACCGGATTTACGTGATTTACAAGTATTCATTTACGAGCGCCTTGCTGGCAGCTTACGCGAACAAGGCTACACCGCCCAGGAAGTCGACGCTGTGCTCAGTTTGAATCCGCAGAAGCTAAGCGATATTCCCAAACGTCTCGCTGCCGTGCGTACTTTTACAGCGTTGCCCGAAGCCACCAGTCTGGCGGCTGCCAACAAGCGGGTGAGCAATATCCTTAAAAAATCGGAAGGCCACATTCAGGACGCAATTCATACCAAATTATTACAGGAAGAGGCTGAGCAGGTACTTCATCAAACATTGGCAACGCTATTACCGGAAACAGAAAAAGCTTTTGCAGCAGGTGATTATACCGCTTCGCTGCAAATTCTCGCCAAGCTTAAGTTGCCGATCGATACCTTTTTTGATCATGTGATGGTGAATGTAGAAGATAAGCTGTTGCGTAATAATCGGCTGGCCTTATTGAGACAACTTCAGCAAACGATGAATCGTGTAGCTGATCTTTCAAAATTGGCTGTAAATTAACATGAAACTGATCATTCTCGACCAAACCGGTGTGATTAATCAATGCAGCGATACCTTTATCAGAACACCGGAGGAATGGATTCCCATTCCAGGCAGCCTGGAAGCGATTGCCCGGTTGACGCATTCCGGTTATCGCGTGGTCCTTGCTACGAATCAATCGAGCATTGGCCGCGGCTTGATCGATATGGCGACTTACAATGCCATCAATGACAAAATGTACAAAGCCATCCATCATGTCGGCGGCCGCATCGATGCGATATTTTTCTGTCCACATACCTATGCGGATAAGTGCGCTTGCCGCAAACCGGCCACGGGTTTATTCGATGAGATCATGCAGCGTTACGGTGTTAATTTAACGAATGTTGCGGTTGTCGGTGATTCATTAAAAGATCTGCAAGCTGCGGCAGCAGTGGGTGCAATACCTGTTTTGGTGCTGACCGGCCACGGGCAGATAACGCAAACTTGCCAGGAAATTCCATTCAATACGCAGATTTTTGCGGATTTGTCGGTTGTCGCTGATACTTTGATCGGGGAGGAATGATATTGGCAGTTTTACGGTCAACCCTGTATATGTTGTTGCAGATCATCATCACGCCCCCGTACGCATTACTGACACTCGCGTGTTTTCCATTATCGCCGCATAACCGTTACCGCGTGACTTCCAGCTGGACGTTCATCATGCTGTTTTTGCTGCGTAATGTGTGCGGCATCCGCTATCAAATCATCGGCGCGGAAAATATTCCGAAAACCCCGAGCATTGTGCTGTCCAAACATCAGTCGGCATGGGAAACGCTGGCGTTCCAGAAAATTTTTCCGCCTCAGGTGTGGGTGCTGAAAAAGGAATTATTACGCATCCCGTTTTTTGGCTGGGGGTTGGCGATGACGAGCCCGATCGCGATCGACCGGAGCGCCAAGAAAAAAGCCCTGGAGCAAATCGTAGAACAAGGCAAAGACCGGCTAAAACAAGGGTTCTGGATCGTAATATTTCCGGAAGGCACGCGCATCCCGCCGGGGCAACGCGGCAAATACCGTATCGGCGGTGCATGGCTGGCAACGCATACAAACACACTGGTAGTGCCGGTCGCGCACAATGCCGGCGAATTATGGGGGAGAAACTCTTTCATCAAATACCCTGGCACCATCACCGTCAGTATTGGCGAACCCATCGATCCGACCGGCATGGAACCGGGCGAATTAAACGCGCAAGTGGAAGCCTGGATTGAGTTTGAAATGCTGCGTATCAGCCAGAAAAATCAACAAAAAGCATAAGCGTGCTCGTTCACACTGTTCTAAATGATAGGAAAATCAGCTACACACTGAGACGGTGCAAACGCAAGTCGATGGGTTTGACCATCAATCACGAGGGCTTGAAAATCAGCGTGCCGCTGCAGGCCACTGTGTCGCATATCGAAAGCATTCTGCAACAAAAAGCCGATTGGATCACTAAAAAACTGGAACAGTGGCAAAGTAAAAAAAGTCTGGCCATATCATGGGCACATGATGCCATCTATCCGTTACTGGGCGAACCGTGGCGTATTACGTTGAAACCATCGGGCGAGATTGAAATGGTGCGGCATTTCGTTAATGAAAGCGCGAATATGGAAATTGCGGAGCCTTCTTTGCCACAACTCTGTTCTCATCATATCGAGAAATTCGTCATGGCCTGGTATAGCCAGCAAGCAATCACCTGCTTCAAACAGCGCATTGCAATCTACGCCCCGGCACTCAATCTACCGGCACCACCATTCCGCTTATCAAATGCCAAAACCCGCTGGGGCAGCTGCAACAGCCGCGGCATTATCCGCCTCAACTGGCGCCTGATCCAACTGCCGCTGCATTTAATTGACTACGTCGTAGCGCATGAATTAGCGCATCTGATTGAAATGAATCATTCAAAAGCGTTTTGGGAGCTGGTAGGGAGTGTTTATCCAAGGTATATACTGACTCGAAAGGAGTTGAAGAAATATGGTTAATTGTAGAATTAACAGAAATGCTTATTATTTAAAAATAATGTAAATTTTAAATCCACCACTTTATTTACTATTTTGCATGCTAATACATTTATAAGTGATTATATAAATGGACAATCTTCATGAGAATGATAAGAAAGAAGATTCAATATCTTATAAACTTGTAGCAATAGGAATTATTGGTCTTGTATCAATAATACTAGTAGCAGCCTCTTTTTATTTACATATTACGGTTAATGAAGTTTTTACAGAAAATCCGCAGAATAAATGGCGCGCATTTGGAGAATATTTTGGAGGAATTCTAAGCCCCATTTTGGCCTTTTTCGCGTTAATTGCATTGTTAATTAGTATCCATTATCAAGTAACTGAGTTTCAAAAATCTACGAAACAACTCAAAGAATCATCAATTGCACTCAAAGAGCAAAATATATTGATTCAAGAACAAATTTCAGAAGCAAGGAATTACAATGCTAAAGAAGCTGAGATAAAAAAGATTGATGCAATCAACGAGTTTTTGCTTGAAATAATCAGTTCCTTAGTTGAATTATTAGCAATAAAAAGAAATTATTTTAATCAACTAAATAACCATCCTGCACAAAGAGCATCTGTCATGCAACCAATATTGACGAATTCGCACTCTAGCAATCCCCAAATTTATAAGCTCATTTTTTTAGAGAAAAGCACAACACTTCCGAGAAGAAAATTTTCAGGGGATATTATTTACCTAGGTAGCGTGCTTGATAACTATAAGACAATTATAGAAATGTTGAGAGTTAGAAATGACTTACATATTGATATAGCTCTAAATCCATCACTTGATACTCCAATGGCACTGGAATTTCCACAGGCAGACCCATCAACATATGCTCTTTTTCGACGAGCAGGAGTAATCAGAGGAGTAAAATTAGTTCATTTAACCAGAGAGTTGATTGATTTTATCGATAGAACATTAAATGATTTATATCAAATTACCCAAGAATTACCGGATATTGCAGAGTCATTAATATCACACAACATACTGGAAGAATATAACAAAGTACTCAGATATAGTTTAAACAAGAGACAAGAAGATTTATTTAATTATAATGTACCAATTAATGAAGATTTATATAATGAAATCATGAGCAAGCGATACATATAGAGGCGACTATGACAATTGAAGTCATAGGGTTCGGTTTTGTATAAATTTGCTCCCCGTGCCTTGCGACGGCAAGACTAAAGATAATCGCAAGCTCGACAGTTAGTAAATGATTAAGTAAGAGCGATAATGGCCATAACGTCAAAATTTAATTCAATGTTTCGCTATATTTCATAAACAAGTGAATACTTTTTTCATTACCGATCGTATCTATGGGTTTAACAGTCAATCCAACTTTTCGTACATTTTCTTGAGATGAAGATACTATGTTCTTCCATGTATCGATCAGCGGAAAGGAGAAAAGCTGCCATGATGCTTATCACTTACTTCAAATCAAAGTTCGAGTTTCTTTTTCTGTGTTTTTTGATCGCTTTGTTGGTCTCTTGTGGGAAAGATGATCTAGTCGATACTGATTTCTCACTCGCAGGTTTGATACCAGAACAAAGACAAGCCGATCTTGATGCGCAACTGGAAGAGATTGCATTTCACAAAATGGAGCGGGGAGATTTTTTTGATACTACGACGGAGATTGGCGGTGGTGCACCTGCGGCTTGCCGTCCTGAGTTTGTCGCGCAGCGATGGAATCCGGGACAATACCAAGCAAATCAATTTTTTCCTTCTGCCGAGGAATGTGGACGCAATCAGCCTCCTAATAATCTGAAACAACGTGGATCGGTCCCGATTTTTTGGTTGAATCTGAGTACCAGGCGAAATGATGCAGGGGGTAATGCAATCGGCTGGAGCGACGATATCGCGCGTGATAAAATGCAGCAGGCGATCAGCTGGTTCGCTGCGTATTGCATTGATCTCGACGTAAAACAAGTGATCGTGGCAACAAGCCGACTCAATCAGATGCGCGCGGCAATGGCTGCGGCTATTGAAGGTAGACCCTTTCAGGGGGATGCGGTGACCGTGGAGAGTGTGTCGGATTCTTTCAATCATCAGTTGTACGAACGGGAACTGCGCAAGCCCCGAAAATATTTACTGATATTGTTCACCGATGCTTTTCAGAATGTCCGCTTCGGTGATCCGGGTTCGCGTGTCAATCGTGTTGCGGGAAATTTTGAAAGTATTCCCGTGATACTGATTCCCGATCCGCCGGATTCAGGCTCAACGAATATCATAACGCACGAGTTAATCCACGGTCTTGGCAAGGTACTGGCTGGTCAGCACAGTTTTGCTTATCTGCAGGATTTGCCGCAACTCGGAAACCCGACGGCGGAACAAATTTCGATGAATCGAAAAGCGACCTGGGACGAAGGCGGTTGTTCGTTTGATATGGGCAATGCGGGGCGCAGTGATCAAGATTCTCCAATGCGTAAGCCCGATACCGATAAAATGGACTGGGCCAGTTTTTGGCAGTTTGATTTTAATGGTAATACCAAACCGAAATAATTACGGAAGGAACAAAACTTGGTTCCGACGCGACTCTCCTCACTGTCTCAGTGTTTACTGCGGTTTTGTCGCGCTTCGGTGTGTCAGTAAGGTAGGTGTGCAATGCCACGGTGGTAAGTGAATCAAGGCAGGCATAAGATTTATAGATTATTTTTCGCATATAGATGACACAACTATACAGCTTGAGGAGTAGTATCTGCGATGTATACGCATGGAATTCTGCAGGAAATTACTAGACAAACTCGCAACCGTGTTTTTTTCGACTGATTTTGACTATTTGCCTTAACTGCTTGAATCAGCGGAATCACTTCAAGGATTGGAATGAGAACGGCATCAAGAACCATTATCATTTATTATCAATAACTTGCTATTGTATTCTTGTTATATAATTCCTATAATACAGATCATATGGATTAAATAGCATACTGCTCCTATTTGGCTGTCTGATTTAAGTTTCTTTAGACAAAAAATACAGTGCCTGCCTGCAATCCAATAAATAATCAAAGGAGAATTCCTATGAAAGGCAATACTAAAATTATCGATACTCTGAATAATCTCTTGGCGGGTGAGCTGACAGCGATGGATCAATATTTCACGCATTCACGGATGTATGAAGATTGGGGATTCAGCAAACTCTATGAGCGAATTAATCATGAAATGGATGATGAAAAACAACATGCAGACCATTTGATCAAACGGATTCTGTTTCTTGAGGGCGTGCCTGTAGTGGGTAATCGTAGCCCGCTGAGGATAGGCAGTGACGTTCCGGAAATGTTGCAAAACGACCTGGATCTCGAACGCGCCGTGATCGTTTCATTGCGAAATGCTATTGTTATTTGTGAGCAGGAGCAGGATTTTCAGACCCGGGAAATTCTTGTTGGCATGCTGAGTGAAACCGAGGAAGATCATGCATATTGGCTGGAAAAACAGCTGGGGCTGATAGGAAAAATAGGATTGCAAAATTACTTGCAGTCTCAGATGTGACAGTTAGCCCAATCTAAATGTTGCAGGAAGATTTTTCCTGCAACATTTTTCTATGTTTTTTCATTCTTGGACTGGATTGATTTCCGGTATCGGTCTGTGCGCATCCGTTGGCGCGACATTTATGACTAAAATCGCGCCAACTAAACTAAACTGCTGTGCCAGCTACTCTGCAATTGACCGTTGCATTGTGTATTCCTGAATTTGCCAAGTAGAATAACAATCTTAGGCTCAATGGGTGTGGTTTCGCTTAGTTCAAACTGTTCATATCTTCTTGATATTTAGCCTTGCATTGTTCACCCTTGCCGCCTAAATCCAGCACACCGGTAGTTCTCATACATTCATTATATTCAAACAAAATATCATTCTTTTTTTGCGCAAGGTCCAATGAAGCTGAGAGCTGCTTAACTTGTTGAACGACATTCTTTAAACCGGTATCCGATGCGGCGCTCAAGCCTTCTATTTTTTCTTTGGTAGCGTCCAGTCTAAGCAAGGACTCTTGATTGATTTTTTTAGCTTGCGCCGCAAAGGCATGATTGGCTCTATTGGAGTAATTTCTTAATTCATCCACATTTAGTTGTGTGATATCTGCCAGTTTCGTTTGGTAATTATTGAGTTCATCCTGAACAAAAGTATTGACGGCTTCTTTGAAGCCCTCCAAAGAACCGTCAATTTCTTCCTTGAATGTTTGCATTTTCTTTTCAACCAGTACTTTGACGTCGCCATCCAGTTTTTTCACAATGGTATCCGAAATTTTCTCTACCGGCGGGCGTGAATCGATTATTTCGGTTTTTGCATCGGTCAAGCTGGATTTGAGATCGTCTGCAAGTGACTTTTGCTTACTGTCAATTTGCTCGAGCGCGTTTTTTTCATTTTCCGCAACCAACCAGGAAATCAGTACCAGTTCCTTTTTCTTTTTCTGATCCAGACCATGAATCATTTCATCCAAAATACTCGCGGCTGCTTCTTTATCCGCAACGCTTTTCATATGCGTCAGGTTGGCGGAATCCAATAAGTTCTGCAAATTACCCTGAATTTCGCTGATATTGGTATCCGCCCGGGTTAATATCAGTGACTGGCGGTAGAATTCATAGGGCAAATAAACCAAAGCTAGAATGGCGCAAATCACGGAAGCCACTGCTTTCCAGCGTTTGTGCTGGATATAAAAACTCAGCCCAAGAAATACCAGTACTAGCGTGAAAACCGGCATTAGAATTTGCGCTATTTCCAGCCAACCTCTTTCTATCAGCGTTTCAATCGAAACAAATTTCAACATCTTGGTAATAAACTCGTTCATCAATGACTCCCCATATGACGAAAAAATGCAATTAAACGTAACGACTATCGTAGAATACCGATAATTTATCATGGTATAGCCGGTTGATTGTATAAACTTTAACTTTCAGCATCGCCAATCCATCGGGTACATGACCTTGGTCGAAATTAAATCTCGATGAATCAGGAAATAAAGTGCAAACAGCCTATATCAGTCACTCCGATTGTCTCAAACATGATCAGGGCGGATATCACCCTGAGAGTCCGTTGCGACTGATCGCAATCGAAAATGAATTAAGCGCAAGCGGCTTGCTGGCGAAGTTGCAACGTTATGATGCGCCATTGGCAACCGCCGAACAATTGCAACGTGTACATAAACCGGATTACATTGAAAGCATCTGGAAGATGGCTCCGGATGCCGGATTGATTACGTTGGATGCAGATACCGCGATGAATCCCTTTTCGCTGAATGCTGCATTACGCGCGGCGGGAGCGGTTGTGCTGGCGACCGATCTGGTTCTGACAAACCAAGTCAATAATGCTTTTTGTGCCGTGCGCCCACCCGGCCATCATGCGGAGTCGGATCGTGCTATGGGCTTCTGTTTGTTCAATAATGTTGCAGTCGGTGTGATGCATGCGATTGAACACCACCATTTGCAATGTGTTGCGATTTTGGATTTCGATGTGCACCATGGCAATGGTAGTGAAGAAATTTTCCGCAACAATCCGCATGTCATGCTGTGTTCCACTTTTCAGCATCCCTTTTATCCATACAGTGGTGCCAGTAGCAGCAGTGATCGCGCGATTAATGTGCCCCTTCTGCGTGACGCCGATGGTGCGGTTTTCCGAAAGGTGGTGAAAGAGTATTGGTTGCCGGCACTGAATCGATTCAAACCGGAAATGATTTTTGTCTCTGCAGGATTTGACGCGCACCGGGATGACGATATGTCACAAGTGTATTTGAGTGACGACGATTATGTCTGGATCACGCAGCAGATTAGAGCGATCGCGGATCAGTATTCACAGGGCCGTATTGTATCTGTTCTGGAAGGCGGCTATGAATTGCATTCATTGGCTCGTTGCGTGGCGGCGCATATACGGGTGTTGCATGCGGAAGAAATGTAGGAAAGACAGGGGTAGTTTTATCGCGTGACCGTCCATTCGCCTCGCTCGGGATCACTTCGGTTGGTGCATGATTGTGATAATACGGAAGCTGGAGCCAGTGACTAAGATTAAGTATTATATTTCCTGCGGCGTGTCGTGAAACCAAGTAATCCTAATCCAGTAAGCAAAATGGTATAAATTTCCGGCTTTGGTACAGTCCTTATTTCGGTTTTTACATCGAAGCTATTATTGCTACTATGAAAAATTCCGAGGTTTTCCGTAGCAGCGCTAGGTAGCTTAAAATTAACCTCATCCAATAATCTTACATCACTATGATGATTTGCTGCAGGAATCAACGTCCCGGCAGTGATGGTTTTAAGATGTGTAATATCATTAGTTATCACCTCCTGATCGCTAATGAGAGGAATGTGCTGATCTGGTAGAGATGAAAAATTCACATTAAAAATGATCGTTTGTAAATTAATGATACTTGGTGTATTGAAACCGGCTGGATTTAGATTCGAATCCAGAAAAGCCGATGCATCGTTGGATAGAAAAATTGCATGTAATCGCGAGCTTGATGTCGAAACTGTATCGGCCATGATGCAATGAGTACTGATTAATACAGCAAACATTGTGCATGAAATTACAGTGTTCTTAATCACAGCATTTTCTCCATCATATTTAATGAATGAAAAACTTCAAAGTTTTTATTTATCTTTGTAAGTATGTTTATTTGATGATCTGTAAATATTTCTTAATAAAGCTACAAATACGCATATATGGTATTAACCATAGCATTTTATTATTGCTTAATGCTGTGATAAAACTCACATCCAAAAGTTGTTGAATGGAATTTTCTGGAAGTGTTAGAAAGATTCTGATGAATCTCCCTGATACTTTTTGATGAAGTGAGTTTTTTTACTATCCACAATTTCTATGGATAACTTTGTGGATAACTCTTTTACTGAACGAGCTAATCCACAATTCTCTTGGGGTTCTCTTAAATTGATGAATAAATTAACACTTTCATTATGTATAATTTATCAGACGGTTATGAGATATTTCTCAGCTTGACATGAAGTTATTTTCAGTAGTCACTGTATCTTGTCTAAATTGTGGATGATTCAGAGTCAAGAAAAATTGAGTGCACTGACGAGCGGGCATATTTTTCAAGGAAAAGAAAAACCTTTTCCAGCAAAGGCGATAAAGTCACTCTGGGAGATAATAGTCAGATCGCTGAGTTTATGGATAATATCATCAACGACGAGCGCGTCCTGGAATGAGTGAGGGAACGTCAGGCAATGACGTATTAAGACAGCAGTATTATTAAAGATGACTGTACCATTGAGATATGCGCAATGCCGCCTATCCGTTCAAACTGTTCCAGCGTGCTTTGCTCGTGAGCTTGAGAAGTTGCAAGGTAAGGAAGTTTTGAGGACTTGCATTTGTTATTCCTGAATGTTGTGGGGAATCTCTTATGATTAAAAGAGTAGATCTTCTGCATTGTTCCAAATGACATTTATTCAGCGCTTCCTCAAGTTTGTTAGGACGATCGCCTATCTATTGATGAGTAAGTTTAACTTATTGTTAGTTAACACACAGACAAAATCAGATCGGGTGTTTCAAAATGAAAATATTGCGGATAAGATTCTTCTAATTAAAGATAAATACAGATTGCGGCATAGAGATAATGAATATGTGGCTTTAAATAGATGGATTGAAGCTTGTCGCTTGAGATTCTAGAATATGCTTATAATAGATTGATTTAAATGCTTTTGTGTTCATTCAAGGAAAACCGCTATGCTCGTGACTTTTACAACTGATGCGCATGCCAACATTACTATGTTTGGAGATGTTGCCTTTATCCTGCTGAAAATGATGGGGCACAGTAAGACTGTACCCGGTGCTATTTTGGCCGCAGATGTTCCAATGGCGTTGAGCCGGTTAAAGGCAGCTATAAATACCGAAAAGGCATCGCCATCGGTTGCAGCTAAAGATGAAGACGAAGACGATGATCAACCGGCAGTAAGCATTGCCGACAGAGCACTGCCCTTAATTAATCTACTGGCCGCAGCAGCAGAGGCTGAATGTGACGTGATGTGGAAATAAACTTATCGATAATCAGGCGGTAGCGATATCGCCAATAGCAGAGGAGTTAGAAACTGCTTTATTAGCACATTAGGTTATTGTTGATAATATTGCTATAACTTATTGATCAATCGATCAGAAACAACAAAAAGAGAATGAAAGAAGAAATTAAACAAAGATTACAAAAGAATGAAATCTGGCAGCGCGGATTCTATATGCTATTTTTCATTTTTATCTATGGGGTTTCAAAATTTGTGGTCATAGGCGTCATGTTATTTCAATTTCTTACGATTATCCTGACCGGTAACGTCAATGAACAATTACTACGATTTGGACAGAATCTTAGTACGTATCTTTATCAAGTTACATTATTTTTAACCTATAACAGTGAACAGCGCCCATTTCCGTTCAGCGCTTGGCCAGACGGTGTGCCTAATCATAAAATTCATTATCTGGATGAATAAATAGGTATGCCGATTCAAATATGAAGTGCAACGCCTGATGTGAAGAATAGCTGATTAGGTGTTTTGTATCCAAGCCGTTTTCTAGGCCGATTGTTCAATCTTTCCATTGCTGTATTTATCTCCTGTAATCGTGGTGAAGTCGCTGTTTTTGGGGAAGTACTGCATTGGTATTCTCGTTCCCATGAAGCGTAAGGGTGGGCGAAATAGAAGTCCGCGTCCATCCCACCATACTTGCTGCGCCATTTATAAAAACTTGCACTACTCATTCCATACTCTCGGCATAAATCAGCCACTGGAATTCCTCCCTCTGCCTGCTTCAGTATCTGCAGGATCTGGCTTTCCGTATATCGTTGCTTCTTCATCAGTAAAATTTCCCTTCGTCTACGATAGAAAATTCTACTGCTTTGCTCCTCTAATTTTTGGGGGGATTACCGTATGTTCTATTCAACAAACAAAAACGGGAGCCTAAGCTCCCGTTTTGGATTAAATCTAAATTCAGATTTATGCTGCCAATCCTTTTCTGCGACGCGTCATAAATCCAATCAAGCCTAAACCTGCTAACAGCATGGCGTAGGTTTCTGGTTCTGGAACTGGTGAGGTTGCAACATACCAAGCGGAATCGCCATTATTGCCAATTCCTTGCACGTGTAATGCCAATTCTCCATTGAAGCCAGGTAGTGTGGTAGATCCTAAGCCTCCTACATTCCATGTAACTGATTCAAATCCCGTCAGTTTGTCATTTTTTGGATTGATCATATCGTATCTAAAATCAAATATACCCGTTGGTCCTCCACCATTCTGCAGGTTAACTGCGGTTACGCCTCCCCCTGAAACAGTAGAAATAGAAGTTGGCTTTACTCCGTCCACAGCCATTGATCCAATAAATGAACTGGAACCAAAGATAGTATTTAAATCTAAAGCGGTGAGAGTAAATGTCCAATTTCCACTACCATTATCGGTAATTTCCAAATCTGCAAAATATGGATTGGTTGGCCCATTTCCGGCTAGTAACTGTCCAAATTGATAAGATGCTGCTTGAACGGCTCCTCCACAAAGTAGAAAGCCAGTGATTATCATCGATGTCGTAAATTTGCGTAAAGTCATTTCGATAGGTCCTTAAAAAGTTTGTCTGACTTGCTCGTTCTCTTTTCGTTTCCGGATGTAAAAATTTAATTAATTTAATAACTTAAGTTTGAGTAACTTTCGATTTTACCGAGTGCTAATGCTATCTATCGTCATTTGTCTTCGCAATGGGAAATCAATACTTGTTTGTTAGTGCATTTGTACCATCTATTACTAGTACGTCGGACACTATGACTATACATACCAGCAATGAGACCGTGCGAAGAATAAATACCGAGACAGTAGGCAGCAAGAAGGCGCTGCATTAAATCAACTGGCCGAGGCTTGTTGGGAATAATTGAAAGATTTATTCCTCATGATTGTTTCATGAAGCAATATGATCCATATAAACGTAGAATAATGTATCAATCTTTCATCTTTACAATCTGTAGAAACAATCATCGCCAAGGGGTGGCAAGTCTTTGTAATTCTTAATAAGAAGCATCGTAATCAAGTTTCCACTTCGTAAACACAACCACAAAATATGTGGTGGAAAAATTTTGCCAAAAACAAATAGTTCTTCTTATGTAATAGCTTATACGAATAAATACAAATCTTAGGCCCGCATTTAACCACCCGCCACTGTCATGCGATCGATCAGAACCGAACCGCACTGTTTTGATCCGCGTACAATAACATCATCACCGATTGCAAGAATTCCCTGAAACATGTTTTTCAAATTACCTGCGATGGTGATTTCCTCCACTGGATGACTGATTACACCGCTTTCAACCCAGAATCCGGATGCCCCGCGCGAGTAATCCCCGGTAACCGCATTGATGCCATGCCCGAGCAATTCCGTGACTAGTAGACCGGTGCCCATTTTCTGCAGCAAAGCATCAAAACTTGACTCAGTGTCGTCTCGCATGATCAGGTTATGCGGGCCGCCAGCATTGCCGGTAGTACGCAGCCCCAGTTTGCGAGCGGAATAGCTACTTAGGAAATATCCTTGCACAACACCATTTTCCACTATATTTCGCTCAACCGTTGCGACGCCATCATCGTCGAATGCACCGCTGGCTAAGCCTTTGTGTAAATGAGGTAATTCAAGAATCTGAATATGGGGCGCAAAAACTTGCTGACCTATGCTATTCAGCAGGAAAGAAGATTGACGATACAAATTGCCACCACTTACGGCAGAAGCAAAGTGTCCGATCAGACTGGAAGCGATCGGAGCTTCAAATAATACCGGCACTTCACAGGTATCGATTTTTCTTGCTCCTAAGCGCGCTGCGCTACGCTTACCGGCTTTTTGCCCGATGCTTTCCACCGCCTCCAGATCCATGGCATCGCGCGCGATGCCATACCAGTAATCGCGTTGCTTACTGTCGCCATGCTCGGCGATCATAGCGCAACTAATGCTGTGACGTGAAAGTGGATATCCACCCAGGAAACCCAGGCTATTGGCATAGATGAATTGTGATTCACTGACTGAGATTGATGCGCCTTCGGAATTAGCGATGCGCTTATCTGCGGCATAACCTGCTTGCTCGCAGGTTCGCGCCAGCTCAATAGCTTCCTCAACCGAGATTTGCCACGGAAAATATAAATCTAAATCCAGATAATCTTTGGCTAGCAATTCCGCTTCCGCCAGCCCGGCGCAATCATCGTCCGCGGTGTAACGAGCGATTGACAGCGCGGCTGCAACCGTATCGCTGATGGCTTGCGGGGAAAAATCGGAAGTACTGGCATGGCCGCGCTTTTGTCCCATATAGACGGTCACGGACAGTCCCTTGTCACGATTGTATTCAATCGTTTCCACAGCACCCTGACGCACGGTGACGGTTTGACCAAAACCATCGGAGACGTTGGTTTCGCAGGCGGTCGCACCGCCTTTCCTTGCATATGCCAGAATATCCTGGCTAATTTGCTGTAGGGTGCTGATAGGATATGAAAATCGGGTTTCAGAAACGGTTAAATTATTCATGGCGTGCACTATAGACGAAAATATTAGCGAATTTCGAGTGAAATAAAGCGCTATGATAGCAGCTTATTGATACCGCATTACACAGGTTGCCGTGCAAAAAGAGCTGGGAAATGAGATCGAACAAGACATCGCGCCAAGCAAAACGAAGCGCAAGAAAGATATGCATGCATTGCAGGAAATCGGTGAGCAACTGGTAGAGCTGGATCCCAGGAAGCTGACTGAATTTGATTTACCGGAAATTCTGAGCGATGCGATTCGGCAAGCCCGGAGCATGCAGAAACACGGTGCACGTCGACGCCAATTGCAATATATCGGCCGCTTGATGCGTGAAGTCGATGCGCTGCCGATCCAGCAAAAACTCGATTCCTGGCGTCAGGTATCGATACACCAAACTGCCCGGTTGCACCAGCTGGAACGCTGGCGTGAACGCCTATTGAGCGATGAATACGCACTTACTGAATTTGCGCAGCAATATCCGGCCACTGATTTGCAGCGCCTGAGATCGCTGATCCGTAATGCACACAAGGAAAAAGCCGCTGGCAAACCACCTAAAAGCTTCCGCTTGTTGTTTCAGGAATTGCAGGAGATTATTGCAGAGCCTTGATCAGGTTAACTCTTTATTGTGTGTTCGATCATTGCTGGGCTTGGTTTTCCTAGGAAATATCCGATCTTATTTGACTATAACAGTGTTAATTAGTGTATCTATAGCAAAGGATATTTTCTATAATAATATTATGATCTTAGATAGAAAATATTTACTAATTTAAATTAAACCTTTCCTGCAAAGCTATAAGCGCTCCGATTAAATCAATGTATCCATTGACTGTACTATCAGTATCTTGCTTATGCTTAGTAAGGCGTGGATTGCAGATTCTTCTTTTGTAATAAATTTCTTAGTGTTATAATTAAAAGCTTTTGTTGTGCCTATACCCGTTAATGGGTGAAGAATAAATTTTTAATTATCACTAACTACTAACCAAGAGGTTACGCCTATATATGACGACTATTAAAGTTAAGGAAAATGAGCCATTTGAAGTTGCAATGCGACGCTTTAAACGTTCTATCGAGAAAACAGGAATACTAACAGAACTACGCGCTCGTGAGTTTTATGAAAAACCAACAGCAGAGCGCAAACGTAAGCTCGCGGCAGCTGTAAAGCGTAACTACAAGCGTTTGCGCAGTCAATTGCTACCACCCAAACTTTATTAAGTGATCATAGTCAAAATAATAGACTTGAAAATAGTTAAAAACTGTTTTCAGCTATCTTTGAATTGAATATTAGAGTCGAAGAATAATATCAAGCTCGCTCATATGGTTAGCGATTTAAAGCAGAAAATTACCGAAGATATGAGAATTGCGATGCGTGCAGGCAATACTAAGCAACGTGACGCTATTCGCCTATTGCAAGCCGCTATCAAACAGAAAGAAGTTGATGAGCGCATAATACTTGACGATTCGGGAGTCATGGCCATTATCGAGAAAATGCTCAAGCAGCGTAAGGATTCAATTACTCAGTACGAAGCAGCGCAGAGATTTGATCTTGCCAATAATGAAAAGGATGAGGTTTTGGTTCTTAGTGCATATATGCCAAAACCTTTTAATGAGTCTGAAATAAATGCTCTAATCTCTGAAGCAATAGTGGAAATTGGCGCAGTAGGTATGCAGGATATGGGAAAAGTGATCGCGATACTAAAACCAAAGCTTATCGGACGTGCCGATATGGCCAAAGTATTCATATTGATTAAAGAAAAAATGTCGGTCTGATGTTATTCGCCTGAAGATTCTGCTTGTTGTAATTTTAGTTGGGATAATTTCTTTTAGTTGCTTGCGGGATGTATTATTTTTTGATAAATGATTCCACAAACTTTTATTCATGACCTGCTTAATCGTGCGGATATTGTCGATACGATTGATCGCCATGTATCACTTAAGAAGGCAGGTGCCAATTATGTTGCGTGCTGCCCGTTTCATAATGAAAAAACGCCTTCATTTACAGTCAGTCAATCTAAACAGTTTTACCATTGCTTTGGTTGTGGTGCACATGGTAGTGTCATTGATTTTCTAATGGAATATAGTGGACTGAGCTTTGTTGAAGCAGTGCGCGATTTAGCAGCTTCTGTTGGAATGCAAGTGCCAATTCAGCAAGCAGGCACACCTTCCAATTCAGCCGTCCGTAATGATTCAGAGTATTTCGCAAGTGACCATTACACTAATGATCCAGCGATATCTTCTCAAGATCTTTTAAATGTAATGCAAATTGCCACGCGTTTTTATCGAGAACAATTAAAAAATTCCGAAAAAGCTATTGCTTATCTTAAAAAACGTGGCTTTTCGGGTGAATCAGCAGCACGATTTGCTATTGGTTATGCGCCAGCTGGTTGGCAGAATCTGCAAACGGTTTTCTCTGATTACAAATCAGAGAAAACCCGTAATTTATTAGTGCAAGCCGGATTAGTCATTGTTGGAGATGAAGATAAGCAATACGACAGATTCAGAAATCGTATTATGTTTCCAATTCTTAATCAGAAAGGCCAGATCATAGGTTTTGGCGGACGGGTATTAGACGATGAAGAGCCCAAATATTTGAATTCTCCAGAGACAATTTTATTTGAGAAAGGGCGCGAATTATATAATCTTTTTTCTGCGCGTCGCGCTATTCGTGAGGTAAATTGTGCCCTTGTTGTAGAAGGATACATGGATGTCATATCGCTTGCGCAATATGGAATTGATTATACAGTAGCTTCCTTGGGCACATCCATAACCAGTTTTCATTTACAAAAGCTATTGCGTCAGACTGATCAAATCATTTTTTGTTTTGATGGGGATAAAGCCGGTAGAAAAGCTGCTTGGCGGGCTCTTGAAAATAGTCTCGCGCTACTTTCAGATGGCAAGCTTTTGAGTTTTCTTTTTTTACCTGAGGGCACAGACCCCGACAGTTACATAAAAAAAAATGGAAGAAAATCTTTTGAACAGCTACTGAAACAGTCAATACCCTTATCAGAATTTCTATTTAAGGAATTATGTTCAAGAATTGACATCCAAACCAGCGAGGGTCGTGCCAAACTGATAAATGATGCCAAGCCGTTACTGCAGCAAGTAACCGCAGCAGCGCTTTCGTTGATGTTATTGAAACGCTTGGCAGAGCTCAGTAACATTGATCAGCCTGAACTAGAAGAAAAATTACAAATAAAGCCATCTTCCAAAAAGTATGTAACTAGGAAAGCACCACCGAAACAACTGGCCACCCCTTATCGTCGGCTAATTATGATGCTATTGCACAATCCGAATTATATCAATAGGCTAAATAGAAACTGGTTTTCAGAGGAAAAAGAAAATTCAAAAGAAATAACTGCACTAAAATCGCTGATTGAACTTTTTGACAAAAATCCTCACTTGATTAATAGTGAATTGCCAACTTCAACAATATTTGCTTATTTACAAGACAGTGCACATAGAACATTGCTTGAAAATATCGAAAGCGAAACTTTAAAATGGGATGATGAGATTGATTTGGAAGCAGAATTTTTAGGTACATTAGAGAAGCTACAGCAGGTGCAACGCAAGAAACGTATCACAGAATTATATAGCAAGCCTCTGAGTATGCTTACTAATGATGAAAAACGGGAACTACAACAACTAGCAATGCGATGAAGCGGCTTAGAAAGTGCCAGTAGCAAGGAACTTTGCTATAATTCAACTTTTTCAGTCATAAATTTATCCATATTATTGGGAATCCAATATGCCAAAAACAAGAACAACAGAAATATCCAAGCTTAAAGATGCTGAAAATGAAGTTATCAATAAATTACCCACAAAAAAAACAAAAAATGTCGATAAAGAAATGGCAGAAAAGAAAGTAAAAATGACTGTAAAAAAAGCAACAGATAAAACGATCCTAGCAGGAATATCTGCTAAAGCCGCCTCGGATACAGTTGAAACTTTGCATGAGGCAATGGATGAAAATTCTGGTGGTCTGAGTGAGATCAAGAAAAGCAGGGGTAGAGTTCCCAGAAAGAACAAAACACACATAAGTAAAGATCAGGTTGATAAAATTAATTCTGCATCAATTATCCAAAGCAGTAATTCACAGCCTCAGGATATTGAAGCGCGCCGCATGCGCTTGAAAATACTTATTGGATTAGGGAAAGAGCGCGGATATCTCACTTACGCGGAAATCAATGATCATTTGCCTGATGATATGCTGGATGCAGAGCAGATTGAGGGTATCATCAGCATGATCAATGATATGGGCATATCAGTGCATGATGAAGCACCGGATGTGGAAACCTTGTTGATGTCGGATGCAGCAACCACGGTAGCTGATGAGGATGTTGCGGAAGAAGCAGAAGCTGCACTTTCAACAGTTGACTCTGAATTTGGGCGCACGACTGACCCAGTGCGGATGTATATGCGTGAAATGGGTTCAGTCGGTTTGCTCACGCGCGAAAGTGAAATTGAAATCGCAAAACGTATCGAAGGCGGATTACGCCACATGATTCAAGCCATTTCAGCTTGTCCTCCAATTATTGCAAAAATAGTTGATTTGGCTGTTGAAGTTGAGAAAGAGACTATGCGTATCGATGAAGTTGTCGATGGATTATTAGACGCGAATGCACAAGATATTATCAATGAAGAATTATCAGAAGAAGCTATCGAGCAAGAGCTTTCGTCCAACGATCTCGCCGGTGATGAAGATGAGGATGAAGACAGCGATGGCGCAGCCATCGCCAGCGCGGATCTGCTAAAACTTAAAGCGGATGCACTTGAGCGTTTCGCAGTAATTCGCCAAATGCACAACGAAATGCAGGCATTGCTTGAAAGCGATGGGCCCTATCATCAGGGTTATATTGAGTTACAAGATAAAATTTCGTCTGAGTTGATGGCCATTCGATTTTCTGCAAAAATGGTGGAAAAGCTTTGTGACACTCAGCGCGAATTGGTTGGCGATGTGCGCAACTATGAACGTAAAATAATGGATTTATGCGTATCTAAAGCAAAAATGCCAAGAAATCACTTTATCAAAACTTTCCCTGGCAATGAAACAAATCTTGATTGGATTGCGCAAGAAATCAAAGTAGGAAAATCCTATAGCCAAGCACTCGAACATTACAAGCCCGCAATTCTTGAAGAGCAACATAATTTATTGGCACTTAGAAGTAAGATTGGAATTCCAATAAAAGATTTGAAAGAAATCAATCGTAAGATGTCGACCGGTGAAGCAAAAGCCCGTCGTGCCAAGCGCGAAATGACGGAAGCAAATTTACGCTTGGTAATTTCAATTGCCAAGAAATATACCAATCGTGGATTACAATTTCTTGATTTAATTCAAGAAGGAAATATTGGTTTAATGAAGGCGGTGGATAAATTTGAATATCGGCGTGGTTACAAATTTTCAACTTATGCAACATGGTGGATACGTCAAGCAATTACCCGTTCAATTGCCGATCAGGCGCGTACTATACGTATACCAGTGCATATGATTGAAACAATCAATAAAATGAATCGTATCTCCCGACAGATACTGCAAGAGACAGGGCAAGAGCCGGAACCGGCGGTACTTGCACAGAAAATGGAAATGCCCGAAGAAAAAATTCGTAAAATTCTTAAAATTTCCAAAGAACCAATTTCCATGGAGACACCGATTGGCGATGATGAAGATTCACATCTCGGTGATTTTATCGAAGACGCGGCTACAATGGCACCGGCCGATGCAGCGGTTTATGCCAGTTTGCGTGGTGTGACAAAAGATATATTAGACTCATTAACACCACGCGAAGCCAAGGTGTTGCGTATGCGTTTCGGCATAGAAATGAATACCGATCATACTCTGGAAGAAGTTGGAAAACAATTCGATGTTACTCGTGAACGCATTCGTCAGATTGAAGCCAAAGCGTTGCGCAAGTTACGTCACCCTGCCCGCTCTGAGCGCCTTCGTAGTTTCTTAGATACGGGGAACAGTTAAAAAAATAGGGGTCTGTAGCTCAGTTGGTTAGAGCAGGGGACTCATAATCCCTTGGTCGCTGGTTCGAGTCCAGCCAGACCCACCAAAAATAAAGAGGTTAGGTTAGGAACTAACCTCTTTTTTCTTTCTGGTGTGACAAAATTGTGTCACTAAGGACATTAGAAACTAACTCGGCATGTTGCATAAGTTGCGGTTTTGATAGGTGTGCATACCGCCTTACCATTTCTTCCGATTCCCATCCGCCGAGCTCTTGCAGTACATTCATGGGTGTGCCTTGTTGAGCTAACCAGCTTGCCCAAGTATGCCGCAGATCATGCCATCTAAAGTTTTCTATTCCTGCTCGTTCTAAGGCTAGTTTCCATGCACGAGTATTAGCCCATGCAATAGGGTTTCCGCGGAATGTGAAAACCCTGCTATGATGCTTGCCGACTTGCCGAAGTAACACCGTTATTGCAACAGAATTAAGCGGAACATGAATTGCTTTTCTTGCTTTGGCTTGATCGGGATGAATCCATGCAGCCTTCCGTTCAAGATCAACCTGATTCCATTCCAGATTAATAACGTTTGATTGTCTCAGGCCTGTTGATAAAGCAAATATCATCATGTCCTGTTGATGTTGTGGCAATTCTTCAAGTAATCTTTTTATTTGCTCGGGAGTTAACCATCGAATACGGCGTTTAGGTTCTGGAAAAAGCCTGATTTCTGGAATTTTGTCTATCCATTCCCAATCATGGCATGCTTTCCGAAGAATTGCCCGTATCAGCGCTAAATGACGATTAGCGGTTGATGGGCTTGTATCCTTTGCCTTTACGTGTGCAATATGATCAATTAATTCCCGATCAATTTCTTGTAATGGTTTATTACGTAAGAATTGCTGTAACCATCGAAGTTTTTCTTTATCGCGCTCATGGGTAGCTTTATGCTGTGTTTCGAGTAGAAATTTACATGCTGCTTCATCCCATGTGTATTCCGGCTTTTCTCCCAATCGCTGAATGCGCCACGATTCGGCTTTTAGCTTGTCATGGTATTCTTGCGCTTGGGTTTTGTCGGCTGTGCCAGCAGAGCATCTAACACGCTCTCCTGTTGGTGTGGTGAACGCGATCCACCACGTATTACCGCGCTTGTAGAGTGGCATATGTTTGCCTCCTTTTCTGAAACCACTCGCAACGCTTGCCGAGGGATAGAATACTGCGATCTGATGTGTTCAACAAGATCTTCAAGAATAAAAACCCATCGCTTACCAAGCTTTGCACCTGGCAAATGTCCTGATTTAGCACGCCGCCGCACTTCTTCGGCATGCATTTTGAGAAAATTGGCAGCTTCAGTGAGTGAAAGTGTTTTCATAACGCATGGGTTTGTTGGGATTGTTAGAATCAAAATTTCTTTTAATATAGCCTTCTCTGGATACTTGCCATAAAGGAAAGCTAAGTATCGCAATTAATGTTTGTCGGCACCGAGTTGAAATTTCAATCGGTTGAAAACACAACACAGTCCAAGCTTCATAAAACAAACCGGGATTAATTTGATGCGGAAGAATACCGAGTCGATTGGCATCAGCAAATAAGTTGGCAAGCTCTCCCATTGCCCAATCAAGATCATCCGTTTCAAATCTCATCGGATTTTCCCTTGGTGCGTAAGTAATGATCTGTAGCGGCAAGGCGTCGGGGAATGGCATGCCGTTTTAGTTGTTCTACAATACGTTCAGCGCTCTCTTCGCGTTGCAGCATGACATTAAGGAGTGCGCCATAAGCAGTTGATGCAACCTGCTTCAAACGCTCATAGCTAATTCGGTCTTGTTCTTTGATTGTATTGATACGAAAGACACGATCAGATACCCATGATAAGCAAGGATAAGCACCTGCAACGTATTCACCAGGATGCAATAAAACTTCCCAAGGAATAACGCGATCTTTTGCATGAAGTTCAACTTCCCAGCGTACCCAAGGGCTGGAAGAATCGCCTAATTGTTTGCCTTTTTCATAAATCCTGATGAGCTTGCCATTTTTACGATTACCAACGTATACACTACGGCCTGAACCATCGGGTTTAATCCAGTTTCCATGTTGTGTTAGTTTCGGTTCTCTGCCGCCATGTTTAAAGTGGCCTTGCTTATAAAATTCAATGGCGATGTCAACAGAATGAATGCCGTTGAAATCATCCACCGCTCCATCCCAGCGAGTAATGCGTGCTTGAAGCTGATCCCTCAGGTATGAAGTAAATGATTTCCAATCAGAAATTAATGCACAACCTTCAGCGGGTAGGGATAAGAATGCGGTTTTGTTCTGGCCCCCATAAGCAAACAGGGTGCAACCACGATCAAACTTAAAGGAATGTGTCCATCCATGAAGCCCCCGTTGCTGGTCGGTCATTCCTCCAAAAATACCCTTAGTTGCTTCACTAAAGGATTTAAAAAATTCTAATGGATTACTATTTTCAGAATGAAAAGAGAAGGAAACATTCAGCCAGTCAGTTAAGGCCGCCTGTGATTTATTTTTTTCTCCGGTGGGACTTTCCCCCCGTATTACCGTACGGGGGTCATTGACGCGCGCTTGCCTGCCCTCCGCTGCGCGTGCGTCTGGCAAGCTGCGCTTTGTTGAACTTGGGTCACATAAGAAATAATATTCCGTTTCAAATGCGGGGTTCTTTTGATGTTTAAAATTTTCAGGTATAGTTTTCATACAAAGGAAACATAGAATTTCCTTCGTATAATACCATCAAAAAAGGCAATGTCAAGTTGCCTTAGTTAATCTACCTGTTTTCTATTCTCAATTTTAAATTCACCTCCAGCCACTTTCCAAAAATTAGAAAATGCTTCTGCCGCTCTATATCCATTTGAACGATAACTACTAGGGCCGGTTTCTGGGAAAATATCACGTATCTTGATACCTAATATCGTTTCGTAGTTACGGATTGTACGTTTGCTGTGAATGATATAAAGCACCTTCCAGCCTAAATGATGGCCAATGTGCAACATACCTAATGCCGATTCCAATTGAGTAAGATCACCTTTAAAATTGGCAATAGTTTCATCATTTATTACTTTTAGTTGATCAATTTGTTCAACAGAGAGTTTTGCTAGTTTTTCTTCTTTTGATTTCTGTGGTATTTCAAACATGCTGTTTCCTTTCGTAGAGATCACAAGTCAATAAGGGAATATCATAATCCTTTTTTTCACAATTGACAGCGATCCAGTATGGCAATATAAAGAAGTGGTAATTTTATGCAGCAACTTTCAAGAGTTGTAGTCCGTTATGTAGTGTTCTTGCATGAGCTACTACCAGTGCAAAAGTTTTAATTGTTTAGCAGTATGGGATAGTCAGTTGAAATACGCTAGCAAAGCGGGTTCGGCCAGCATGCCCATCAAACCGGGCATGGCCTTGCGCCGGGTCGGCCGGCGCACCCGGGAGACAGTTTCTTTTCAATGAAGCTAGTTTATTTAGTGCAGATTTTCTTAGAGAAACACTTCAATTATATAATTACAAACATGTAAAATAATTTGTAATCAGAAGGTCCCGAGTTCGATTCTTGGTTTCTAGATCATTAAATCAATAAGCCATGTATCGTTCTGTAGATTCTTTAAATTCTTGCAGGTAAGAAATATATGCTATTGGATAATTTCTATACTCATAGTCAAAAAACACTAGGCCATTGAGGTTTGTTCTTCTTTCGCCATTGTTCAAGGCGTCTATGGGCAGAATCCTGACCCACATCAATTTCAAGAAAATCGCAAATAGATTTCCAAGATTGAGGATTGATTAATTCTTCTAAACTAGAAGCATCGTGAGTTCGACGAACGTTCTCTAGCCATACTTTTGGAGTGATCTCTGCAGGAATTGGCTCAAAGTCACTGTCAGAATCAGATCTTTCAATAGAAAATCCTCTAAAAAACTTCTCAAGAATTTTCCGAGCCCGATCCTTGATTGCTAACTCGTCGAAAGCATCATAATCAAGCAGTATTTGGTTAAGTCTAATCCGTGACTTTTCTGCAAGTAACTTCTTTTTCTCAGAAAATCCTTTATTACTTAGCCCCTGATTATCAAAGGTAAGAGAAAGATTTCCTAAAGTATGCAAGTATTGCTGATGCATAGACTCCGGAATATTTGCCCACTGCCCATTGAGCGTCTGGGGCATAATATGTTCAATCTGACATCCTTTGAGTCCAGTATCAAATGAAATAACTTCATTCTGGTCAATATTCTCAATAAGCACAAGAAAACGTAGAAGTTTTTTCTTATTTCCGTATAGATTAATATCCGTTATTCTTCGTTCAATCAGTCCAACACTTGGTTGCCTATAGCCTTCGGTAGTAGATGTAACAAGCTTCTCAAATGCAGCCGCATAGTCATGCCAATAGTTTGAGTTTTGAACTTCCAACTTCTTGGGAATTGTTGGAATAAATCGAGTAATGGCTTTGTCTGGATCACCGGAAAGGAACCGACAAGCATCATATGCCACAACCTTATTAATCGCTTTGTTGAGAAGTCGTTTGTCATATATAACAATTTTACCTTCTTCAATTTTAGATAATTTTTCTACAATATCCATCAGGAGGGTGGCATATGTGAGAAATGATGCTCGTAAATAGCCAAGCGAATTTTTATCGAAATCTGGATGAGAATTTACCCGAAGAGTCTGATAGATTATCGCCCATTTGATAAGATCTAAGATAAGCTGTTTACAAGTTCCAAAATCAGCGATATCGCCCCCCCATTTCTTAAAAGCATGATGAACAACTTTTGGATCTTTTGTCACCTTTTCAGAAGTCTTCACAGCGAGATATTCACGAAAGAAAGTTTCAATATCGTTTTCTCGTTCGGCCAGATCAGTGAATAATGCTTCGAACTTGTTTGTGTATAAGTCAATTAGGTGTTTTTCTTCAGTATGCGAAACTTGAAATCTTTTAAATGTAAAAATAAAATTTTTGATGAGATCAGCACCTGAGAGTGGTTTACCTGCAGAGTTAATAGATTCAAATACAGAATTTTCATCCTGTTCTTCGTCAAGAAAAATAACAACGACTTTAACTCTTCCAAGAATATCAACAAAATTTTGCAGTTGTTGCTCGTCCCACTCATCGAATCTCTTGAAGATATGACTATAGTTTTTCCAATAGTTTGTAGATCGATCAGCTAGATCAATTGTTTGAAGTTCGCCGGATAATAACGTATTGAGCGTTCTTTGATGCTCCATGTTATTGAGCTTGATTCTGATGTGTTCCCCTTCTTGACTAAATAATGCTCTACAAATTGCTCGAGCAGATTCGAGAGCATTCTCGGTTTTGATTTTTGAAAGATAAATATCGCGAACTGCGCATAAAATCAAGATAGTCGTTGTTATTCGTTGCTGCCCATCAATCACTACACGTTCGGTAACAAATCCTCGAGTTTGATTCTTTACAATTATGTTACCGATGTAGTAGTCAGCTTTGGAGTTCCCTTCGTGTTCTTCTAAAAACTCGACAATATCATCGATTAACTTATCGACTTCTTTTGTTGCTTGCCATGTGTAAGTTCTCTGATAAATGGGAATATGGAAAGACATATTATCGCCCATAATCAAATCCCTGATATTCTTTTGGTGACCTTCTATAGCCATGAGATTCTCTTATTTTTATTGTGTCTATGTGGATGGGATTACTTTTTACTTCGTTTGTTGACTTAAATGCCAAGTTTTAGTGGAAAGGATCAGGCTTCTTACTTAGTACCCGGCAATTCATACGTAAAACTAATAGAATTTCTTGCCTCTTGCAATAAAATTATTGGTAATAATTAAACTTTCGTACTGTTATTAACAGAACTCCAAGGAATAATAAATATAAATTATAGTTGTATGACGTTGAATCTGACTGTTAAAATCATTGTAAGTTACTGTTATTTAGACATAGTTAATGCAGAGATCGTGCCTGATGGTCATCAACCTTATGCTCTCTAGATTTCTATTATGTCAGGGTAATAATCAATGACTTGAACAAATTAGTATGTGACGTTCTTGAACATTTGTGTATTTGTTCATCATGTACTATATTCCATTCTGTTCAATGATAAAGGATGAAATGATATGAGTCGCTTGTCTATCGATTTAACACCTGAGCAGCATCAAAAGATTAAGGCTGTTGCTGCTTTACAAGGGAAATCAATTAAGGAATATGTGCTTGCCCAAATTCTGCCTACATCTTCTGATGACGACATGGCTTTAAATGAACTGGAAACGTTTTTGGATGAACGTATTAAATCAGCTAGAGCTGGAAAAATAAGCAAGAAATCTGTAGAAGAAATTTTTCAAGAAGTATATAACGAAAATACCAAGTAATGTCCAGTTACAAACTTACTGCTCTTGCCGAAGAAGATTTGAGAGCAATCGCTCGTTATACAGTTGATACGTGGGGGATTGAACAGGCAAAACATTACGAAGCCTTGTTGTTAAAGCGATTCCAAGAGATTGCTCAAGGCAATATCACACCTAGAGTATTTCTCAAAAACAGATCAGATTTATTGTTTACGCACTGTGAGCATCATTATATTTTCTACTGGCAACCAAAAGACAGAAAAAAGCCAATTATTCTGGCAGTTTTACATGAGCGGATGGATCTTATACAAAGAGTTAAGAATCGACTGGCGACATAAAGCATAATCAGGTTGTATTAAGTGAAATTAATACGGTTTTTCTACGACGACAGGATCAAAAAAAGTGTGATATTGATTGTGTCAAATTTGTGTCATACCAGCTTGTAAATTGCACAATATTGGGTTGTGTGACAATGATTTTATACGTGGCAAGCGCTGTAAGTTGTTGTTTAATATATGCAAAAATCTATAAGGCTGTGTCTCATAATCCCTTGGTCGCTGGTTCGAGTCCAGCCAGACCCACCAAATAATTAAGCACTTAGTGACTAATAATCCTAAGTGCTTTTTTATTTTTCGTTTTATGTAGGCTGTGTGTAGGAAAATAATGACTTTCAAAAGGGCAATAAAAAACCCGCTACTGGAGCGGGTAAATTTTAATTGAGATTTAAGCTACTAAGCTGAAGGTAAGATTGAGCTGTGGTTTTATTCGTTATCAATAAGACGATTCTGTTGATAAGTCTTGCCAAACATAAAGAGGTTTTAGTGGCGAATTGGTTGGAATCATAAAAGTGGCGGCATCATGTATACCAATTAAACTGCGGCCTACAGTATGCAAAAGACCTTGCGCTATTCCTGCGGTGAATCCATAAAGCGGGCCATCAGTTTGAGAAGTTACGATAACGGTTTTCGGTAGTTCGGTAAATCCCGTAGCAGCATTAGTCACCCCGCTAACAAATTTTAGACCTGAATTAATAAAATAATTTTCTGAAGCAAATACATTGGATGATATTAAAAAAAATAATGAGGTAATTAGAGATAATTTAATCATTTTTAAAAAATTTAGTTTTGAAATGCAAAATTTACTATTTCTCGAGAAAGTTTTGAACCATTATAAATTCATATGGTTATCACTTTTTTGTATTAAGGATAAGCTTCTAAAACTTAAAAGCAAGCTTTGTGCTTTTTCTTGGCGGGTGGGGATAAAAATACCTTTTACATGTTCCTGAATATTTAGTTTTTAGAATACCTCATAACTAAATATTATAACTTTATCAATTAATATTATTTTTATAAATATAAAAATTCTGATAATTTTATGTTTCGTTTGCTACCTCTACAAATGGAGCAAATAGATCATAAATCGTAGGCTATATCCTGGAATGCGATTTTATGATTCAAGCTAATATTTTCGAGTTATTTATAAAATAATGGAGAGTTAGATATGAAAGTTACAAAATCCCCTACCGTTTTATATTTTTCTTTTTCTTCTTTGATGCTGTTCTACTATTTGTTCTATTACTTATACATTTAGCTAGAGCTCTAATTTCTGGGTAAAGTTGAGTGGCACAGTGTTACCCATCTTTCTGAGTTAGGTTTACTGAGACCTTTGCACGGTTACTACGCGGCACGATAATTGCGTTAAAAATTTGCGAAAAATGCTCATTTACCTCGTGTAAACTCCGCTTTTTCGCAAATTTTTGCCTTATTCTGGTACCGCTCATGACACCGTGCAAAGGTCTCTTACTATGAATTACTTTACCCATAATAAAAAACCAGTACGCATGGCTTTGTGAATGCCAAAAGGTGCGTACTGGATGAGTCAGTTACCAATCAACATGGCTTGAATGACTGACTAACTGATAAAGCTATGAGCGAGTAATTTCAATAACGAGTCAACTACTTTGATGTTGACATGATGCGTTTGGCTTAAATAAAAAAACCCGCCATAAAGACGGGCATTGGGTAACACCCCTATTTCGCGGTGTATGTGAGGTCTTGGAAAATATCTCTGATTTGGAAATAAGAAAGCGGTGTTTGCATGCTACGCGCTTTTTCTACCGCTTCATTAAGCGTTGCGTGCGTAGAAATGAGTTGTCCCTTTCCTCCTAAGCTACAATTTTGTCGTAAAGTCAAAATGAATCCATTAAGTCCATTTGTCATTGTGTGCGTCCTTTTAATAAGTAAATGAATAGCTGTCCTGATTGATCTGCTGCGTTTTGTATGCCGTATAAAAGTAATTGTGAGGTATGCTGATTTTCATGGAGTCCGAAGTTTCATAAAATGAAGACATGAAATGGAGGAAGAAGATGGAATTACCGCGCACACAATATAGTCAGGAATTTCGTAAGGAATCAGTTAAGTTTTTC